>Ga0070698_100001911_pt1 | contig 23222 bp, 29 predicted proteins | sample KBSK1502metaG_FD_65477 | JGI IMG/M metagenome (GOLD analysis project Ga0070698, IMG submission 65477) | Corn, switchgrass and miscanthus rhizosphere microbial communities from Kellogg Biological Station, Michigan, USA - KBS K1-50-2 metaG | ecosystem: Host-associated > Plants > Roots >...
AATTACCCACAGCAGAATGACCGCTCCGACGAAGGCGGAAAGCAGGCTGACTATGAAGCCTCCGCCGACCACACCGAAGACCACGGCGAAGAGCCAGCCGCCCAGGAACGCCCCGACAACCCCCACGATCAGATCTCCGAGCATGCCGTACCCATGACCGCTCACCACTCGTCCGGCCAGCGCCCCTGCGATCAACCCGATCAGGACGAACAGGATGAAGTGCATTGGGTCTCTCCTTCTCAGGATGTTCACTCCAACGCGTTACTCGATCACGTGATCGGCCTGCAGCAGAAGCGTCTGCGGGATCGTGAGCCCAAGCGCCCTGGCGGTCTTGAGGTTGATCACCATCTCGAACTTCGTCGGCTGTTCCACCGGGAGATCACCCGGCTTGGTGCCTTTGAGGATCTTGTCAACGTACGTCGCCGCCCGCTTATAGAGCTCGGGCTGGTTGGCGCCGTACGACATGAGCCCACCATCCAGCACACTTTCCCTTGTGTTGTAGATCGCTGGAAGTTGGTGCTTGGCCGTAAATTCAATCACTCGCCCCATGTGAACCAGATGCATCGGATCGGCGGTAAGGAGCAAGGCGCCGGGCCGCTGTTTCGCCAGCAGCGCGAACCCGCTGTCGAATTCCTTGACGTCACGCACTTCGACCGAGAGCAACTTCAGGTGCGCCTGCTGGGCTTTCTGGCCTAGTTCGCGGTAGAGCCGAGCATTCGCAGGATTGTCAGGATTCCAAAGTAGGGCGACCTGTGCGGCCTTAGGAACAAGCTCTTTCACGAAATCCAAGCGCTTGGAGGCGACTTCACCTCCGAGCGTCGTGGATCCCGTAACATTGCCCCCAGGTCGAGCGAGGCTTGCGACTAGTCCCGTGTCGAGCGGAGCTCCAACAGCGACCATGACGACAGGCGTCGTCGTCGTCGCTCGCTTAGCCGCCAAGGTCGCGGGCGTCGATGCTGCTGTCACGATGACATCGACCTTGAGATGGACGAGCTCAGCGGCGAGGCCGGTGAGCCGCTCCGTCCTCCCTTCGGCAGATCGCCACTCGATGACGACGTTTCGCCCTTCGACCCACCCCATGTCGCGTAGGCCGTTCCGGAACGCTTCGATGTTAGGCGAGTCTTTGTCGGGCGACCCACCGCTGAGAATTCCGATGCGGTAGGGTTTGCCCACCTGCTGCGCCTCGGCCGCGAGCGGCGCAATGACCAGGCTGAGAGCGAGAACGACCGCGAGCCCGATCAGCCGCATGGGCACCTCGGTTGGGGACGGGTGCTGGGGAGTCTAGCAGAGCGGCTCAGGCGATGGGCTCCAGGGGTCGGTTGATCACTGCCCCGCACGTGCATGTCATCCAGACGCGATCGTCGTCGACGCCGGTATCCAGCTCGCCGCAGTACTCGTGCTCCCGGATGAAAGCCTCAAGGGCGGCGCCGAGCGTGGTGGCCATGCGACTATCGCCGGGGCCTCAGCCGCTCGACCAACGGCGACTCGCGCTCTGGCGGCGCCCCCGAGCTTCGCAGCCGTCGATCAATCCGGACCAGCCGCGCTCGGATGTGGAGAAACGCAAGGGCGAGCTGGCCGCCGACGATCAGTGCCGTGCCGATGACCAGGCCAACGCCAAAAACCACGACCGCGGCGACCGCTCGCGTGAGGGCCTCATCGCGCCACGGAATCCGGGCCGACCACATCGCCGTCTGTGGCAGGATTAGGAATGCCACGGCCGCGAGCACCACGCCGGCGAGGATCATCACGACACCCAGCGCGATCTGCATCCGAGCGACGCCGCGGGTGAAGCCGTATCTCACGTCCCCATCCTCAAGAAGTCGAGCCACCAGGTCTTGCCGCGCTGATAGATGCCGTCACCGCGTCGAGCCATCAGCGGTCGCTTTCCTTTCGAGCCTGCGCTGCGATCAGCCCGGCCTTGATTGGTGGAACGGCCGTCGGGCAGTCATGCTCCGCGGCAGCTAGCAACGACTTCGCGTCGTCTTCGTCGCAGTTCACGACGTACTGGTCTGCGAGCGTCGCCGATCCCTGGAGATGGGCCGCTGAGGCGAGCGGTTTATAGGCTGGCGCGGTCTCCGAAAGATGCTCCAGCAGACACCGATACGGAGCTTCACTCAGCACGATCCTCAGTTTCAGCGCCATCACGCTTCTCCTGTTTTCGCTCGTGTCACCGCGTCAGCCGAGTCGGCTCGCAACCCTGACTCCTGGCGTCCTCGCTTGCGGACACGCCTTTCTCCTGTTCGAGGCAGACCGAAACCGACGAACAGCCCACAGCTGTGAGCAATACAACCGCGACAACCGTGCTGAGAAAGGCCATTAAGTTCCCCGTTTCACCGCGATCCGCTCGTGCGCGCCCCAGGCGCGCTCTTCGGAGATTCCCTGACCCGGCTTGCGGATGCGGACGTGAACCGTTTTTGCCGCCGACGGTGGTACGCGGCAGGCTGATGACCTCGCACTCTCCGGTTGAATCGGTAAACCGGTCGCCGATCCGGAGCTGCATCGGTAGGACGTGAGTCGTACGGCAATGAAGGCTGCACACTCTCGTCCTTCCCACGCTTCTTCTCGGGCTTCCGCTTAGCCATTGGTCACGGAGCCCTCTCCCCGAGCTCACCGGGACGTCGATCGACAATGACCGCCGCAATGACGCCTTCGCGCGCGACTCCGGTCCGCCCAGGACGTCGAGTACCAGATTCCACGATCGCGCGGCGCAGGGCTGCGGCACGCGCGTCGATCCGTCCGGCTCGAGCAGCAACGCCTCGAACTGGGCCAGCAATGATCGAGCGCGCGCTTGGAGCGCCAGCACTATGACTCCCTCCTTCACGGCGATCGTCTAGGCTCACGCGTCGCGTCCGCGACGACGCTGCTCCGCCGCCTCCCAGCGCGTGACCTCGGCCACAATCCAAGCTCGGAGCCTATCCACCGCCGCGAGCGCCTCGCGGGCCTGATGAGCTCGACCGCGTTCGAAGCCTTGTTGGCGGCACGACGCAGAACAGAATCGCTGATCACGGCGTCGTGGCTCAAAGGGCCCCCCGCAGCCATCGCAGCGCATTCTAGCCGGCCTCCAGACGCCAGCCCACAAGCGTTGCAACGCTTTGAGCGGCGACTTCGGGCATCGAATCGACTCCGTGCATGGGATCCCCTTCGTCTGGCGCGTGGGCGGCTTAGCGCCTCACGACCGGCTCGGCGGGCATGGGCTCATGACCGAGTTTTCCAAGGCCAACAAACGTGCGGTCCGCCGCGCCCAGGTCGTCGACGGTCACGGACCGTCCGCCTCCTCGCGTAACTCGAGATCCTCACGCGCGCGTCGCAGCAATTCATCCCACGCCCGGGCGGCCTCCGCAGCCTCGGCCGGCGGCGGATGCAGAAAGCACCTCGAACCAGTTCGCCAGCCAGTCGCACAACGCCGCCGCAAACATCTCGGTCTGTTCCTCGTCGCCGACCCGCGCGGCGAACCTTATGCACGCCTGTTGGATCTCGTGCATCGCGAGCTCGCGGACCTCATCAGGGTTCGTCGCTCCCGCCCCACTGGCTCTCCAGAATTGCTCAGGCGTGGCTTTCGGGCGCTCCCTCGGACTTTCCCACCGCTGGACAATATTTTTTCGATTCGGGGGTGTGGCAGGGGCCCCAGTTGCAGCGACGACGGGCATGGGGGTGCTCGGAGCTCTGCGCGGAGGTCGGATCCGGGGGCGCGGGGCCAGGGCGATTCGGCCGGCCTCGAGGGCGCCGGAGGACGGACGGCGGCCGCGTGCCGACAGCGGGAGCGGATCGCCAGCGGGACAACCAGGTCGATCTCGAGGCCGCTCACGACCGCCTCCTCGCCCGCCTGGCTGTCGCCCCTCGAGCTGGCGCAGCAAGACCCACCCACGAGATGATCGTGCGATCATTTCAAGACGTAGGACGCCAGCTCCCAATCCGCGCCCCACTCCCCTGAATAGACCTCGCGCTTGACGATCGCACGCGCGCTCGGCGCCCACCATATCGCCGAGCGTCCACTCCGTCGGAACGGCCCCTCTAGCTCCTGAGTCCAGTCAATGCGGAACGCGCGTCGAACGTCCCCGCCTTTACCTGCACCCGTTCGTAGGCCGCAACGTAGAACCGATTGGTATAGCTCCGGAGGTTCCCCGTGCTGGCCTGTCGGACGACCGTGTCCTGCCGCCACTCCTTCCCAACCTGGAGCGGGAAATCGAGCAGCTTGAAGCCGATCGGCGCCGTCGTGGACGCGACAACTCCATCCGCGCTTCGAACTTCGAGCAGCGTACCGTTCGCATCTCGTACGTATCGGCACCCCTGGCAGAAGGGGTTCGCCTGTACGACGGTCGCGAGGTAGTCGCCGACCATCACGACTCGCTCGCCCTCCAGCGCGACGACGCGGCCGAAGAAGCCAGCGGTGAACCGCCACTCGTCGCCGACGGCGTAGCGCGGCGCGTCCGCGAGGATGGGGCCCTGGCGTCCGACCCTGGCGCCGTCGACGTCGTCGTGCAGCCCGCGCTGACGGCGACCAGCGCGCAGGCGAGCAACGTGCCGAACACGCGTGTCAGCTCGGACGGTTCGAGGTACTCGAGTCCTGGCATTTCGGCCTCCTTCGAGACAACGGGTCACGGTTGACGGTCGTAGCCCCGCTCCTGTGAGAGGGTAGCTCCCCTGCTACATCGCGGTGGGGGGCGCTGGGGGGGCGCAGATGTCGTCAAATCCCCTCCGCCGGCCCCCCCGGCAGAACACTGACTCTTTCCACCGCCGGGCAGAATTTTTTCGATTCACGGCTGTAGGAGTCCCCAAGCTTTTCAGCGAGGGCGTAGAGGGGGTGCTCGCCGGGTTGGGCGGAAGTCGGCCCGGGGGGGCAGGGGCCGCGGGCGATTGGGCGGCCTCGAGGGCGCCGGTGGATGGATGGCTGCCGCGGTGCGAACCACGGGAGCTGAACCCCACCGGGGCGAGCGCGTCGACCAGGGCGAGCTCGAGGCCCTCGCGGCCGCTCATCGCTGCCGTTCCCCACGTACAGCCCTGGACAGGCTGTAACCTGATGCGCTTTGGGCGGTGTTCAGCAACGCGGTGCCTTTCGCGGTGCCACGCGGCACCGAGTCAGCCGCCCACCGGATTACGCGAGCCCGCGCGAGCACAGGCGTCAGCTCGCCAGCCTTCCGAGCTCGCGATACCGTCCTGGATGAAACGTTGAGCCGTCGCGCGAGCTCGGCCGTCGTCATGAGCGGTTCGTCCTCGCGATCTGCCGGAGCGCGAAGGCGAGCGAGCTGCGCCAGCGCGACGATTGCCGCGAGGTAGGCGGTCCACAGCCCGTCTTCGCCATGTGCCTCGAGCTGGACCTCGAGCCGCTGGATTTCTGCCACTAGGCGTCGCTCGGCGCGCTCCAAGGTCAGAGCTATCGCGTCGGTCCGTCGCGCGGTCACGCGCATACGGATCCCATGCAGAGCTCATCATCAAATCCCGCATCGAGAGCGCGCCAAGCGCGCATGCGTGAGGCACCCGGCAGATTCGGCCGGGCCGGCCACGGAGCCTGGCAAACACGTGCCCCGAAATCGGGGTCGTTCTCGCTCGTCTCCGAGAGTGGTTGCGCGGCGTTCGCCGTGTTATGCCCAGCCGCTGGCCCGCTGAGTGTCCCGTTCTCGCGTCGCGTGCGAGGCCGACCTGGTTGACGAGGAAACGCCGGAGTTTTGCGAAGCCGGCGCGAGGCCGCGGCCAAGGGCCGGTCGCTCATTCGCCGTCCGCCTCGCCCTGAAGCTCAAGATCACGCCGGGCGCGCTCGAGCTGCTCCAGAAACCGCCGTTCCTGGTCCGGATCTAGCGGGGTGTCGGGGATCACATAGCTGAGCGCCCAGTCAGCAAGCCAGGCGGCGATCACGGCGGCGAAGTGCTCGTTGACGTCAGGAAGGTTCCCGACTCGCGCCCAAAATCTCGCGAGCGCTCGATCGAGCTCTTCGTTCGCGACCGTGCGGAGCTCGTCGAGGTCCATCACGACTGTCGGTCGCGAAGCGCAGCAAATGCGCTCCGGTTGGAACGGTCAGTTGATCGCGAACCCTCGAGGCGGCTGAGCACCGTGGCGCTCATACTCGGCGCGCCTTCGGCGAATCGATCGCAGTTCGCGCATGCGGTTCGCCGCTGGCGAATCGACGGGCGTCACTGGGATCAAGGCCAGGAGCGGCAGCCCGAGCGCCTCGCGTCGACGATTCTCCTTCGTCCGGCGTGCGTTCTCGAGCCACCTGAGGGCCAGCGTGGGGTAGTGGCGCCACAGCATCGTGCCGCCCTTGATCTGCCATTGCCGCCACCGACGCCTGCTGAACGCGCGCCCCCATTCGCTGTTGCCCATGCGACTGCAGGCCCGTGCGCTGGCGAGCCCGCCGAGCTGGCCGAGACGTTGCGCCTGGCGAGTGCTGAGGGACGCCACGACTCGCTATGTTAGAACACACCGCGTGGTGCTCCTCGACCCCGGTGTGTCTACACGTTCGCGTGCGCGGGTATGCTGCTAGGCGTCTGGACTCTCGGTCAGCGAATCGTCCCCGTGAACCGTCCCCCTTACGGTGGGGACGGAGGGACGGTTCCTCAGTCCCGAATCGTCCCCGAGGCCTGGGGACGGTTTGATGCGTGTGATTTCTCAAGCCAATCACCTCACGCCCCCGTCGAATCGTCCCCGGAAGCTGGGGACGGTTGCCCGACGACGAAGTAGAGCTTGGATTTGGCTGTGCGTCCTGGGCTGGAATCGACCTCGCCGGCCTTCTGCAAGTACTCAAGCGCAGCCTCGATCGTCTCCCACCGACCGAGCCCGGCCTTCTTCATGGCCGTCTTCGTGGCCGGGCCATTCGCTTTCAGCCAGTCCCGGAGCCGGCCGCGGACGCCGACGTGCTCGGCATCCTGCGTCGAGGTGTCGACACCGACCAGGCGAACGATGAGACGGTCTCGGATTTCGCATCGGAAGGTGAAGGGCGCCGGGTCGTCCGCGAACTTGTAGTCCTGTGGGAACACCAGGGACTCACGGTCGTTGAGGCGCTCGACATGGACCGGGCACTCAGCCGCAGCGAACCAGTCGCCTCCGCTCGCGCGCTGGCTCCGACGGCGGGCATCCTGCTCGCCGCTACGCGACGGTTTGACATCGTGGTGCACGATCACGATCGAGACTTCGGCCCTGGTGACGATCGACCGCAGCACGGCAGTCAGCTCGCGCACCTTCGCTGGGCCCTCATCGGTCAGCGCCGAGAGGCGCCGCGCGGCGTCCAGGATCAGCAGCTTCGCTCCGAGCCGCGTCGCATCGGCGATCAGCCGTTCGACCCAGAGTGGATCGTCCAGGCTGACGCCGCGGCGGACGGCCACGTGAAGGATTGGCGGGGGGGAGTCGCCACAACGTTCCCGCACCAGTGCGCGGACTCGTGGGCGTGTGAGGGATCGAGGATCCTCCTCCTGGACGTAGACCACCGGCACCGGAGCTGCGGGCTTGAACCTGGCGAGTCCGAACGGTGCGGAACCTGTCGCGGCCGCGATGGCGAGCTCGAAGGCGGCCAGGCTCTTGCGCGCGCGGGGATCTCCGTGCTTCAGCATGATCACGCCGCACGGCAAGAAGTCGGGGAAGATCCAGTTGACTGGAGGATCCTCTTCGGCGAGGAACGTCGCGATCGGCTGAAGATACTCGCTCAGGGGCTCGTGCCCATTGGTCGTGAGCGTCGCCGCGGCCTCGAGATCGAGCGGGCTCATGCTCTCCGCTCCATGACCGCGCGGAAGTCCCGCCAATCACGGCGGCCGCAGTGCGCGTGCAGGCAGGTGAAGTCGAAGGCGCCCGACGCGTGAATGATCACGGCCGCGCCGGCTGGGCCCGTCGTGTGTTCGGGGGCCCAGGGACAGGCGACGAGCTCGACAAGAAAGCCGTTTGACCATCGCTTGAGCCGCGCGACGGGAACGCCCCAGGTCTCAAGCCGCGCCAGCACGGCGCCGGCGAGATCGTCTGGTGGCGGAGTCTTCGGCCCCATGTACGGTCGGCGCTGGGGGTTGTCCTGGTGCGCCGTCGCGTAGAGCGCGTCGAGGTAGCGCTGGGCGTCTCGCACGTCGGGAGGTGTTCCCGGCCAGCGGTGGCCGGTAACCGCAATGTAGCGGTCGGTCGAGTAGATCTCGATCTGGTCCCCCTTGATCGCTGTGGGCACGATGCCGCGCACGAAGACGTGCAGCCCCGTGCCGCTGGGCGAGACTTCGGTCCATGAGTCGCAGCGCTCCACAATCGTCTTGGCCCGCACGTCGAGCTCGCCTCCACTCAGAACGCGGTCCAGATCGATGCACGAGATCCTCGCCGCCGAGGTCAGCACTACACCGATGCCGGCGACGCCGGCTAAGGCGGTGCTCGCCTCGCGCGCGTCGTCAAACGTCGCCCACGTGGACGGATCCGTACTTGACGCCTTCCGTTTCGGATCGGCGACGCAATACGGCACCTTCGTTGGCTTGCCCTCGCCGCGTGATTCAGCGCGCCAAAGTACCCAGCCGAGCGCAAGCAGCTCGGCGGGGATCGCGTCGACCGCGAGGGGAAGCCAGGCGGAAATCAGAAGGGCACCTCGTCGCCGGCACAGCTCCGGTGCATGAGTGGCCGTTGCGTCGTCGCGGCGAGCCCGCAGACAGCGCACACGGTTGGAGCTGGCAGCTCAGCCTCGGCGCGCCGCGTCGGACCCCGCCGCGCGGGAGCGGTCGTCGCTCCGTTCGCGGGGCTGGCCGGCGTCGTCTTCGTGCGTCGTGCAAGCTCGGTTACGAGCGCGGATCGGAACGGCTCGCGCCACTCCGCGAGCTTGGTGCCGAGCCAATCGACATATCCGCTGGGCAGCTCGCTGAGCAGAGTGCCGCGGTGCCTGCCGAACGGCATCGCACCGTTGCTCATGCGACCCGTCGACCGCGTCTAAAAGCGCCGACCCCCGCGCCAGCGTTTGGCCTCGCGTGGCGCGTCGGAACGGTGACAGGCCGCAAAAAGAACGGCGTTCTGCGAAGAGGGTGCCGACGCTGGCGCTGCGGCTTGTGTGGTATCGTGCCCATCAGGCCTTCGCTCCTTTCGGTTGTGGCCCTGGGTTCGGTTGCTGGCCGGACCCAGGGCGTTCCTACTCCGTCATCAAATCCGCGCGAGCTCTCTTGGTCGCACTCCGCGCGGCGCGTTCCCGCTGGACGATCACGAGGTAACCTTCGACGTCTTCTCGTCTGAACAACCGGACGCCTCGAGGTGTCACCGCAGCAAGCGGCAGCCGTCCTTCCAGGACCAAGCCGCGGACTCGATCAGACGTCAGGTCGAGCACGCGGCCGACGTCGGCGCATTCGAGAAGCTCGAGGATCTCGTTCATCCGCATGGTTCAATGAAAGCAGATTGGCGAATGCTGCGCAGGCACTTCAGTTCGACACGCAGTGACGCGAAATACCGCGTCCTAAGCGGCGAAAGGCGTCAGTGGGGCGGTCGGAGCAATGCCCGCCAGACCGCTGGGAGTCAGCTCCGGAGGGCTGGCCTCACCGTATCGCGACAAGTGTCAGCACATGACGGATGCTCGAATGGAAGCGCCAGATCGCCATTCCGGTAGCGGATCAGATTTCTGGCGGCGTGACGAAACCAGTGAACAACGTACGCCTGTTCTTCGGCGGAAAGGTTACGCAGATCCAGACGGGCTCGCAGTCGGCCGGCGGTCGCGCGCTCAGCAGCGCCGATCGTGATCGCAAGAGTCGTCGGCCCGCGGCCGAACAGCGCCAGCGCCTGGGTCGCGTACTCCTGCCAGATCTTGCGCTTCGCGGAGTAGCCCGTCTCGACCAACATCTTGACGGCTGACCCGGGCCCCTTGGGAATCATCTGCTCGAACTGCTCGAGGTCTTCTCGGATGCGGCCGATGATCGTGTCCAGGTCCTGCCGCCATTGGTCGTGCTGCTTTGTCGCGAACTCGCGCATGGTGGCTCGCCGGGCGGGCGCCAAGGACTTCAGCGCCTGCTGAGCCAGCTTATTCCGAGACCATTCCCGGGAATCTTCGATGTAGCCGGACAACGCGAGCTCGACCGACCGACGAGGGGACCGCGCAAGCTTTCGATCCAGCCGGCACGAAGGCTCACCGCACGGACCGTGCAGATGCCGCACGAACCGTTCGGCCAGATGCGTCTCACCTTCATCGGCCTGGGACGAGAAATGACGACGGAACATTAGGGTCTGTTCGTCGCGTGGCTGGCAGATCTCAAGATGCCAGTAGTTGAATCGAGTGATGCCGACCGGCGGGCGCCGGCTCTGACGAGGCAACGCTCCTCCTGTAGGAGCCCTGAAGGAACGTCCCGGCCAGGCCGTCAGGATCGGCTTTTCGGGCTGCAGACCCTAGGCCGGGGCGACGGCGGCTCTAACTCAAGTCAGAGATCAGCGGTTCTACCATTCCCGGCGGAGGCGCGCGCCTCGTGCCTGATCGAAGACAATCAACGCGCTACGGTTGGTGTCCAGGACCTGTGAAAAATCTCGATCGTTGCCGAATACCCCACGGGAACGCAGCGCGCGTAGTCGGGTCTCGGCCAAATCCAAGAGTTGGCGTTGCATCGTCATGGCGTCGGCGAAGCTCGGTGCCGTTGCGCGCTGGCACTGAGCGCGGAGACATGTGAGGTAGTGTCGAAAGGCTCCCTGCTCGCCCCATCCAACAGTGCTCGGCTGTGCGCCCGCAAACAGCGGGTCGGCGTAGATCGATCCAAGCGCCCGATCCGGTCGCATCTGATCGAGGATCCCCTGCCGAAGGGCGATGTCGAGGAACAGCAACTTATACTCCGAAAGGACCTGGGGGCAGTAGTACCAGGTTGTCCGTCGCGACACCTCATCTTCCTCGGAAGCGTAGAACTTCGCGGTCGGGAAGGCGCGCACGTTCAGCCACGTGCCGGCGGCGATGAGGTCAATGTTACAGGCCGCCAAGCAGAGCATCTGATGGTTTGCGTACCCGACGATGACGCTCTTCCTCAGAAGCTTCAATCCCGACGCGAGAATCAGCATGTTTGCGAGCCAGACCGGGTCTTCGACAAGGTATGCGCTCGGCGCTTCCCCGACAACATAGAAGCCAGCGACAGGCCATTCTGCGACTCGTTCGATGACAGCCTCGACTTGGCCTTCGTTACGGACCGCTTCGTCGGAAAGCGCGATGGTTGCGATTAGTTGCTCACCACCGAATGCTTGGGTAGCAGCGTCAATGAACTGCTCGTGGATGAGGAACCAGGCCTCGTCCACTGATCTGGCCAGGAGGCCAGGCAGGATATGACGAGTCGCTCCAATAGATCGGCTCAGGTCGCGAAGTCTTGCGATGACATCTCTGGCGCCCGATCCGCTGAGCAGATTAGCGGTGGAGGAAGATTGGTAGGTCTGGAAATATCCGTGTTTCGTGAGCCGCTCGTGATCAGCGTCACGCATATAGCACTGCGGATCGAGCAGGGGCTCAGCTCCAAGCTTGCTCGCTTGTGCAGCAACACGTCGCAGTTGTGTTTCCTCAAGGTCTCTCGGGCTGAGGATCACCCCGCCTCCACCCCACGCCTCGAGAAGCTTTGAGGTGTGATCCATCATGCCGAATCCGAATTGCAGATACAGCTGCACCCTGTCCTCCTGTGGCCACCTATGGTGGCGTGAGTCTTGGTCGGAGTTCCTCGAACCATTGCCGGGCTTCGCCCGCCGTCTGCGGTCGACGGCTGGGAAACCTAGAGACTAGAGCTGCGATGAACCCCGACAACTCTCCGGTCGGATCTCCTGCAATGACGAGCGGTCGAAGATCCTGACCGTCGACGCGCCTCATCACTTCCAGTTGGTCCGACGCCCCGGCCAGGTAGGGATTCGTGCCGACCAGGGACTCGTACAGTACGATTCCTACCGAAAATAAGTCGGCGCGCGCATCGATCTTCGGCTTCAGATTTCGCATTTGCTCAGGGGCACCGTACCCGGGTGTAAAACTGCCCGCGGGTCGCCCGGTCGGCGTGATCGACTCGAGTCCAAGCATGCGCACTATCCCGAAATCGATGATCCAAATCTGCCCGGCGGATCCGATGATGAGATTTTCAGGCTTGATATCGCGATGAACAAGCCCTGCGGCTTCGAAGTCGCAGCACGCATTGAGCAACGCATCTGCCAAGCGCAGGACATCCGAAAGGGGCTGGACTGGCTGCCGCCGTAGGCACTCCCGATATGTTTCACCTGGGGTGTACTGCTCGACGATGAACGAGAGGTCCTGTTGACCCACTCGCCGGCGGCCATAGTCATGGATGCGAGGGACGTAGCTGCAGCCGAGCTTGGCGACGGCAGCTATCTCTCGCCCGATTCTTGCCTCTACTTCCGGCGACGCGACACGCACGAGTTTAAGGACGATCTCTTCATTGGCGCGCTGTCCACGAAACACGTCTCGCTGCCCGCTCTGAACCAATGGAGTGAGCGCCGTCAATTCGGAAAATGCAGCCCGAACCGCGGCGAAGTCCAACATCAGTGAGCGTGGCTTGTCCGTCGCACCGCCCACTCGTTTACCAGCCAAGAACCATAGGAAGATGGGATGGCCAGCCGACGAGCACGCAAGCGCACCGCCACGCGGGTGCCGTCGTAGCTCATCACGCCGATCCCGAACCGAGCCGCCTGCCGAAAGATCGTGCGGCTGAGACGATTCGCTGGCATCAGGACGTAGCTATGCGACGCAAACCATGTATTTGCTATCGCCTGCCGCAGTGCCTTTCGCCAGTCGCGAATCTTGGCTTCCACAGTGACGATCCGGGTCGCAACAAATACGCTGTCCAGTGACCTCGCAACCGCGCGATCCCGATACTGGCGGACGAGATCCGCATGTTCAAGGTCGTCCAGCACCCGGCGAACATGTCGTTCGGTGTGATCGAGCGCCAGGGCCAACTCCATCGCCGAGCCGCGCCGAACCCTGTATAGGTGATGGAGCAATCGTAGATGGTCGTTTCCGAGCTTTTGGCGCGACGGTCTCGGGTCGGAGAAGCGCGCGTGGCAAAACACGGCGACCGCGTCCGGGAACCCGGTCGGGAGCTCCGGCTCGTAAAAGATGAGCGGCGGTGACGATGCGCAGCGGGCCACGTAGCTGCCCAAAGCCGACATGAGAAGATCGAGCTCGGGGCCAGGTGTCGGAGTCCGGGTCCGAGGTGAGCCCAAGGGCTCGCCTGTCACGGGCCCCGATGTTATGCCATCCGTCGGAGCGACCTGGCGCCGGCTTTTCACCGCCACGAGAGTACCAGACGAAGTGGCTGATTCCAGTGCGCAGAATGGCTTGCCCAGAGGTCCGACTCGCCCCGGAAAGCTGGACGCTCGTCGGATCGCCACTCGCCTCGCGGAGCTGCGGGCACAGTCACTCGACGACGCCAGTGGCGACGAGCTCGACCAGGCCGTCGGCAACCTGGTGGAAAGCGACAGAGAGTTGCGCACGATCCGCGGTGATCACGACGTCTCCACGCGAACCGGCCAGCAGGCTTGACAGCCGCCGCTGGTAGCGCGCCTGGCGTCGGCTGCTGACGCCGGCCTCGCGTAGCGTCTCCTCGGGGTGATCGTCTCCTGAGGACCATCGAGGGCGGTGCGTGGTCGGCCGTTTGTACTTTGGGTCAGCACGACCTCGAGCCGCTCCATCGCGAGCGCGACGCTGTGGAGGTGACCCGTCGCGGCCTACGATCAGGCGATCCGCGCGGGGCTGGCGCCCGATCAGGCGCGAGCTCGTCCGGGGAAAATGGGCGTTCGTCCCCGACGAGGAGGACGAGCGCCAGCTCTAGCCCGAGCGCCGCACCGCCTCTACCAATACTCCTTCGTGACCCTCACGAACTCGAGCCGTTCCGGACGAATCCACGCAAAGAACGGCGAAGGGCGTTTTGCCTGATTGGCCCACCTCCTCGTGTGCAGAAGATGGCATTGCTTTCGCGTGCGCGTGATCGCGACGATCATCTTGCAGACTTCGAGGTCGTCCACGGTTGTGGCCCGCCTCGGCAGATCACCTTCGTGCAACCCCACGACGAAGACGTGCTGTGCGGAAAGCCCCTTTGATCCCTCGAAGGAGGCGAACTTGACCGTCGCCCTGACAGGATCGACCTCGGCGGCCCGCGTCTGTGTCTTGGGCGGCTCCTCGTAGGCCTCGGCTTCGCCAAGAATCAGATCGCGGTATCCAGGAGGGATGGCCTCAACGAGGGGACGGCGATCGGCGACGGAGGCACGGATCGCCTCGGCTTGAAATGGAGGGTTGTCTGTCTCAAGGAGAATCCGCCAGCCGAGGTTCGCATCTCGCTGGGCCCGAAGGATCGCGAGCCCCTCGTCGCGCCGGACCGCGATGGGTTCGCCTTCGCCCGGCGCCTCGCACTGATAACCGTTCAGCTCAAGATGAGACCGCACCTGGCGGAGGTATTGACCGGGACCGATCACCAAGACAGTCGGCCATTGCCCCTCGTGCGCCTCGGCGATTTCTTCGGCAGGAATCGCTTCGATCTGCTCTGCGATGTAACGGCCGAAGTAGTTCGCCCTGAGGCTCTGCACCGACGTTTGGACAATCCGGATCCTCGGGTACCGGGCGCTGTCCAGACCCTTCCGCGGGGGATACGGCTCGTAAGGCTTAGCGATACGGCCTCCGAGAAGTCCTTGGGCGCGTGCGCGCTCCACGATGTCGCCAACCGCTCGCACGATGGCCTCGGGGCAACGCATACAGAAGGGCAGCGCAAATCGCTCGTACGCGCCCCCGCCGTACTGCGCGCGGATGAATGCAGGGCTTGAGCTGCGGAGAAGGCTGTAGAGGGCCTGGTCGTCGTCTCCAGCGATCACGATCGGGCTCCGGGTCGCCAGGAGATCGAGCAGTGCCGCCTCGAGACCGTTGAAGTCCTGGTACTCGTCGATAAGCACGATTTCGTAGGACTCGATCTCCTCCGGATGCGCCGAGAGCGCACGCTGAACCCGGAACACCGAATCGTCGAAGCTCACGGCATCGTAGTAGTCACCGCGTTCGAGCGAGAACGCAGTCGCGGCTCCGGGCTCGAGCCGCCGCATCAGGCCGACGAACTTGGGCGCCGGACGTCCCCGGGTAACGGCCCAGTCGGACTCGATAAGTGATGGGAGGGGCGGGTAGTATCGGAAGCCTTCAGTGAGGCCTGCGCGGAGCTCGGGCGTACGGTGGAGACGCCGGCGGCAGTAGCCGTGGAAGGTGAAGACTCGTGCAAGCTCCCCGAGCGCCTCGTCGAGCTCCGCCCTCAGATTGTTGATGAAGGTGAGCACCAAGCGGCCATCCCGCGGCCCCTCGCGGGCCTCGAGCAGCCGCCGGAAGAGTGTCGTCTTCCCGGTGCCGGGGCCCGCCACGACGATCTTCCGAGCGGCGCCGGAGGCGACGATCGCTTCGAGGATTCGGCGGAGTTCCGCTTCGAGGCCTGCCCCCATCGGGGGGCACTCTAGGGTTTGTAGCGAGTGCGGGCAAGACAGGTCTTGCCGAAGCCCCGGAGCTATACTCCGCCCACCGCCATGCTCGTCGACCTCGCCATCTTCGTCCGAGACCACCAGCCCCACGCCAGCTCGTCGGTGATACGACCGAGCCCGGGACCGCGGGCTACCGCGTGACCGTCGCGTGCCCGTGCGGCGTCACGTTCGAGCGATGGGTCACCGAACTCGACGCCGCGGAGGATCTCCTGCGGGTCGAGCTGCGGGCGACATGGAACTGATGCCGGTCCGTGATGACCAGGTTCCCGATGATCGCCGGCGGGCGCTCCTCATGGCCGCGCTCGGCTTCGTGCGCCTTGAGCCGCTGGCCCGGCCGCTCGTCCTCCTGCACCGTTGGCTCGACACGTGGGCAGGCCTCGGCGACATCGAGTGGGCATGGAGCGCCAAGACTTCGACCTCCAGCTCACGAAGTACGACGCGCGGGCGGGTGGTGCGGCGCGGCCTATGAGGCGCTGAAGCGGGTTAGGTAGCTGCGGCCCGAGGCAGTAGATCGACCGAAGACATCGATCCTTGCCCTGCTTCCGATTTCGCAACTGTCAACGATGTGGGGATTTCGTGCGAGCTATCGCGGCGCGGATCCCCTGCTCAATCTGTTTGCCACGCCGTTCATATCCCAGTTCTTCGATGACCTCAAGGGTGAGGTCCTCGTCCGTCCGCAGTCTGCCGTCCGACTGAATCCACCTCACCAGCAGGTCGAGATGGTCTGGCCGTAGGGAGCGTGCCGGGATTTCGGGGCGCCGGCCACGCGTAACTGGCGGAGCGGCAGAGAGACTCGCCGGCATTGGTGGCCCTGCACCAGGTTCTGCGGACTGCCCCTGCCGGGCATCGATTCGGTCCGCGTACTCGACTGCGCGAGTGTACGCGTCCGACGCTCGGCTGAGTTCCTCGTCCCGACGAAGAAACCAGTCGGTTGACCAGATGCGATGGAAGCGCCACCCCAGGGCCTCGAGGTGCTGTTGGCGGAGGCGGTCACGGTCGCGTGCCGTTGGGGCGGAATGATAGCTAGCCCCATCGCACTCGATGGCCATAACAAAGCGGCCGGGCCGGTGTGGATGCTTCACCGCAAGGTCAATTCGATAGCCAGACACGCCCCACTGCGGCTCAGCCTCAATCTGCTTCGATCGCAGGGCCTCAAGAACGTTGTGTTCGAACGCGTTCATTTCGACGGCGGTCGCACGCTCACTAGTGAGGCGGGCTCCTTCATTCGCCGCATACTCCAGGTACCGGCGCAACAGTTGGACGCCTTCGGCCGAGCGTGTCGGGTCGAGGTCGTGGTGGCTGATGGACGAGACTAGTGTCATTCGGCGGCGCGCACGGGTGATGGCGACGTTGAGCCGGCGCATACCATGAGCACCGTTCAGAGGGCCGAACTGGCGGAGGTCGACTCGGCCGGCGCGGTCCCGTGCGACTCCAGTCGTGAGAATGATGGCGTCCGCTTCATCGCCTTGGACGCGCTCCAGATTCTTGAGGAAGAAGCGCCGGTCGGTCGGTCGCTCCGGGACGGCGAAAAACTCGTCGAGGTCGGGACGGTCGTGCAGAGCCACCTCTAAAGCAGCCTCCACGCGACGAGCATGCGGAAGCCCCAGGGCGATGACCCCGAGACTCTCGCTAGGGTGGTGCTCTGCGTGATCGAGGATCAGCTCGACGACCCGTGTCACCTCGTGGGCGGCGCTGTCCATGCGATCGTCGCGACCAGCCAGACTTGGGACAGACTCGAGCCGAACACTCGGCGGCCCGCCGCAGCCTGGAAAGGTGATCAGTTGCCAGTCGTACACGAGGGCATTTGAGAAGGCGATCAGTGCTTCGTCCTGAGATCGGTAATGCCATGTCAGCGTCCAGGGGGGTTGGGCGAAGGCCGACATGAGATCGAGAACGCTCTCGAAACCGACGGGAGCCGAAATGTCTTCGCTCTCCTCGTCCTCGTCGACTCCAGCGGCGAAGAACGGGGTGGGGGGCAATTGCCGCGGATCGCCAGCGACAACCGCTTGCCCCGCTCGGAGAATAGAGCAGACCGCATCTTCAGGAAGGACCTGGCTCGCTTCGTCGAATATGACCACATCGAAGTAACGACGGTCGGCCGGAATGAGTTGGCTGACCGCGAGAGGGCTTGCCATCCAGCAGGGACGCAGCGCGGTTAGGACATCGGCCGCCTCGGAAAGTAGCCGCCGGAGTGGCAGGTGTCGTGTCTTCTTGAACGCCTCCTTCTCTACGATTGCAGCCTGCGCGGGGTTCCCATTCATCACTGCGACGGCGCGTTCCGCATGTCCGCGGCTGACACGCAACGCGGCCAGCCGAAGACGCTCGTGATCGAGTCGGACAAAGTCTTCGACGAAACGGTCGTGCACTTGGCCTTTGAATCCTGCGAGAGCTGGATCCTCGAGGCGAACTCGTTCGTAACATGACGTCAGCCAGGCCACATCAAAGGCGCTCACCCACGTGTTTGCGTCACGCGGGCGTTGGCGGAACTCTTCGACCAGCCGACCCGCGCCGAGTTCGCTGAGGTCTCGTTCGATCGCGCATAAGGCAGGCAGCCGATATGGCGTGATGTCGTCGACAGCGAGGCCAGTTAGAAATTCACCCAAGCGAGCGCAGGGTAGCGTCCCAAGGTCCTGTCGACCAAGGTAACCAGCGAGCGCCGTAAAGTCGTCAAGGACCGCGCTGTAGGCCATATGTAGCGGTTTCAGATCGGGGAGAGGGCGAGGCAGTGTCCCCGCTCGAGCTCGCCAACGGCGCTTTTGATCCGCGGCACACTCGGCCTCGACCAAGAGCATCGCGGATCCTGCCCGTCTCGGCCGGCGGCAGCGGCGGAGTCGCCTGCGGGAGACACGGTAAATGCCGTCGCTGCACCAGGCTCGGGCCGCGCGCCACCGGCTTGCCCTCGCCGGCTCGAGGGCTCGCACCGCTTCATCCAGGTCGAGCGCATAGATTCCAAGTGCGAACCGCTGAAGGGTCTCAGAGACATCGTCGAGCAGCCGCTTCATCTCGGTGGCGTCATCAAAACTCAGCGGCGCCGACCAGCCCAACGAGTCCGCCACTGCGCGCCAAACCGACTCGAGCGCGGGCCATCGGACGCGAGCAAGGCGCTCAGCCCGTCGCACCGCGTCCTCCACAGTCGGCCCATCAGTCAACTGTGCCCCCGTCCACGGCGAGGGGTCAGTTCGGAGGAGAAGTCTCTCGAAACCAGCGGCCTCAATCAGGCGCAGGCGAATCCGTTCCGCAACTTCCGACGTGAGGCGTTCGAGTTCTTCCCCACGCCAACGAGTCGTAACGTGACGTCCGGCCGGAAGGCCAAGAAGTTGGACCTGCATCTCGTATGCGTTCTGTTGTGCCGGCTGGCGTCGCTTGGTCATCCGCCGGACGTGATCGTTCAGGCGGCCACGGCGATCTTCAAATTCGCGATGTACGCTCCTGGCGTCGACGGGCCCCATATCTCGGATCTTGCGGAGACTTGCTGCAAAGGCGGCCATGACTCGGGCGCGTGTAAGGTCCGCGCCGTGAAGATCCAGGGTCAGGTGGCCGAGGTCAACGCCCTCGAGTCGTCGCTGCACGACCTCGAGCGCCACGCGTTTTTCCGCGACGAAGAGCACACGGCGCCCTCGAGCCGTCAGGCTCGCTATGAGGTTCGCAATCGTCTGGCTCTTGCCCGTCCCTGGTGGCCCATCGATAACGCCATCCTGGCCCGAGACGGTTGCGACGATCGCCCGCTGCTGGCTCGCATCGGCGTCAAGGACCACGAACTCCTCATCTGGTGGGACCCGCTCGAGGTCGATAGCGAGGCTGCCGTCACTGCGACGAGCAGCGACCGTCTGACGCGCGTCGACATCGCCAGCGATGGCAGCAAGGAGGTCGTGGGCGGCGAACTCCTCTCCACGTTCGCGGAGATCCTTCACCAATGCCATCTTTTGAAACGAAAAGTTGCCGATGATTAGGCGCGGTGTGACCACAAAGCCCTGAATTTCACCGGCGAGCTCGGCAAGGCGAGCGAGAACGGGACGATGGTCGAAGCGGTCTTCGTCATTCCCGGCGTCGAGGAGGGCTTCGGGAGAAATCTGGCATCCAAACTGGCCCAAGAAATGGAGCAGCACCAGGTTGACCTGAGCGTCTCCCTTGCGTCGGAGACTGACTTGGCGACCCTCGCGCCCGCGCAGCTCGATCTCGATCGGCAGAAGGAGCACAGGTGATTCTGGGGGACGGCCGTCATCGGCGGCCGGCCAGGAGGCCATCCCATATGTGGCATACAGCGTGTCGAGACCCCGGTCTTCAAGATTCGCGATTGCCCGCTTGCGAATCTCCTTGGCCTGAGCGGCCGCTCGCACCAACCGCTCGTCGCTAACCAGGCGTTCAAGAGGCACTGCCTCCTCGGCGAATAGTTGCTCGACGGATTCAGGATCTGCATCGGACAGGTCGATGGTCGCGAGCTTAAGAGGGCGGAAATAGAGGAGGTTGTTGTTGCGCGAGGGATCAATGAGGCGGTCGATCCACTCCTTGCGGGCACGAGCGACCACGGCCCGGCGAGCGGCCGAAATTCCAGCCGCGTCTTGGGCGGCGGCTCCGGCGTCATTCTGAGGCACCGTGACCTCCAGCGCCCAGCTGGCAGCGCCGGCGCGGTCTCGAATCATCGCATGAATCGATGCTCCCGCACCAGCAGTCGTCTATCGCAGCGCGCAGCGGCTTTCGGGGTTTCCGGATTTCATCCCGCACGAAACACCTGACAGAACGCTCCACTGACACCGACTGAAAGGCCTTTCGACCATGGAAAACCGGCTTGCGGGACCCGCAATTGCGCGCGCGCTTCTGCGGCGGTCGACGACAAGCATTTGTGCCGGGGGGGGGGAATGGAGCCGTGCGCGAACACGGCTCTGTTCACTGGTGGTGCTTCACGCGAAGGCGACTCGGTCATGCCCTGCCTCTACACTCCTCTGTTCTGTTTACCTGCCGGTACCTCGGCCCTAACCGCTTGGCGGGGTCTCTTGACTGTGATCGAGCTCGCTTGGTATGAAGCGCCATGTCCATTCGCGGGCTCGCTTTCGTTCTCGCCGCAGTCGCGCTCACGGCGGCGACGGCCGTCGTGCTCGGCGCGACCCAGAACTGCGCGGAGTTGAATCGAAAGGTCCGCGCTCAATCGGCATCGATCGACGTGATCGCGGGCAACGGTGTCCGTGAGGGCGCGGCGTACGCTGCTGTGCCCGATGGCGCGGCGCGCATTCGGGAGGCGGGGCTGACCCGGATCGAATACCGCAGTCAAGGCATCCTCCTCGGCGTCGACTACCTGAGCCCCGACGGCCTGCCGTGGCGGCGGGACATCCATATGGAAGGCAAGGTGCGCGCCCGCGAATACTTCACCCAGGGCCGTGTCGCACAGTCGGAAGTCTTGGCGGACGACGATTCGCCGATTTGCCAGGAACGTATCGGCCCACTCGTTCCCCTCCCCGGGGGGTCAAGGTATTGATGCACTCGCCGACGACCGTCGGTCGCGCATGGCTCCTGCTGACGGCGATGGTCTTCCTCGTCCTGCAGGCCGCCATCCTTCGCTGGGTCCCGGGCACGCTTACCCCGTGGACCGTGGCCTACATCGTTCTCGTGGAGTTCTTCATCGTCGGCGTGGCGTACGACGCGGCGACGACACTTCTCGGGCTCGTGGTTCGACCACTGCCCATTCCGCGCCGGGAAGTCGAGAAGGGGCGACAGGCGCGCGCGGCCCTCGTGTGCACCATCTGCGACGACGTCGATCCCGGAACCCTCGCCAATCTGCGACGCCATGCCGCCGGCGGCGTCGCAGTGTATGTTCTCGACGACTCGACAGACCCGCGCGCCCGGGCCAGCGTCGCCGCCTCCGGACTCCAGGTGGTGCGACGGGAAACACGGCGGGGCTACAAGGCCGGCAACCTCAACCACTGGTGCGCGATCTACGGAGATCAGTTCGACTACGTCGCGGTGGCGGACGCGGACAGCCGTCTGCCCGTCGGATTCGTGACGCAGATGCTCGAGTACGCGGAGCACCCGGCGAACGCCGACGTCGCGAGCTTCGAGAGCCTCATCAGCCCGTGGAATAGGGACACACCGTTCGCCGATCTGCAGGCGGTGCTCACGCCGATCGAGCATCGATTCGGCCTCGGCCTCGTCAATCGCACGGCGGCCACGCTGTCGGCCGGCCACAACAACCTGATCCGCCTAGCCGCGCTCCAAGACGTGGGCGGATTCGACGAGCGCTTCCTGGCCGAAGACCAGGCCACCACGGTCCATCTCCTCCAACGCGGCTGGCGGTGTGTCACCGTCCCCGTCCACTCCCATGAGCGGGTCCCGGCGAATATCGGCGAATACATGCGGCGGCAGGCGCGCTGGGCGTACCAGACGTTCCAGTTGTCCTCGTTGGCCACCACGGGTCTGTCGGCTGGCTGCGCGCTGCGACTCGCCATGTGTCTACAACAGCAAGCGGGGCCGGTCGCGCTCCTCCGGTGCGACAGCTGGCCGTTGTCGTGTTCCATCAGATCGTGACGGTCGGCTCCGCCGGCGCCATCGTTCGGCGCCTGGCGCGTGCGGCCGTCAGCGGCGACCGGCTGGGGTTCGACCGGACCGGCCAGGTCCCCGCTCCCGACCTAAGTACGATCGTTTACAGCACCGCTCCCGGTGTCGGCCTGTCGCTGCTCGCATTCATCGCCACATGGCCCTGGTGGTATGGCGTGGCCTTCGTCATGACGCTGGGCTGGTTCGTCCCCGCGATTGGGGCTCCACTCCTGCTTCATCGGCTCCAGAACCCGAGACGCGCGTGGCTCTGAAGCGGTATCTGGATCGCCTCCGCAGCGGGTGGGTCGTGCTGGGCGCTGCCGCGGCGGCCATCGTCGCCTTTTACAAAGGGGTCGGCACCCTCGTCGAGGCGACGAGGGCCGTCGTCGGCACCGCGACCGACGTGTGGGCCCGGTGGGCCAGCGTGCAGTTCGGTATCGTGCTGGCGATCCTGATCGGGACGGTGGTGTTGCTCGTGGCCATCTGGTGGCAGGAAGTCCTCCCTGCGGTGGCCACGTGCTGGCGGAAGTCGACGACCCGCGTCGCCATCAAGACGGGCGCCAGTGTCGCGCTCCTGGCCGGCATCGCGGCCACCGTCACCGTCCTGCTGCTGCACGATGTGGAGCCCGAGCATCTGCGCGCGCTCTTTGCGCAAGCCGAGACGCTGAATGCGAGGGCGCTCCGCACCTACGGCACCGACGGGAGGGCCGAATACGAAATCATGCGCGGCAAGGACGCCACGGGTCCGCGCGCATTTGCCCGGGTGACGCTGGCCCCATGGAAAGACACGGCGCAGAGCAACTGCGGATTCATCATCATCTTCCAGCCGGGCACAGACGTCCACCGTTTCACGCGGCTGCACTTCATGCTTCGCGGCCGAGACGGCAACGAGAAGGTTGACATCAAGGCGAAGGACGCCACGGGGAACGAGGTCCGCATTCAGCTCGATGGTTCGCGCTTCGTGCCCGATGCGCGCATCGAGAAATACTGGAAGCCGGTCGCCATCCCGCTGACAAGTTTCGGCAGCGTGAAGTTCGGCTTCTTCGACAACCTGTCCTTCTCGGTGAGTGGCGATCGGGCTGGAGCGTCGCCGCAGATCATCGACATCGGGGGCTTCGAGTTCCGGAAGGATGCGCCGGCGTCCTGATCCGTCCGGGTCACGCGTTCGCGGCTACGTCGTCACGCTCAACAAGGCCCGCGTCTTCGACCTCCGGCCAGTTCATCGAGCGTCACGAGAGCGTCCTCGGCGCAGGTCCTCACCACGTTCCCCGCATTGAAGGGCACGATAGAATAGGCTTCGTGTGTGACCG
>Ga0070698_100001912_pt1 | contig 23212 bp, 17 predicted proteins | sample KBSK1502metaG_FD_65477 | JGI IMG/M metagenome (GOLD analysis project Ga0070698, IMG submission 65477) | Corn, switchgrass and miscanthus rhizosphere microbial communities from Kellogg Biological Station, Michigan, USA - KBS K1-50-2 metaG | ecosystem: Host-associated > Plants > Roots >...
TCGCATGAAAGCCTGCCAGGAATTGAAGACAGTGCGCTTTTTTTTGTCAGTCAAGATTGGGGAACGGCCCGCGAACTTTTGGAAAATCACAAGGTTGCCTGGGTAATCGCCTGCGATTCCGAACGGGCGGCACAAAATTCGGGGGATATCTTGGGCATAGGTGTGCCTCTACAATCAGTTTGTTTCGTGCTGGACAAGACACCAACCAGAGCGCCACCGTTCCTCATTCTGGCGGCTCAAAGTGAAAACGCCAAACTTTACCGCGTAGTAGCACAATAAAAAATTCGCGATTGCGGCGAGAATCCGTTGACAGACGTTGACGACTGTCCCAATACTACGGGATGCTCAAAAGATTCGTCCCGCAAAAGCCGATGCCGCCGGTTCCAGAAAAATCGCGGTATTCGGGTATAGATGAAAATAATCATCCTGCGAATGGCGAAGAACCAATAACAACAACAATCATCGATAAACCAAAACCTATGGCAGATCACGGTGGCAAAGACATCCTCTCGAGCGATGTCGAAATCAAAGGCTCGATCAAGTTCCAAAAGGAGCTTCTCATCGACGGGAAGGTCGAAGGGGAAATCAATTCCGACGGCGTTTTGACGATTGGTGAAAACGCGGACATCCGCGGCGAGGTAAAAACCAAATCGATCACCGTCTATGGCAAAGTGCAAGGCAACATTACGGTGGCCGAGCGTTGCGAGCTAAAATCAAAATGCACGTTGCAGGGAGATTTAAAAGCAGCGCGCCTTGTCATTGAAGAAGGAGCGACTTTTATTGGCAAATCGGAAGTCACTAGCGGCTCAATTTCCGCTAAGTCGGCTCCGGCCCGCCCGGAAGTCGTGCGGTCCAGCGAGCCAATCAAGGCGGCGTTCGGAGGGCGCTGATAAACGGGGAATCCAAGGGTTAGCGTCCGGTGGCCAGTCCGTCGCCTGCAAAAATCAGTCTTGAATGTCCACACTGTGGCTTCAAGCAGATGGAGTATGCGGCGGCCAAGAGCTCGATTTGTCGCCAGTGCGGCCGCTATTTTTCCCCGTTCGCGCCGAAGCCTGGCCTGAAGCTGCGCGTCCGCGAAGAAGCGCCTGCTGCGGCTGCTGCGCCAGTCACTTCCTCCATCCTCGGTAGATTTGAGGAGTTTTGGAAAAAACAACACAGCTCTGTCATCGAGTGTTTTGACTGTAAACGGAAACAGCAGGTGTGTGGAACCGCCACCTCGACAATCTGCCCGGCATGCAGCGCACACATTGATCTCCGCGACTACAAAATCACGAGCGGTTTCAGCCGATCGATTCGAACGCGCGGAGACGTTCATCTGACGGGCAAGGGCGATCTGGGCAGCAGCAGCGTGGTTTGCCGGTCCGCCTTAATCGAAGGCAGGCTCAGGGGCAATCTGCATTGCGACGATACGGCCACGATTAACTTCGCCGGCAAAATCCCGGGGCGGATCAGCGCGCGGCGTGTCGTCGTCGAGCGCAAAGCTGACATTCATTGCTTTCGCAGGCTCAAGGCGGAAAGCATCGAAATCAAAGGGAGGATGTCGGGAGAGATCGTTGCCCAAACCGTGACGATTCAAAAAAAAGGCGCGCTCGAAGGCGATGTCACGGCGAGGGCGATTAGCGTTGAAAAAGGCGGCATGTTTTCCGGTCAGCTAGTCATCGGTCGTGCCGATCTTATGCAGGGAGAATTGTTGCAGGAACAGACACCGGGCCTCGCACACGTCCCAGAGAGCGATTTTTCGAGGGTCGCCCCGCGGCCTTTGCCCGCGACTTAATAACAATATTCTCCATGCAAAGACTGCATCCGCGCAGTCCGTACGAGAAACTTGGCGGCTACGTGCATCTGCCGCGTTTGATCGACAAGGCCAGGCTCTATCGCAAAGGGCTGCTCAACGGCTACAACTACAAGACTGTCGGATTCGACAAGCATCTGCTGGCTTTTCTGAAAATTGACGGCGATGCGTTTGAAGAAATCGTCAACAGACTGGACGAGGATGACGCAATTCTTAATTGGGTGCAGACAAACGGTGCGCGGCATTCTCCCGAAATAATTGAACAGTGGAACGAGGCGATGATTTCACGGCATCCAGACACTGCTGCAAAAAAAGCGCGCTTTCTCCACTTTCTGAAGGAGGCCGGTGGCGAAGGACGCAAGGATATTCGGACTTATTTCGATCTGATCGAGTTTGACGAGGGACGGCTGAAGTAAAGAGCGTAATTCGTTAAACCGTTACACCGGTCAAAGCGATTCGACCGATTCAACGATTCAACTTGGCGAAGCCAGAATCGCCTCCGCTTTTTCGAGTGTTTCCTTGCTTCCGATGTCGAGCCATTTCCCTTTGATTTGGTACGTCTTTATTGGTTTACGTGTGTAGAGCCACTGCACAAAACGGCCCGGCTGATCGGCGTTATTGCCGGCTGCAAGATAGGTGGTCAAAAGAGAGAGAACTGCAGGGGAGTAATAGTATAGCGCGATCGCGGCAAGGGTTCCCCGCGGTTTCTGTGGTTTCTCTTCCAGGTGAGTGATGATTCCATCCTCGTCGATTAATACATTGCCGTATTTTTTGATCGCTTCACGGTCGCCAACATCATAGACCCCCACCGTTGCTTCGCTTCCTTTGGCGCAAACCACAAATCCCTGAAGCGATTCAGTAAATAAGTTGTCGCCGGCAACAATTAGCAGGCTGCTTTGGCTCAGGTTGTCACGGGTGACAACAAAATTGATATCTCCAATTGCGCCCAGTTTATCGTCGTCGCTCGTGGAGCCATCGTTGACGATTTTGAATTTGAATTGCGGATGTCGAATTTGATAGCGTTCGCTCCAAGCCTGAAAGTCCGCCGCGAACTTGTCATTTGTCACCACATAAATTGTTTCCAGATCGGGAACACCCTGAAGGTTGTCTACCACCCATTCGATAATCGGCTTACCACCCACGACGAGCAACGGCTTCGCTCTGTTGAGTGTCAGTGGATAAAGGCGTGTTGCATATCCGGCGGCGAGAATTAGAGCGTTCATAGGATCAAGAAAGCAGAGCCTGGGGCGCTTCTTACTACTTTGATTTCGCAGCGGCTCCACTCAAAATTGCATTTTGAAGACGTTGCTGGATCGCCCTGATGCGATGCGCATCGGTAATCTTGGCACGTGTGGACCGGTCCACGACATACAAAGTATCAATGGCTGCGCCAGCCTGTGTGTTGATGCGGGAGAGCGGAACAAGAAGGTTTTCGCGGTCAAGGCAGGTCAAGACATCGTAAAGCAAGCCGAGCCGGTCCGGTGCCTGAACTTCAATAAGCGCATACATCGGGTGCGTTTTGTTATCGATTGCAATCCGCGTTGGAAATTCAATTCCTGTCGCGAGACAATGGCTTTGGCGCCTGGCTTTTTCGATTAACGGTAGGAAATGAAAACTCTCGTCTTCGAGCGCTCGCCGCAAAGTTTGCTCTACCAGCGAAAAGTCGCGCTGGTGAGTGACAGGGCGCCCTTTCGTGTCGCACACACGAAAAACACCCAGCGTGACGTTGTCCCCCCGGGGAAAAACATCAGCGCTCAAAATATTCAAAGGCACAACCGAAAATGAGCCGGCCACCTTCGCCAATAACCTTTCGCGCTCCCACGTGCAAAAAGTGACAACGCTGTGCCCCTGCTCTGGAACGGCCTTCCATTGTATCGCCGGGGCAAGCGGAGACTCTCCCTGGTTCGCTGTTGCGAATCCGGCTTGTGGCGGACTGGAAACATTCTTTAGAAAGGACCGGAACAATTGAAGGTGTTCGACAATCTCGGGGACGTCGCTGGCGCGAAAATAATTGTCAGGCATGAACTCAAAGTGCGCTTCAATCTCTGCTGCAAAATCTGCGGAGAGGTCTGCGGCGACCGAGGCCTGCAGGCTTTCGCGCTCGACCTTTGTTTGTTCGTAGTACGACTTTTGGTCTGCGAGGCACCGAGAGGTCTCGTGAAATAATGCCCATACCAGAGATTCTTTCCAATCCGACCACCCCTCCGCGCTTGTGCCCTGGCCATCTGCCAGAGTAAGCAGCATCAGCGAGTTTAGATTTTTCTGGTGCTTCACAATGTGGGCGAAGTCCGTAACCGTGGCGGGATCATCAAGATTTCTTTGCTGCGCGATCTGCGAAAGCGTGAGGTGATGATCGACGAGCAGAATGAGCGCCTTTCGCTGCTCGGACGACAGCTGCAGACGCGCAGCGACACGCTGGGCGAAGAGTGCGCTCGCTTCAGAGTGTGGCCGCGCCCCGACCGCTTTACCGCTATCGTGTAAAAGGAGCGCGAGATAGAGAACGAATGGATCCTCCAGTTGCTCAAAGATCTTGCGATAAGCGATCAGCTTCGGGTCATTCGTCTGCGCCAGGGCATCGAGTTTATCGATACACACCAATGTGTGCTCGTCAGCCGTGTAACGATGCAGAAACTCATGCTGCACCAGGCATGTAAGCTGCCCGAATTCGGGAATGTAGCGTCCGAGAAAATCGACCCGATGCATCATTCGGAGGATTCGACCCACTCTCCCTTTTTGTGACAGAATCTCTTTAAAGATCGCGCGCGGACCGCGTGCATACTGATATGTGCGGGTAACCTCTCCCAGGCTTCTGCTCAGGAGATCCTCCAATTCCGGGCTCAGATCCAGGCCGCGCTCCTGGGCAAACTGAAATGCTCGCATCATTTGCTCGGGGTCTTTGCGAAAAAGATCACGTCGCGCCGGGTGCAATTGCTTGTTGCGAACAAAGAAAAAATCTCCCACAGGAGTTTTGTCCGCTCGCATCAGGGGAAGAAAACTGAACAGAGAACGGGTCTTACTTGTGACATATCCGCTGACAAACTGCTCCGTAATGCGTTCCGTGACCCGGAAGATGTTTCGTGTGTGCTCGTAATAGTCCCGCATGAGCGTCTCGCTGCGGAGTTGCCCGTTCCCGGAAGAATAATCGAGCCGTTTTGCTATCTCTTCCTGCAAGTTAATGTGAAGTATGTCGGTCGCGCGCCCCGTCGCGTAATGCAGGGCGGTGCGCAAGCGCAGGAGAAAATCGTACGCCTTTTCTATTCGGCGCTGGTCGCTTTCACTCAGCCAGTCTTTCCCCACAAGCTGGTTCGTGCTCAGTGAACCTTCTTTGAAATAGGTCATCCAAAGAAGATTTTGATAATCGCGCAGTCCTCCGCATCCGCTCTTCAGGTTCGGCTCCTGCAGATACACACTGTCGCCGAATTTCTTGTGCCGGGCGACCTGGTCCCGCATCCGCAGTTCCACGTATTCGCGTTCATATCCGTTCACGCACTTCGAACGAAATTGTCGCCGAAATTCTTGGGCCAGCTCGGCATCGCCCGCAAGAAACCGGGATTCCAGCATGGCAGTCTTTGTGCGCATGTCTTGATTGGCCTGAGCGACCGCTTCTTTGATCGAGCGCGTGGAGTGTCCAACTTTGAAGCCGCTGTCCCAGAGAAGATAGAGAACTTGCTCCACCATCTCCTCCAGATGCGGCGAAATCTCCTTCCTTCCCTGATGCAAAAGCATCACGTCAATGTCACTAAACGGATTGAGTTCGCCCCGGCCGTATCCACCAAGAGCGATCAAGGCAAGTGGGACCTTGGCAGCTGCGTTTCTGCGAGCAGCGGTTGCAGCAGCGCCGAAAACATATTGCAATAAAACATCAACCAGCTCAGCGCGCCGGGCACAGATTTCGCGGCCACCCCCGCCCGCCTGGTGCTTCAGACGCAACCGATGCTCCTCCACCTTGAGAAACTTCTTATAAAGCGGGAGGACTTCGGTGGGACGTCGGGTACCCGTCGCCGCAAGGCGGCTTGCGGCGTGCGCCAGAACTTGCTCCAGATGACGGGACGTGCTCATCGGAAATTCGGATTCTTGTTCAATCTAAAATTGGATCGTCAAAATCCAAAATCCCGTCTCAGACGAAGAAGAGCGATCGGTCTGTTTGGCGGCAGGACATTACGTCTTGCCGAGGTTCAGTATTTCAGAAACGAAGTGACTGGTGTCGGCTCAAGTTGCTTACGGCCATGAAGAAATTCCAACTCAATCAGGAACTGTGCTTCGAGGAGCCGTCCGCCGGCTTTGCGAATGAGGACAGCCGCCGCAGCGGAAGTTCCGCCTGTCGCCAGCAAATCATCTACCAGCACGACTTGTTCGCCTGCGTGAATGGCATCGATGTGCATCTCCATTTCCGCTTCGCCGTACTCGAGCGAATAGCTGGCTACCTCGGTCTGGAAAGGGAGCTTGCCACGCTTTCGAATCGGGACGAAACCGACACCTAGCTCGTAGGCGACCGCTGATCCAAAGAGAAACCCCCGCGCATCGATCCCAACGATCTTATCAATCCTTCTCCCGCGGCAACGATCCAAAAACAAATCAATCGATGCCCGGAACAAAGTGGGATCGCTCAAGATCGGTGTAATATCTTTGAAGACGATTCCCTTTTTCGGAAAATCGGGAACGTCTCGCACGCCGGCACGCAATTTCTCGACTACATCGGAGGCCATCGGCGCGACGCTAGCGGCCTGAGAACAAACGTCAATGGCGACGGACCAATGAGTTATTGTTTACGGAGAACCAATTCTTCAGTCTTGCCATCTGTGACTAACCAATGTTTGTCGTGTAAAACGTAGTGAACTCGCGTTTCGTCCGGTGAAACGCAAATGTACCCGGCGTGAGAATCTTCCCCGAGGATTTCCAGAGACCGCAACGATGTCAGATAAATAGGAAGGCGCTCTTTTGGCTCGTAAGACATCTCCATCTCGCCTTCTGCATCACGCTTAACTTTGGGCCTCTGGAGTCGAGCAAACCATCCGTCGCCAGAGCCGCCCATTCGTGACAACTGCAGGTACACAGTGTCCCGATTGACACCAATATCAGCAACACCGATCTCAGCTGGCGTCGTATTCTGCGTTTCAAGCGTCGCAAGCGGAGCATACCGGTAAGCCGCTATCGAAAAGTAATCCTGGTCGTCAACCTTATCGGCTTGGATTTCGCCACACCACAAATCACCGTATGCCGCGAAGAATGATTCACCATTGGCAGCAAAAGCTAAGCATGAAGGATAAGGATGGCGTCGCATGCGCACGGGAATCCACTCCCCGGGATTCTTGAATGTGAATACTGGCTGTTCCCGCTCATCCGTTGTCACAAAAACACGCTGCATCTTCGGATCGTACGCAATCCCCCAGAAACTGACTCCATTTGGAGCATCGCGTATTTTGGTCAACCGCCCGGATTGTGGTTCAAGGGACCAGACGGTTTTGGCCGTCGTACAAAAGACGCGATTCTTGTTCGTACAGGTGATCCCGCGAAGCGAGTCGGAAGCGTCAAGCTGCGTCAACAGGATTTTCCGAGTCGTCTTCTTGTTCAGATCGATTTCTTCTAGAGCTGGTTTGGACTCGATGTCGCTGATCAGGTAAACTCGTCCACCGTCGCTCGAAAACGTCGCATCACCGGCGACGCAGTACGATTCGCTGAATAGCAAAGCCAGGATGGCAGCTGCGAAGGCTGTTAGTTTCTTGCGCGCCATGACACAGAATTGACTGCCATGCTGACGGAATACAAGCTGCTTTGCCATGAGCGCGAGCGACTCTACAATAGGCTTTGGTGGATCGAGATCTTCTAATCATTTCGACAATCTGTTTCCTCGCGGCAGTCGTGCGCACCGGGGTCGCTTTGCGCGCCGGCGTTTTTCGGCCAGGAAGGTTTAATTTTCTCGCGATTGGACTGGGCTTTGTTTTTCAAACGGCGTTTTTGTCGATTCGCGGTCATGCGGTGGGACGTTGTCCGCTGACCAACTTATTTGAGGTTTTTATCTTCCTGGCCTGGTCAGTAGCGCTGATCTACATGCTGGTCGGTCCGACCTACCGTCTCTCACTTATGGGTGCGTTCACTGCGCCGCTGGTGGTGCTACTGCAAGGCTTCGCGCTGATTGCGCCAATCGATATTCGTCATCCGGTAAAGCTGACTGCCAATCCTTCGCTTGAATTTCATGCGTCGGTTTCGCTGGTCGCCTATGGCGCGTTCGCGCTCGCTTGTATCGCGGGGGTGATGTACCTCGTACAGGAGCGCCAGCTCAAGACACACCAGCTGCGCTCAATCTTTTATCATCTGCCGCCGCTGACCGATCTCTTTGCGGCAATCACACGCCTGCTTTGGTGGGGTTTCATCCTGTATACAATCGGGATTGCCAGTGGCTTTTTCACGGGCCGACCATTACCACGCGTGCAAGTCGTGGCTGCCGTTTGTGTTTGGTTGCTCTACGCTGCTATTTTGCAAGGCCGGTATTTTCGTCGAATCGCGCCAAAGCGAGTTGCGGCGCTTTGCATTATCGGATTCAGCGCGGCTCTGACTCTTCTCTGGGGAATCACGTTCTCCGCGCAAACACACTCGGTCCAATGAACCTTTTCTGTGTCGGCCTGAGTCATCACACTGCCAACGTCGAAATGCGAGAACGTTTCGCCAGTGGCGCCGGTGCTGAATCTACCCTTCGTCAGGCGGGTTGTGCGGAAGCGTTGGTTCTCGCTACGTGTAACCGCGTGGAAGTGTATGGCGCGTCAGAGAAGCGCGTATCGACGGATGAAATTGCTCATTGCTTATTGCAAAACAGTGAGGTCAGTGAACGTGGCCACAGCGAAGCGTTGCCGTTTTACCGTTACGAAGCTGAAAAGTGCGTACAACATCTGTTCCGGGTCGCTTCCGGACTTGATTCGATGGTGGTAGGCGAGACAGAGATTCTTGGTCAGACAAAAAAGGCTTATCAATCCGCGCGCACATCTGGTGCGGTTGGGCCGTGCCTTCACCGGCTGTTTCAACGGGCCTTTCGTGTGGCGAAACAAGTCCGCACACACACAGAAATCACCCGTGGTTCGGTATCGGTCGGCTCGGTCGCGGTCGATCTGGCTCAGAAAATTTTCGGTGAACTTGGCAATTGCAGTGTTTTGGTCCTGGGAGCCGGCGAAACGAGCGAGCGCACGGCGCGCGCGCTGGTTTCCCGAGGGGTAACCGATTTGCGCGTGAGCAATCGTTCAAATGATCGCGCCCAGGACTTGGCACAACGAGTGAGTGGTCAGGCCGTCCGGTTCGACCGGTGGCCACAACAATGCTGCGAGATCGATATCCTGATTACATCCACTTCTTCGGAAGCTCCGTTACTGACTCCGACAAATCTGGGACCCATGTTGGCCAATCGCATCGATCGGCCCCTTTTTATTATTGACATCGCCGTTCCGCGCGACGTCGATCCCGCCGTGAACGAAATAGAGGGTGTGTATCTTTACGACATCGATGCGTTGCGGTCCGTTGCGGAGCAGTCGCTTGCCGTGCGGCGTCAGCAAATAGCTTCTGCCGAAGCGATCATCGCCGAACATGTCGCGGATTTCCTCGAGAAAATTTCGAGGGAACTAAGTCCCACTTCCCTAATCACAGGGCATTCGCCGATCGCCGACAGTTCGTTGAGCGCAACTCAGCTGCAAGGACGCTGACAGCTTCCCCTGCCCTTTATCGCGGGCTACATTCCCGCGATGACAAAAAAGATCATCCTGGGTACGCGCGGCAGCGAGCTGGCACGTGCGCAAGCCCGATTGGTTGAAAAAGCAATTCAAGCGGCGCGGCCGGACAGTGGAATCGAGACCAGAATCATCGCGACGCAAGGCGATAAAGCCAGACTGCTCGAGCGTCAGGCTGGTCGCAAGGGATTGTTCACGGCGGAGATCGAGCGAGCGCTTCTCGCCCGAGATATCGATCTTGCGGTTCACAGCGCAAAAGATCTTCCGAGTGAAATGAACCCAGGCGCAGAAATTGCCGCCGTTCTTCCTCGTGCGGCGGTGGATGATGTGATGGTTTCGAAACATCCGGGCGGTTTTGCTTCGCTGCCACAGGGCGCGGTCGTCGCCACCGGTAGTGTGAGAAGAAAGCGCCAGTTGATTTGGAAACGCGCAGATCTCAAAGTTGTCGATCTTCGCGGGAATGTTCCGACGAGGTTGCGCAAATTGGCAAACAACGATTGGGAGGCAATCGTCCTCGCGCATGCGGGCCTTGAGCGCCTCGGCCTGCCGCCAACGCATGACGAAATCTGCTTCGAACACAGGCAGTTTTTCATTGAAATCCTTCCACGTGAGATTTTTTTGCCTGCGGGGGGTCAGGCGATCATTGCGCTTCAGGTTCGTGATAGCGATGAAAGCATGAAGGCGATCGTCGATCTCGTGAACGATCTCAAGACGCTACTTTGTTTGCGGGCAGAACGAGAGTTTTTGCGTTTGCTGCAGGGCGACTGCAATTGTCCGGTAGGTGTGCTGGCGACAATCAACAACGACAAGATGAAACTGAGGGGGCAATTATTTGCCGATGAATCAGCAGCGCCACAGGAAGCTGAAGTAGAAAGCACTTGTAAGGACGGTGAACGTCTCGCTGAGCGGCTACTGCACCGATTACGAGCATGAGCACGAGCGTCAGTAATAGTGGAAAGGTCTATTTGGTTGGCGCCGGACCGGGCGACCTCGGTTTGGTAACATTGCGCGCCAAGGACTGCATCGAGAACGCGGATGTGATCGTTTATGATCATCTGGCGAATCCTGAAACCCTCGGCTGGGCGCGGGACGACGCCGAAATTATTTACGTCGGTAAAACGCCTGGCCAACCGGGAATCAGCCAGAATGAAATTAACGCGTTGCTGATCGAGAAAGCGCGCGAGGGAAAGAGGATCGTTCGGTTAAAGGGCGGGGACCCGTTCGTGTTTGGTCGAGGCGCTGAGGAGGCGCAGGTAATCGCCGATGCAGGTATCCCATTCGAAATTGTGCCCGGAGTCACTTCGGCCATCGCGGGGCCGGCCTATGCCGGCATTCCCATGACGCACCGCGAGCACAATTCGCACGTCACGATCTTTACGGGACACGAAGATCCTGCTGCGAAGACAGAAAGTGCAATCGATTACGCGGCACTGGCGAAACTTGGCGGGACCCAGGTGATGTTGATGGGCGTGGAACGCCTGGGATGGATTACGAGCGAAATGATGAAGCACGGTGTGCGCGGCGATTTGCCAGTGGCATTGATTCGCTGGGCGACTACCGGCCAGCAAGAAACGCTTACCGGCACACTGGCAGATATTGCTCAAAAGGCGGTCGCGAATGATTTCGCGGCACCTGCGGTAGCAGTATTTGGAGAAGTTGTCGCGTTGCGAGACAAGCTCAATTGGTACGAAACACGGCCCCTGCTTGGGAAAAAAATTGTCGTTACGCGAACAAGAAAACAAGCCAGCGTGTTAAGCAGCAAACTGCGGGCACTGGGGGCTCACGTAATCGAACTGCCCACTATTCGAATCGAGCCGCCGAGCGATTTGCGCGAATTCGCCGAACTTGTTCAGGACGCGCACGCTTACGACTGGATCGTTTTCACCAGCGCAAACGGTGTCGACGCGTTTTTCGATATTTTCTTTAAGCTATACGCTGACACGCGCGAGATCGGCGGCGCCCGGATTGCTGCCATCGGTCCGGCCACCGGACAACGGGTGAAAGACTTTCATCTCCACGTCGATCTTCAGCCCAAGGAATTCGTGGCCGAGGACGTAGTGCGGGAGTTCAAAAATAAGGGAAGCATTGAAAACTTGAGGATTCTTTTGGTGCGCGCGGAAAAAGCGCGGGACGTGCTTCCGAAAGGGCTCTCGGCGTTGGGAGCGATCGTGGACGAAGCATTCGCTTATCAGACCGTGCCCGAGACGCGCGATATAAGCGGCGCACGCGGGCAACTGGCGAAGGACGGAGCCGACCTAATTACGTTCACCAGTTCTTCGACGGTGGAAAATTTTCTCGCCCTTGGGCTACCCTGGCCAAAAGGCATGCTAGTTGCCAGCATTGGTCCAATCACGTCGCAGACTGCGCGCGAAAATGGTTTGAAGGTCGACGTCGAAGCCAGGCGACACGACATCGACGGCCTGGTGGAGACGATCGGCGCATTCTTTGCCGGAAAGCCTGCTGAGAAGAGCTAAAAGAGGTAAATCGCCACGACGAACACCGCTTCGTCGGGTTACCCTTTTACCTCCGTAACATTTAACTTTTTACTGTGGCTTACGACGGATTGAATCGGAACTTGGTTCGGCCTCGCTTGGCGTTGGCTTTCGCTTTGCGGCGGTGCTTTTGCGACGGCGTCTCGAAGGCGCGCAAACGGCGGACTTCCTCGAGAATGCCCTCGGCATCCAGCTTGTTCTTCAGCCGCTTCAACGCGCGATCGACGGGCTCACCTTTGCGAACGATCACTTCTGGCATCAATAATCACTCCTGACTTTAGCGATAGATTCCTAATCGGCGGCGGGAGCCTACTCGGGCCGGGCGGTGCCGTCAAATCTGCTCGGAAAAGTACCTACGAGGTCGCCTGCAACGGGCAATATCCACGAGGGCCGGGCTTAAAAAACGGCTCAGCGCTGGGCAAGTGGATTGGCTGCCGCTTTTTCGGTGATCTCGCGCCGCAGGGCCGTCGCGCCACCACCGCGGGCGCGCGTCCACCACAGCACGATGGGCGAGGCGATAAAGATGGAGGAGTAAGTACCGACAATTACTCCAATGATGATTGCGAGCGAGAAATCCCGCAGGACCGCGCCGCCAAAGAAAAACAGGCAAAGGATCGGAATGAGCGTCACAGTGCTTGTAAGAATGGTCCGGCTCAGCGTCTGGTTGATGCTCGAGTTCATGATTTCGTCGATGCTCCCGCGCCTCCCGCTGGCCAGACCCTCCCGGATCCGGTCGAAAACCACGATGGTATCGTTGATGGAATAACCGGCGATGGTCAGCACTGCGCCAATCATCGTCAGCGTAAGTTCGCGGCCCAGAAGCGAGAACACGCCAACCGTCATGAAGACGTCGTGCAACAGGGCGACAATGGCGCCCACGGCAAAAGCAAGTTCGAAGCGAAAGGTCACGAAAATCAAGATACCGAGAATGCCCAGACCGAGCGCGATCAACGAGCTTTTCGCCAACTCACCGCCTACAAGCGCACCAACGCGTTCCGAGCCTTCCACCTTAAAACCAGCGTTTGGAAGCGTCTGCATGATTTGCTTTTCTACCTTGTCGCTGGTGTTTAACGGCGTGCGAATGGTGATGTAGCCCTTGCCGGCTTGCGTGGACTCCTGGATTGACGCATCGGCAAATCCGAGTGGCTCTAGCGTGTGACGGACCTGCCCGATATCAATCTTGCCGGGCGCGCTTAGTGTGATCATGTCGCCCCCGCGGAAATCCACGCCAAAATTTCGTTCGCCCCGCAGGTAAAAGGCCCAGGCGCCGGCGACCAGCAGCGCAAGTGAGCACATACACGCAATAAAGCCCTTGCCGAGGAAATTGATGTTTTGCGCTGAAATCAAGTGCAGCATCGAGATGCGTTTGAGCCGGCCTGTATCGACCAGCCAGCCGAGCGCGTTGCGTCCGACGATGAGCGCTGTAAAAAGCGATGCGAAAATGCCGAACGTCAGCGAAACCGCAAAGCCGCGCACAGGTCCTCGCGCCTGCCAGAATAGAATAATCGCGGTGATCAAGGTCGTGACGTTTGCGTCAAAGATTGAACTGAACGCTTTCTCGTAAGCGGTGTTGAGCGCTACCTTGAGCGATTTTCCGAGAGCCATCTCCTCGCGCAACCGCTCATAAATGAGGACGTTCGCGTCCACGGAAAGTCCAATCGTCAAAATAATGCCGGCAATGCCCGGCAACGTCAGAACGAAGTGAAACATCGTTAGCGCGCCAACGAGTAAAATGAGATTGATGACCAGGACAAGATTTGCGACCAGGCCGGGAATTTTGTAGTAAATGCCCACGCACACGAGCGTGATGATCAGGCCGACCAAACCAGCGAGAATGCTGGCGCGAATGGAGTCTGCTCCCAGTGTGGGCGAGATGCTGCGCTCTTCCTCGATGCTCACAGGCGTTTGCAGCGGGTTCTGCAACACGCTCGCCAGACCTCGCGCTTCTTCCTCGGTAAACCTTCCCGTGATTTGGGCGTCACCGCCATAAATGGCGTCCTGAATCACGGGCGCAGATTGGATAAGCCCATCAAGCACAATCGCGAAGCGATGATGAATGTTTGCGGCCGTAATGTTGCCGAACTGCTTCGCGCCTTCGCTATCGAACCGCAAATGAACTACCCAACCGTCTCGCTCATAAGAGGCGCCCGCGTTTGAAACTCGATCCCCAGCCAAGTCGGCTTTCTTTTTTACCAGCAACCGTTCCTCGACCGGCTTTTCGCCTTCAGCCTGGTGTTGTTGTTTGTAGGTCTCAATCCGATACTCCGGCGGAATTACCTGCTTTCCCTGATCGATTTCGCGCAATCGCTGGCCGTTATCCGGATAAACCATGCGGAACTCGAGCTTGGCTACGCGCGACAGTTGATCGCGTGCTTCCTGAATCTTGGCGGTATCCAGACCTGGTATCTGGACCAGAATGCGATCGCTCCCGACCGGACTGATTATCGGTTCGCTGACTCCAAAAACATCAATACGCTTCCGAATCACCTCGACTGCCTGGTCGAGCATGCCCTTGGTCACTTCTTTGTCGCCGCCCTTCAGTCGAATGAGGAAGGATGTGCCGCCCTGGATGTCGAGACCGAGCGCGATGTTTTTCTGCGGCGGCCAGATGGTGGCGATGCTAAAGACGACTAGCACCAGCATCAGCGCGGTAGCAAGTAGCCGTTTCCGCAACCCTTGATCGGTGGCGAAATACCACCCGAAAAGGACGAGCATGGCAAGTCCGACAACAAATGTAATCCCAGGGGTCATTCCGATTTAACGATTTAGCGACTCAATAAATTAACTTTCTTTCAGCACCGTCGTGACGGCCGATTTCTCCATCTCGATTTTCACGTTGTCGGCTACTTTCACCAGCACGGTGCTCTCTTTCACATTCGAGATTAAGCCGTGAATACCGGCGTTGGTCACGACCCGGTCCCCGGTTTTCAAGCTCGCTATTAAGTTCTGTTGCTGTTGCTGCCGCTTTTTCTGCGGTCTGATCATCACAAAGTACATGATGACGAAAATGAAAATCAGCGGCACAAAAAATGAGCCAATGCCGCCGCCCGGCACCTGTTGAGGAGCCGCGCTTTGCGCCTGAGCAAAAAACGTCTGGAACATATTTAGAATTGGAGAGCGCACCTTAAACGCGAAAGCGTTCCCTGCAATCGTTCTTTCGAATCATTCTTATCATCGAGAACAGCCTTGGGACTGGATAAATGTATGCCACTTTCGCTTGATGAAAAATTGGCGAGGCGTGCTAATCTTCGTTCGCCGAAAATGGGGGTATAGCTCAGTTGGTAGAGCGTCTCGTTCGCAATGAGAAGGCCAGGGGTTCGAATCCCCTTACCTCCAGTCTTCGCTCGCGTCGTAGAGAAAAGCGAAGACTGTCGCGCCGTAGCCTCAGCGAAGGCGGACACGTTTGCATTGGCACATCAACGCGGCCAGCTACGCCTCGGCAAGCCAACTTCTAGGTTGCTCGCAACCGGCCTTAGTAAGAAATGCGGAAATCGGGTGGAAGTGCTGCGCTTGCGCCCATCGTGCTCCCCGAACCATGCGTAACATCTGTCGCGCCAACGCTGGGTGACGGCGCTGGAATTGGCTCCTGTCGCTTGGCTTTCAGCGATTCGTTTAAGGCCGGCAAATCCTTGGCGAGCAATTGATCGAACTCTTTTGTCACGTCACTCAATTCCCGCTTGAGCGCATCGATGTATGCAGTCTGGTAAACGCCAGGTTTTCCTTCGTAACTGAGAACCGCCCCGTAAAGCTGGTCGGTGTGCTCTCGCAATCGTTCCTCGCCGGTAATCGCGCCCCCCTCGGTTGTGGCGACAATTTTCTTGCGGACAGCATCAACTTTCCCGTCGAAATCGGAGATGTTCTTGCGAAGCCCATCGCCTTCAGGTAACGCTCCCCCGCTCTGCGCCACCGCTTTGCGCAAAGCAATGATCCGGTCCATCAGCGCACTTTCTTGGTCAAAAAGCCCATGGACCTTCATCGCAGCGTCGAACTGTGCCTTGCGATCCGCGGCGCTGAATTTGGCCCGGCGATCGAGACCAACCGTCAACTTGGTTTCCGAAACTTTGCCGGCCTTGGTGAGGCGCACAGTGTACACCCCCGGCACCAGCCGTGGGCCTCGCACTCCCGCATAGGCAATCTGCGCTGCAGGTGGCACCCGCGGTGGCTTCACACGCATTGTCCAAGTCACCCGATTCAGCCCGGGTCGTTTGCTGGCTGGCAGTTCATCGACAACGCGCCCCGAAGAATCCAAAACTTCAAGCTTCAATTTTCCAAAGAGATGTCGCTCGCGCTGATAATAATTGATCACGGCGGCGTCAGGCGGATTATCGCCAACAAAGACCGCGTCGCCGGTAGACCATCCGCCCGAGCCTTCGATGCGCTGTTGCACGGGACGCGCTGAGACGAACGCGACATCTTGCTTCAACAGATCCGGCGTCAACGCGCGCAACGGAGTGATATCGTCAATGATCCAGATCCCGCGGCCGTGCGTTGCAAGAACCAGATCGTTATCGCGTGGGGCGATTGCCAGATCTCGGACGGCAACCGCTGGAAAATGGTTGCCCTTGAATTGTGCCCAGTTTTTCCCACCATCGATCGAGACCCACAGTCCAAACTCTGTCCCCAGAAAGAGCAGATCCGGCTTGACCAAATCCTCCTTGATCACATGAGCGTATCCACGAACGCCTTTGGCGTCCTGAGCGCTTACCAGCGGTGTCCAGGTCTTACCGTAATCAGTTGTTTTGAAAACATACGGCCCCATGTCGCCAAAGGTATGTCGATCAAACGCTGCGTAAGCGGTGCCAGCGTTGAAGTTGCTCGCCTGCACCCAGCTGACCCATGAATTTTTTGGCAAACCGGGAATATTGCCGACGACATTGGTCCACGTCTTACCCCCGTCACGAGTGAGTTGAAGGTTGCCGTCGTCTGTGCCGACCCAGATCAGGGATTTGTCCTTGGGCGACTCGCTGATCGAGTAAATCGTGGTGTGCATTTCGGCCGAGGAATTGTCCACCGTCACGCCGCCCGATTGCTCCTGTTTCTGTTTCTCCGGATCGTTGGTTGTCAGGTCGGGCGAAATGCGTTCCCAGGTTTGGCCGTGATCGCGCGAACGAAAGAGAAACTGAGCGCCGATATAAATTGTCCCCTTCTCGTTAGGCGAGAGTGCGATTGGAGTGTTCCAATTGAACCTGAGCTTCTCCTTGTAATCCGGCCGTGGTTTGATGTTGCGAGCTTCGTGCGTGTGGCGATTTACCCTTCCGATCTCGCCACCTTGATATTCGGCATAGATGTAATCGGGATCGGCCGGATCCGGAAACATCCAGAAACCGTCACCGTTGTACATGTTTTCCCACTGCGCGTTGGTAATACCGCCGGGGTGCTGCGATTCGCCCACGAAAGAGCTGTTGTCCTGTAGACCGCCGTACACCCGGTACGGATCCTTATCATCGACGCTGACGTGATAAAATTGGGAGACTGGCAGATTTTCAGCTTTCCACCATTTGGAGCCGCCGTTGTAGGAATACCACATCCCGCCATCATCGCCGGAGAACACGATCTGGGTGTTGGTTGGATCGATCCAAAGATCGTGCACGTCGCCATGCATTCCCCCGAATCCACCGACCACTGCGAAACTTTTGCCTGCGTCGTCGCTGACGATCAGCGAGCCGTCAGTCTTAAATATGCGGTTGGGATTTTTTGGATCGACAATCAGGTTCGCAAAGTAAAATGGCCGCCACACCATCCATTGGCTTTTGTCACGCTTCTCCCAAGTCGCGCCACCATCGTCCGAGACAAAAAGCGCGCTTTCGGGTGATTCCACAAACGCATAAACGCGTTTGGCATCCGAAGGTGCGATGGCCACTGCCAGGCGCCCGTATGGTTTCTTCGGGAAGCCCCTATTGGCTTCCGCTGTAACTTCCGTCCAGGTATTGCCGCCATCTGTAGAACGAAATAATCCGCTTGCCGATGGCGCTGTAGGACTTTCGCCACCCGAGCGGTACCCCCAGCCTTTACGCCGGAAGTCCCACATTGCTGCGAACATGATGTCCGGATTTGCGGGATCGATCGCGATATCGGTGCAACCAGTCGAAAGATTTGGTCCTTTGAGGACTTGGTTCCACGTTTTGCCGCCGTCAGTGGTTTTGTAGAGACCGCGATCGGTCGAATCGCTCCAGAGCGCGCCGGGCACCGCGGCGAAGATTGTGTCGCTGTTCTTTGGGCTCACAGCGATTTTTGCGATGCGCTCGGATTTTTCCAGACCGGAATGCGTCCATGTTCCGCCGCCGTCGGTTGATTTGTAGATTCCGTCGCCAATCGAAACGCTGTTGCGTGTCCACGATTCACCAGTTCCAACCCAGACGTTTTTCGAATTCTTTGGGTCGAGCGCGATTGCACCGATCGATTGCACAGGCTGTTCGTCAAACACGGGTCGGTATCGCGTCCCGCTGTCATCAGATTTCCAGACGCCGCCGCTCGCTGCGCCGACAAAAAGCGTGATCTTGCCCGATGGCTCGCGTGTGCCCGCGATGGCTGAAACACGCCCGCTCATTGTTGCAGAGCCTATGTTGCGCGCGCCGAGGCCAGAGATGGTTGCCGAATTGAATGGCGCTTGCTCCGCCCCACAAGAAAGTATGCAGAGAAGCAGGAACGAAAGCGACGCGAGGCCACGTCGCACTCCAAGAGTATCACGCGCAAAGGGCGCGTCTTCGTGTGGCTTTGGGTCGTTTAACGTCCTCATCTATTAATCAGCGCTGTGGTTGCGGGAGAGTTATAACGCCGGGGAAATGAAATATCGTGTCATCCACAGGCACGTTGGCTTCCACCTTATCGATAATAATCCGTTGCTTGTCGGGCGCTCCCTTGCGCCCGAACTCGATTGACGTTGGAACGAACACGCCGCCGACTTTTTCGTAATCGCCCAGGTCAGTCTCTACTTCTTCGTATGCGCCATGCCTGGTGCGTTGTGTTAGGACGCGAATCTCCAGAAAATGATCAGGATCCAGATAGACAAAACTTACGTCCCCGTTTTTTCGCGTCACTTTTAACTTGTGCGCTGGCGTGCCGTCGACGTCCTCGGTCCCAAGATATTCGACCGCGTTTCCTTTCGCTTGCCAATCAACCAATGGCCCATCGATCTCCGCGTCTTCTACAAGCGATTTGACATCATCGGCGGACATTCGTTCGGGATCTCTGCGTCCAAAGAATGGCGAGACCCTCCATCCGTCCTTGCCGTCGTACGCCTCGATCTGAGTCATTCCCTGGAGAGACGCTTCAGTGCGCACGTCGTCGGGCCGCTTCTTGACCTGCATGAAGGTCAATTGAATTTGCCCTTCTTGCACCAGCATTTTGCCACCGAGCCGCAGGGTCGCCAGACCGTGCAAGGCGCTCGCACCACCCTTCGCCTCGATGTTCTTAGCCACCAGTTCATCAACCGTCGGCTGACTTTTATCTTGCGTGAAAGCATCTGAAACGACGAGGCCGGCGAAGATGAACGTGATTAGAAGACGCAGATGCATACTAGTTTTGGCAACGAATAGGAGACACCACACCGGCACCAATGTTCAAAGCAGGCCGCAATGCAAGTTGTTCTCACAAAAAAATTATTGTGGACGCAACAAGTCAATTTTCGTGTCCGGAATTGCCAAAGCCGATTAAAGTTTATGACGAATAAGATTTCCGTCGTGTCTTCAATCAAGAAAACCAAAATCCGATCCGCGCCGGCTGCAACAGCGGCTTCGCGGCGTTCTAGCCTAAAGAGACAGCAACATAGATCCGGCAAGAGAAAAACCGACCCTCCGTACTTCTTCGTCGTGCCGGGCTCATGGGAACTCAATTGTGGCGTTGTCCTTCTGTGTATCGTGGCTACCGCCGTGCTTTATGCGGGCGATCTTCGTCTGGGTTTCTTCAGAATCGACGACCAGCAGTATGTCGTCAGCAATCCGTGGATACAGGGACTAACGTGGAAGAATCTCGCTCAGATCTTATCCAGTCCTTACTACCTCAATTATTCCCCTCTTCATTTGTTATCCTACGCGCTTGATTATGCGGTTGCCGGGTTGAACGCATACGCCTTCCATCTATCAAACAACCTCTGGGCCGGAGTTGTTGCTGGCTTTGTGTGTCTCGTTGCACTTGCGCTAACACAGCAACGAACAACTGCTATTGTCGCTGCCTTGTTGTTTGTTGTTCATCCAGCGCACGTGGAAGCCGTCGCCTGGATTTCAAGCCGCAAGGATTTGGTGGCTGCTGCATTCGTCCTGCCCTGTGTCCTCGCATACCTAAAATACAGGCAACGCGGCGCAATAGGCTGGTACATCGTTTCACTTCTGCTATTTCTCTTCGCATTGCTGGGAAAACTATCCGTTGCTGCTTTCCCTGCTGTGTTAGTGGTTCTCGACCTGGTACTTGAACAGCGGCCATTACGCCGATCAATCATTGACAAGATTCCATTCCTACTTCTGGCGGCTTTGATAGCAGTAGGAGTCCAGCAGGCACAACCGAGCACCGGATTGCAGCCTGATTTGGCCACGCATACAAAGGCCTTCGTCCAGACTTTGTGGTTGCTTACCGGCCTTGGCAATTATGTTATTTATCGCGTACCTCCCGGGTCGAGAGGTGGCTTGTCCCAATTGCTTGGACTAGGTATACTCATTGGCTTGTTCCTATGGCCGTGGCTCCTGCACAAGCGCTATCCTGTAGTAACTGTTTCGATCTACTGGATCTTATTTACTTATCTTCCAACACAGGTTCTGCCATTTAGTTATCCAGTAGCTGATCGCTACCTTTTTTCACCATCAGTAGGTGCAGTTATCCTCATTGCATGGCTGTTGATCAATGCAATAGATCACCTGCGTCGGTGGAAAGTCGCCGCCGCAACAACGCTGGTTATAGTAGTTAGTTTCGTCTGGCTAACAAAAACCGTTGATTACTTGTCCGAATGGCGGGATCCGCGATCGGTGTGGTTCGCTGCAATACGGAAATCAGATGACGTCCATTTGTACTACGAGCTCGGATGGGAATACCGCGAGAACGCGGCGAGTTTTGGTATCCACCGTCGAAATGCTCCGCTTCCCCCAGAAGAAGCTAAACATTATGCTTCCGCTGTTTGGAAAGATGATCCCCGGCTTCCGCAGTTGCTCGCCGAATTGGCGGACAACCAGCATAGCGGACCGGTTGAGAAAGAGTTTAAAGAACATTTGCTGAGCAAAGCGACGGAAAATTTTGACGAAGCCGTCACAAGAAAGGGAGCGCATATTATGCCGGACCTTTTTCTGAGCCGCGGAGTTTGTTACCTCGATAAAGGCGATCCGCAGTCTGCAAAAAAAGAATTCCTGGCGGAACTCGATGAAGCCTCCGAATTGCCATATTCTGAAGGCCAGCAGGAAGCGTTAATCACCTGTCATTACAATCTCGCAGTTGCGGAAGAGGGCCTCGGCCATTCTAAAGAGGCGTTGTCCTGGATCAGACTTGCGGAGGAAGAACAGGATAAACTTGGTAGAACTGTGATTCCTGGACTTAGTACCAGTCGCCAACAACTCGAATCAAAGATGGCAACTCATCACGAATAAGCTGTCCCGGGGATTTAGCAGCTGGCCCAGAGCGAACTTCAGGTTCGTTCATTTCTTTTAGCGGGCCGTCACTCGGAGCGCAGTGCAACCATTGGATCAACTGCCATCGCACGCCGTGCGGGAAAATACGTTGCGATCAGTGCGGCCCCGCTTAGAACGATAATGACGATCGCGTAAATCGAAACATCGTTCGTGCTGACGTTGTAGAGCTGACTCGATATCAAGCGGGTCACGGCGAGAGCGCCGAGAATCCCCGCGATCAAGCCAATTGCGATGACGGAAAAGCTTTGCCACAGAATCATCGTCAGCATGTCGATCCTTTGAGCGCCAAGTGCCATCCGAATTCCAATTTCCTTCGTGCGTTGCGCGACGGTATAGGCGATCACGCCATAAATTCCGATCCCCGCGAGAATCATCGCCACGGTTGCGAATGTTCCGAGCAAAAACATGTTGAACCGCGGTTGAGCAAGCGTAGCGCCGATGCGTTTCTCGATCGGTTCAAGCGTCGGCACGAACAGATCCTTGTCGAATTCGTGCACGACGTTGCGCAATGACGCTTGTAATCCACTCGGTTCGATCTCTGTTGTCCGTATCACGACGTCCATGCGTCGTGAAGGATCCTGCGAAACCGGAATGTAAAATTCGGGCAACGGTTCAGTGGCGAGCGACTGATGGCGCGAACCGCCCACGATCCCGACAATTTCCTTCGGTGCGGTCGGCTTTTCGTTTTCACCGTGATTCAAGGTGATTTGCTGACCAACCGCACTTCCGCCGGGAAAATATTTTCTCGCAAACACATCGTTCACGATCACGACGGACGCCGAATCTTTGGTGTCATGGGAATTGAAAACGCGCCCGCTCAACAGTGGCGTTCTCATCGCACGAAAATAATCTGGCGTGATGGTGAGATGTGACGCTTCCAATTCCTGTCCGGCCGGACGAGGCGGTTGGCCGACGATGGAAAATGTCGACGAGCTGTCGTTATTTGAGAACGGCATGGGAAAGGCGGCGCCCGCTGCTTCAACTCCCGGCAAAGCCGCGAGCTTGGGCAAAATCTGCTCGAAAAATTGCCGATGCTGTTCCGGCTCGGGATATTTCGCCTTCGGCAAAATGAGTCCGGCCACGAGCGCGTGGGAAGGTTCGAAGCCCGGCTTTGCCGCGCACAGATTTGCAAAGCTCTTGATCAACAAACCGGCGCCAGCAAGAAGCAGGAGCGATAGCGCGACTTGTGTAATCACGAGAAGACGCCGCAGACGATGTGATTCGGGACCAATCGCGCCGCGGCCTCCTTCCTGAAGCGATTCACTCACGTTCGACCGCGTCACTTGCAGGGCGGGAACCAACGCAAAGACAAGCGTGCTGAAGATTGCGACGACGAAGGTGAACGCGAAAACTGAACCGTTGATCGCGATCTGGCCGATGCGCGGGACATCTTGCGGGCCAAAACCGCGGAGCAGATCCATTCCCCATCCGGCCAGGAGCAGACCGCCAGCCGCGCCGAACATCGACAATAAGAAGCCTTCGCCCAGAAGTTGTCTAATAAGTCGCGCTCGACTCGCGCCGAGCGCCGTACGAATTGCAATCTCACGTTGTCGCGCGGTCGCCCGCGCGAGCAACAGGTTGGCCACATTGGCACAGGCAATGAGTAAGACA
>Ga0070698_100001913_pt1 | contig 23196 bp, 16 predicted proteins | sample KBSK1502metaG_FD_65477 | JGI IMG/M metagenome (GOLD analysis project Ga0070698, IMG submission 65477) | Corn, switchgrass and miscanthus rhizosphere microbial communities from Kellogg Biological Station, Michigan, USA - KBS K1-50-2 metaG | ecosystem: Host-associated > Plants > Roots >...
GATTTCGTGCGAGTGCTACTCGGTCGTCAAGGACGAATACGACCGTCTCCTTGGCGTGCCCAAAAACCACCCCCAAGCACCCGCTAACCGTTTTTCGATTGTGAGCGCTGGCGGACAGACGCCGCCGACGGACGGACATACGTTCGCTTAGGAATTTCAGGACAATCAATGAAAAGTCGCCGCCATGAACGTGGCTTCCACGTTCTTGGTCCTCACTGGCCAGAGCTCCAAACAAGGTTCGCAGACGAACGCTGGTGACCGATGTTTCCCAAGATGTCTCCCGCAGTCCGGCTCATGGCGTTGCTTCTGGCAGGATGTGCCTACAGCTATCAGGCCCGGCAAGTCACGCCGACTAGTTTCCTTGGCCCGTCCGCGTCTCTCCTCAAAAAGGGAAAGAGACACGATGACCCGTTGCTCGTCTATCGCCGGCCCGGAACCGCATGGGCATCCTACGACAAGATCATCGTCGATCCGATCGAGATCTGGACCACAAACTCCTCGAGCTCGGCCGATGAGTGGTCGGATATCCAGAGACTGTCAATCGACTTCCATCAAACGCTGACCGATAGGCTGCGGCGGTCCTATCGGATTGTAGAGACGTCGCAGCCCGGCGCGATGCGCATCCGACTGGCAATGATCGATGCCAGACCGGCCCACGCGGTGTTCAAGGTCGCGAAGGACGCCGCGCCTTACACCGGAGTCACTGTCGCCGACACCGCATGGACATTCATCACCGGCAAGCCGGCATTTGGCGGCGAAGTATCCGTCGAATACATGATCCAGGATTCGGCGACGGGCGAGCTGCTCGCTGCCGGCGCAGATCGCCGCGTCGGAGGAGATCAGATCGGAAAGGCCACGTTCACGACCTGGGGCGATGTGAAGAACATCGTCTCGCTATGGAGCGACTTCGCCGCGTACCGGTTATGCGTTGATCGTGGCGGCCGCGATTGTGTCAAGCCGAAGGGCGGACTGCTCGACACGCCATGAAACGAGCCGGCGCGACGCGTCGCCGATCGCACGCGCCACAAAGATCTCGCATATCGCCGCAAGGAAGAACACTAAAGCACCCGCTAAACATTTTTTGATGTGAGCGCTGGCGGACAGACGCCGACGACCCACGAACCTACGTTCGTTAAGGAAATCCAGGCCTATCCATGAAAATCGCCATCAACGTGCCTTCCACGTTTCGGTCTTCACTGGCCGGAGCTTTGGTGCGAAGTGCTCTAGTGGTCTGTGTGATCTCGTCGGTCGCGCCGTGTGTCGCCCAGGAAGCAGATCCACCGACTCCACCTGAGGTAGGCAGTAGTGCACGTGGCTCGCTGTTCGCGCCCTCGGCCTGGCTGGTGATGAACATCCCTGTACGCAAACCGATCGGTCTCAAGGTCTATGGGTTCTACATCGGCGCGCTGGGAGTACCCGTCGCACAAGTCGACGTCCCGATACGGGTGACGAAGTTCCTGACGATCACGCCCAGCTACATGTACTACTCGGTTCCCGCGAGCGGGCTCAATAAGCTGACGCCGAAACCGGGAAGGTTTACCAACAGCTACGAGGAGAACCAGTTTCGAATCGACGGGACCGTTGCGTTCCCCATCCGAAAGCTGGAGATCTCCGTCCGCAACATGTACGTGAGGAGATTTCGGCCAAATCCTCTGGACGACATTGATCGCTATCGTGGTCGGATTGCGTTCGCGCACCCTCTCGCGGTTCACGGCCGCACCTGGAAGCCGTTCGCCTCATACGAGACCTTCTATGAGCGCACCGGCGGGTGGAACAGGCATCGGGTCTGGACGGGTATCACCCTGCCAATCAACAAGCGTCTGTTCTTTCAGCCGTCATACATGTGGGAGAACAGCAAAGGGAGTAGAGACATTCACTACGGGTTGATCGGCCTGATCGTAAACCTGGGTTAGGCCTGTAGCCAACGCCCACTATCTTGAAAGGAGAGTGGATCATGTCGAACGCATTGAAGCGTGGAACCGCAATGCTTGCAGGGGCGATGGTCAGCTTGGCGTTCGTCACGAGCGCGCTGGCTCAGATGCCCACGTCGCCGTGGAAGAAGGGCGCACCGTTCCCCGAGCCGGACGAAGAGCTCTACGGTGTTGCCGTCAACGGCAAACTGTACGTGATCGGTGGTTGGGACAATGGCAACGCTCGAGGCGCCAATTACGAGTACAACCCGACGACCGACAGATGGACGAAGAAGAGTCCGATGCCGCGGCCGGCCCACCATGCAGCGCTGGCCTCTGCGAACGGGAAAGTCTACGTGCTGGGCGGCTTCGTCCCTCCGAAGGGCACGGCCCTCCCTGTTGGTGCCGCGTGGGAACCGATCGACAACGCCTGGGAGTACGATCCGGCCAACGATTCATGGAAGCCGCTGGCCCCGCTGCCCGGCAAGCGCGGATCGGCGATCGCGGCGGAAGTAGGCGGCAAGATCTACGTGATCGGCGGGGCCACGACGATGGAGGGGTCCAAGGATCCGTTCTTCACGTTCTTCGGGCCTGCTCGCGTCCTCGGCACCAACGATATGTACGACCCCGCCACGAACAAGTGGCAGAGCCGCGCGGCGATGTCAGTGCCGCGCAACCACGCTTACAGCGGCGTCGTCAACGGCAAGATCTACGTCATCGGCGGCCGCACAGGCCACGCTTTCATCTTGTCGGCCACGAACACGGACGTGGTGGAGGAGTACAGCCCGCTCTCCGACACCTGGAATGTTCCGAAGGAGCGGATGCCCACCGCTCGAAGCGGAGGCGCCTCAGGCTCGGACGGCCGCAGGATCTACGTGGCCGGTGGTGAGGTGACGACGAAAGAGCTCGTCGGCGCGTATCGAGCCATCGAGGTGTACGACCCGCTGATTAACGCGTGGGGCAAGCTGCCCTCCATGCCGATGCCGCGGCACGGCCTCGCGGGCGCGGTGATCGGGAATCGCTTCTACCTGGTGAGCGGGATGATTCAGTCGGCGGGAGCGATGTCGTTCCTCGACCCGACGCTCTCGATCCATACCGCGGCCCACGACATCCTGGAGTTGCAGTTCGGTATTCCTCCGGCGCCACCGGCGCCTTCCCAGTGAAGTGATCGCCAGCGCGAAACAGGACATCGTTAATCGTCAATGACTCGGAAGGAGCCCTTCATGTCGAGAGTTTTACAACGCATAACCGCAGTGGTTGTCGGGATGATCACCAGTCTGGCGTTCGTCACGACCGCGCTGGCTCAGATGCCCGCGTCGCCCTGGAAGAAGGGCGCACCATTCCCGGAGCCGGATGAGGAGCTCTACGGCGTGGCCGTGAACGGCAAACTGTACGTGATTGGCGGATGGGACGACGGCAAGGCTGCGGGCGTCAACTACGAGTACAACCCGACCACCGACAAATGGACGAAGAAGCAGCCGATGCCCAAGCCGGCGCACCATGCGGCGCTGGCGGCTGCGAACGGCAAGATTTACGTGATGGGCGGCTTCGTGGCCGCGACAGATACTGCTCTGCCGCTCGGCGCCGCATGGCAACCCATCGACAACGCGTGGCAATACGATCCGGTTGCCGATTCCTGGAAGTCGCTGGCCCCGCTGCCCTCGAAGCGCGGTTCCGCCGTGGCGGTCGAGGTCGGCGGCAAGATCTACACGATCGGTGGCGCGACCACGATGGAATGGCCGCCAATCGATGATACGGCCGGCCGTCTGGGCGAAACAAAGGACCAGTTCTTCTCGGCCTTCGGACCAGCCCGGGTTCTCAGCGTCAACGACGTGTACGACCCCGCTACGAACAAGTGGGAGACCCGCGCGCCGATGTCGGTGGCGCGCAATCACGCGTTCGGCGCGGCTGTCAACGGCAAGATTTATGTCATCGGCGGCCGCACGGGCCACGCCTTCATCCTGACCGCCACGAACACCGATGTAGTGGAAGAGTACAACCCTCTCTCGGACACGTGGAGCGCTCCAAAAGAGCGGATGCCAACCGCTCGAAGCGGAGGCGTCACGGGCACGGACGGCCGAAGGATCTACGTGGCCGGCGGTGAAGTCACCACCGTGGATCTCGTCGGCGCGTTTCGCGCCATCGAGGCGTACGACCCGCTCACGAATTCGTGGAGCTCGCTGCCGTCGATGCCGATGCCACGTCACGGCGCCGCGGGTGCGGTGATCGGCAATCGCCTTTACCTGGTGAGCGGGATGATCCAGTCCGCCGGGGCGCTGGTATTTCTCGACCCGACGCTCGCAACCCACACGGTGGCGCACGACATTCTGGAGCTGCCGTCCAATCCGAATCCTGCCACGGCTGCTGCGAAGAGCCCGACGTCGCCGCCTTCCCAGACAAGCACGGGTGCTGTCTCGCTCGTGAAGTTGAACCTATCTGCGACGAACGCGGCGGCGACTGCCGAGGGCACCAAGAGGCTCTACACGCGCTACAACATCAACAGCCCGCAAGGCCAGGTGATGCTCGCGAAATACGCGGCGGCGATCGAGATCATGAGGACCTTGCCAGCCTACGACAAGCATTCCTGGAACTGGTGGTGGTACACCCATTGGGTGAAAGGCTACCCGGCGGCGCTGTGGGACTTGTCGATGAAAAAGAAAGCGGAGGTCATCGCCACACTTCCGAAGGAGGTTCAAGCCGATGCCGACGCCGTCTGGGACGGCTGCCAGGCGCACCCCACCGACCCTTCGAATCGAGAGCATTACCAGCAGTGGTTTTTCCTGCCGTGGCACCGACTGATGTTGTATCAATTCGAGGGCGTCATTCGTGAGGTGCTGCACGACGAGGATTTCACGCTTCCGTACTGGAACCCGGTGACCGGGAATCCCGACGACTTCATCGTCCCCGCCGTGTTCCGTATGCCGGGCACCACGCTGTACAACGGAACGCGCTGGTTCTGGGTCAATGGGGGCGAACGAATCGACAACCTTTACCGGGACTGGATTAGTCTGGACGCCCTCAACGAGAAGTTCTACATCGACGCGCCGCAGGGCAGCCTTGGGTTCAATCCCAGGCTCGACCAGAACCCCCACTTCTTCACTCATTTGGCGCTCGGGGGCGACATGGCCGAATTCTCCACGGTCGGCGGCGACCCGCTCTTCTATCTTCATCACTCCAACATGGATCGGCTGTGGGAAAGTTGGAATCGGCTCGGCAACACGAATCCCACTGATCCCAAATACCTGAATCGCAAGTTCTCGTACGGGGACCGAAGCGGCAAGCGCGTGGATCTGCCGGTCAGCATGGGTGACCGTACCGCGCAGCTCGGCTATGAATACGACAGGTACGAAATCCCGCCCAAGCCACAGCACCTGACCGCTGCGGAGGCCGCGGAAAGAGAGCGAACTTACAAGGCTCTCCTGGAGCGTGCCATGGGAGGTCCGCATGTTGACGGCGGAGCGGAGGCTTCCGGAGTGAAACAGCCGTGATCCTGAGGACCGCGGCACTGAAACTCACCGGCAGGGTGCACCCGGACTGGGACCGCTGGGGCTACCCGCCGCAGTTCATGTAGGCCACGCCGATGAAACGCTTCATCGTGGCCATGGCGCTTGCTGTTTCCCTCGCCGCGGGCGCGTTCGCCGCCGGCGCGTGGTGGGCGCACCGGTCGCGCGCGGCGCGCGCGAGCGCACACGCCGCGACCGTCTACACCTGCCCGATGCACCCGGACTACCGAAGCGACCATCCCGGTGACTGCCCGATCTGCGGCATGCGCCTCGAGCCGGATCGCACGAGCGGCGTGGCGGACAGCGAGGCCGCGGCGCCCGCGCGCGCGGACGGCGCGGTGCACGTGAGTCCCGAGCGGCAGCAGGCGATCGGCGTCCGGGTCGGAGTCGTCAGCCGCGTGCATGGCACCCGCCGGCTGCGGACGACCGGGCGCGTGGCGCCCGACGAGAACCGGACATACCCGCTCGTCGCCGCGGTGAGCGGCTGGATCCGCTCCGTCGAGAGCGTCGCGACGGGCGATGCGGTGAAGCAGGACCAGGTGCTCGCGTCGTTCGTCGTCGCGTCCGAGACTGAATTCGAGAGCGAACAGCAGTCGTACTACACCGCCCTCGAGATGCTCTACCGCCTGGCGAGCGCGCAACCGCAGGCGCACGACTGGCGACGCTCGCTCGAGGGAATTGAGCGGATGGCCGACGGGCTGCGAAACATGGGTGTCTCCAACTCGCAGATCAGGGAGATGGGCCAGCGCCGCCAGCTCGTACATGACATCCGCGTGGAATCGCCGGCGGACGGCTTTGTGCTGAAGCGCAGCGTCTCGCGCGGCCTCCGATTCGATCGCGGATTCGAGTTCTATCGGATCGCGGACCTGAGCCGCGTGTGGATTCTCGCCGACGTGAACCGCCACGACGTGCCGTTCATCCGCAGCGTCGCCTCCGCGCGGATCACCACGGCCGAAGGGAGCCACGCGTTCCGGGCGACGGTGAGCCCGTCGGAGCCGATCTTCGACGAGGCGACGCTGACCTTGAAGGTGAGACTCGAGGCGGCGAACCCGCAGTGGGCGCTCAAGCCCGGCATGTTCGTCGACGTGGAGTTCCCGGTCGACTTTCCGCCGACGCTCGTCGTGCCGGCAGATGCGATTGTGGACTCCGGGCTGCGCAAGACGGTGTTCGTCGACCGCGGCGACGGGTACTTCGAGCCGCGGCTGGTCGAGACCGGGTGGCGCATCGGCGACGACGTTCAAGTGACGAAAGGGCTCGAACCCGGCGAGCGGATCGTGATCTCGGGCACCTTCTTCGTTGATTCCGAGAGCCGGATGAAAGCGGGTACACGACGGGCATCGGTCGCGAAGCCATGATCGACCGCGTCATCGACTTCTCGGTCAAGAACAAGTTCCTCGTCCTGCTGCTCGTGGGCGCCGCCGCGATCGCCGGCGCGCGCGCCTTGCGGAACGTGCCGCTCGACGCGATCCCCGACCTCGGCGACACGCAGGTCATCATCTACTCGAAGTGGGATCGCAGTCCCGACCTTGTCGAAACGCAGGTCACGTATCCGATCGTGACGGCGATGCTCGGCGCACCGCGCGTGCGAGCGGTCCGCGGCGTCTCCGACTTCGGCTACTCGTTCGTCTACGTGATCTTCGAAGACGGCACCGACACTTATTGGGCGCGCACGCGGACGCTGGAGTACCTCTCCGGCGTGCTATCGCGACTGCCGCCCGATTCGCGGACGGAGCTCGGGCCCGACGCGACGGGTCTCGGCTGGGTATTTCAGTACGCGCTCGTGGACCGCTCGGGCAGACACAGCCTGGCGGATCTGCGGTCGTACCAGGACTGGTACCTGCGCTACTACCTGAAGACGGTGCCCGGCGTGTCGGAGGTAGCCTCACTCGGCGGCTTCGGCCGGCAGTACCAGGTGAACGTGGACCCGAACCGGCTCCGCAACTACGGCCTCACGATCCAGCGCGTGGTCGAGGCGGTGCGCGGCGGCAACTCGGAGGCGGCCGGTCGGCTCATCGAGTTCGGTGGCACCGAGTACATGGTGCGCGGCCGCGGATACGCGAAGTCGATCGCCGACTTCGAGAGCATCGTCGTGTCGGCCAGCGAGAGCGGCACGCCCATCCGGATCCGCGACATCGGGCACGTGTCGGTCGGCCCGGATCTGCGGCGGGGACTCGCGGATCTGGATGGTGCCGGCGAAGTGGTGTCGGGAATCGTCGTGATGCGCCAGGGAGAGAACGCGGTCGACGTGATCGATCGTGTCAAGGAGCGAATCCGCCAGATCGAGCCGGGCTTGCCGTCCGGGATGGAGATCGTCCCGATCTACGACCGCTCGACGCTGATCCACAGCGCGATCGACAACGTCAGCGCGACGCTCGTCGAGGTGATGCTCGCCGTGGCCTTCATCGTGCTGCTGTTCCTGTGGCACGTGCCGAGCGCAGTCATCCCGCTCATCACGATTCCGGTGGCCGTGCTCGTGGCGTTCATTCCGTTCCACGGTCTGGGGATCACGGCGAACATCATGTCGCTAGGGGGCATCGCGATCGCGATGGGCGAGCTGGTGGACGCGGCGATCGTCGTGGTGGAGCAGACCCACAAGAAGCTGGAGCAGGCGCAGCGCGACGGATCGACGCGCGAAGATCACAAAGTCGTCCTCGAGGCGGTCAAGGAGGTGGCGCCGGCGAGCTTTTTCGCGCTGCTCGTGATCGCGGTCTCGTTCCTTCCGGTGCTGACGCTGGAGTCGCAGGAAGGGCGGCTCTTCAAGCCGCTCGCTTACACCAAGACGCTGACGATGCTCGTAGCGGCGGCCCTCGTGATCACGCTCGACCCCGCGCTGCGCGTGCTCTTCACGCGCGTGCGGCGCTTCAGGTTCCAGCCCGCGTGGCTGTGTCGGGCAACCAACGCGGTGGTGGTCGGCCGGATCCGGTCCGAGGATTCGCATCCAATCAGCCGCTTCCTGATGCGCATGTACGAGCCGGTCGTCCGCTGGTCGCTGCGGTGGAAGTGGTCGGTAATCGGCGGCGCCGCGGCGCTCGTCGTCGTCACGGTGCCGGTGTTCACCCAGCTCGGAACGGAGTTTATGCCGCCGCTTCACGAAGGGTCGCTTTTCTACATGCCGACGACGATGCCCGGCATCTCAATCGGCGAGGCGCAGAAGCTGCTGCAGGTGAGCGACCGGGCAATCAAGCAGTTCCCCGAGGTCGATCGAGTGCTCGGCAAGGCGGGGCGCGCGGACACGAGCACCGATCCCGCGCCGCTCTCGATGCTCGAGACGCTGATCACGCTCAAGCCGGCGTCCGAGTGGCGCCGGGTCGAGACGTGGTACTCCTGGTGGGCGCCGGAGTGGATCAAGCGCGTGCTGCGCCACGTCACGCCCGATCACATCTCGGAAGAGCAGCTGGTCGAGGAGATGAACGCGGCCCTGACGTATCCCGGCGTTTCCAACGCGTGGACGATGCCGATCAAGGGGCGGATCGACATGCTGACGACCGGCATCCGCACACCGGTCGGGCTGAAGATCTCCGGCGCGGACTTCGCCGAGATCGAGAAGATCGGCACGGCGATCGAGGCGGTGCTCCCCTCCGTGAGCGGCACGCGCAATGTGTTCGCGGAGCGCACTGGCAGCGGGTTCTTCCTCGACATCGAGTGGAACCGTGACGCTCTCGCGCGCTACGGGTTGAGCGTCGAGGCAGCACAGAGTGTGGTCCAGAACGCAATCGGCGGCGAGAACGTGACGACTGCGATCGAAGGGCGCGAGCGGTATCCGGTGAACGTCCGCTACATGCGCGATTTCCGGTCCGACACCGACGCGCTCGGGCGGGTGCTCGTGCCGGCCTCGGATGGCCAGCGGCAGATCCCGCTCGGCGAGCTGGCGTCAGTGAAGGTTGCCACAGGACCTGCGATGATCCGCAACGAGGACGGGCTGCTCACCGGATACGTCTTCGTGGACGTCGCAGGCCGCGACATCAGCAGCTACGTTGACGAGGCGAGGCGCGTGGTCCGCGAGCAGGTGAAGCTGCCGCCCGGGTACGCGGTGCTCTGGAGCGGTCAGTACGAAGCGATGGCCCGCGTGCGCGCGCGTCTCACATACATCATTCCGTTCACGCTGCTCCTCGTGTTCGTGCTTCTCTACCTGAACATGCGGTCACTCGTGAAGACGGCGATCGTGTCGCTGGCCGTGCCGTTCTCGGCCGTCGGCGCCATCTGGTACCTGTACTTGCTCCACTACAACATGAGCATCGCCGTATGGGTCGGATTGATCGCGCTGCTAGGCATCGACGCTGAGACGGGCGTCTTCATGCTTCTGTATCTCGACCTCGCGTACGGGAAGGCCTCGCGCGAAGGTCGCTTGCGAACGCTCGCCGATCTCCAGGAAACGATCGTGGAAGGCGCCGCGAAGCGGCTGCGCCCGAAGTTTATGACGATGGCGACGATGGTCGTCGGTCTCATCCCGATCATGGGGGCCACCGGCACCGGGTCTGACGTGTGGAAACGGATCGCTGCGCCAATGGTTGGCGGCATCGTCACGTCGTTCGTCCTCGAGCTGGTCGTCTACCCGGCGATCTACGAAATCTGGAAATGGAACTTCGAGATGAAGCGCGACCGCGCCGAACCGCAGCCTGCCGCGCTCGCCGCCCTGCCGTCGCCCGAGGCGGCGCTTTGACACTTTTCAGTCACCCGCACCCACGCGCTGTCCTGCGAGCAACCCTTGCGATCGCGCTCTGCGCGACCGTCGCGGAGGCAAGGCCGAAAATCGGCGTCGCCCTGGGTGGCGGCGGTGCGCGCGGCGCGGCCCACATCGCCGTACTCCGCCTCCTCGAGGAGATGCACATCCCCGTCGACTACATCGCCGGGACGAGCATGGGCGCGGTCGTCGGCGGACTGTACGCCTCGGGGTTGACGCCGGATGAAATCGAAAAGGCGCTGACGGAAACCGATTGGAGCGACGCGCTCAGCGACCGCACGCGCTATCGCGATCTCGCCTATCGACGCAAGGAAGATGAGAAGCGTTACCTCACCGCGATCGACGCCGGGTTCCGTAAAGGTCGGATCGTTCTTCCGCGCGGTTTGCAGTCTGGCCAGAAGCTGCGCTTCCTCCTCCAGTCGTATCTGATTCCCGTCGCCACCGTTCACGATTTCTCGAAGCTCCCGATTCCTTTCAAAGCAGTGGCCGCGGACATCGAAACGGGCGAGGCGGTCGTCCTCGATCACGGCAACCTCGCGGAAGTGATTCGCGCGAGTATGTCCATCCCCGGCGTCTTTTCGCCGATCGAGCTCGACGGAAAACTGCTGGTCGACGGGGGCGTGGCGAACAACGTACCGGTCGATGTCGTTAGCGCGATGGGTGCGGACGTCGTCATCGCCGTCGACGTCGGCTCGCCACTGATGAAACGCGAGCAACTCGGATCATTCCTCGCCGTCACGAGCCAGGTTCTGACGATCCTGACGCGCCAGAACGCGGAGCGACAGCTCGGCGGCGCTGACATCGTCCTGCAACCGCCGCTCGCGGGCTTCGAAACAATGGCGTTCGATCAGGTACGCAAGATCATCGACATCAGCACGGAGTACATGCGGCAGCAGGCCGCACGACTCGAGCACCTGGCGATCCATCAAGAGACGTACGCGAAGGTGATCAACGGCCGGCCGTGGCACGAGAAGACGAACCCCTCAATCGATTCCGTCAGCATTGAGGGCAGCGAACGCGTCGACAAGCGCGTCATCCGCAGTCGACTGACGACGCGCGCTGGCGAGCCGTTCGACGGCGAACGTCTTCGACGCGACATCACACGGCTCTATGGCCTCGATGATTTTCAGGAGATCACCTTCTCCCTTCGCGAAGAGGAGGGGCGACGCGGGCTCGTCCTGAATTTCCGGGACAAGCCGTGGGGTCCGACGTACGTGCGGTTCGGGATCAACACCAGCGATGATCTGAAAGGATCGAGCACGTACAACTTCGTGATGAGCGTGACGAAGACGCGCATGAACGCCCTCGGAGCCGAGTGGCGCACGGATCTCCGCATCGGGCAAGACTTCGGCGTCGTCTCCGAGTTTTATCAACCGTTGGATTTTCGCGGGCGGTTTTTCGTCGTGCCGACGGTCTTCTTCATCAACAACACGTTCGCTGTTTTCAAAGGCGAACGCCGCACCGCTCGGCTCGACGTCACGCAGCGCGGTCTCGGCCTCGATTTCGGGAGGCAGTTCGGCGAATGGGCCGAATTTCGCGCCGGTGTTTATCGCGGCAAAGCCAACGAGAGCGTGAACACCGGAGACCCGATTGACAGACCGCGGTCCCTCGACGTGGGCGGATTCCAAAGCCGTCTCGTGATCACGCGCGTGGATGCTCCGACGTTTCCCAGCAGCGGAACCGGCTTCGCGGCGATTTACCGGCGCTCCAGCCGCAGCTTTGGCGCGAGTGATGACTACTCGAAGCTCGGCGCGACGGGCGATGTCTTCATCACGCGCGGCAAGCAGACATTGATCATCGGCGCGGCGGGCGGCACGGGGTTCGGTTCCGATCTGCCCTTCTACGACGAGTTCCGGCTCGGCGGTCTTCTCAACCTCAGCGCGTTTCCGGAAGGCCAGATCCATGGCTCGAGGTTCGCGCTGTTCCGATTGGGCACGTATCGCCGTATTCACACGCTCTCCGGATACTTCGGAAAGAACGTGTATGCCGGCGGTCTCTTCGAGACCGGGAAGGCGTGGCAATCCAGCGATGAGTCGAATCTCAAGGATCTACAACGGTCGGTCGGCATCTTCATCGGAGCGGACACGGTTCTGGGTCCCGTGATCGTCGCGTACGCGCGTGCAGAAACGGGACACGATCGCGTGTACTTCACCATCGGCAAGACGTTCTGATTTCCAGGCGGAGAGAAACCATCGTCATGACGGCGGGTCAGGACGATGGTTCGCAGCTTCGCTCTTCTCCTCGCCGCTCTCGCTCAACAACCCGTTCTTCTTTCGGATGTCGCGCTTGATATTCTCGTCTGATCGTCAGTCGAATCTCAGGATCGCGATGGATCATCACAACGACTGTTCTTCAGCGAGCTGACGACGCCCCATCTCTCGGCGCGCTCTTGTCGCTGTAATCACGGTTGACGTTTCGCCAGATCAGGCAGGAGGACGGCTAAAGCCAGAAGGTAGGCAATCCCCGAGGAAAAAAGAACTGCGGTCATCACGGAGGCGTACACCGCTGCGCCGGGGCTCAAGATTCCGAACGTGCAGAGTAACAGGGCGAGTGCGGATACTCCGTGGATCCCGTGCAGTATCAGGACAAGCGGCGGCATCGATCGCCCGGTTGCTGCGCGGCGACGGGCGGGGACACGCCCGACCAACCAAAGGATGACCAGCGCAAGAACGGCACTCGAAACGCGCCAGACGGATTCGTGCGACCACGGATACAGGGCAAGAAGCGGAGGCAACAACGAACCTGCTGTTACCACGAAGCCGATCTGGATGAACGACAACGTGAAGTACGTGTCGTGGCGTGTGAGCTCGCCTCCGATCGTCTGCCGAAAAACGATCAGTAGCGACGAGAACCCCACGAATGTGATGGAGACCGTAGCGAGCGCGAATAAGTACATTGAGCCCGAAAGTTCCACGTAGCCCTGCACGAGTTTACTTCACCTGAAAACCGCAACGCGGAGAACGAATCGACGTCGAGTACCGCCGCGCGGCTGCACGCGAGAGTCTGGAAGATCCAACGCGGAAATCGTTATCGCCGGGCTCGGAATGCACGGCCCTCTCACATGGGTGGCGCTCTCTTATTTGAATTTCAAGTGTCTAGTTCCGCGACTAGTTCGCACTCGCCAGACGAATCGAGACAAGTCCAGATGGCGCTAAAATACTGAGTCGGGAGGTGTCCGCGTATGTCTCGAGACAAACGCGGAAATCGCACTCAGGAGGTCGACGGTTCGAGCCCGTTCAGCTCCACCAATTGCGTCAATCACTTAGCAGACACTTGGGCTCGCAAGTAAAAAAGCGAGTGTCTGGTTTAGCGTCTACGGACTCCTTCCCTGAGTCTCGAACGAGATGAGCCGCTGAATGGTCGTTAGAGTGTGCCGAAGACGATGTGAAGAAAAGCGTCCACGCCGCTGACTCTCATTCCGACGTTGGCGTGGAAGTTGGTTTTGTCGACCGCGCCGTTGAGATCGAAGTAATTCCAGGCGGCGCCGATGGCAATTATCCGCGCCAGGCGATACTCGCCCGCGACTCTTGCCAGATACGCCTCTCCCTGGTAGTTGCGGAACGAAACACGCGGCAGAACCGAGCCGCGCGGCGACACCGTGACGCGGCTGCCGAAGGCGTACCGTCCCTCGAGACCCAAGACGGGAAGAGGGACCTTCGTCTTCGCATCCTGCTGCAGTGAGAGTGATGTTCCCGGCGCCGTCGCGGAGAGCGCGCCATTGAAGGACATGCCCATAATCCTGAGGTTGATGCCAAGGCCGTCGTTCGTCTCCTGTCGGGCCCAGTACGTGTAGCTGGCGTCGTAGTACTCGATATCGAATCTCGAGTGCACCTCGGCCTGGATTGGGAATGTCGTGTCTTCATAGACGATCTGCTGGTCGATGATCAGATCTCCTCGCCGCTGCGTCCGGAAATAGCTCAACTCGATTTCGTGCCGCCGGAACGGCCGCCATTCGATTGAGCCCCGCGTGAGCGTCTTGGAAGACGCGAGGCCGAGACTTTTTCCAGGTCGATGGTCGTTCCGGGAAGTCCTTCCACGTGAGGATCGACGCGCAGCTTCGTGCCGAAATCAGCCAGATAGCCTTAGGCAGTGAGGCTGAACCGCGGAAACAGGTCAGGATTCGGCTGCGCGAAGAGCGGGCGCGGCGGCCAAAGAGCATGACCAGACAGCCCGAAGCATGAAACGGGATGCCATGGTTTCCTCCAGACGCTGATGTCAGCGGACGCGTTCGACCTCGCCTGTCGCGAGATTGTAGTAAGCCACCACGATCGCTACCTTGCCGCTCTGCACGGCATCGCGAATGATCTTGCTGTTGGCACTGAGAAATGTGGCGCTCGCGCGCGCATTCGCTTCGACAGCACGACGAACCGTCGCGGGATCGGTACTCCAACGATCGAGGCCTACGAATGACTGGCGAATGCGCTGCACCAGCGCGACCAGGCTCGGGCTCCCGGGATCCGAAACATCGAGCGCGGCGCGAACGGCACCACACTCCTCGTGACCGAGGACCACGATCAGCTTCGTGTAACCGTTGGCAACGGCGTATTCGATGCTGGCCAGATCAAACTGCCCGGCAACATTGCCTGCAACGCGGATCACAAATAGTTGATCGAGCGACCGGTCGAAGATGAGTTCCGGCGGCACGCGGCTGTCGGCACACGACAGAATCGTTACCGGCGGGTTCTGGTGATCCGCCGAGCGGTGGCGCAGGTCGACGAGATTGTCGAACGCCACCCGCCCGGCGACGAATTTGCGATTGCCTTCCATCAACGAGGCCCATTCGGGGTCCGGCGTTTGCGCCAGCACCGGGAGCGCCACAAGGGCCAGAACTAAAACGCGGATCAGATGTCTCACAGATGCTCCTTTCCAACACTCAACGGACGCCGAAAACGATGTTGATCACCTTTGGATGCCGCTCACGACAACGATCCTTGTCGTAGAGCGCTCCTTCTATCTTGTTCATGCCGGCTTCTCATTACTGCGACGGTGGAGCGAAGCCCGACAAATCGATCGCCGTGCGGGTAACCGTATTGATGCCGGTACCTGGCCGCGGCAAAAGATTGAGGGTCATTTTGTACTTCTGTCCGGGTTTCCACGTCACTGTAGTAGTTGTGCCGTAGGCGCCCGGGTGCTGGGTAAAAAGATCCAGGATGTACGGTCCTCCGACTTGCGCTTCTCTGACCCAGATAAATGCGTTGCCGCCCGGGTTCGACTTCGGGCTGTCCAGCGACGGCGCACAGCGGCGCACAGGAGGTCGTCGGTTTCGATCCCGATCAGCTCCACCAATGACATCAGCGACTTCACGACAGCGAGAGCAGCTTCCGCGCCGCTCTTTTTCGTTGACAGCAATTCTGGCTGCAACCCCCCCCGACCGTTCAGCTCTGTATCGGCGCGCCCATCTCCCGAAATCGAGAGCGGCCCTTCGGCCGCTCTCATCGAAAAAGCATCCGGGACGCACTTTCAATTGAATCTCAGAAGAATTGCGCCGCGACGAGCAACGATGCGCTCGGGCCAATAGTTCGTCGTGTACACGAGTCTACTTCCCCATTCCAAACTGAGGTTCAGTTCATACGTTTGACCAGGTTGCCAGGTGAGCGTTGCTGTCTGCTCGCCGGCGAGTTCACGGTTTTGCTCCCAGTGAGCGGCTGTCGCAGACACACCATTCATCGTGGCGCGCGCCCACGACTGCCCGAGATCGCCCACCAGGCCAAAACTGACGCTGATCGTTGCCGGTCCGCTTGCTGGACCAGACCCGCTGTAGAGGAACCTCATAGACGTCGAAAAGTCTGCGAAGGCATTCCCACACCCCTGGATGGCGAGAAAATCGACACCGCTTGTTAAGACACGATTGGGATTGCACGGGCGGAGGCCGAGAGGGTACGTGAACTGCTCATTGCTACCAGCGGGAATGTGCAGCATCGTGTCGGCGGTCGGGCGGTTCGTCAGAATGACCGAGCCGAACGGCGTGCCGCCTGCCGCCGGGTTGCCATTTGCGTCGACGTTTCCCCACGCGAATTGTTGTCGCATTCGAGGTGTCTGGTCCGTTCTGCTCAACGAATCAGTCAGCCGCGCCAGGACCGTTCCGTTCGGGATGGGCAGCATGGTCTTGAACAGCAGCCAGTTACTCGTTGCGAAGAACTCCGGAATGTTCTGTGTCGGGGACAACCGCCAGCTGTCGTAAGGGACCGAGCCTCCGACGAGCGACCATTGGCCGGAATCCGTCGAGGGCAGATTGAGAGTCCCTTGCCCGCGGCCTCCTCCCACCTGCCATGCGATCCTGTAAGTGTCGGTCGGATTGTTGTCGGGGCTGACGAGAGCGCGAACCCGCAGGCCGCCCGCTTCATTGAGTAGTTGCATGAGCCGAAAGTCCAGCTTCGGCAGCACGATGTTGTTGATTTCGTTCGGAATGAACACAGGCCGATCGGCCAGCGTCTTTGCAACTTGCACTCTGCTGACAATGACGCGCTCGACCGCGCTGCGGAATCGCTCAGCCTCGGCCTGAATCTTAGGCGTGAACGTGTTCTGACGGAACCGATCGGCGGCTCCAGCGGTCACTCCGCTCCCCGGTACCTTCGCCAGCTGCTCGTACGCATTGCAGATCAGAATCTCTTGCTGGATTTGCAGGCCAATGAGGTCGTCGAAATAGCTCTGCATTGCTGCGTACGCGTCCTCGCCTGTGGCACCGACCGCCCCTCTCGCAATGATCGCGTCGGCGAGATAGTCAACGACGCCCTTGTCGCCGGGAGGAGCAATGACCTGTGCCACGGTGTTGAAGTCATTGATGAAATGATAGGCCGTCGAGTCGAGCACCCTTTGATTGAATCTTGTTATCCCGTTCGGATCGATGGCGTTGATCCTGGCCAACCTCTGGCCGTCCGGCTCGCCGTCCACTGTTTGGACCTGCTGCAAGTAGTACCCCAGTGAATCGTTCTCCGTTTTCCCGGTGTAGTGTGTATCGAGATTTGACCTGATCAACACAAGCTGCCCGTCACCCATGGCCTTTCGCAGCTCGGCCTGATTGGTCGCGAGCTGTCTTGCAAGGTTCTGAAATTGCGTATTGAGTCGAGTCTCCATAGCCGTCAGCGTGTTTTGTATGCCCTGGATTTGGCGACTGACGTCGTCGAGCTTTGTGAGGACGTTCGCATCCGGCCTTCCGAAAATTTGCTCCATCAACGTTCCGGCTGCGAACTGGAAAGCGAAGTTGCCGATCTTGCCCGCCACCCATCCGCCGGCATCGTTGCCGCGCAGCACGAGCGAGCCCGAATTATCCGGAGGCGGATGCAGCTCGAGTAGATCGGCGTCATTCGAGTACACCCAATACGCATTCATCGGCTGAAACGAGTCGTCGTCGCCGACCGGCATTTCGCCGCGCTGGTCGAGGCTGTAGACAGACGGTCCAAGGTTTCCGTTGTCGACTGCGTCATTGAAGGCTGTTCTGACCGATTCTACAAACACATCCTGAGACGACCTCGCCATTGGCGTTGGGTACGGTACGCCGATCAGGTTCCATCCGGGGTGCAAATCAACGGGAACTTCGCTATCGAGGTCTTCATCTCCCTTCACCATCATGACTGTCGGCGCCGGAACATACAGCAGCGCTCCCTGTCCGAGCGGAAGCTGCTGATTGAAGCCCTCCGCGAACTGTTGTGCGGTTGGGTCCCACTCCCAGACGCGCGAGCCGGCAGGCAGGTTCTGCAGCATGTCGGACAAGACGATCGATTCCGTATGAACCGGAACCGAAATCATCGTCAGGCCCGGGGATAACGGCAGGAACACGGCATTGGTCGAGGATCCTGCCCCGTTGCTCGACTGAGCGTGGATCCAGTGCGCCGACGGCAGCATTGCGCCGCGCGATGCGATCACTGCCGGCAGGGGAAGAGTCGGCGGCGACTGAGGGTGTTTCTCGATTTGCGGCGCGATGCCGAACGCTGGCAGAGCGGCCAAACAGAAAAGAAAGGCTCCGATTACGATGTGGATTTTCGTGCGCATGTCTCTCTCCTAGCGAATTGTCGATGTGGTTGTCACAGTCGTCTCGGAGCCCATGAAAGTCATCACGAAGATCTGAAGAAGTCCTCATAGCCATCCATGAGAACTTCGTGACGACTTTTCGGGAGTTCGGCTGCAATCTGCCTTGAGTGGAACAGACCCGACGACAACAGCTGGAGTCGTACCTCTTGAGCCGCGCCCTCGAGTCGCCCGAATTCCGCGATCGGCTCCTGGCGAATCCGAAAGAGACGATCGAGAAGGAGACCGGCCTTCGATTCCCGGGCACAGTGGCGGTCTTCATCCATGAAGAGAAGCTCAGTGAGCTGCACGTGGTGCTGCCGGTCGAGCTGGTGACGTCGTTCGACCAGGTGGGAAAAGCACCGCTCTGGAAAAGGATGTTCCGCTCTAACCGTTGGTGATAGGATTCTCTGCACACGCCCATGAGCGGGATCCCGGCGAACGGCGTTAACGGAATCCGCTCGAGCGACGTCTACGAGTTCGGCGAGTTTATCCTCGATCCGTCGCGCCGCGATTTGTACCGCAACGGCGATTACGTCGCACTCACACCGAAGGTCTTCGATACGCTGCTAGCCCTCGTCGAGGAGGCCGGGCGCGTGGTCAGGAAGGAAGATCTACTCGCGCGCGTCTGGCCCGATACCATCGTCGAAGAAGGCAGCCTAGCCAACACGATTTCCAGCCTCCGCAAAGTCCTCGGTTCCGGCGCGATTGCGACGGTGCCGAGGCTCGGCTACCGGTTCGCGGAGTCGATCCGGCTGTGCTCAGCGGCCGCGGAGATCGCAACACGCTCGCCCGCTCTTGCCCCGCCGCGTTCGCGCACGCCTTACGTGATCGCTGTCGTGGGCGCCGCCGCGATCGCTGCAATGACCGCGATCTTCCTGACGCGACATCGTCCGCTAGCGTTCGAACACATCCGCGAGGACGTCCTGATCAACGACGCCGGCGTCGGAAGCAGCGGCGTGTCTCCTGACGGGCGATTCGTCGGCTTGATCATGCACTCCGGCCAGCAGGAAGGGCTCATGCTCTTCAACGTCGCAACAAAGAGCATGATGCCGCTGCTGCCGCCATCGCCGATGCAACTGCAGGACGTCCGCTTTTCGCGCGACGGAAACTCTCTCTATTTCCGGCGTCATGTCGATGCCAACGGCGACGGCTTCGCCCTCTTTCGCCTGCCGATCCTCGGCGGCAACGCGGTGCGGCTCGCCGACAACGTAAACTCGCAACTGACGTTCGCGCCCGACGGGACGACGTTCGCTTTTCTCCGTTGGAACAAAGGAAACACGGATGTCGTCGTCGTTCGAGCGGGGCGCGAACGCGTGCTGGCGACGACGCCATACCTTGGGGAGTATCCATCGTGGTCGCCCGACGGAAGCGCGATCGTGATGACCCGCCCCGAGGGGCCCGGACTCGACATCGTGAACGCGAAGACCGGCGAAGTCCGGCCTTTCGCCGGCACACCACGCATGCGCTCTCCGGTGTGGATATCCGATGGCAAAGGTCTGCTGTTCCGCTTCGATGATCCCGACGCGCATCACCGGCAAGTCGGATTCGTCACCTATCCGAAGGGAGAATTCCGGCGCATTTCCTCCGATGCGAATCACTACGACTCGGCACTGACAATGACCGCCGACGGTCAGCGCGTCGTCTGCACCGTCGATCGCGACTCGAATCGAATCTCGATCGTTTCCCTCACGTCGGCATCGAGCGAAAGCGAAATCGCTGGAGGCACACTCGTGGACGGCATCCAGTGGACGGCCAATGGCATTCTCGCAAGCGTCGACGGACGTCTCGTTCGGATGTCAACGAATGGCGCCTCCGAGGATCTCGTCGATGAGAGCACGTTTAAGGTGAAGCAGCCGCGAACATGCGGAGGCCGTGGAGTGGTCTATCGTCACGATTCCAGCGGCCGGCGCTCGTCGATCGAATGGGTCAGCAGCGACGGTGCACAACGGCGCGCGCTCACAGGCGAGATCGACGCGAAATATCCTGTGTGCTCGCCCGACGGCAGCGTGTTCTACGACGATCACGCGCAAATCTTTGAAGCGACGCCGAACAGCGGCTCGTCACGCCGGCTCATTCCGGTGCCGCTGAGCTATCAGGGCGGCTTCGAATTTTCGCCCGACTTCAAGTCGGTTCTGGTTACGGCAAGTCACGCCACAAAGCTGCCACAAGAGCACTCGTGGAAATGGATCGACCTCAAGACATTGCGGCGGATCCGTGAGTTTTCGCCGATCGCCGCGAGCCAAGGCCTCGTGAGGTTTGCGCCGGACGGAAACGCGTTTGCCTACATCGTGGAGAGCGGCGGCGTCGACAATCTCTACCTGCAACCCGTTGAAGGAACCGCCGGTCATTTCATCACGTCATTTCAGAATCGCGATGCGATCAACGACTTCGCAATCGCGCCCGACGGCCGCTCTGCCGTGCTGGTCCGCGCGCACCGGTCGGCGGACCTAGTGATGATGCGGCAGATCGCGCAGTAGACGGATCTGTTCGGCGGGATGGACTTCCAGCTCGCCGGTTCCGGCGCGGTTCCCGCTGCCCATGTCGATAACGAGCGCGCCGCGAATGACCACGTACTTCCATTCGCGCGCCTGCAGCATCGGCCAGTCGGTTTCATGAGCGATCGGCCGGAACGGCGCCGTACCCGTTGCAAATTCGACCGGCCTGGCACTTCCCGCGCGCCACGTGTTGAAGGCCGCCGGTCCGCGAACGGCGGACAGCGCACCGACCATTTCCGCTTCCACTGCCTGCGGGACCTTCTCTGGCGATCCGAAATATTTTGCAAGCGTCCTTTTCGACTCGTCAGAGAGCACGACGAAGAAACTCAGATCATCATCGGGTTCATGCGCGAAGCAAGTTGGATCCTTCGCGATCGCGCCGCTGATCTCGACGTCGTCATCGAGTGCAAACAGACGCTGCGCGAGCCAGTTGCCCGCGTGGTTTCCGTAGTCGTCGGTGCGCGCCAGCTTCGCCGCAAGTTCTGCGGAGCGTTTGCCGGGCGTCAGTACCGCGTCGTGGAAGGTCGACTTCGGCGCATCGCAGGCGCGCGCGCGGGCGAAGCTCGCGAACATCACGATACAAACGATCGCGCAAACCGCGCGGCGGCGCCGTTTCACATCGCAATGTTATAGCCACCGAAGTAATGCTGACTACGTGTCCGCGGACGAAGGCGCCCGCAGTTCGCGCAGTGCGAATCCACCTGACTTCGACGCATGTTGCAGGGGTGACGTAAGTCCCTGCGTTGTGAAACTGCGCGCGGCAAAGTGTCTAGTTTCGCGTCTAGTTCGCACTCGCCAGACGAATCGAGACAAGTCCAGACGGCGATAAAATATTGAAGTCCGGAGGTGTCCGCGTATGTCTCGAGACAGACGCGGAAATCGCACTCAGGAGGTCGACGGTTCGAGCCCGATCAGCTCCACCACTCGCTTCAACAACTTACGCGATGTTTGCGCTCGCAAGCAAAAATGCGAGTGTCTAGTTCCGCGTCTAGTTCAGCCAATTCGCCTCACGATTTTTCAACAACTTACGCGAAATCTTTCGCCTCGAATTCAGGAGGTCGTCGGTTCGATTTCGCCCGTGCGTTTTGAATGGTTCGCGCATGACCGACGAAGACCTGAGGCGGCTATTCGAAGGCGCGGTCAGCGACATGCGCCGGCACTTCGACGTCACGGCGGAGCGCCTCGAAAAGCGAATCGACGTGGTCGCACAAGGTGTGGCCCGTCTCGATCAAAAGCTCGATCGAACTGGCCGCTGATATTGGCGACGAGATGCGCCGTGGGCTCGCTGACACGCAGGCACTCCGGGCGGCATCACGTCATTCGGAGTACTTCCGCGAGATGCCGAATCGCAGTATGCGGGTCGCTCGCGAGCGTGATGCTGCGAATGGCGGCGATTGAGTCGACGCCGGTGGCCGCAACGCTTGCTGCGTTCGATGGATCGATGCCGCCGATCGCGACCAGCGGATAACTCGAAAGCGTGCGGCGCCACCGGCGCAACGCGGCAATGCCCTGCGGCGCAAACTTCATCACCTTGATCTTCGTCTCGAATACTGGACCGATCGCGATATAGCTCGGCCGTAATGCGTGTGCGCGCGCGACCTCTTTATAGCAGTGCGTGCTGACGCCGAGGCGAAGGCCCGCGGATTCGATGGCGCGAACGTCGGCAGTCTCGAGATCCTCCTGGCCGAGGTGAACGCCGAACGCGCCGAGCTCGATTGCTTCGCGCCAGTGATCGTTGATGAAGAGCGGAATGCCGGCGGCGCGCGCGGAGCGGATTGCCGATCCGACCTGCTCGCGCAACGCGTCGCCGTGCAGCGATTTCACTCGGAGCTGAATCGCGCCAACGTCGCTGCCCGCCAGCCGTTCGATCCATGCCGCGGAATCAACGATGGCATACACGCGGAGCGCCGTATCGAGCGCCGGAAATTGTGGCCGGCGTTGTCCGTCAGCTGCCGAGTGGTTGAGCCACGGAAGATCGCGTTCGTCCTCGGGCCAGGCAGCTTGCTCAACCGGTCCGCTTCCGCTTCCCGCCGCGTACGAATTGCGTATCGCGGCGGTGACGAACATCTTGGCGACGACGATCGCGTCGACGAGACCATGTCCGGCGGCAATGGCGCCCGCGATGGCCGATGCGAACGTGCAGCCAGTGCCGTGCAGGTGACGTGATGCAATGCGTTCATTCGTCAGCCAGAAAACGCGGCCGCGATGCAATACGCAATCCTGCGCGAACGCACTCTTTGCGTGACCGCCTTTGATCACAACGGTCCCGATGCCGAACGAAGCGAGTTCGCGCGCTGCCGCCTCGATTGCATCCGGTGTATCGAGCGCACGTCCGCCGAGGAGCTCGCTCGCCTCGCTGAGATTAGGAGTGATCATATCGACGAGCGGCATGAGCTCGCGCGCGATCGCATCTCGTACCTCGTCGCGAGCGAGCGTGCCGCCCGCGGATGCGCGAAGCACCGGATCGAGAATGACCGGAACACGCGTGTCGGACATCAGGCATCTGAGTGTTCGCACGTGCTCGGCGGAAGGCAGCATGCCGATCTTGATTGCCGCGGGTGAGAGATCCGCAGCTAGGGCGCGCCATTGCGCGGTCAGCA
>Ga0070698_100001914_pt1 | contig 23193 bp, 16 predicted proteins | sample KBSK1502metaG_FD_65477 | JGI IMG/M metagenome (GOLD analysis project Ga0070698, IMG submission 65477) | Corn, switchgrass and miscanthus rhizosphere microbial communities from Kellogg Biological Station, Michigan, USA - KBS K1-50-2 metaG | ecosystem: Host-associated > Plants > Roots >...
GACGAGCATGAAATAGGCCTCGGAGTAGAGATTGCCCGAGTAGGCGCTGCTCGGCCTGAGTGCGTCGGCCTCGATGATGTCGTATTGCGCACCACCGCGCATCAGGTGGATGCGGCCGTCGCCGGCGAGATGCCGCACACGGGAGTCGGCGAGCAGGTGCTTCAGACCTTCGTAAGGCCACGCCGCATCCAGCGCGCGCAGCGTGACGATCTGCGACTTGATGATCTCCACGCATGTGATGGTCTCGAGATCCCGACGGCCCCCCACCGCGTGGACGGTGTCGCCCGAGCCGAGGCCGATGATGGCCGCCGCTTTCGGTGCCGGGTGAATGAACGCTGGCAGCGCCCCGAGAGCGGTATGGACGTCACCGTACGGGATGACGCTCTGACCCACGCCGTTCACGAACACAATCGCGTTGGTCGGCTGGGTCTTCACGACTGACACACCCGATCCGTCCTCGCCGAAAATCACGCGGTCGGGCAGCGCACCGTGCAGCCTGGTCCACAGCGTCATCGTGTCAGGCATCCCCGCCAGGACCGATGCGTAGACCAGACCGATTGCGCCCGCGGCGGCCAGTGCGTGCCGTCCACGCTGCCGGGCATCGCGCCCAAGCAGAACGACCGCAAGCACAGCGAACAGTCCGCTCGCGAATGCAACCAGCCGCAGCGTGCCGCCGGTGCCGAACAGATCGAGCAGCAACCACCCAGTAATGGCGGCGCCCAACATACTGCCGACGACGTTCGCGAACAGCAACACACCTACGCGCCGGCCGACCCGTCGGAGATCGGTCTGTACCACCCGCTGCAGCATCGGAAAGCTGCAGCCCATCAGCAGCGTCGAAGGAACGATCAACGCAGCGGGCACGCCGAGGTACATGATGATGAAAACCGTTGGCAGCGGAGCGCTCGACGAACCCGAGAAAGCGCCCTGCAGCTGGGCGACCTGTTCGCGGACGCTCATCGGTTCGTAGCTTCCCAGGTAGGCCCATATCAGCGGGAAGTTGTCGACGCCGCGGAGAAAGAGCGTCAACAGCACGCACGCACCGACGGCTGCTGCGGCCTGAAGGGCAAGGAACGCGATCGCGGGCCTGCGTACGCGCGGCGCCATGAAACTCCCCGCGAGCGCCCCAAGGCCCAGTCCCGCGAGGTACAAGGCGAGCAGCGTTCCGAATGTGAACGCCGTTGACTTCATCATCACGCCGAGCAGACGGAACCAGATGATTTCGAGCGACAGCGCCAGCATCCCCGAGAGCCCGAAGATGGCTGCCCACATCCAGAAGCTGAAGACGGGGCCCGTGGGCAGATCAGGAGACCCCGTTTCCGCGTCGTTCGCGCGGCTTTCGGGCGGGCGCGCCGGAGACCGCCTCAGCATGACGGCGAGAGGGAGCAGCACCGCGGCGCAGATGATATTCAGAAGGGCAGCGACCCGCACGCCGCCTTCCAGCCCGAGCCGAGGCAGCAGCCACCAGGTCGAAAGTACGGCTCCAGCTGCGGCGCCAAGCGTATTCACGCCATAAAGCACACCGATCACCGACGCGGCGCGGTCCACCCGTTGCGCCAGCGTCCGCGCCAGCAGTGGAAGCGACGCACCCATGAAGAAGGTTGGCCATAGCAGGCTGACGAAAAGAATGCCGCCCATGACCGCGGGCGCAATGTCGACGTGGCCCAGTTGCTGGTACAGGTAGTCGTAGTAAAGCGATGTGCTGAACAGACCGAACACCGCGATTGCGAGTTCAGCCGTCGCGAAAAGCACCAGCGACGCTCGCGCCGACGTACGGTCCGCCACATGCCCGCCCGCAAGGTTCCCCACCCCGAGGCCGCCCATGAACGCCGCGACGATGAGCGTCGCGGAGTACACGTCGGCGCCGGAGAAGATGACGAGCATCCGCTGCCAGCTGACTTGGTAAAGGAGCGCGGCAAAACCCGAGAGGAAGAACGCGGAGGATGCCAGCAGGGTCATCGCCGCGACAGACTATATCGATTCGGGATTCGGGATTCGGGATTCGGGATTCGGGCGACTCTAGACCACTTTCGTCTATGACAATCACCGAGGCACCGAGGCCAAACCGGAATCAATTTCTCAGTGTCTCAGTGTCTCAGTGTCTCGGTGTCTCGGTGGTACGTTGCCGTGAAATTCGCTTTGGGTTAGGCGCGGGCCGCGCCGGCGGCAGTCGTCTGACGGGCCGCGGGCGCGCTCTGGAGGATGCGCAGCATCCGACGCAGCGGCTCGGCCGCGCCCCAGAGGAGTTGATCTCCCACGGTGAACGCGCCGAGGTACTCGCCGCCCATCGCCAGCTTGCGCAGGCGGCCGATCGGTACGCTCAACGTGCCGGTGACCGCCGCCGGTGTCAGCTCGCGCAGCGACGCCTCCTTCTCGTTGGGCACGACACGCACCCATTCATGGGCGGAGGCCAGCATCGTCTCAATCTCGGCGAGCGGCACATCGCGCCGCAACTTGATGGTCAGACCCTGGCTGTGGCACCGCATCGCACCGATGCGCACGCAGATCCCGTCCACGGGAATTGGTTCCTTCGTGCGGCCGAGGATCTTGTTCGTCTCGGCCAGTCCTTTCCACTCCTCGCGGCTCTGCCCGTTGCCGAGATCTCCGTTGATCCACGGGAGGAGGCTTCCCGCCAACGGATGACCGAAATGCGCGGTCGGGAAGTCGGCGCTGCGAATCGTTTCCGCCACGGAGCGGTCGATATCGAGAATGGCCGACGCCGGATCCTCAAGCAGCGCGCGGACCGGCGCATGCGTGCGCCCCATCTGCGCAACGAGCTCGCGCATGTGCTGCGCCCCCGCGCCTGAAGCCGACTGGTAGGTCATCGCGGTCATCCACTCGACCAGACCCGCCCGGAACAGCCCGGTCATCGCCATCAGCATCAGGCTCACGGTGCAGTTGCCGCCGATGTAGTTCCTGATGCCGCGCTCCATCGCCCGGTCGATCACGTCGCGGTTGACTGGATCCAGGATGATGACCGCATCGTCGGCCATCCTCAGCGTCGATGCGGCGTCGATCCAGTAGCCTTGCCAGCCGGCCTCCCGGAGCTTCGGATACATCTCCGACGTGTATTCACCGCCCTGGCAGGAGATCAGGACCTCCATGGCGGTGAGCTCGGACAGCTCCCTGGCGTTCTTGACCGGGGGGACGCGCTTACCGATCGCAGGCGCGGCTGCACCGGCCTGCGAGGTCGAGAAAAACACTGGTTCGATGTGATCGAAGTCGCCTTCCTCGCGCATCCGCTGCACGAGGACCGATCCCACCATTCCGCGCCACCCAATGAGCCCTACGTTCATGACGATAAAGTTTAACGCATGCACGCCGAGGCCACGAAAGCCGACCTTTGTGTTCTTTGTGGCCGATCCGTCTTTGTCGCCTTCGTGGCTGAACGTCAGAACGTAAAGCGAAGCGCGAGCTGGATCGTGCGGGCACCGCCGGTGGCGACCGCGGTGCCGCCGCCGCCGAAGGCGCCACCGGTGGCGGTAATGCGGCCGAACAGCGGTGCCGGGACGAATTGACCGGTGGCGCCGATCACCTCGCCGATCGATGCATCCGGCTGCGAGAAGTTCGGATGGTTGAAGACGTTATGGATCTCCGCGCGCAACTGCACGCTCCTGGTCGGGGCAAGTCGGATCTGCTTCTGCACGACGCCGTCGGCCGACCATGTGCCGAACCCGCGAAGGCCGTTGCGTGCCTCGTTGCCGTGGTTGACCTCGTTTCGTGAACCAAACGCACCTGACGGAACCGCGAAGGCCGCAGGATTGAGGCGCCGGTGTCCCGGCGCGCGGGCGTCTGTGATCCAGAGCGGTTGATCGGGAATCACATCCACGCGGTAGGTGTACCTTATGGTGTCGACAGGATCGATGTAGTTGTACGTCACCGTCAGCGGCGGAGCGCTCTGCAGGCGCGCGTTGAGGTCCGTGCTCCACCCTCCCAGGAATGCCTTTCCCCACTTCGGGCTCGGCAGGTTCCACGTCAACGACGAATTGAGCGCGTGTCGGCGGTCGAATCGTGAACGGCCGTAGTAGAAAGCGGGGCGCGTGGCGTTGTCGGCCAGATTCACTGTCGCGTCATCGGAGCCTGAGTCGGTCGCCTTCGCCAGCGTGTAGTTGGCAAGCGCCTGGATTCCACGTGTCAGCCGCCGCACGTACTGCACCTGCATGGCGTGATAGTCCGAGCTGTCCCCCCAGCCGCGGTCGTTACGAGTCACGTTCAACCGTACGCCTGGAAACGCCGGGTTGACTGGACGCGCCGAGTCGAAGGCATAGAAGTAGCGCCGCAGCAACTGGCGCCCCGCGTGCCCCGTGTACGTCGCGGTAAGCCGCTGCGACCCGCTGAACGATTGTTCGAGGCTTGCTGACCACTGCCAGGTGCGCGGGAGTGTGTTGCCGGGTGCGACGATTGTGAAGTCCTGCCCGGTGTACGGCGCGTCGAGGCTGAGCGGCGCCGCTTCGGCCGCGCGGAGATCGTCGGGCGGAAATGGCACGTTAGTGCGTCGCACCGATCGGTTGTACGGAAACATGCGTGCGGCGGTTGCGGTCGCGCCCGTTCCGAGATCGTAAAAGAGACCAAACGATCCGCGCGCCAGCGTGATGCGGGGGCCCACCTGTCGCAGGCGATACGCGATGCCCGCGCGCGGCGCGACTTTCGCCCAGCGCGTGGGATAGAGAGGGGTGCCTGGCGTCGCCAGACGCAGCGAGACCAGATCCGGAAAACCGGTGACCGTGTAGAGCGGATGGTTCAGCCCTCTCGAGGGAGGGTTGACCTCCCAGCGGATGCCATAGTCAAACGTGAGGCGGCTGCTCATGCGGAGCGTGTCCTGGGCGAACGCCGAAAAATTGACGATGCCGAGGCGGACCTGGTCGGACGACGCAATCGTGAGCAGGTCCGCGCGGTTGTTCAGCAGCGACGTCAGCGAGTTGATCGAGGCCGTGCTCCGGTACTCCGTCGGTCCGTAGATCGGTGTCAGACGCCGCAGATCGATTCCGAACCGGAAGCTGTGCCGACGCGCATTCCACGATACGTTGTCGACGATCTGCGCCTGCACCTGCCGGTTCGCAACCGACGGTCCAATCGTGTAGTCCTGCACCAGTCCTGGCAGCGACACCGACGCGCTGGAGCTCCCGGGCACAAATGGGGGAAGGAGGTCCCACACTTCGAGCGGCGTGACTCCCAGGCGATCGGTGAGCGCGCTCATGTTGTCGGAGGCGTTTCGGCTGTAGTTGCCGGACAGTTCGTTGAGGAGTCGGGCGCGCACCACCGATCGTGCGTTTGCCGTCATGGTGCGGGCGTTGGTGCCGCTGGTGGTCCGCTGCGCCAACGCGTATTGGGTCCTTCCGGACAATCCCTGGTTCCAGCGTCCGGTCAGCATCAGACGGGGCCCGAAGTTGCGATCGATCTTCACGCTGTAGGAATTGGATCGCTGGAGGCTTTCCGACCCGTCGTAGTACGGCGCAGCGCCAAGACGGCGCCCCTGCGAATCGACGAACTCCGGTCCATCGGGGAGCGGATACGCCGCGAGCAGCCTTCGCAGCACGAGCGATAGCGTCTCGTCGTCTCTCAGGTCCGCGGAGGGCACGCGCATCTGACGCGCGGGCTGCGGGCTTCCCATCACGCGCCCTTCGTACGACAGGAAGAAGAACGCACGATCGCGGACGATCGGACCGCCCAGCACGCCGCCAAACTGGTTCTGCATGTACGCGCCGCGCGGGGCCGTCGGATTCGCGTTGGAGAAGTAATCGCGCGCGTCGAGGACGGAGCTGCGGAAGTACTCGAAGCCGCTGCCGTTGAGGCGGTTCGTCCCGGAGCGGGTCACGAGCTGCACCTGGGCCCCTGGCTGACGTCCGTACTGCGCCGAGTACGCCGATGTCTGGATTCGCACCTGCTCGATCGAATCGAGCTGGATGATGTCGCTGCCGCCGGTGAACCCGCCAAGCGAGGTCGGATTCGCACCGGACGCGTTCATGTCGGTGTCGCCCGTCGCCACGACGCGGAAGCCGGCGCCGACGTTCCGCTGCGGCCCGCCTGTGCGCGGCGCGGCGATGTTCGCCGAGACGCCGTCAATCGTGAACGCGTTCGATGTCGTGCGATTGGCGTCGACGCTGAACTGTCCATCGGCGTTGGAGCTCACCACGCCGGGCGCGAGCAGAATGAGCGACTCAAGCGCACGGTTGTCGATCGGCATGTTCGCAAGAAAGTCGCGATCGATGACGAGGGTGCCGCCGGGCGTCTCGTCGACCGTGCTGGTCGCAGAGACATCGACCGTTTCGCGCAACTGCCCTGGGCGCAAGACGAAATTCAGCTCGACCAGGCTGCCCGCGTCCAGCGAGATGCCGCCACGCACGGCGGCCTGGAATCCGCGCAATTCCGCGGTGATGTCGTAGACGCCGGTGATCAGGAAGGAAAAAACGTAACGGCCGGAGGCGTCCGTGGCGATGGTGCGCGTGAACCCTGTCGTCGCGCTGCTGATCGAGATCGAAGCGCCCGGGACCACGCCGCCCGATTCATCCTTCACGACGCCGCGCAGCTCGGCGTCCTGCGCGAACGCCGTCGCCGGCACCACCATGACGATGAGCCAGGATGCAAGGCACCCCACGCGCGCAACTCGCGCCGGGTAACGCGCAGCGTTGGCTCGGTTCATTGCCGGGAAGCGGACACATCATAGCGCTACGGTATGCGCCCCGCACTCCCCGTTTGGGCGGCCGCGCCCGAGGGCCACGACGGCCACCAAGACGGATCGGCCACAAAGATCACAAGGTCACTATGTTTTTTGCTTTGAGATCTTTGTGTTCTTTGCGGCCAATTCGTCTTCGTGGCGAAACGTTAGATGCGATTCGAAAACAGGATGAACGCCTGCGAGAGGGTAACCCAGACACCCCAGGCGATCGGTACGGCAACGGCGGTCCACGCAAGAGCGGTTCGCCCGTCGAGCCCACCCGGACCGATCCCGAGGGCCTTGGATTGATCGGCGTCCGACCCACGGCCGCCGCGCGCCTGTAGCGCCGCCAGATCTTCGTCGGTCATGAACCATCGATCGGAAAGTGGTTTGACGAACGCGTTTGCGATCAGTCCGAAGACGAGCATGGCGGCGAGGATGTACATCGTGATGTCGTACGCACGCGCCTGCGGCACGCCGATTTCACGCTGGTACTCGCGAATGTAGTTCACGATCACGGGACCGATGATGCCGGCGGTCGACCAGGCGGTGAGCAGCCGTCCGTGGATGGCGCCCACGAACTGCGTGCCGAAGATATCGGCGAGGTACGCGGGAATCGTGGCGAACCCGCCGCCGTACATCGAGACGATGACGCAGATCGCGAGTACGAACGCGGCCTGGCTGCCGGTTAGCGCCGCCGTGGGCGTGAGCGTGTAGAGCGCGATGCCGAGGATGAAGAACGTGTAATAGGTCGCCTTGCGGCCGATGCGATCGGAGAGCGACGCCCAGAAAAAGCGCCCGCCGATGTTGAACAGCGAAATCAGTCCGGTGAATCCCGCGGCCACCGCCGCGCTCGCGCCAAAAATCTCCTGGAGCATCGGCGAGGCCATGCCGATCACCCCGATGCCGGCGCTGACGTTCAGACAAAGAACCGCCCAGACCAGCCAGAACTGCTTCGTCTTGTGCGCGTCGCGAAGATGGACGCTCTTTGCCGTTACCATCGCCTGGCCTTGCGAAGCGGTCATGCCTCGAGGGCGCCATCCCGCCGGAGGCACGCGGTACGCGAACGCACCGGCCATCATCGACGCGAAATAGAGGCCGGCGAGCACGAGGAACGTCTGCCATACGCCGACGGACGTTGGCGTGCGGAAATGGGTCATCAAGCGGTCGGCGAGCGGAGCGCCGATCATCGCGCCGCCGCCGAATCCCATGATCGCCATCCCGGTTGCCATGCCGCGCCGGTCGGGAAACCACTTGATGAGAGTCGAGACGGGAGAGATGTAGCCGAGACCCAGCCCGATACCACCCAGGACACCTGCGCCCAGCCACATGATCCACAGCTGGTGAAGGATCACGCCGACCGCGGCGATCACGATCCCCCCACACCAGCAGATGGCCGCCACGACGCCTGCTTTGCGCGGACCCGATCGTTCGAGCCATCCGCCCCACAGCGCGGCTGATGAGCCGAGGAAGACGAAGAAGAGCGTGTAGATCCAACCCAGATCGCTGACGCGCCAGTCGCACACGGTGGTGAAGAGCGCGGCCGTCAGCGTGAGGTCCGGACACATGGTTGGTGTGGTGATGCCGAGGGCGCGGGACAGCGGCAGCCAGAACACGCTGAACCCGTACGCCATGCCGATGCAGAGATGAATCGCCAGCGCGGCAGGTGGCACGAGCCATCGATTGAAGCTCGCGCCGGCGACGATGCGCTCACGGTCGAGGAGGCGTGGAATCACACGGCCGATTATCCTAGTTGAGCTTTACGGGTGCCACTGCCATCGGTAGTCTTTACGGCACGAATGGCGGACGACCGTACCCCCATCAGTCCAGAAAAGCTCAAACAAGTACTCGACAGACTGAACGACGTCCTGTCGGAAGCCGCCCGGCTCCGTACCGAAGTGATGCGCCAACTCACCGAGCAGCGCGCCGCCGCGCAGCAACACCTCTCCCCACGGAAACGCAAAACCGCCCCTCACAAGCGCTAACCCTGGACGACTCGCGTCAGCGTTTCGCAGAGACGGGGGATGTCATGCGGAGCGTGGAGAATGACGTCGCATTTCAGCTTCCGCGCCTCCTCGAGCTCGTCTTCCTCCCACGCAATCGCGACGACGGGAGGTCTCTCGCGCGGGAGCCGGCCGATCGCGGCATGTGGTGGGTCGCTGACGCTTTCGAACGCAATGCGCACGAGGATGGCTGCGGGCGCGATCTTGACGTCGCTCAGTTTTTCGAGATGCGGCACGACCACGGCCGCCAGGTTTGCCGCGGCGAGCACGGCTTCGAGGGCGGCGGCCACTTCGCTGCGCGCTTCGATGATCAGCACGGTTGACTGCATGCCACCTCCGCGGCTGCGATAGGGAGGTCCAAGCAAAGTGCCGGGATCGCTCTCGCAAGGGCGGTGACGTAAGCCGCTGTGCGCAGAGGCGGTTGCAGGCCGTCTCGTCCGTTCTAGCTCTGACGCAGTCAGGAAGTAGAAATTACGCCGCCGCATTCGATCGCGAGCGCGTGAAGGGCGTTGCGTGCTCGCGCGATCGGCCAGCCGAGCCTTTTCGTATATAAATAGAATCCGGTTCCACCGATTACTAACCGCTGACCCCTAATCCTTAACGCCTTTCCAATGGTCGTCCAGAAATTCGGCGGAACCTCCGTCGCAGACCCAGACGCGATTCAACGGCTGATTCAGATCGTTCGCACCGCACGGACGCGCGACGGCCGCGGTCCGGCTGTCGTGGTGTCCGCCATGAGCGGCGTGACCGATACGCTGCTCGCGATCGCTGCTGCCGGCGGAGCCGGCCGCGTGGACGATGCGCTGTCACGTCTCGAGCAGCTGCGCGAACGCCACCTGTCGGCGGCGCACGCGCTCGCGCCGCAGGACGCCGCCGGCGATCTCGGAACTCGCATCAATGCGCAATTCGACGATCTCGTTGCCCTTGCGAAGGCGCTCTCCGTGCTTCGCGAAGTGTCGCCACGCACGCTCGACGTCGTGGCCGCGGCTGGTGAGCTGCTCAGCTCGCGTATCGTTGCCGCCGCGCTGACACAGTGCGGCTTGGCGGCGGAATGGGTGGACGCGCGACGCGCGATCGTCACCAACAACGACCACACCCGCGCCGTGCCGTTGGCCGACGAAACCAACGCGGCGCTACGCTCCTCGGTGCTCGCGCTGATCGACGCTGGACGGATCCCGGTGCTGGGGGGCTTCGTCGGTTCCACGGTCGAGGGGCACACGACAACCTTGGGCCGCGGTGGATCGGATTATTCGGGGGCCCTGGTTGGAGCGGGCATCGGCGCCGACGAAATTCAGATCTGGACCGACGTCGATGGCATGCTGACCGCGGATCCCCGCCTCATCGCCAGGCCGCGTCTCGTGCCGCAGCTCTCATTTGCCGAAGCTGCGGAGCTGGCGTATTTTGGCGCGAAGGTGCTGCACCCGAGCACGATTCTTCCCGCCGTCGAGCGTAATATTCCCGTGCGGATCCTGAACGCGCGGAAGCCGGAGGGTTCGGGCACGATGATCACCGCCGATCCGCCGCCGGGATCCACGCCGCTCACCGCGCTCGCATGCAAGCGCGACCTGACGGTGGTCGATATCACGTCGAGCCGCATGCTGATGGCGTACGGGTTCCTGCGTCGCGTGTTCGAGGTATTCGAGCGGTATCGCACCTCCGTCGACGTCGTGACGACGTCCGAAGTCACCGTGTCGGTGACGGTCGATGACCGGCGCCATCTGGAGGCGATCGCGGAAGCGCTGTCGGAGTTCTCGCAGGTCTCGATCGAGCACGACATGGCGTTGCTGTGCGCGGTCGGCGATCGGCTGCGCAATGAGCCGGCGATTGCCGCGCGCGCGGTCGGCGTGTTCGAGGAGGTCCCTCTTCGGATGATCTCGCAGGCGGCATCCAGACGAAACATCACGGTCATCCTGCGCGAGGCGGATCTCCAGCACGCCATGGATCGGCTGCACGAGGAGTTCTTCGCGTGACCGCTCGAGAGCCTCGGGGTCATCCCGAGCCCCGTCGAGGGACGAGGCTCCTCATCGTCGGCTACGGAAAGATGGGCCGGCTCGTCGAAGAGCTGGCAGTTGCGCAGGGGGTGGAGATCGCGTCGCGCATCGATATCGACGATGGCGACTGGTCGACCGCTGCGGACGTCGCAATCGATTTTTCGACGGCCGCGGCGCTCGAGACCAATTTCCCGCGATACGTCGAACGCAAGCTGCCCGCCGTGATTGGAACCACCGGGTGGTCGGACCGGCTGCCGGCGTACCGGGCGGAGGCGGAGCGCGCCGGACTCGGGGTCGTGGTGTCGGCGAACTTCTCGATCGGCGTGAACGTATTCGAGCTGATCGTGGCGGACGCCGCGCGCATGATGCGGGCCCATCCGCAATACGGCGCGTGGATTCACGAGCTCCACCACGTCACCAAGCGCGATGCGCCCTCGGGCACGGCGCTGCTGCTGCGCGACGCCATGACCCGGGCCGGGTACGATCGCGTCGTCGACGTATCATCCACACGGGCGGGTACGATTCCGGGCACACATACGATCGGATTCGACGGTCCGTCGGATACGATCGAGCTGACGCACGTGGCCCGCGATCGCCGCGGCTTTGCATCGGGTGCGCTGCTTGCCGCGCAGTGGGTCAAGGACAAACACGGCTGGTTTTCGATGACCGACGTTCTTCGGACAGTGTAGGGGCGGGTCTTCAGACCCGCCCGCGGGTGCAGCCATGAGAATTCCATTTACAGGTGTGGGCACGGCGCTCGTCACGCCGTTCAGAAAAGACGGATCGATTGACGAAGCGGCCATGCGCCGTCTCGTACGCCGCCAGCTCGACGCGGGCATTCACTTCCTGTCGCCGTGCGGCACGACGGGCGAGGCGCCCACGTTGTCTCATGACGAGAAGCTCCGCGTGGTCGAGCTCGTCGTCGAGGAGAATGCGGGGCGCGTCCCGGTGCTCGCCGGGGCGGGCGGATACGACACGCGCGACACAATCGCGCTCGTCCACGACATGGAGAAGGCCGGCGCCGACGGCATTCTGTCGGTCACGCCGTACTACAACAAGCCGACACAGGAAGGCCTCTACCAGCACTACAAGGCGATCGCCGAGTCGACGCCGCTTCCGATCGTCGTGTACAACGTTCCCGGCCGGACCGGCGTCAACGTGGACGTTGCCACGATCGTCCGCCTCGCCGACGTCGCCAACATCGTTGGCGTCAAGGAAGCGTCAGGTAACGTCGTCCAGATGTGCGAGATCTTTGCGTCGGTTCCCGACGCTTTCATCCTGTTGAGCGGAGACGATCCGCTGACGGTGGCGGCGATGGCGATCGGCGGGCGCGGCGTGATTTCCGTCGCGTCGAACGCGGTGCCGGCGGAGATGGTGCAGATCGTCGAGATGGCGGAGAAAGGCGATTTCGCGTCCGCGCGCCGGCTGCACACGTGGCTGCTGCCGTTCTGCCAGGTGAACTTCATTGAATCCAACCCGATCCCGCTGAAGGCCGCGATGGCGGCGATGGGGCTCCTCGAAGAGCACTATCGACTCCCGCTCGTTCCACCGAGCGCCGCCGCGCGTGACAAGATCATGCGCGTGCTGCAGAACCTCAAAATGCTCGGAGCGGCCGCGCGAGTATGAGGCGAGCCTGACCCGCCTTCGCCGCGTTGCGGCTTCGGCGAGGCAAGCCCGCGTTCGCAGCGTTGCGGCTTCGGCGAGGCAAGCCCGCGTTCGCCGCGTTGCGGCTTCGGCGAGGCAAGCCCGCGTTCGCAGCGTTGCGGCTTCGGCGAGGCGAGCCCGTTTTCGCCGCGTTGCGGCTTCGGCGAGGCGAGCCCGTTTTCGCCGCGTTGCGGCTTCGGCGAGGCAGGCGGCTCGGCCCACACTCCGATGAGCGATCTCCCAGACCGCATCGCAACGCTATTCGAGCAGGGAAGCAGCGCGCCTCGAGACGACGCGCGCGATACGTTTCTACGCCTGCGCGACGAGCTGTCGCTCGGGAGGGTCCGCGCCGCCGAGCCTGATGAATCGTCTCCCACAGGATGGCGCGTCAACGTGTGGGTCAAGCAGGGGATCCTCCTTGGCTTCCGCTTCGGTGACATCGTGGACATGGGCGTTGCGAAAGGACGCTGGCCGTTCTTCGACAAGGACACGCTGCCGCTCAAACATTTCGATCCGTCGAGCGGCGTACGAATCGCGCCTGGCGGTTCGTCAGTGCGGGAAGGCGCCTATCTCGGCGCGGGCGTCATCTGCATGCCACCGATGTACATCAACGTGGGCGCCTGGGTTGGCGACGGCACGCTCGTCGATTCCCATGCGCTCGTCGGCTCGTGCGCGCAGATTGGAAAGCGCGTGCATCTCAGCGCCGCTGCGCAGATCGGCGGGGTGATCGAGCCGGTCGGCGCCATGCCCGTGATCGTCGAGGACGATGTGCTCGTCGGCGGGAACTGCGGGGTGTACGAAGGCGCGATCATCCGGAGGCGTGCCGTGCTCGCGTCGGGGACGATCATTACGGGGTCGACGCCGGTCTACGACCTTCCGAACAGCCGCATCATCAAGCCTGAGGCCGGACAGCCGCTCGTCGTACCCGAAGGCGCTGTGGTGGTGCCCGGGGCGCGCGCGGTCACGGTCGGCGCGGGCAAGGACTGGGGCCTGTCGCTGGCGACGCCGGTCATCGTGAAGTATCGAGACGAGCGGACCGATGCGCGCACCGAGCTCGAGCGATGGATTCGCTAGAAGCGGAAGGCGCCGGTCCGAGCAGCGTCGAGGATCTCACCCGCGCGCTCGTTGACATTGATTCCACAACAGGCCGCGAGCAGGAAGTCGGCGCCTGGCTCTCCAGGTTTCTTCGCGATCGAGGGTACCGCGTCGTCGAGCAGCCTGTCGCCGACGGTCGCTTCAACGTCTTCGCGCAGCTCGATGCCCCGCCGCAGGTCGTCTTTTCCACGCACTTCGACTGCGTCCCGCCGTTCTTTCCGTGCCGGCGCGAGCTCGGCATGATTTTCGGCCGCGGATCGTGCGACGCGAAAGGCATCCTTGCCGCGCAGGTGATCGCGGTTGAGCGGCTGAGAGAGAAGGGCGAACGACGCATTGGCATGCTCTTCGTCGCCGGCGAGGAGCGCGGGAGCGACGGCGCACGCGTGGCCAACGACCTTGCCCCGGCGGGCGTGAAATACCTGATCAACGGAGAACCGACCGACAACCGCCTCGGCATGGCAACGCGCGGCGTGCTTCGCGTGCGGCTGCGCGCGAGCGGCCGCGCCGCACATTCGTCGTTTCCCGAGCTCGGCGATTCCGCCATCGACAAGCTGCTCGACGCGTTGATGGTGATGCGCGGAGTCGCCCTGCCCGAGGATCCGATTCTTGGGCGGACCCACTATACGGTCGGACTCATCGAAGGAGGTGTTGCGCCGAATGTCGTCTCACCGCATGCCTCCGCGGAGCTGCTCTTCCGAATCGTGGGCGACGGAGCGCCCGTTCGTGCCGCGCTGAAGGTCATCGAGACCATCGTCGCGGTCGAGCCGGTCCTCGACATCCCGGCCGTGCGGATGCACACGGTTCCGGGCTTCGAGACGGCGGTCTTCCCGTATACCACCGACATCCCCCTGCTGACGCGGTGGGGAACACCGCTGCTGCTCGGACCGGGCTCGATCCACGTGGCCCATACCGACGATGAACATGTCGCCCTTGACGAATTGCATCACGCCGTCGAGCTCTACGAGCGCGTCGCGATGCAGCTCCTGACCCCTCGACATGGCCCGGGGTGACCTGACCCTTCGACGTTGCTCAGGGTCACCCCGAGCGATGTCGAGGCGTGAGGGAAGTCGAAGGGTCAGCGCGTGTTAGACTGATTTTTTGGCGGGCCTGAGAAGGCCTCCGTGAGGTGAGCCGCACCGCGGCCCGGACCCTGTGCAACTTCAGCCTGCGAACCGCGTCAGGGCCGGAAGGCAGCAGCGCTAAACAGACCCTGAGGTGTACGCAGGTGCACCGGGTCGCGGTGGGGCTCATCGAACGAAAATCCCAAAAGCCCAAACCCCACATCCCAAAGCCCAACGTTGGGAATGAGATTGGGTTTGGTTTCGGGTCTTAACGACATTGGGATTTGGGTTGTGGGATTTGGGCTTTGGGATTTGCTGAATGGCCTACCAGGTTCTTGCACGCAAATGGCGCCCCCAGCGGTTCGATGATGTGATCGGGCAGGACGGGGTGACGCGCACGCTGCGCAATGCGATCACGAGCGGGCGCGTCGCGCAGGCGTTCGTGTTCGCGGGGCAGCGCGGATCGGGCAAGACGACGACCGCGCGCATCCTGGCGCGGGCGCTCTCGTGCGTGAAGGGACCGACCGCCGATCCCTGCGGGGTTTGCGACGCCTGCGTCGAGATCGCTCAGGGGCGCGACATCGATGTTCTCGAAATCGACGCGGCCAGCCACACCGGCATCGACACCATCCGGGAGGTGATCATCGAGGGCCTGTCGTTCTCGCCGGTCCGCAATCGCTACAAGGTGTTCATCATCGACGAGGTCCATCAGCTCTCGACCCCGTCGTTCAACGCGCTGCTCAAATCCATCGAAGAGCCCCCCGCGCACGTCATCTTCATGATGGCCACGACCGAGCTGCACAAGATTCCGGACACGATCCTCTCCCGGTCGCAGGTGTTCGAGTTCCGCACGATTCCAATCAGGCTCATCGCCGCGCACCTGCGGAAGATCGCCGATGCCGAAGGGATCGACGTGTCCGAGCCGGCGCTGCTCCTGATTGCGCGCGCCGCGGAAGGCAGCATGCGCGATGCGCAGAGCGCGTTCGACCAGGTCATCTCGTTCGCCGGAACGACGATTACCGTGGACGACGTTTCCATTGTCCTGGGGCTTGTCGGGCGCGACCTGCTGTTCGATCTGCTCGATGCCGTTGTGGCAGAAGATGGCCCTGCCGCGTTCGCGCTTGCGGATCGGGCGGTCGAGGCGGGGCACGACCTGAGGCTGGTGTGCCGCGAGTTGTCGCGCGCTGTTCGCGACCTGATGATCGTGTCGATCGATCCGTCGCGCGCCGGTGACGGCGACCTCGCCGAGGGCGAGCGCGGGCGGCTCACGCAGCTCGCGTCGCGTTTTTCACGTGAGGATCTGATGCGCTCGTTCGACTTGCTGTCGAAGGCGGAGCAGGACATCCGCACCGCGTCACATCCGCGTTATCACTTCGAGATGGTGCTGCTCAAGTGGATGCACCTGCGAAAGCTGGTGCCGCTGACGGAGCTGATCGAACAGTCCGCGGGCGGATCGCTGCCGCCGAAGAGACCCGCGCAACTCCCAAGTGCCAACTCCCAACTCCCAAGGCGCCCTTCGGAGAACGCCGTCCCGATTGCGCCGACTCAGACGCGATCGGCGGCGACCACGCCTCGTGTGGCGAGTCCCGAACCCCGAACCCCGAATCCCGAATCCCGAATCCCGGATCCGGGCTCCCGGCTCCCCGATCCCGGCCTGAAAGACCCGCTGCTTGCGGAGATCCGCGCGAAGAAGGCGCTGTTCTACAACACGGTCGTGGCGCAAGCGCAGAAGATCGAGGTGACGCCTGAACGCGTGACGTTCACCTTCCTGCCGGCGCATCGCGCGCTCCGCGAGCAGCTCGAGCTGACGCGTCCCTGGCTCGAGGCGGCCGCCGAAAAAATCGCGGGACGGAAGATGTCGGTTGTGGCGGTTCAGTCTGAGGGCCCGACGCTCGCGGCCTCGCCGTCTGCAGCGTCGAGTGCCGGCAGCCCGGCGCCAGCCGACGCGCCGAAGGAGAAGCGCGATCTGAAGGCCGAAGCCATGTCGTCATCCACGGTTCAGGCGATGCTCGACGTGTTCCCCGCCGAGATCCGCGATGTCGAAGAGATGTGACGGGAGCGGTAGGCGGTGGACGTCATGAACATTCAAGCGATGATGAAGCAGGCGCAGGAGATGCAGGAGCGCCTGAAACAGCAGATGGCCAACATGCGCATCGAGGCCACCGCCGGCGGCGGCATGGTCACGGTCGTGGTGAGCGGCGACAAACAGCTGCAGTCGATCACGATCGATCCGGAAGTCGTCTCCAAGGACGATGTGGACATGCTGCAGGACTTGATCCTTGCGGCGATCAACGACGCGCACCGGAAGGTCGACGAGCAGCTGGGCCAGCAGATGCAGGGGCTGATGGGCGGGCTGAAAATCCCGGGTTTCTAGTGCATTCGCCATTCAGCATTGCTTCCTGATCCGTTAACGAGGCTCGTTGAGCAGCTGCAAAAGCTGCCCGGCATCGGCGCCAAGGGCGCCCAGCGCCTCGCCTTTCACATTCTCAAGAATCCACGCGACGATGCCGAGCGGCTCTGCGACGCGATTCGCGACATCAAGGAGCGCGTCACGTACTGCACGGTGTGTAACAACATCACCGAGCAGGATCCGTGCGCGTTCTGCACGAGCGCGTCACGCGACCAGCGCCTGATCTGCGTGGTCGAGGAGCCGCAGAACGTCTCCGTCGTGGAGAAGACACGCGAGTTCCGCGGCGTCTACCACGTGCTCATGGGCGCGCTCTCGCCGCTCCACGGCGTCGGGCCCGACGAACTGAAGATCAAAGGGCTGCTGTCGCGAGTGGGAGACGGTGCCGTGGACGAGGTGATTCTCGCGACCAATCCGAACGTGGAGGGAGAGGCGACGGCGCTCTACCTCGCACGGCTGCTGAAGCCGCTCGGCGTACGTGTCACGCGCATCGCCATGGGGATTCCCGTCGGCTCCGACCTCGAATACGCTGATGAAGTGACGATGTCACGGGCAATGGAGGGGCGGCGGGAAGTGTGAGAGCCAGGTCTGATTAATGATTCGTGATTGGTGATTGCGTTGCTAGAATCGCGAGTCTCGTCGATCACGAATTACTAATCACGAATCACCAATCACGAACCACCGATCACGAATCGCCAATCCCAAATGCTCCCTGCGTCCTATCAATTGCCTGCCGCCGCGATCCTCCTGGGTGGCGGCATCATCTCCTGCTTCTTCGGCTATCGTCTGTTCCGCACGGTCCTCGCGATCTTCGGGTTCATCCTGGGCGCGCTGGCAGCCAGCTCGTTGTTCGGCGTCAGCGACACCGGCCTGATGCTCGTCGCGGCCGTGGTCGGCGGACTGGTCGGCGCGTTCGTCCTGATCGCGGCGTACTTCGTCGGCGTGGCGCTGGTCGGGGCGGGACTCGGCGCGGTCATCGCCAACCTCGTCTTCTCGGCGGGCGACCGCGACCCGAGTGTGTTCATCGTCATCCTCTTTTCGGTGGCGGGTGCCGTCGGGGCCACCTATCTCCAGCGCTATTTCATCATCGTGGGCACCGCGTTCGGCGGCGCGTGGACGATGATCGTCGGGGCGATGGCGTTGATCGGCGACCGCGCAGCGCTCAGGGCCGCGACGAGCGGTGACGTGTGGGTGGCGTATCCGCTCAACCCGGCGCCGGGTCAGCGGTGGGTGGTGGCCGTCTGGATCGTGCTGAGCCTGATCGGCGCCGGTGTCCAGCTCGGGATCACCGGCGGCGAGAAGGGACGTGTGGTCAGAAGAAGGAAGAAGGGCTAACGCGTAACTCCCAACTCCCAAGAACCAACTCCCAAGACGCCGTGGGAGTTGGAAGTTGGAAATTGGAAGTTGTCGTGGTTAGAAGAGGAGCCTGAACCCGAGCTGCGCGGTGCGCGGGTTGTCCGCCACGATCGTCTTCAGGAATTGGGCGGAGTTGCGCGCACCCGTCGGGTTCCCGAAGTTCACGTGGTTCGTGAGGTTGTAGACCTCGAGGAAGAACCCGGCCTGGTACCTGCCCACGCGGTGCACGTACTGGAACCGTCCATCGAGGATCGTTTTCCGCTCGCCATCGATCCCGTTGCGGATCGCGACGCCTCGTGAGTCGAGCGGGGACACGATGGGCAGCGTGAGGTCGTTGATCCCCTTGGTGGGGCGGTCATTGTTGGACGTACCGTCACCGTTGGCGTCGGTGCCGGTCGTCTCGTTGATCGGATATCCCGAGTACGTGCGGAACACCATGCCGGCGCCGAGCCCGTGCCCCAGATCCACGTTGGCGCTCGAGGCGAACGCGTGCGTGTTGTCGCGATCGCACCGGCCGTAGTCGAGTCGCGGGTTGCTGTCGACGATGATGGCTGCCGCGACGTCGTTGCAGACCGCGTACGTGTAGCTCACGCGTCCTGACCAGCGATTCGAGAACCGCTTTTCGAGCTCCATCTCGAGCGAGTTGAAGTCGGAGTTGAGCGCCGACCCGAGCTCTTTCGTCTGCTCCTGGTTGAACTGCACGAACGTGGAATTCCGCGCCGCCGCGGGGACGAGCGTGCCGCTCGGATCGAACGCACTCACGCCCCGCCGCGTGACGCGGCCCGTCGCGTCGAGCGGTCCTTCGTTGATGTCGATCACGCCGGTGTTGTTGCGCCCGCGGTTGCCGACGTAGTCGATCGAGACCGCCATGTTGTTGGCGATCTCGCGCTTCACCCCGGTGCTGAACGCCCACGTGTACGCCATCCGCCGATCGCCGTCCACGATCGGTCCGGTCGTCGTGTTGTTGACGACGCCCCCGGCGAGCACGCCATTGCGCCTCGCGAGCATGAACGCTTTGCACGCGGGGCTCATAACCGCTTCGCCCGCGACCGGTCCGGCGACCGGATTCAGGCACGCAGTGGCTTCGGCGTCCCCCGCCCTGACGGGGAACGTGCCGGTGATGGCGGGCGAGGCGACCTGCGTGGTGTCATATGCCAGCGTCGGTGCGATCACCGAACGCTGCAGCAGCGTCGCCAGGATCGCGAGCTGCTGATACTGGTACACCTTGCCCACACCGCCGCGAATGACCGTCTTGCCATCTCCGAACGCGTCGTATGCCACGCCCAGGCGTGGTCCGATCGCGTCCTTTGTCTTCGGCACCGCCTTCTGCCAGTCGTAGCGGGCGCCGAGGTTCAGCGTCAGCTTCTTGCTGACCTGCCACTTGTCCGAGATGAATCCACTCGCTCGACGGTCGATCTGCCTGAATTCGAACTGTCCCATGCTGACGCCGAAGCGGTATGGATAGGTCGTCGGATTCGCCGGGTTGAACGGCGCGTCGGTCGGGAACGTGAACAGCCCGATGAAGTTTGCTGCCGTGCCCTGCGGGAGCGCGCCGTTGCGGCTCCACGCCGCCCCTGCTTTCAGGTTGTGCGCGCCGGCAATCCACGTCAGCGTGTCGTCGAAGGTGATATCGCGAATTAGATCCTGTGTGTAGGTGTTGCGCGGACCGGCGATGTAGTCCGGATGTGTGTTCTGCGATCCGACATCAAACGGCTCCAGACCGTGGAATCCGATGAATTTCCAACTGCTGTCGAAGAGGTTGCTGGGGCCCTGGAGAAGGCTCTCACGCACATGTCCGAGTTTGAGCTCGTTGGTTGTGCGGTTGTTCACCACCGACGCCAGCGAGAAGCTGAAGACCTGGTCGCCAGCGTCATTCTCGTGCCTGGCGGCGTCGAGAATCGCATGGTCGTCCTCGATCGTATCTCTCTGCGTGATGATCTTTTCGCGAGTCCACCGGAAGCTCGCCTGGTTGCTGGTGCCCAGATGGTAGTCGAGGCGCAGGAACGTATTCGGTCCTGAGAACGCGGTCGTCGTCGAATACGACACCGCGAGGGGAGCCGCCTGTGCCGGGAAGTTCAAGTTCGCCGCTTCGCGCGCCCGCGTTCCCTCGTAATTGAAGAAGAAGAACGCCTTGTTCCTCACGATCGGGCCGCCGATGCTCCCGCCATACACATTGCTGCCGGAGTCGGGGTTCTCCTCGCCCGCCTGCTTCAGGAAATAGTCGGTCGCCTGCAGCTTGTGGTTCTGGAAATACTCGAACACGCGTCCGGCGAAGTTGTTCGTGCCGCTCCTCGTGACGCTGTTCACGACGACGCCGGTGGAACCGCCGTACTCGGCTCCGTACTGGTGCGTCTGCACCTGGTACTCGGCCATCGAGTCGAGCGACACGCGCGCCTGCGTGCCCTGCGATCCGCCGCGGCGCGAGTCGTTGTCGTTCTGGCCGTCCACCAGGAACAGGTTGTTGGTGGTCGCCTGTCCGTTCGCGCTGAACTGGCCGCCTTCGAAGGATCCCACCTGGAGCACCGGCACGAGGCCGGGAATCGTCTGCATGAGACTGAACTGGCTTCGGTTCGCGCTCGGCAGGCTGTCGATCTCGTTGCTGGTGATGTTGGTGCCGATCCGGTTGGAGGTTGACTCGACCAGGGGCGCTTCCGCCGTGACCGTCAACGTCTCGGCGACGCCGGCGATCGGCAGCGTCAGTGTGATGGTCAGCTCTTCACCGACGCGGACGACCAAGCCGGCCCGCACCATCGGCTGAAAGCCGGAGAGGTCGGCCTTGACCGTGTAGGTGCCCGGGAGCAGGCTCGGCATGACGAACCGCCCTGTCGCGTCTGCCACGGACTCGCGCACGAGTCCCGTGTCTTCGTTCGTCGCCGTCACGGTGGCGCCCGGCAACACTGCCTTCTGCGCATCCATTACCGTGCCGTTGATTTCGGCTCGCCCACCTTGCGCGAACGTTGGGGTTGACGCCCCCAGGATCAAGCACGCGATAGCCACCACGGAAAGCCGCTGAACAGTCCGCATCCAATGCCTCCTTGAAACGACCACCCGGAACAGAATGCCGCCGGACCGGGCTTGCTGGGGAAGTTGCGAGTGGACAGTAGAGCCCGGCGCTCGCGGTGTCAAGGCGCCTTCGCGGCGCGTCCGCTTCGGCGACCCAGGGGCGCCTGTCTCGCCGAAGCCGGCCGGCGGAGGCGGGCCTTCGCGGCGCGTCCGCTTCGGCGACCCAGGGGCGCCTGTCTCGCCGAAGCCGGCCGGCGGAAGCGGACCTTCGCCGCTGCGCCCCTTCGCAGGGGCGTTCGCTAGTGTGTCGAATTCAGGCGGAGGCGGAGGGCATTGCGATCCACGGCCAGCCCTTTCAGCAAAACCTGTGAAATGCGGCGTGTGTTCGTGATGGCGTCGAGCGGATTGGCATCGAGCACCAGGAGGTCGGCGCGCTTCCCGGCGGCAAGCGTCCCCGTATTTCGAAGCCGCAGGTACTCGGCCCCGCGGGTCGTGGCGGCCACGATCGCCTGCATCGGCGTCATGCCGGCTTCCACCATCAGCTCGAGTTCGCGATGCTCGGCGAAGCCGAACGGATCGTCCTGCAACCCCGTGTCACCGCCGAGCACGATCCGAGCACCCGCTGCGGAGAGTTTCGCAAGACTGCGCTGCAGGATCGCGTAGCGCTCGCGCGCCGCCGCGGCCTGCGCCGCCGTTCGTCCGCCATACCCGGCCTGGACCTTTGCGCCAAGGTCCGGCGGGATTGCATCACGCGCCGGTCCATTGAGCCATGCGGCGAGCGATGCCGGCATCTCCATGTTGCGCCCGCGCTCGGTATTCTGCAGCGTCGGCATGATCGTGACACCGCGCCTCACGATCGCCTGGACGACCTCGTCATCCATCTCCTTGTCTCGGACCATGTGCGTGAAGCCGTCGACTCCTGCGGCGACAAGGCCTTTCGCGTCGGCGAGGTAGAAGACGTGGGCGTTGACGCGGATACCGTGCTTGTGCGCCTCGTCGATGATCGCGCGGTACAACGGGGCGCTCAGCTCGGGGGCCCTGCCGTTGCGATCGTCGACCCAGATCTTGATGAAGTCGACCTTCTGTGCCGCAAGCTCCCGCACGTCGCGGCGCGCCTCGTCTTCGGTTGTGACGTCGTAGGCGATGCCGCGGTATGTCTCCGCGCCCGGGCCTGCGTTCGGCGCGCCCATCCCGCGGCCGGCCGTGAACAGACGCGCGCCGCCGAGACGCCCCGCTGCCTGGTCATCGCGAATCCTGAACGAGACATCGCCGGGATCGATGCCTTCCGAGACGACCGTGCTGACCCCGAAGTAGAGGGCCCGATTGAGATCGTCGACGATCGTCTCGCGAGAGTAGTTCTCCGCGCGGTAGGTTGTGCCTTTTTGAAAGCCGGTATGCGTGTGGATGTCGATGAGCGCCGGCATCACCGTTTTGCCGGTGAGGTTCACGCGCGCGGCGCCGGCGGGAGCCTTCACGTCGCCTTCGCCCCCTGTGCGCGTGATGGTGCCGTTTTCGACGAGAAAAGCGGAGCGTTCAATGGCCGGTTTGCCATCGCCGGGGATCAGGCGTGCGCCTTCGTAGAGCGTGGCGCCGGTGGGCGCACCCGTCTGGGCATGGAGCACCAACGACGCCGCCGTGAGCGTGAGGACGGTGTACGCCGCGGCTCGAGTCTTCATGCTGGCGCGGATTATATATAGGTGTCGGGTTGCACGAGGCCTCGTGCTTCCATTACGATCAGGGTTCGCTCGACGCGCCGTCCGCGTCCCATGGGGCGCGGCTCCCACCCAATTCCTCAGTAGCTCAACGGCAGAGCATCCGGCTGTTAACCGGAGGGTTGCTGGTTCGAATCCAGCCTGAGGAGCCAGCCAAATAAAGCCAACAAAATCAATGTCTTACGAGCTTGACATTGCGGTGCTCGGCTTAAGTGCTTCTGCTTCAGCACTTTGCATTGGCTTGGCCAGACTGGACGATTTCCGCA
>Ga0070698_100001915_pt1 | contig 23191 bp, 26 predicted proteins | sample KBSK1502metaG_FD_65477 | JGI IMG/M metagenome (GOLD analysis project Ga0070698, IMG submission 65477) | Corn, switchgrass and miscanthus rhizosphere microbial communities from Kellogg Biological Station, Michigan, USA - KBS K1-50-2 metaG | ecosystem: Host-associated > Plants > Roots >...
GACATGTCCGCGCCGCAGAAACACCTATCTACCAGGCACGATACACAAACGACTCCAGATAACCGCCGTTCGGCGCGGCGGCAAGGTCGAGGTCTGTGGCGTCGGCCGCTGTCCATATTGGGTCGTTCTGCTCGCCGTCTCCGTCCGTCCGATGGATCAGCATCTGTCGTTGCTGTGTCCTATGAGACCAAGTCAGCATGCGCCCGGTGTAGGCCGGAGGGTAGAGGATCTGGTCCTGGTTGCCGGCCGGTGGGGTTGACAGCCGGCTTGGCCTGGGAGGAGGGTCGAATCCGTACGCGCAACCTCCTGCGTCCAGCCGCCTGGACCTGCTTTCGGTTAGCTCGTCCCGGTCTCGCCCGTGTTTCACCTGGTGAGGTTGCTGTCGAGTTGGGAGCGGGCGATGAGGCCCTACGCATGGCTAAGCGTGTTCGCTTCTGCGGCGCTGGCAGCAGGAATGTTCTCGGGAACCGTGGCTTTTGCGGCTGGCGGCAGCGGGAATCCTGAGTGGTTTTTGCCGCAAAATCACGTCTCTGCATCCGGCGAGGTGCTCGCCGGGGTGTTGAGCGGGCGGTTGCGCCAGCCGTCGCCGGTGAATGCGGGGACGCCGTGCCCGGCTGAGGCCAGCTCGACCAGCGACGTTCAGGTGAACTGCCGCGCCGAGGACAATGGCTCACCGCAGAACACGCAAAGCGAGACGTCGGTGGTGGCGGTCGGTCAGAAGGTCGTCGCCGGGTTTAATGACTCCCTGGTGTGCTGCAGGCCGGCTATCAACCTCAGCGGCTACTCGGTGTCCACCGATGGCGGCAAGAGCTTCACCGACATGGGTGACCTGCCGTGGAGCGGCGACGTCCAGCCCCTCGGTGACCCCTCGCTGGCCACCGACGGCCAGGGCAACGTCTATTACGCGACCCTGGCCTTCCAGGGACAGTCCGCGGCATCCCTGATAGCGCTTTACGAGATGCCGGCTGGCACGGACACCTTCCGCCTGCTGTCGATTCCGGTGAACGTGGGCAGCGCCCGGTCCTTCTTCGCCGACAAGGAACTGCTGTCCATTGGCCGGGACGCGCAGGGCAAGCTGCACTTCTACCTGACCTGGACGTTTTATGCGCACTCGTCGGTCCAGGGGCCGGTGATGCTGTCGGACTCCACCGACGGGGTGCACTGGCGCACCACGCAGATCTCAGCCCCCGACACCTGCGCACCGACCACGCCCGGGTCGCACCCGGTCCCGGCCGCCGGCACCCTGTATGTGACGTGGGAACAGTTTGACCCCGCCGCGTGCACGACCAACCCCGACGTGACATCGGGAACGCAGTTCGTGGCTACGGTCAACGTGGCCACCGCCACGGTGCAGCGCGTCACCGCCGTGGCGCGGGTGCACGGCGCCGGGGACGTGCTAAGGTTCTGCGGGTTCGCCGACCTGGGGGTGATCGAAACCGCGCCGGGCCACGACTCTCGCCAGTTCGAAGCACCGAGTAGCACCATCGACTCTGGCGGCACCCTCTACCTCGCCTGGAACGACCGGCCCAACGGCCCCGGCGGTGGGTTCGCCAACGCCACCCGCATCTACCTGAGCTACTCCACCGACGGCGCACGAACCTTCAGCACGCCGCAGGTCATCAGCGGCCCGGTCAACACTACGTTCATGAACGACCGATACCAGCCAGCCATCGTCACCGACGCCAGCGGGCTGCACGCCATCTGGTACGAACGGGTCCAAAATCCCACCGGCGGCCCCGACCTGCTGCGCACCGACAAAGAGAACCTGACCCTGGCCACGCCGACCTCCCCACCGGTCAGCTCCGGCGAGACGCCACTGAGCACCGTGCCCTTCCCCATCTACCAGACGAACCCTAACCAGGACCCCATCATCGCGGCCTGCTACATGGGGGACTACAACCAAGTCGCCTCCAACGGCACGCGCCGCTTCGCCACCTGGGGCGACAACCGTAACGTGGTCACCACCAACACCGGAGTCACCGAAAACCAGGCGGACGTCTTCTCACGCAGCTTCTGAGTTACACCGTTAAGTGCTGTGCGTGCCGAGAAGCTCGTCCACGGCCCTGACCAGCAGAGTTGCCCCGCCAGCCGTCCGGCCGTGATGATCGCCGGTCATGTGCCTGCGGTTCGTGTTCCTCCTGACCAGGCGCGCGGTTTCATGGCTGCGGCTGTCTCGGCGCGAGGAGGCATGGAAGACCGCCGAGATCCTGATCTTGCGCCACCAGCTTGCCGTCCTGCAACGGCGGCAGACGCGCCGCCCGAGACTGAACTGGGCGGACCGGGCCCTGCTCACGACCCTGCTCGGCGTGATATCGAACACCCGCCGCCACGGGCTGCGGCTGCTGGTCACCCCGGACACGATCCTGCGCTGGCACCGCAGCATCATCCGCCGCCACTGGGCCGCCAGGTCCATGTGCGACAGGACCGGCCGGCCGGCGACTCGCCGGAACATCAGGGCCCTGGTCCTCCGGCTGGCCCGGGAGAACCCCGAATGGGGGTATCGCAGGATCCACGGCGAGCTGGCCGGCCTGGGAGTGAAGGTAGCGGCGTCGACGGCGTGGGAGATTCTGAGGAATGCCGGGATCAACCCCGCGCCGCGCCGATCCGGGCCTACCTGGTCGCAGTTCCTGCGCTCCCAGGCCGAGGCGATCCTGGCGTGCGATTTCTTCACGGCGGAGCTGCTTGACGGCACCCAGGCCTATGTCCTGGCCGTGATCGAGCACGCGACCCGGCGCATCCGCATCCTCGGAGTCACGCGGCATCCAACCGGAGCGTGGACAGCCCAGCAGGCCCGCAACCTCCTGATGGACCTCGGCGAACAGGCACATCGAGTCAAGTTCATGATCCGCGACCGCGGCTCGAATTTCACGTCCGCATTCGACGCGATCCTCGCCGATGCCGGGATCCGGACCGTGCTCTGCAGCATCCGGACACCCCGCATGAACGCGATCGCCGAACGCTGGATCGGCGGATGCCGCCGTGAGCTCCTGGACCGCACCCTCATCTGGAACCAGGCCCATCTGCGGCGGATCCTGCGCGAGTACGAAACTCACCACAATCAGCACCGGCCACACCGCTCCCTGCACGGCACCACGCCGCTCAAACCGCTACCCGAACCGGTCGACCTTGACCAGTACCGCGTAACAAGACAGGCTCGCGTCGGTGGCCTGATCAACGAACATCGCCTGATCGCGTGACGTGGACGAGTTTTCGGCACGCACAGGTGCGGTACGAGCCGGCCGACCGGCTGTGGTTCGCCGCGCTGGCACAGCTCATACCCCGCAGGCGCTGGCCGAAATCTTCCCCGTGACGCCCGCGACGCTGCTCGCCTGGCACCGCAAACTGGCCGCGAACAAGTACGACACGAGCAGCCGGCGCAGGCCGGCCGCCCACCGACAGTCCGGAGCATTGCCCGCCTTGCTGTTCGGCTGGCGAAGGAGAATCCGCTGTGGGGATACCGCCGCACGGCCGACGGCAGCCATCGCCGGTCACTCCGGCATAGCCGGACGCGGCCACGTCCTCCCAGGTCAGGCGGCGGGCGAGCTGGCCTGTAGGCCGGGTTCTGTGCACCCGCTCGCGCGGGCCGGCGGCCATCCATCTGGGACTGCCGTTACCCGGCAGCCTCGTGCGGTCTACCCGCGAGCTCGGGCGGGCCGCCCTCGAACGCTCGCGCAGGAACTGCGTCCTAAGCCTTTGAAGTGACTCCTTCTCTGGCCAACCAACACAACTCCCTCTTGACCTTGCTCCGGGTGGGGTTTACCGAGCCGCCGCAGTCACCTGCGGCGCTGGTGGTCTCTTACCCCACCGGCAGACGGACATGACCTGCGCATTTGCCCAGATGTAGCATTGTTCTCCGCCGATTATCCGCGGCGGCCACGTCGCTGCTCCCCCGCCCTGCCGAGGGCCTCTTCATCTTCGCCGGGCTGGGTTAGGACGTTAACCCGAGTGCACTAGCAGGCCTCGGACGCGTCACCTGGCCTGCGCAAACGCACCTTCCGCCGGAAAATTCTGCGGGCTTGTCGATCCGGGCAGGGTGCTGGTGTCGTCAGGGTGGTAGGAGATTGTTTCTGGACAGGAGGATTGGCCGATGCAGTTCATGCTCATCCTGGCCGAGGATCCCGGGCTCGTGGTTACCGACGAGCAGCGTCAGGACGCGGTGCAGCGCGTCGGCGAGTATGCGATGGGCCTGCTCGGCGACGGCACTCTTAAAGGTGGCGCACCGCTGCGCCCGGTCACCGAGGCCAAGCGGATCCGCACCCGCGACGGCAGGCAGCGCGTGCTCGACGGGCCGTTCGCGGAGAGCAAGGAAGTCATCGCCGGCTACTTCATTATCGAGGCACCCGACCTCGGCACGGCGGTGAAGATCGCCGCCAGCTGCCCGAACACGGAGTTCGGCTCGGTCGAGGTCCGAGAGATCGTCCCGATGGGATGAGCGATTTCCTGTTACTCGGCATCCGCCCGGTGGCGCCGGGTGAGCTGTCCCCGGCCGGTGTCGCCCGGGATCTGGTCGCGCTCGCGGCCTGGCAGCGGTGCCTGCGCCGCTGGGGGCTGCTGCGCTCGTTCGCGGTGGGGCACCAGGGGCGGCCCGGGCCCGGCGCGTGCCTCGTCGTGCGGGTGAGCAGCCCCGCTGCCGCTTGGCGGCTGGCGGCCGGGTGGGAGCGCCTAGCGGGATACGACGTGACAGTACTACCGCTGGTCGATGCCGCCGACGGGAGGTACGGCCGGTGAGCGACGATGCAGACGGCGCGCTGGCCGAGACGTTCCGCGACGAGTGGCCGCGGCTGGTTGCTGCGACCATGCGGATCGTCGGCGATCTGCAGACGGCTGAGGACGTGGTGCAGGAGACGATCATCACGGCCCTTGACCGCTGGCCGTTGCTCGGGGTCCCCGACCGGCCCGGCGCGTGGCTGATGACCGCGTGCCGCAACCGCGCCCGCAACGCTATCCGCGACGCTGTGCGCGCGCAGCAGAAGTCGCGCTCGCTGCACCCGCTGCTCACGGCGCAGCAACCCGGCTGCGACGCAGGGCCGGAGATCCCCGACGACCGGCTGCGGCTGATCGCGATGTGCTGTCACCCGCTGCTCGCCATCGACGCCCAGGTCGCGCTCACCTTGCGCCTGGCCGCAGGCCTGACGACGCAGGAGATCGCGCGCGGCTTCCACCTGTCGGCCGCGACGATCGCGCAGCGCATCGTGCGGGCGAAGCGCACCCTGGCGGCACACCGGGTCACCTTCGCTGCCGACGAACCCAGCGTGCGCGAGCGGCTGCCGTCGATCCTCGAGGTTGTCTACCTGATCTTCAACGAGGGTTACCTGCCGTCCGTCGGCACCACGCTGACCCGCGGGGATCTCGCTGCCGAAGCCCATCGCCTGGCCGGCCTGCTCACCGACGTCGCCGCGGGTGAGCCGGAGCCGTGGGCGCTGCGCGCGCTGCTGTCCTTCCAGCTCAGCCGCTGGGTCACCCGCACCGGCCCGGACGGTGCGCTGCTCACCCTTGAGGTGCAGGACCGCGGCCGCTGGGATCGCGGGCTGATCAGCGACGGCACTGCGGCGCTAGGCCGTGCGCGTGAGTTCGGGGTGCGGGGGGCACTGCTCTTGCAGGCCGAGCTAGCCGAGTGCCATGCGACCGCGCCCACGTTCGCCGAGACCGACTGGCCAGCGATAGTCGCGCTTTACGACGAGCTGATCACGATGCAGGACACAGCCGTCATCGCGCTCAACCGCGCCGTTGCCGTGGCGATGGCCGCCGGGCCGGCCGCTGCGCTGCCGCTGCTCGGCGAGCTGGTCCATGATCCGGCCTTGCGCGGCTCGCACCGGGTCTGGTCGGTACGAGCCGACCTGTACCGGCGGCTCGGCGACACCGCGGCCGCGCTGGCCGACTACGATCGCGCCCTCGTCCTGGTGAGCAACGACGTAGAACGCCGGTACCTCGCTGATGCCCGGCAGTGTCTCAGGGTCGGCCGACAGGGGGAAGGACATCGTGCCGACATTCCGTAAGTCACCACCCGGGCTCATCGCCCGCTTCGATGAACTCGCCAGGCTCACCGCAGAGGCCGACCGCAGGCAGATGTTCGGTTATCCCACCTGCGTGCTGCGCGGGAACATGCTCATGGGGCTGCACGAGGACTCGTTGATCCTGCGCCTGGCCGAAGCGGACCGGGCCGAGTTCCTCAGCCGCCACCACGCCGCCACGTTCGAGCCCATGCCCGGCCGGCCCATGAAGGAATACGTCGTCGTGCCGCCCTCCCTCGTCAGCGACGATGCGATCGGCGACTGGGTACGCCGGTCACTGGCCTATGCCAAGCAACTGCCTGCCAAGGCACCGAGGAAGAAGAAAGGCTGACTGAGCCATGCCGCACGCTGAGCACACCGTCACCGTCAACCGGCCAGCACGCGCAGTATTCGACTATCTCGCCGACGGCACCCACAATGCCGAATGGCGCACCGGCGTCCTGGAAATCGAGCGGACCTCCGCTGGTGGCGGCGAGGGAGCGACCTACCGCCAGGTCCTGGCCGGCCCGGGCGGCCGCCGGATCGACGGCGATTACAAGGTGACCGTGTTCGACCCGCCAGCCCGGCTGGAGTTCCAGGTCACCGCCGGGCCAGCACGGCCCACCGGAGTGTTCGAGCTCGCCGAGGCAACCCCGGGCGCCACAGTGGTGCGGTTTGCCCTGGACCTGCATCCCACCGGTGCGATGAAACTCCTCACGCCGGTGATCGCCAGGCAGGTCCGCCGAGAGGTCGCCCAGCTCGACTCGCTCAAGGCAATCCTGGAACGCGCCAGCTGACACCGTGTCGGCGTCGGCCGTGTACCAAGCTAAGAGGCCATCGGTAGTCAGACTAGGCCGGCGTGCGCTTCCCGTCGGCGAGCCATAACCCAGGCACGCGTGCCGGCCACTGCGGCATCCGCCACGGCGACGAGGGTGAGTTCTGCTCTCGCCCTACGCCTTTGGCCCGCGGCCGCGCCGTCTAATCCGGCAGCCGCCGCGGAGCGGCTAGCTGCTCGCGCCGGTACTCACCGGGCGGGCGGGCGAAGAGCCGACTGAATGCCTTGGAAAAGGACGCCTCGTTGTCGTAGCCGACCAGATGAGCGATCTGCCGCACGTTCCTTGTCGTCGTCGACAGGTAGCCTGCCGCGCGCCTCAGCCGCAGCTGGGTGAGGTAGGTCATGGGCGGCTCGCCGACAACAGCGCGGAATCTGGCGTTGAACGAGGTTCTGGACATCCCGGCAGACTGGGCCATGGCATCGACGCTCCACCGGGCCTCGGGGCGGCCACGGATCATCTTCACGATCCTCGCGATGTCGGGATCGGGCAGAACGGGCAGTGCGAGCCGAGCTAGCCCATCTGCGGCCAGGTAGCTGCGCAACGCCTGGGTCACGAAGACGTCGGCAAGTTTCGCGAAGATCGCTGCGGCTCCGGGAGCGCTGGCCTGCGTCTCCTCTTTCAGGAGGGCGAACAGGGGCTCGAGCCAGCGGACGAGGCCCGTATCGGCGTCCAGCGTAAGCACGGGCGGCAAGAATTCGGCGAGGTCGTCCGGCAGCGAAGGGCATAGCTCGAAGCCGCCGCACAGCAGCCGGGTGCGGCTGCCGCTGCCGCCGTAGGACAGCCATCCAGCCTCGTCGGCGGAATTGTCAGCGAGGATCGCTTCCAGCTGTCGCACGGGTGAGCCCGGCTGGTCGGCGATGGTATGGCCGTCCCCGTGCGGCAGCAGCACCAGATCACCCGTGGTCAGCGGTACTGGTACAGCATCGCCAACGGTGAGCAGGGCCGTGCCGAGCAGGAGCACGTGAAACTTGGCGACCGGGGAGTGCTCGACGCTAAATCCCCACGGTGCAGTGAAATCCGACAGGCAGTACACGGCGCTGCGGACATTGACGTCGCGCAGCACGCTGCTCAGCCCGTCATCCCGGGCGGTGCGGATCCTGTCCATGGCGTCCCGTCACGTGCTAGCAGCCGGCCGATCTGACAAGCATTATGTCCGATCAGACATTGCCCGCGACAGGGCCACCCGGCCAGCATGGAGCAGGCAGCCGCGGCAGCGGCTGGCAATCCCTGGATGTCCGAAGGAGGTCACTGCGGTGCCGAAGTTCCTTGTCACCTATCACGGTGCGGGTGCTCCCGCCCCGGAAGAGGCTCAGCAGGCGATGGCCGCATTCAAGGCCTGGGCATCATCGGCCGGTGAGGCGCTCGTCGATCCCGGCGCACCACTCGGCCCGGCCAGGACCGTCAGCGCCGGCTCTGTCTCTGACAGCGCAGCAGACGGCCCCGTGAATGGTTACTCGATCCTGCAGGCCCCCGACCTGGACAGTGCGGTGGACCTAGTCAAGGGCCATCCCTTTGTCAGCCGGGGCGGATCACTACAGGTCAGCGCGGCGACGCTGCCTGGCTGACATTCGTCGATCTGGGCCGGCCCAGCGGCATTCAGGACCGGGAGTCGATTGGCGGACCGGAATACCGGGATTCCGGGTGCTATCGGGGCCGATGGCTGCCTCGGGTCAGGCGTTCGGGTCCGGGCCGGGATCGATATCCCGGATCCGGAGGTCGAGTCGGCCGAGGTAGAGTCCATCCCTTGCGGTGGTGATCGCGCTGCTCCTGGTCGGGCAGGTTGTGGTGGCGCAGCACGGCGCGGGTCCCGCCGTTTTCGGCGTGCAGCGTGATGACGACACGGGTGGTGCCGGGCGGGACGGCGTGGTCGTGGGTCCAGCCCCAGGTCAATACCAGGCGGTTCGGCGGGGACGCCCACGGCAAGCGGGTACGCCGGATCGCCAGCACCGCCGCCCGCCTCGCCGGGCTGCCCGATCCCGACGCCCACGCCGAGCAGGTGGAGATGGCGTTCCTTCCCGACGTGCTCAGGCTGTGGTGGCGTCGATGAGCACAGTGTTCCTCAGGCGTCCCTGGTCATCATTCGCCGTGCGCCGAGGATCGTCCAGCCCGCCAGCCAGGCGATGATGACGCAGACGGCCTCAGCGGCCGACTCGGGCAGCAGTGCGGCGCCGGGCCCGCCGCTGCCTCCGGCTACCCCCGGCAGCCCGAAAAACATCGGCAGCCCGGAAGGCTCCAGGTGCGCCATGGCCAGCCCGACGAATGATCGCTGCAGGCCCTGCAGATGGGGAATGGCAACCCCGGTCAGGATCGGCGTCAGGATTATCTGGAATACGATTATCAAGATTATTGGGCCGGTTCTCTGCCCCATCAGCGAGGCGAGCCCGAGTCCGAGGATGAATCCGACGGCCGCATCGAGTTCGATCCACAGCCCGGCCTTGATCATGAGGGAGTTCGACGGGTAGCGGAAAATGCTGGTGTAGCCGGAGTAGTCCTGGCTGGCAATCTTGATGGCCAGAGCTTCCAGCTTGGCGGGCGCGGGCTGGCCGGGGGTGACTGCTGACTTCGACCAGGGAGGCGGCCCGGCGCACGCGATATTCCCCGGAATGTGCCCGTTGTAGGGGAGAGAGCAGATGACCGGCTCGGCGCGGTCCCTGGCCCAGTTCTCGAAGCCGGCGCGGGACAGGCCGGGAGGTATGTTCACGTTCGAGTCATCGATGAAGGTCGGTGCGGCGAAGACGCTTACCGCGCAGACGATCGTGTAGCCGATCGCGACCAGCGGCACGACGATCGCCAGTCCGGCGGGGATCCGGGCCAGGTAGAGCGCCAGCCGGGACCGGCCGGTCACCACCAGGTGCCGGAACATGCCTTCGGTGAGGTCGCGCGATCCGGCAGTGCAGCCCACCGTGGCCGCGGCGATGAAGCCGAAGGTGGGCAAAAAGCCGGCTACCAGGACCTTGAAGATGTCGTAGCCCCCGGCGGGCGGGCTGGTGCGCGGCGCGAACGCGTGCAGGAGCAGCCGAATGAGGAGGAACAACGCCGGGAACCCGATGGTCGCCACGACGACGGCGATCATGAGGCCGCGCCGTTTTCGCAGCTCCATGACTCTGGTGGCGATCATGCCGACGGTGGGAATCGGGGATCCCCGGCGGTCACGTGAGTGATCGGCGGGCGCCGTCTGCAGTGCCCGGTCCGGCGCGGGCGCGCTGTGTCCGGCGGGCATGGTCGTCATTCCGGGTCCCCCAGCCTGCTTGTGACCTGCAGGAACCACGATTCGAGCGAGGTCTGGACCGGCTGGAGCCGGTAGACGGAGATTCCGCCTGCGACGAGAATTCGGTTGATTTCGGCGACAACGTTGCGTCCGGTGCCCGCGGGCAGCGTGATCTCCAGGTCCAGCGCCACCGGCGCGGCCTCGATGCGGGCGCCGAGAGTGGCGCCCGCGAGCAGGGCACGGGCCCGGCCGGGTTCAGAACATTCGACCTGAAGCGCGACCGGCGCCCCCGCCAGCAACTCGGAGATCGGTCCCTGCCGGATGATGCGGCCGCGATCAACTATGGCGACAGAGTCACACGTCCGTTCGACTTCGTCCAGGATGTGGGAGGACAGCACGACCGTGCGCCCGTCGGCCACCAGCGACAGGATCATGTCGCGCATCTCGGCTATCCCGGCGGGGTCGAGTCCGTTCATCGGCTCGTCCAGAATGAGCAGCTGCGGGTCTGAGAGCAGGCAGGCGGCGACGCCCAGGCGCTGCCGCATACCCATCGAGTACGTCGAGACCCGGTCGTCGGCGCGGTGAGCCAAGCCGACGCGCTCCAGTACCGGCCCGATGCGGTCCCGCGCGGCCGGTTCGCGAGCCGCGGCGAGAAGCCGGAGGTTCTGCCTGCCGGTCAGATGGCCGTGGAACCGGGGCTCGTCGACGATGGCGCCGATGCGAGCGAGTGCCGCGGCGCGATGCCGCGGAACCGGGTACCCGAGCAGGGACATGGTGCCAGCATCAGCATGCGTCATTCCCAGCAGCACCCGGATGAGCGTGGTCTTGCCGGCGCCGTTGGGGCCGAGGTAGCCGAACGCGGATCCCCGGGGGACCAGGAGTTCGACACCGTTCACGGCAGTATTCGCCCCGAAGCGCTTGGTGAGCCCGTGGGTCTCCACGGCCCAGCGGCTCTGGGCGGCCAGCTTGCCGGGGGTGTCCTGCAGAGCCGTGGTATTCATCCGGTACACCGGCCTGCTACCACCGCCGCCCAGCGGCAGCCTGACGACGAGCACAGTGGCGATGAGGCGGTCATCAGATCCTTCAAACGGCGGCGGGGAGTAAGCATCACGGATCCTTGGCGTTGCCGGGCTGAGGTGCAAGTGTGCGATACGGGAGGAGGGCGCGTCATCGGCGCGGGGTTACACATTTGCCAGTCCGCCACGCTCTAACCCCGGGTGGAGGCGTATCCACCCTGCGTTAGACCAGGCCGTGCAGCCTGGAATTGGTGCCGTCCGGGCCGGCGCGCCGTAGTGTTCGTCAGATGAGCACAGACCCCGCGGGCAGCCCGGCCCTCGCCACGCTGCGCAGGGCGCGGGCGCAGCAGGAGGCAGCCCTCCGGTGGATGCGCCGCCTCGCTCCGCCCCTGTTTGTCGTGGTGGTAGCGGTCACGTTCAGCAGCGGCCGGAACCCGGGGGTTCCAGGCAGCGACGTGGCTGCCGTTCTCGCTGTGGGCGGGTTCGCGCTTGGCGCACTAGGCGCGCTGACGGCCCGCTATCGACGCGCGGCAGTCCGCATCGTCTTCGCCGTAGTGCTAGTGGCCAGTTCGGCAGCGTTAATGGGACTGCAACCCGACGGAGCGGGCCTGGCCGGGCTCTTGGCGGGCCTCGTGCTGCTCGCGCCGCGGGTGCCAGATCGCTTCCCGATCGCGTTGTCTATCGTCGGCATCACGTGCCTGGCGGCGGTTGCGGTGGCCGTCAGCCACGGCTCGCCTACCTCGGCGCTGCTCAGCGCCATCGCGATTGTCGGCTTCCCTGGCATGACGTTGCTGGCAAGACGGCTCGGGCAGGCCAACGACCAAGCCGAACGGCTCCTGATCGAGCTGGAGGGCACCCAGGCGGCGCAGGCACGGGCGGCTGGACTGGCCGAACGCCAGCGGCTTGCCAGGGAGATGCACGACGTACTCGCCCATTCCCTGTCCGGGCTCATGCTCCAGCTTGAAGGCGCCCGGATGCTCGTGGCCGATAACCTCAGCGATCCTCGGCTGCCGGGAGTCATCGAGCGTGCCCACCACCTGGGCAAGTCCGGGCTCGACGAAGCCCGCCGGGCGATCGGGATGCTGCGCGACGACGAACTGCCCGGGCCCGAACGCCTGGCCGGTCTCGCCACGCAGTTCCAGGAAGTCAGTGGCGTCCCGTGCCAGTTCACGGTGTCCGGCCAGGCATACGAACTCCCGTCAGAGGCTGGGCTCGCCGTGTACCGGGTAGCGCAAGAAGCGCTTACGAACATCACCAGGCACGCCTGCCCGGAACGGGTCGAGGTGCACCTCGGTTATGAGCCTTGCGGCACTCGCCTGACGCCCGGCTGGCCGCAGCCAAAGTCCCCATCACCCGGGAACCCGCAACCGAGCCCTGGGGTCTGACCGAGATGTGGATCCAGGACCCCGATGGCATTCAGATCGTCCTGGTCGAGGTTCCCGCCGATCACCCCCTGCGCCGTGACCCGCGATCGGCGTCACCGCCAAGATGACAATTCTATGCGGCAGATCCGGACGATCCCTGAGTGAAGAGCGCCGCTACTCAACGCCTCGGCTGGGCCCCGAACCGGTCAGGAATCGAGAAGCGCCAGGGCGTCGCCGGGCCTAGCCTTTCCCTCAGATGGCCGGCATCATGCCGCGCCGTGACGCCGGAAAGGAGCCCGGCAATGCCTGCGAACGATTCCACGACCGAGTCCGGCGGCTTCACCGCTGACGAGCGGGCCGCGATGAAGGCGCGCGCCGCCGAGCTGCGCGCCGAGGGCAAGAAGGGCGCCAAGAAGGCCGACGGGCTGCAGGCGGTCCTGGACAGTATCGCGGCGATGGCGCCCGAGGATCGTGCGCTCGCCGAGCGGGTGCATATGACGGTGACCGCGACCGCCCCGGAGCTGTCGCCCAAGACCTGGTACGGGATGCCCGCCTACGCGAACGCGGACGGCAAGGTCGTGGTCTTCTTCCAGGACTCGGGAAAGTTCAGCTACCGGTACTCGACCCTGGGCTTCCAGGACGCGGCCCACCTCGACGACGGGGACCTGTGGCCGGTGTCGTACGCGCTGCACAAGTGGAGCGCCGCGGTCGAGAAGAAGGTCGCCGAGCTGGTGAAGGCCGCGGTCTCCTGACCGTTGCCGCGGCCGCCGCGCATGACGCTGCCCAGTCAGCGGTGCGGGCGACCGGGTCAGCGTGCTTGGGCGCGCGAAGCCGCGGGCTCGACCACGACACCCGGCTGGACATGACAGTGGCTACCCGGCATATAACCAGGCCCTCGCCGACATCAATGAAGGGAGCTCTCTCGTGTGTCACCCCTCGTGGACGCGCGCACCCACCGCGGCGCAGCGCTTGAGCGACCTGGCGCGGCTGCGCCGCGTCCGGGACCGGATGGACCGGGAGTACGCGCAGCCGCTGGATGTGGAGGCGCTGGCCCGCGGCGCGCACATGTCGGCTGGGCACCTCAGCCGCGAGTTCAAGCTCGCCTACGGTGAGCCGGCGTATAGCTATCTGATGACGCGGCGGATCGAGCGCGCGATGGCGCTGCTGCGCCGTGGCGACCTCAGCGTCACCGAGGTCTGTTTCGCGGTCGGCTGCTCGTCGCTGGGCACCTTCAGCACGCGCTTCACCGAGCTGGCCGGTGTGCCGCCGAGCACCTACCGGCGCCAGGCGGCGGACGCGGCGGCGGGGATGCCGTCGTGCGTGGCGAAACAGGTGACCAGACCGGTCAGGAATCGAGAAGCGCGGGCCACCGAGCCGCACCTAGTGTGACCGCCATGGACATCACCATTCACACGTGCTTCCTCCCGCATGACGACCCGGACGCCTCCCTGGCCTTCTACCGCGACATTCTCGGCTTCGAGGTCCGCAACGACGTCGGAAGCGGCAAGATGCGCTGGATCACGGTCGGCCTCAAAGACCAGCCTGGCACGTCTATCCTCTTGGCGCCGCCGGCTGCCGATCCCGGCGTTACTGACGACGAGCGGCGCACCATCGCGGAGATGATGGCCAAGGGCACCTATGGCTGGATCCTGCTGGCCACCCGCGATCTCGACGGCACCTTCGAGCGGTTGGCGGCCAGCGGCGCCGAGGTCGTACAGGAGCCGATCGAGCAGCCCTATGGGGTTCGCGACTGCGCCTTCCGCGATCCCGCGGGCAACCTGGTCCGCATCCAGGAGCTGCGCTGAGCCGTCCGGCAATCGCAGCCCGACCGACAGCTGCGACGTGACCGCTCAGGTGCATCCTCATGATGGGACCTGGCGCACCGGCGCCTCATCTTCTCCCCTACCGGCCGGTGCACAAGTTTGGCAGGAGCAGGTCATGAAGTTCCGAACCTACGTCGAGCCTTTGGAGCCCATGCGGGGCTTGGAAGTTCCTCCGGAGGTTGTGGAGGCGCTCGGTGGAGGCAAGAGCCCAGCGGTGACCATCACGATCAACGGGCACTCATGGAAGAGCCGCGTCGCCATCATGCGCGGCCGCTACCTGCTTGGCCTCAGCACCGCCAACCGGCAAGCCGCCGGCGTCGTGACCGGCGACGAGGTCGAGGTCGAGGTGGAGCTCGATGCCGAGCCCCGTGTTGTGGTCGAGCCCGCGGACTTCGCCCGCGCTCTGGACGCCGATCTGGTCGCCCGGGCCGCCTACGACCGCTTGTCCTTCAGCCGCAAGCGGCAGCACGTGCTCGCTATCGACCGCGCGAAGAAGGGCGACGCGCAAACAGCGGATCGAGACGGCCTTGGCAACGCAGCGGGACCAGAAGTAGGCAACAGGCCAGTACGGCCCGGACTTCTCATTGCGACGCGCTGCCGAGGATGTGCAGGCGTCATGGAGCAGACTGGGGCGCTGCCTGGCCGGTTGCGCGGCACGGTGGTGGCGTGTACGTACTTCATGCCGGTTCCGCAGCGAGCGTGTGTCATGGGCGGCGGGCGGTGATGAGCCAGGCGTGCGAGTCGAAGAACACGCCGCCACTGCCCTGGTGTGTGGTGAGGGCGGCGCGCAGCTGGCCGAGCGCGTGCCCGGTGCGCGCGGCGTCTAGCGGTGCGAGGAGATGCTTCGTCATCTGCAGTGAGAGCATGACGCGGAGGGCGCTGGCGGCGTCGGGTCCGTAGTAGACGGGCTCGTGCACGCCGGTGACGTTCACGGCGGTGAAGCCGGCCGCAGTCAGGATGGTGCCGGCTGTGGTCGGATCGGCCAGCGAGAAGGGATCGGCGGCGGGAGCCGGGGCCGGTTGTTCGCCGGCGAAGACCTCACTGATCACGGCATCCCACTCCTGGCGGTCGCGGTGCTGCCAGACCAGCTGCACCAGCCGCGCGCCGGGGCGCAGCGCGCGCCCGATGTTGGTGAACGCGGCCACCGGATCGGCGAAGAACATGGTGCCGAACCGGCTGATGGCAAGGTCGAAGCGCCCGGGCCGGAAGCGGTAAGTCTGGGCGTCGGCGTGCACAAAGCTGACATTGCGCAGGCCATCCGCGCGAGCCAGCCGCCGGGCGCGGGCGAGCCTGGCGGCGGAGATGTCTATCCCCAGGGCGCTGCCGGTGGTCGCGGCCCTGGCCGCCTCCCGGGTGGTCTGCCCCGTGCCGCAGCCGATGTCGAGGACCCGGTCGGCGGGGCGGACCCCGGCGGCGGCACGCAGATGCTGGTGGTAGCGGCGCAGTTCAGCGTCATAGTCGAACAGCGCATCCTGCCGGCCCGTCATCGATGGCTCACAGGGTCGCGGGCCCGTCGCGGAGCACGCACCTGGTCCAGCGACACGGTGGCCGGATCGAACTCCGGCAGCCACCAGGTGGCGCCCGCCCGAGCGTAGGGGGCCGGGCCGGTACCCGGCGGCAGGCCGACAGCGATGTCGTACGGCGCCGCCGGGTCCAGCCCGGCGATGGCCGCCACGGCCTCGGCGAGCTGATCCGCGTGACCGAGGTTGACCGGGAAGAACCCCTGGTAGCGGGCAGCCCGGCGCAGCGGCTTGACGTTGCCCGCCAACCCGGCAGCCCACACCGGCACGCCGGGCCAGCCGCGCAGCCACGATCGGATCGGCAAGATCGTCGAAAAGCGGCAGCCACAGCGCTGAGCACAGACCGGCACGGTCGGCGCACGCTTGTCCCGACATCGCTACGTAACCTCTCACCTGACCATGAAAAAGATCAAGACCGACGATTGACCCCGTCGACCCGGCCACGCACCGTCTCGCCGGCGTGACATAACCACCGATTACGAGCGCGACGCGCAGGCAGTCGACCGAAACGGCGGCCGTGCCTAACGGCGGCGATGCGCGCACCAGCCAAGTCCAGCCCTAATCACCGACCGTGACGGATGCCAGGTGCCGGTGAAGCAAGTCAGCGGCAACTGGCAGCCGGGCACAAGGCACGGCGAGGCAGAGGGCAGAGGGCGATAGGCTGCAGCACGCGACAGTCCCAGCTCGTGCTATGCCTGCGGCTGGCTGATGTTGACGAGCCAGGTGATGCCAAACTGGTCGACGACAATGCCGAACTCGTCGCCCCAGGGCTGATTTTGCATCGGCATCGTGGTGTTCCCGCTGGCGGACAGCTTCTCCCAGTAGCCGCGCAGCACGTCCCCGTCGTCGCCGCTCAAGCTGATCCCGAAGCCAGACGGGGGATGATATTCCCCCATGTTGCTGGCATGGTCGGAAGCCATGACTGTGTAGCCGGCGTCGTTCTCAAGCTGGCCGTGCATGACCTTGTCAGCGTCGGGCGAGTCTTTGCCGCCGAAGTCAGCGTAGATGCTGATGTTGAGGGTGCCGCCAAACACGCTCCGGTAGAACTCCAATGCCTGGCGGGCGTTGCCATTGAAGTTGAGGTACGGATTCAGCCGAGACGACATCGTCTTCTCCTGCAACCGCGTGATGGGCGGGACTCTCCGGGCACCCACCTCCTGGACCCGCCGATCGTATCAACCCGCTCCGCGGCCACCGCATAGCGGCGGAGGCCCATAGCAGTCGACAGCACTATCCGGGGCGCGCTGCTTCCTGGCTTCGGGCGTTGCCGCCATCCGCTGTGATCATCGGTAGCGTCGGGCCTGTAGGCGCATAGGTCCGCGAGCGCGAGCTGCTCGAACGCCTGCTCGGCCGGCCGGTGGCTGGCGCTGCCCGGGCCGCGTGGGTCTCACCAACCTCACCGACATGGTCCGAATTCGTGCTCGACCACTTCGGGTCGGCGGCTCCATGAGGATGCCCTTCGCGATGCTGGCCGCAGTGACATCCAGAAATCCGATCAGCCCTCTCCCGTAGCTGCTGTGCTCGACCGCCTTCATCTTCCTGTCCCGTCATCGCCATGCCAGTGTCGCGCGGTCAGGCCACCTTCCCGGCTGCTGCACCGCGCCTGCACGGAGATGGGCCGGCCACTTCCATCTGATGAACAAGAGCTATCTCCTATCCGTGTTAGTAGAAAATTGGCGCGTAGGAGCCTGCCGGGCACGCGGGCAGGAGACCTGGCCCTGGGCCGTCGGCTGGCTGACTCGGCAAGCGAAGGAGATGCCCATGACCACGATGACGCTCGGCATTCAGCTCAAACCGGGAGGGCCACCGCAGCTGGCCCTCGGCAACTGGCGGGTCGATCCGGCATGCTCGCATGCGTCGTTTGCCGCGCGCGTCGCCGGCCGTCCGGTGCGAGGACGCCTGCCCCTGACCGGCGGGGTACGCATCACCCAGCCGATCGAGGATTCAACAGCGCGGCTGGCCGCCAAGGCGAGCGCGGTCAGCACCGGATCACTGGTGCTTGACCGGCTGCTGGCCGGGCCCGGCTTCCTGGACGCCGGGACTTTCCCGGAGATCAGCTTCCGGTCCGAGCTGCTGGTCCGGGTCCCGACCGGATGGCGTGCCGTCGGCCGCCTGCAGGTCAAGAACACCAAGCATGAACTGGCCTGCCAGCTCGACCTGGGCCTTCCCGGCACGCGGGCGGGCGACCCGCCGCGCATCATTATCGCCAGCAGCTGGGTCATCGACTCGAGGTGGGTAACCAGCCAGTGGATCCCGGCACTGGGCCGCCGCATCGCGATGACGTGCTCATTTTCCCTCGAACCGGACATGTGAGCGGCAGGGCTGCCAGGGGGCCCGCCCGCCGGGCGTAACGAGTGCCACCACAGCCTTCACATCGAGCTTGCCGAGAGCTCCGAGAAGGTGATCGATTGGCGACTGGTTCACCCGACCGGGTCCTGCCCGGCGAAGGATGTGACCCGGATCGTCGGTCGGCGCGGCTCAGAGCGGGGAGGCACTGGATGATTCGCCATGCTCGGCCCCCAAGGCGTTGGTCAGCCCTTCGAGGTCCGCCACGGTCACGGTGAGCGCCGAGTGGCCACTTCGGCGAAGCGGTGATGGCACCTTCTCCGCGAAATGGATGCACACCCCCGCGTTGTGGTTCGTTCCAAAGCTCAAGCCATCGTCGACCATGGATCGACGAACACCGAACGCGGTCCACCAGCGGTAGTTCCGGGTGATGGAGCCAGCCAGGCCGAACAACCGGACCATGAGCAGATAGCCAAGGCGAATCAACACGAACGCCGAGGATAGAAGCCCAGGTCAGATGCCCTGCACGAGTTCTGGCACTCACAGGGAATCTTCCCCGTTTGGGCGGCGGGCGAGCTGGCCTGTAGGCCGGGTTCTGTGCACCCGCTCGCGCGGGTCGGCGGCCATCCATCTGGGACTGCCGTTACCGGCAGCCTCGTGCGGTCTACCCGCGAGCTCGGGCGGGCCACCCTCGAACGCTCGCGCAGGAAACGTGCCCGCGAAGGCACGTCCCCCTCTTGACCTTGCTCCGGGTGGGGTTTACCGAGCCGCCGCAGTCACCTGCGGCGCTGGTGGTCTCTTACACCACCGTTTCACCCTTACCTCCGGACCAGGCCGGAGGCGGTCTGTTTTCTGTGGCACTGTCCCGCGGGTCACCCCGGGTCGGCGTTACCGACCACCCTGCCCTGCGGAGCCCGGACCTTCCTCGCCGTGCCATGAAGCCACGACACTGCGCGGCCGCCCGGCCGGCTCGCCCGCCGCTCCCTCGAGGATACCGTCATCGCGCGGGCTGCCAGAGGTGTGCCGTGTCGTTGAGTGACCGTAGCAACGCCGGGCCGTCGGCGAACCAGTCGATCTCCGTCAGCGACGCCACGTCTAGGTGAATGCGGAACAGGGCGGCGGGCGGGGCAAGCAGCGCCCGGCACGCGAGCGTCTTGATCGGGGTGACGTGGCTGACCAGCAGCAGCGTCTCGCGCTGGTGCGCGGCGAGCAGCCGGTCAAGCGCGGCAAGCACCCGACGCGCGGCGTCGGCCAAGCTCTCGCCGCCGGGCGGCGCGACATCCGCGCTGGCCAGCCACTCGGACATCTCGCCCGGCCAGCGCTGCGCCGCCTCGCCGAAGGTAAGCCCCTCCCATTTGCCGAAGTCGGCCTCGACCAGGCCGTCGTCGACGGCCAGCGGCGCGCCGGCCGCCGCTGCCACGGCCTCGGCGGTCCGGCGGGCCCGCTGCAGCGGCGAGGTTACGATCGCGTCGATGCGCCGTGCCGCGAGCCGGGCCGCCACGGCGGCGGCCTGCATCCTGCCGTTGTCGGTCAGCGCGATATCACCGCGGCCGGCGAACCTGCGCTCGGTGGAGAATTCCGTCTGGCCATGGCGGAGCAGGATCGTGGTGGTCGGCTGGCCTTCGGCCTGCGCCCAGCCGCGCGCGGGCGCTGCGGCCGGGTCAGGCTCCTTGGCTGGGGGCTCGGACAAGACCTTGGTATTACGGAGGCTGCCGCGCCGGTGCCCGCTGGCTGGCTGATCCGCCCGGGCATTATCCATGGCCTGGTTCGCGAGCCGGTCAGCGTGCGCGTTGCGGGCTCTGGGCACCCAGACGTAGCGGACCTGGCCAAGCCGGGCCGCCGCCTGCTGAGCGGTCCGGGCGAGGCTGCGCAGATTCTGGTGCTTGATCTGCCAGCGCCCGGACATCTGTTCGACGACAAGCTTGGAGTCCATCCGGGCCTCGACGTCGGCGCCCGGCGCAATCTCGGCCGCGGCCCGCAGGCCCGCGATCAGCCCGGAGTACTCGGCCACGTTGTTGGTGGCGGTGCCGATGCTCTCGCAGATCTCCCTGAGCAGCTCGCCAGTTGCCTGGTCCCGGACGACCGCACCGAAGCCAGCCGGCCCGGGATTGCCCCGCGAGCCGCCATCGGCCTCGATGACGAGCTTGCGCGTCACAGTCCGGACTCGTCGGTCCGGATGAGGATCCGGCGGCATTCCTCACACCGGAGCACTTCGTCGGGCTCGGCGGCCCGGATGCTGTTCAGGTCGACCGTGTTCAGCGACAGGTGACAGCCCTCGCACCGGCCGCGGCGCAGTGCGGCGGCGCCCACGCCGTCATGCTGATCCCGGAGCCGGTCATAGAGGGCAAGCAGGTCGGCGGGCTCCTGGGCAGCAACCTCGTCGCGCCTGCTGCCGGCCTTCCTGGCCTGCTCGGCCAGCTCGCCGAGCGCGGTATCCCGCCGGGCCGAGACCTCAGCAAGCGAGTCGGCGATCTGCGCGCGCTCGGCGGTTGCGGCCAGGCGGTTCTGCTCGGCCGTCTCCCTGCGCTCCATTACCTCAAGCACGATCTCCTCGAGGTCGGACTGCCTGCGCTGCAGCGACGCGATCTCGGACTGCAGGTTCTCCAGCTCGCGCGGCGAGGAGACCTGGCCCGCGTCGAGCCGCTGACGGTCCCGGTCGACCCGCGACCTGACCTGGTCCACATCCGCCTCTGCCTTTGCCTGGCCGCGCCTGAGGTCACCGTCCTCGGCTTCCAGGGTGGCAAGCGAGTCCCGTAGCTGGGCATCCCGCTCCGTCAGCTTGCGCAGTTCCTCGTGCTCGGGCAGCCCGCGCTGGCGGTGTTCTATTCGGCCGAGCTCGGCATCCAGGTCGGCCAGTTCGAGCAGCCGTAGCTGCTCCTCGGGAGTTGCTTTCACGGATGCCCACGTTAGCCTGTCGGCCGGGGGATGTCGCCCGCGCGGGGCACCGGAGCGCGGCGGCATGACCGGATCGCGGAATGCGGCAGCGCCAGCCGCCATGCTGCGCTAAACCTGGGCCGCATGGACCTACCCCGGGTGAGCCGGCCTTTCATGCCCGGCTACGGCATCCAGGGCCCGGACGAAGGCAGCGGCCTGCTGCCATGGTCCTGGGCCGACGAACGGCTGAGCAGCGCGCGGAATTACTGGGTCGTCACCGTCCGGCCCGATGGCCGGCCGCACTCGATGCCGGTCTGGGGCATGTGGGATGGCGGCGAGTTCTGGTTCACCAGCGGCGCTGCGTCACGCAAGATCAAGAACCTCAAGGCCGATCCGCGCTGCGTCGTCAGCACCGAGGATGCCGCCGACCCGGTCATCGTCGAGGGCACCGCCGCGATCGTTACCGGCCCGGAACTCATCGGCCGCGTCCTTGACCTGATGAACAGCAAGTACGAGACGAGCATCGAGGCCAGCTTCCTGGATCCGGCGGTCAACGCCACCGTCGCGGTCCGGCCCCGGCAGGTCATCAGCATGCGGCACGCGGATTTCACCGGCTCGCCGACTCGCTGGACCTTCGATGCCTGAGCCGGCCGCACACGGCGGCAAGCACGGGACCCGCGCGGCGGGAGACGGTCTAGCCTCAATGCCGGGGAGTTAAGGGTTTGACGGGTGGGTCAAGTACCGGTGTCCGGCGTGTCGTGAGCAGATAGCAAACGGAGGTCCGGTAAGACGGGAATCTGCCAAGATCACCCGAGCCTGAGGACCTCCGTTGCGCGTCCAGTCTGCCATCGATTCGGCTGTCACGACCATCACCACGACGATTACGGTGGCGGCCGGGGTGTTCGCCCCCGGCCATCTGGGCGAGCTGACCCGGATCGTGCCGTTTGAGTTAGCGGACGGCGTGCTGGACCAGACGCGGACGCGGGAGCGGCGGCTGCGGGTGCTGCCGTCGCGGGTCGGGATCTACTTCGTGCTCGCGTTGTGCCTGTTCCCGGCCCGTGGATACGCTGCGGTCTGGGCGGAGCTGGCCGCCGGCCTGGACGGGCACGCGCGGTCGCCGTCGGCCAGGGCGCTGCGGGACCTGCGGCGGCGCCTCGGGCCGGCGCCGCTGAGGGCCCTGTTCGGGATGCTGGCCGGGCCGCTGGGCCAGCCGTCCACGCCCGGCGTCCGGTTCGGCCGGTACCGCACGGTAGCGTTCGACGGCTGTAAGTCGGTGAAGGTGCCCGACACCGCCCGGAACCGGGGGTGGCTGGGCAAGCTGAAGGCCTCCGCCGGCGAGACCGGCTACCCGGTCATCCAGCTGATGACCCTGGTGGAGACGGGCACCCGCGCTTTGATCGGCGCGGCGTTCGGCACGCCCGCCGACGGCGAGATCACCTGGGCGCGCCGGCTGCTGCACCGGCTGGATGAGTCGATGCTGGTGCTGATGGACCGGGGTTTTGACGCCGGGGAGTTCCTGGCCGGGGTCGCCGCCACCCGCGCCCAGTTCCTGGTCCGGCTGACCGCCACCCGCCGCCCGCCCGTCCTTCGGCATCTGCCCGACGGGTCGTTCACCTCGGTGATCGGCGGTGTGCGGGTGCGGATCATCACCGCCGAGGTGACCGTCACCTGCCATGACAGCACCCGTTACGGCGGCTGCTACCGGCTGGCCACCACCCTGCTCGACCATCGCCGCTACCCGGCCGGCGCGCTGATCGCCTTGTACCACGAGCGGTGGCAGCATGAGATCGCCTACCTCGCGCTGCGGCACACCCTGCTGGCCGGCCGGGTGCTGCGCTCGGGTGACCCGGCCGGGCTGGAGCAGGAAATGTGGGCGCTGCTCACGCTCTATCAGGCGCTGCGGATCGCCATCACCGACGCCGTCGCCGCCGTGCCGGGCACCGACCCCGACCGGGCCAGCTACCAGATAGCCGTCGAAACCGCCCAGACCCTGGTCACTGGCGCCCGCAACATCCTGACCGGCGCCAGCGACCTGGCCGGCGACATCGGCCGCGCCGTCCTGGCCAGCCTGCACGGGCCGCGCCGGCCCAGGGTCTGCGCCCGCCGGGTCAAGTCCCCGATATCCCGGTGGGCCAAGCACCCGCCCGGCAAACCACGGACCTGCCTGCGGGTCACCAGCATCACCACTGAGATCCGGCAGGACCACGCGCACACGCCGACACGCCGGCAGCAATCCTTGACACAGGCCACCGGGCCTTAACTCCCTGGCATTGG
>Ga0070698_100001916_pt1 | contig 23188 bp, 14 predicted proteins | sample KBSK1502metaG_FD_65477 | JGI IMG/M metagenome (GOLD analysis project Ga0070698, IMG submission 65477) | Corn, switchgrass and miscanthus rhizosphere microbial communities from Kellogg Biological Station, Michigan, USA - KBS K1-50-2 metaG | ecosystem: Host-associated > Plants > Roots >...
ATGAGGTGCAAAGACCGTTGTAAGAGCATGTGGCGGGTTGGGCGGCCTCACAGGCTACACGAGAGGCCCCGCGGGAGCCAAATCTGTTAGGTCGCCGTGCGGCTCCCATCGCGCGCGTCCCCGCGCCTTGTCAACGTCAGGACAAGCTGTACACGGTGTAGCCGTTATATGCATCCCACCGGCCAAACTGATTGCCGGACGCGCCGGCGCTGTTAGCGTCGCGAACCCAGACCGAGAAGCGATAGCTGCCGGGCGCCAGGCCGGTCGTGTTCCATGTGAAGGTCGAGCTCGTCGAGTAGGCCTGGCCGAGCTGATAGGCGTTTCCCCCGGGAGCCAGGACCCAGAACTGGTAGAGCGGATTCGAGTCGGGGCAGCCGGAGGCCTGGGCGGTGACGGTCACGGTGGTGCCTCGTGCGGCCGGGGAAGCCGGTGAGACCGATACCTGGAGCCCGGAGCACGAGGTCAAGGTGTAGGCCGTGATGTTGTATGCGTCCCACCGGCCGAACTGGTTGCCGGAAGCGCCGGAGCTGTTGGCGTCGCGGGTCCAGATCGAGAAGGTGTATGACCCGGGGGCCAGTCCGGAGGTGCTCCAGCTGAACGTCGGGTTGGTCGAGTAGGCCTGGCCGAGTTGATAGGCGGTTCCCCCGGGAGGCAGGACCCAGAATTCGTAGAGCGGGTTCGGGTCGGTGCAGCCGCCGGCTTGGGCGTGGATCGCGACCGTAGTGCCGATTCCGGCCGGTGACGCCGGAGCCGCGTAGGCGCTCAGTCCGGAGCACGCGGGAGCGGTCAGGGTGTAGAGGATTGAATTGTTGTAGGTATCCCAGCGCCCGAACTGGTTGCCGCTGAGGCCAGTGCTGTTGGCATCGCGGGCCCAGATTGAGAAGCGATAGTCGCCCGGCGCCAAGCCGGAAGTATTCCAGTTGAAAGTCCTGTTCGTGGAGTAGGCCTGCTGCAACAGGTAGGCGTTGCCGCCGGGAGGCAGGACCCAGAACTGGTACAGAGGGTTGGGGTCAGGGCAGCCTGAGGCCTGGCCGGTGACAGTGACCGTGGTCCCGATTCCGGCCGGTGACGCTGGAGCGGCCGATGCGCTCAGTCCGGAACACGCGCTGAGTGTGTAGAGGATGGAATTGTTGTACGTATCCCAATGCCCGAACTGGTTGCCGTACACGCCAGAGCTACTGACGTCGCGGGCCCAGATCGAGAAGCGGTAGTCGCCCGGCGCCAGGCCGGAGGTGTTCCACGTAAAAGTCGCGGTCGTGGAGTACGCCTGCTGCAACAGGTAGGCGTTGCCACCCGGAGGGAGGACCCAGAACTGGTAGAGCGGGTTGGTGCTAGGGCAGCCCGAGGCCTGGGCGCTGACGGTGACGGCTGTCCCGATTCCGGCGGGTGATGGCGGAGACGCGGATGCGCTCAGTCCGGAGCACGCCGGCGTGGCCAGGGTGTAGAGGAGAGAGTCGTCATACGCGTCCCAACGGCCGAACTGGTTGCCGCCGAGGCCAGTGCTGTTGGCGTCGCGGGCCCAGACCGAGAACCGATAGTCGCCCGGCGCCAGGCCAGAGGTGTTCCATGTGAAAGTCGCGTTAGTGGAGTAAGCCTGCAGCAACTGGTAGGCGCTCCCGCCTGGAGGCAGGACCCAGAACTCGTAGAGAGGGTTCGCACATGCCGTGGCACTTGCAACCACCTTGATCGTCGTCCCGACCGCAGATGGAGATGGTGGCGCAGCGGACGCAATCACAAAGGGGCATCCGATGAAGGGGCCCACCGTGAACGACCACGTGTACGGCTGACCGTTGACGGTGAGAGCCACTACGTATTTGACGCCGGTCTGCAGCGGCGTTTGTGGAATCAAGATCACGCCCCCGCGTGCCACCAGGTAGCTGCCCACCGCCGGGTTGGTCGAGTCGATCACGCAGTGGTTGAGCGGGACGCCGTTTCCGGTGAAGGAGTGGACCGGGCCCGCCAGTGTGCTCACGTTGCCGCCGACTTGAATGAAGACCGGTAGTCCGGTCGGCACGCTGTACCCGGGACAGGCCTGGAGTGGATCGGGAAATTCGCCGCCTCCATACGATGTCAGCGGCTCAGTGGCGCCGTTTCCGGGGAAGTAGACCGGATACTGACCTCCACTGAAGGAGTTGCCACGGATGACATCGACGGCAGCGCCCATGTCCCACCCGGACTTGACTTCCCGGTAGGAGCCGAATCCCGTTTGCGACAGTCGCGGGTCCATCATGCCCATGGCGTGAAAAGGCGCCTGCATCCACCAATCGATGGCCTGTTCATCCGTGGTGCTTGTGCTGGAGCTGACGAAGATGTTGCTGTTCCTAGCTGCGGTGTCGCCGTCGGTCGTGTAGTACCGAGTGCCCGGAGTCTCGTAGTGGGTTACGAGGTCGTTCTTGACCATGTACACGGCGTGGTCGTAGTCGCCTACGCTCCACGTGCTGTTCTCAGTCAGCAGGGGAAGGGTCGTATTAGCGCGCCACGTGTTGAAACGGGCCAGCCATCCTCCGCTTGCGGCCGGCGAGGTCGCGAGGTGCACCGGAGGCGACGTCGGCATCGCGGGCAGGGCCACGAGGCAAAGCGCGCTCAAGAGCGGGACCGCGAGGCGGAAAAGCGGTCTGGACAAGGCTGACAACTCTAAACAAAACGCCGCCGGATTCAGCCAACCCGCGCGTACCCCTGATGCGGGGGTTCTCACGACAACGAATAAACCGTGTAGTCGTTGTAGGCGTCCCAGGTGCCGAACTGATTGCCTTGGGCGCCTGCGCTGTTGGTGTCGCGGACCCAGACCGAGAACCGATAGCTGCCGGGCGCTAGGCCGGTGGTATTCCAGGTGACTGTCGAGGTCGCCGAGTAGGCCTGGACGAGCTGATAGGCGTTGCCGCCCGGAGGTAGGACCCAGAACTCGTACTGCGGATTCGGGTCAGGACAGCCGGAGGCCTGGGCGGTGACGGTCACCGTGGTGCCTGATGCGGACGGGGAGGCGGGTGAGACCGATAACTGGAGCCCGGAGCATGAGGTCAAGGTGTAGGTCGTGATGTTGTATGCGTCCCAGCGGCCGAACTGGTTGCCGGAGGCGCCGGAACTGTTGGCATCGCGGACCCAGATTGAGAAGGTGTACGACCCGGGGGCAAATCCGGACGTGATCCAGCTGAACGTCGAGTTGGTCGAGTAGGCCTGGCCGAGTTGATAGGCGTTGCCGCCAGGAGCCAGGACCCAGAACTCGTAGAGGGGACCTGGGTCCGGACAGCCCATCGCCTGCACACTGACCGTGATCGTCCGGCCGATTCCGGATGGAGAGGGTGGTAGGACGGTGGCGCTGATCGATGAGCACGAGGTCAAGGTGTAGGTCGTGATGTTGTATGCGTCCCAGCGGCCGAACTGGTTGCCAGAGGCGCCGGAGCTGTTGGCATCGCGGGTCCAGATCGAGAAGGTGTACGACCCGGGGGCCAGTCCGGACGTGCTCCAGCTGAACGTCGAGTTGGTCGAGTAGGCCTGGCCGAGTTGATAGGCGGCGCCGCCCGGAGCTAGGACCCAGAACTGGTAGAGCGGGTTGAGGTCTGTACAGCCTGAGGCCTGGGCGGTGACGGTGACGGTGGTGCCGATTCCGGCCGGTGATGCTGGAGCTGCGTGCGCGCTCAGTCCGGAGCACGCGGGAGCGGTCAGGGTGTAGAGGATGGAATTGTTGTACGCATCCCAGCGACCGAACTGGTTGCCGCTGAGGCCAGTGCTGTTGGCGTCGCGAGCCCAGATCGAGAAGCGATAGTCGCCCGGCGCCAGACCGGAAGTGTTCCAGCTGAAAGTCCTGTTCGTGGAGTAGGCCTGCTGCAACAGGTAGGCGTTGCCACCAGGAGGCAGGACCCAGAACTGATAGAGGGGATTCGGGTCGGCGCAGCCTGAGGCCTGAGCGCTTACGGCGACAGCTGTCCCGATTCCGTCAGGTGATGGCGGAGACACGGACGCGCTCAGGCTGGAGCACGTCGGCGTGGTCAGGGTGTACACGAGCGAGTTGTCGTAGGCGTCCCATCGCCCGAACTGGTTGCCGTAAGCGCCCGTGCTGTTGGCGTCGCGAGCCCAGATCGAGAAGCGGTAGTCGCCCGGGGCTAGGCCGGAGGTGTTCCATGTGAAAGTCGCGGTCGCGGAGTATGCCTGCTGCAACAGGTAGGCGCTCCCACCGGGGGGAAGGACCCAAAACTGGTAGTCGGGGTTGGGGTTGGGGCAACCCGACGCAATGGCTGTCAACGTCACGCTCGTTCCGGTTCCGGCGGGGGATGGCGGGTTGGCGGAGACCGTGACGGACTTGCAGCCGCTCACCATCTTGAATGAGCGCACCACGTTCCCCGAACCGACGAAGATCTGACCGCCCGCCTCGCTTGGCGTCGTGAAGTGAGTCGCGCTGAAGCCGCTGCTGTGATAGATCTGCGTTCCGGTCGCGGCGTCGAATCCGTACAGTCCTCCGCCGCCCGTCGATACCACCCAGACGGCGCCTCCGGCCACGATCGGCGGACCGAATGAGGACGAGCCGGCTGCCCACGACGGCGATCCGCATGAGCTTCCGCATGCACTGAAGGATGGGGTCGCGGTGTCGACCTTCAGCGCGACCAGCCGCCCCGTGAAACCGATTCCGCTGTTGGCATCGCACGACAGGTAGACGTATGGGGCTGCGTAAGCATACGAGCCGAAATTGGCGTCGCTGTTGTTGCCGAGGCACACGTCGGCCGGGCTGTAGCCGGCCGGCCGGGGAGTCGGGTATACCTGCCCGTCCACACCGCCGAGAGCCTGTGGGTTGACCAGGAAGCCGTTGCCCCATTTGCCCGCCTGGAATGCGAGCGTCGGGCTGATCAAGACCATGGACGCCGACCCCAGGTCCTGGTCGTTGCTGCACCAGTTCGATTGCCAGTCCGTCGGTATGAAGGCGTCCTCGTGGGCCAGCGTGGCCGAAAGGCGAACCACCGCGTCGTTCTCGAAAACCGGTGTGCCGTCTGGGTTGCTGTTGCATCCGCTCGCGACTCCGTTGCCACTCGTCTCGAAGACCTTTCCTGTTGAGTCATCTACGACCACGCCGCCGGCGGTCCAGAATCCCGATCCCTCGCCGGGTGTCTGATACCAGTGCGTGACCGCGGTTCCGTTCGTGGGGACGGCGAATACGTAACCGTGGTATGAACCACAATCGCCCGCTCGGCCGCCAAACGGCACGTAGACGTAGCCGTTCCGAACTGCGAGGGCGCCGCGTTCCTGCTCGATATGCCAGTCAAAGGCGGGCGTAGGTGTTGTGATCACGGTGTTGAGCTCTTCCAGGCCCGTGGTCAGGTTGAGTCCCTCGAGGCGGTAAACGTTGTCGGAACCAAGAGTGGCTGCGTAGATACGGCCGGTCGCTGGATCGATGACCGGAGTGCCCAGGATGCCTTGCGGAGAAACGTTGCCGCAGGACCAACCGGTGGTCTGGGGCGCTCGAAGGTGCGTCGACCAGACTTGCGATCCGTCAGTCTGGTTCAGCGCGTAGACGGTGTTGTTGAGGGTCGCGACGTAAACGATTCCCTGGTAGACGAGTGGCTCCGCATAGACTGTCCCGTCGAGGCCGAGCGACGTCCAGCCGGTGGTGGCCGTAGTAGCTGCCGGCTGGGAGCTGTCGAATCCCGTGTGACCATCGTCGTGGTGGTAGGTCGGCCACGATCCATTGGGTGTGATAGCCGTGGCGGTCGCATGCGTGGCTGACAACGTCAGCGCGGTGGCCGCGACCAGCCCGGCAAAAACGCCTACAGCAAGTCGATTCCGCATCCTCTCGCCTATTCCCAACGCAGAAGGGAGGGGTTTCCGGTCGTTCCAGGCCGTTCGAGCGGTACTTAGCCCTGCGACGCGGATTTGGTGCCGACGACGAAGCTCAGTGCGTAGATCGACGGTGGCTCCGGCAGGACCTCGTCGCCGTCAAGCGATTTGAGCCAGGCCGTCATCCATGAAACCGTGTTCCTAAAGCCCCAATGAAGCCGTCTTAGCTTCCAGTTCAGAAACGCCCTCCAACCCAGGTTGAACGCCGATGAAGGCCCCATCACGGCGCCGCTTCGACCTACCTCGAAGTATTTCGAAACCACGTAGCGTAGACCGCTCAGCGTCCAGCGGTAATAGTCGGCCGTGTCATGGATCGGATAGTAAAAGGGAACTTCGACCCAGATCTGCCCACCTGGCTTGATCACGCGACAGCACTCGGCCAACAGCGTTTCTGGCTCAAGAACGTGTTCCATCACGGACTGCAGGATGACCGCGTCGAACACGCAATCCGGAAAAGGGAGCTCGTGACCATCCGCGATGATGTCGACTGAGGGGGCGGCCATGATGTCGAGGTTCACGATTCCCTTTCTCAGGCGCCGTTCGCCGGAGCCGAGGTCCAACACCCTGGCTCCGTCCGGGACTCCGGCTAGAAATTCCTGCAGGTAACGGTGGTCATTGGTCATGCCGCGGTTTTGTAGATCGCCTGCGAAGCGACCTGGGTGTGGGGGTCGGGCGAGATGCCTGCGAAACCAGCCACCGGATTCACGAACGGGAGGCTTCCAGGCCTTCGGAGTTACAAAGAATGGCCGGTCCTCGACCAATGGATAATCCCGCCGACAGGTAGAACAATGCAGCCCGTCATCTCCGGTCTGGAGCGGTCCGTGGCATTTAGGACATGCCAGCGGGACACTGCGCAGTGCTGCAGGCTCGGTGGCTTGAGCCATAAGTTGGCATCGACTATAGTTGCTTGGCCGACCGGGTCGGTGTTCCTCCATGCATTACAGCTTTTCATCCCTTCTCGCGTGTCCGGTTTGCAAGCGGGACTTGAAGTCGGAGCCGGCAACGTCCTCCGCGGAGATCATCGAGACAGGGACTCTCCGTTGCGAACAAGGCCACTCGTATCCCATCGTGCGCGGGATTCCGAGGTTTGTTTCGTCAGATGGCTATGCATCCAACTTCGGATTTGAGTGGAACCTCCACAACCGCACGCAGCTCGACACCGCGACGCGGCATGAATCAGAAGAGACGTTCATCGAGAAGACCGGCTTCAGGCGTGGTGACTTCAAGGGCAAGCTGGTGCTCGACGTCGGCTGCGGTATGGGCCGTTTTTCCGATGTCGCCTCGAGATGGGGAGCGACAGTCGTCGGGATCGACCTCACGTCGGCGGTTGACGCCGCACATTCAAACATCGGTGGCCGCGAGAACGTGCATCTGGCCCAGGCAGACGTCTTTAGGCTGCCTTTTCGGGAGGAGACTTTTGACGTCATCTTCAGCATTGGGGTGCTTCATCACACACCGGACACCCGCGCTGCCTTCGATCAGCTCCCGCGGCTGTTGAAGCCTGGCGGCACGATCGCAATCTGGGTCTACAGCACTCTGATGGGACGCTGGACTCGAGTGTCGGACATCTATCGCCATCTCACGACCCGTCTACCGAGGAGGGTTCTGTATGCCCTTTGTCACGTGGCGATTCCCCTGTACAACGTGAACAAGATTCCTCTGATAAGGGGGGTTAGCCGCATTGTGTTCCCGGTAAGCAATCATCGAGATCCTGCCTGGCGTGTGCTCGATACCTTTGACTGGTACTCCCCCACCTACCAATGGAAGCACGGTGAAGGTGAGCTGCGTGACTGGTTTCAGAAGCACGGCCTCGTCTCGGTTGAATCATTGAGCTTCCCGACATCGGTGCGCGGCGTCCGTCCGGATGGCTCAGACCACGGGGGGCCGGCGGTGGTTGAGGTACCAATCGGCGAGACTTCGCGCTGAAGCCTCCAGGCTGAATCGCTCCGTGACGCGCGCCCGGTTGAACCGCCCCATGTCCGGTAGCTCATCACGCGTCCTGGCGAGCTTCGTGATGGCCGCGGCTAGAGCCTCAGGCTGTTCCGGCGCAACGATCAGTCCACCCCTGTCCTGGACGATCGCCTCGGCGTTGCCGCCGACGTCGGTCGCGATCACCGGCAGCGCGGCGGCCATCGCTTCAAGGATCGCGTTGGAAAAACCCTCCTGACGGGACGGCATCAGGAACACGTCGGCTGAGGCCAGATAGGGCCGCGGATCTGGTCGTTCGCCGGCGAACGTGACGATATCGTCCACCCCGAGCTCTGTCGCCATCTGCCGAAGTTTGGTTTCGTCTTCGCCTGATCCGACCAGCGTGAGTCGCGCGTCGACTCCGGCTGAATGGACGAGTCTGATCGCCTGAAGCGCGTACTCCTGGCCCTTCCGGGGCGCCAGCCAGCCGACGGTTACCAGGCGCAGTGGACCCTTCCCGCTGATAGGTGAAGGCGTGTATGCGCTGACGTCGATGCCGTTGTAGATCACTGTGCGACGTCGAGGTAGGAACCGCTCATGCGCAACAGCGTCGCGCAGCACAGCCTCTGAGTTGGCGACGACCTCGTTCGCCAACACGTTGGTGAACTGTTCGAGGCCATGGTAGAGCGCGCTTCTGGAATGGATCCAGGCGTGCAGGGCTCGGCGGCCGACGATGATTCTTGGGCAGCCGGCCAACCTGGCGCCTGGCACTCCAAGTAGGTCCGACCAGAACAGATACGTATGGACGATGTCGAACCTGCCTGATCGCACGGTCTGCCGTATGGATTCGATGGTCTTGAGAAGGGTGATCGTGTTGGACTTTCCGACTCGCGTGGCGTAGGGGGTGCCGTGGACGCGGACGCCGGCTTGCTCCAGCTCAGACAACCGCGTGCCGACGCGGCTGAGCGCACAGATCTCCATGTCGATGCCGTATTGCCTGATGGCCTGAGAAGTCCTCGTGAGGTAGGTCTCGGCGCCTCCAACCAAGAGTTGACCGATCACGCTCAGGACGCGTAGTGGACGGCCCTGGGTCATGTGCGCATCTGGAGTCGACGTCGAGTCTCGGGTCTCAAGAGATAGACAGTGATGGGCAACGCGGCCGCCATCATCAAACCCGGCAGACCAGGCAGGAGGATCGCGCCGACGATCGCGCCCAGACCGATGATTGCCAGCACAACCGCCTCGCCTCCGACGCGGACGTCAAACCAGCGGCGAACCATCGGATACATCAACGCCGGCCAGGCCATCGACGAGAGCGAGTAACCCATCGCAAGCGCCGCGGTGCCGAATGAACGCATGGCGATTGGGCTGATGACCATCCACAGCAGATCTTGCGTGAGCATTGCCAACAGATAGGCGCTTGTTTTTCCGCGGGCGAACAAGGCGATGCCAAATGACCATCCGATGACACGACCGAAGTCTCCTAGCACCTGGATGGGCAGTATCGGCGCCGCTGCGAGGAAGGCGGGTGAGTACAAGAGGCGAACCGCGAACTCGCGCAGGGCGACGGTTGCCGCCATTCCGGTTCCCATGATCAGGAGATTCGCCCTTAGAACCGAATTCAGCATCGTCTGCGTACGGCCGTCATCAGTTTCGGCCACGATTCGCGGGAAGACGTACGCCGCCATCCAGACAATGAACACGCCCATGTACTGAGCGGAGATGCCGTTGACCACCTGGTAGATCCCGTTCTGCTCTTGACCGAGGCTGTGGATGCCGACGGTTCGCACAACGAGCAAAGAACCCCATGCGCCGGCACCGGCGACGAGAAGGACTCCCCCATAGCCGAGAAGGGGTCGCGCAGTCGACCTCGAGAAATGAGCGATGCGCCATGACCAGTTCCGCGCACGAATAGCGCGCCAAACTGCGAACGCGAAAAATGCGCCTTGCAGGATTGAGGCGACCGCGACCGCGAAGGTTGCCCCAACGAGGCCAAAGCCGATCGTCGCTGGGATGAGGACGATCAGCGAACCGACCGTGGTCACGACATTGGCGATTGTCAACCCGCGAATGTCAGCGAGCCCCTGCAAGATGTAGCTCAGCACGCCGGCCAGGTTGTAGAAGGGAAGGCTCAGGAGAATCAATAACACCGGCAACGCATACCGTGGGCTGCCTGTCAGCACTTGCGAAAGCTGCCCCGAAAAGGGCGCAAGGATGACCGCGCACGCGGTAGCCGACCCCAGCGCCAGCGCGGAAGACGTGCCCACGACCGCCCCAACTCTCCTGCCGTCCGATGGGGAATCGGCGACGAGCTTCGTCACACCGGTCGTCAGGCCCAGCGGGATGATCTGGAAGAGGAACGCCGAGAAGTTCAGGATTTGGGCGAGGACGCCGGTCATCGATGGCCCGAGCACAAGCGCAAGCAGCTTGGCGGTGATGATGGCTCGAACGAGGTTCGAGACCGCAGAAAGGCTGAGGATTCCCGCTGACAGGACGAATGTCCGGAGCCCAAGAAAGGCAGGCACGGAAGGCTCGGCTGTTGCGGGGCCTGGGACCTCGAGTGGCTCAGATAGCGGCGGCGATCCGGCGAGCGGCTTGTCCAGGCTACCCAACCTCGGGCGGGGAGGGCGTACTAACCTCTCGACCGCGTGGCTCGGTACCCAACCGCATCAGGACGGGCACGAGCATAGCTGACCACATCGCGTTGCATTTGAACCACCCGGATGCTTACCGCGACCGCCGCGTCAGGGCCTCCTCGTAGACAGCCTCGGTTTGTGCCACCATCCGCTCGGTCGAGAAGTCGGCGGCGATTCGTCTCCGGCCCGCGTCTCCCATACGGCGCCGTTCATCGGGATGGTCCAGCATCCAGGCGATCGCCTCCGCCATGGCTTGAACGTCGCCAAACGGTATGAGGAGTCCGTGAACCCGATCGTCGACAAGCTCTGTCACGCCACCAACCCTGGTCGAGATGACCGGCACAGCGACGGCCATCGACTCCATGACCGCGTTGGGAAAGCTTTCCTCTGACGAGCCGAGGATGGAGAAGTCGAATCCTTTCATGAGCTCGGCCGCGTCCCGGCGTGGCCCGGCGAACACCACGTGTTCTCTCAAGCCAAGGTCCGCGGTAAGACGTTCCAGCGTCGGACGTTGCGGGCCATCGCCAATCAAAACAATGCGAAATCGCGGATGTCCCTGCACCGCCTTCGCAGCGGCCTGAAGAACGTGGACGTGGCCTTTGTAGGGGATGAAATTGGCAACCATCACCGCCTGGGGGTCGGATGAGGCCATCTCGAACGGGAGATCCACGCGATTCAACTGAGGCACGTCGATTCCGTTGTAGATGACGCGCGTGCGCTCACGCTCCACTCTCTCATCGGCAACTGTGACTTCGCGCAGTGCGGCTGAGTTGCAGATCTGGACATCGATGGCCTGGTTTGCGAGCCGGGCCAGGGTCCGCCACCAGACTGTCCCGAAACGGCCGGCCGAGAAACCGCGCCGGCCGGCGACGATGACGGGCACCTGAAGGCACCATCCGACCAGGCCGGCGGGCACGTAACCAGCGGGCAGATATGCATGGACGACGTCTGGCCGTCGGCGGAGCAGCTCACCGACCAGAATCGAGAGCGCACGTCGACCTACAGTGATCGACCTGCGCGCGCCCTTCGTGGCGGGCGTGTCACCGGACGGTTTGGCCACGGGCACGTCGCGCGCGACGGTGCCTTCCAGGTCGCCTCCTTCGACGAGGCAGATGATCGAAGGATCGAAGCGCTCACGATCAAGGCCATTGACCAACCTGACGAGCTGAGTTTCCGCCCCACCGATGGCCAGGCTGCCGATCACATACGAGATTCGAATGCGCTCCGGTTTCACGCGACAGCGAATCTACATGGATTTGACCTCCCTGTCGGCGTATCGGTCGTCGCTGGCTAAAACCCGAGGACCCGAAGCTGCGAGCGGGGTGTGCTTTACTTGACCGCCGTCCCGGTGACGTTTAATTCCGGCCTATCCGCCGTGGCGTCGGCATTTCGGCGTTTACCCCGCGCTGTGACCGCTGCTTCGGCGCTGGTGGCGCTCATGCTGTTCGCTCTCGTGCTACCGCTCCTTCAGGCACTTGGGCAGCCTGGCACCAGCTCGTCCGATGTGGTGATCGAGGACTTCAACCAGGGAGCCGTGCAAAAGCCGGATCGGCTGGTGCTCGTTGAAGGATTCCAGCTCGGCGACACGGGTTGGTACCTCGACCCGGGCGCCGCCGGCCGCATGGTGTATCGAGTACCCGGCAAGCCGGGCACCGCAATAGGTGTGAACTTGTGGGTCTATTTGCCCGCCGGAGTGACCAACTCCGTAAGCGTCAGCGCTCCTGGCCTGCGGACCGTCCAACTGGTTGCAAACATCAACTATGTGGGAGATCGGCTGGAGCTCCCATCTCAATATGCGTCGGCATCGAGCATCGATGTTCAGATCGTTGCTCATAACAGCAGCTCGGCACAACAGCTCGTCGTGGACCAGCTCGAGATCTACGCCGAGCAAGGCACCCAGCCCCGGGCGCCGCCCTTTTACAGCTTCCTCGCTTTTGGGGCGCTGGGGGCCATCCTCGCATTCCTGCTCATCCGGCGCCGTGACCACGCACTGCCCGCCGCGATTGGGATCGGGATCGTGTCGGCGATCGCTGCGGCGACTCGAGTCAGCGCGCTTTTCAGGTTGACCGGTCCGGTCGATCCCGACGCGATTTCTTACCGCATCTTTGCCGACCGGTTCCAGTGGTGGCCGCTGTTCGACAACGGCATCTTCAGTGGCAACTTCGCCGAGCGAGAGCCGCTGTTTCCGATGGTCGTCCACATTTATTTCCAGGTGTTGGGTTCGTCCGACTTCACCGAGCGTGTCGTCTCGGTCACCCTTTCGATCGCAGTCGTGATCGTGTCGATCGTGGCTGCACGGCGGCGCCTCCAGACGTGGTGGGCGCCGGTGCTCGTGGGATTCGTGGTCGCCGTCAGCGGTCCGCTCATCCAGGAGAGCTACCGAGGTCTGCGGCTCGAGCTCGAGACCCTTTTGATACTGGGCCTATATCTCGCGCTCGACCGTGGCCCGGTCCGGCGGCCGCTTCTAGATGCCGCGATGGTTGGTTTGCTTGGGGCCGCCATGGCCCTTACTCGCACCTACTACATCCCGGTCTTCATCGCGGCCGTGTCGATCACCTACTTGCTTCGGTACAGGTCCCCGCGGCGCGTGGTAGGACTCGTCCTCGTCGCAACCCTGATCATGGGTGCGGCCGAGACGGGGCATCGGGTCGGGATGTTCGAGCATCACCAGAACGCCTTCTGGGACACGGCGCGATACGTGCGCTGGAGCGCGAATGAAGAGCTCTTCCGATTTCACAGGCCGCTACCTCACGCCGAGCTCGTTCCGACCCTGCAGCAGTATCAGACGCAGGGACCCTATACGGGCCCGTCCATCACGAACTACCAGTATCTCTTCGTCCTGCATTCACCGGTGGAGCTGGTTCGGGACTCGCTAGCCGGGTCGCGCGAGATCTTTGACTCGCTCGACAGTTTCACCTTCGGCGTAAGGGCGGCGGCCAACGTGCAAAATCTCCCGTCGAGACTTACGCGGATAGCTAAGCCGATTGCCACGCGTTTTGATTTGCTGCTCAGGTGGATGGTCCTGTTGGGCCTGATGACGATGTGCGTCGGAGCGTTGCGCAACTGGCGGCTAATCATCATCCCGACCATCGTCGTCAGCTGGCTAGCCATGACAGCGTTCCTGCTCGACCATGAGATTCTCGAGCAGTACAGGCATACGTGGCAGACGTATCCACTCGCACTGATCGCCGCGGCGTGGTTGCTGGAGTCCGTTGCGATTACCGCCGCGCGGCACGCCCGCCGGGGACAAATCGTGAATGTTGACAGTGGGCTCTTCGCTATCGGCGTCTTACTGGCGGCGGCCGACCTGCGGACGCCTCATTCGCTGCGCCCGATCCTCATCGCGCTCATCGCTGTCGACGTGGCGGTATTGAGCTACAGACGGCCGGCCTGGGGGCTCGGCGCCTCGATCCTGTCGCTGGCGGCCGGCGATGGGGCGTTGGGCGCGGTCGCAGCCGTGGCATCCGCGGGCGCGATCATGCTCCGGCTACGGCCACCGATTCGAAAGTTCATGCCGCTGCTTGCGCTCGCGCCGCTGGCAGCCATCATGCTGGCCGCCGGCGGCGCCTTGTCGCATGCCAGCCTCGAGACGGTCGCGATCATGGTCGCACTCACTGCCGCCGTCGCCGTGGCGGTCCGACAGCCCGAGATCCGCAACCAATTGCTATGGCTGCTCTCCGCGATCGCTCCGCTGGCAGGCGTCATGTACCTCATGGAGCCGGCGCGCCCGGGTGCAGTGGAGCTGGTACCCGTTGGGGTCGTGGCCGCGACGTGGCTCTACCTGAGCGGGAACAGCCGAGCGTTTTGGCTCGGCCTGTTCGACCTGGCGCTCGTCGTGCTCATCGAGCCGCTCGCTGCCTGGATCGCCGTCGCCGTCGTCATCGTATGGATGGTGGTTCAGGCTGGACGCGTCCAGTCGTGGCGCCGGCTCGTCCTGGCGGGCGCTTTGACCGCGATCGTGGCGGCACTCGCCTCCGGTGCTGCCTTGGCCGCGACGACGCCTCCGGCCGGCGCAGCGTGGAGTACGCGGCTCAGCGCATCCAGCTCTTCGATTCGGCAGGAGATAACGGTCGATCGGCCCGGCGACAACTCGATCTGGATCTATGCTCGCCGCTCCTCCGCGGTCACCGACTTCCCCTTCAGCGTCCTCGTCAACAGCCAACCGCTGACCGCCGACCTCAACTCGTATCTCCCTACCGACGTGATGACCTGGAACCGGATCCCGCTCACCACCGCGCCGCGCGTCGGTGACCGGCTCGATGTCCAAATCACCGCGGGAGGTCAGCCGAGCCCGGTCGATCGATATATCGAGATCGGAGGTGTTTACGCGACCGCCGACGGCGTCAGCAGCCCAGGGACGAATGGGACATATCTCGTCGTGTTAGGCGACGACTCGATTCCGCTGGCCCCGGGCGGCCTGCCCGAGCCGATGGTTCGGAATCGGCTGCAGCCGCCCATGGGGGCATGGATGCCGGGCGAGATCGGGGCGCCGGCCGAATCCCGCCAGGAAGCGGCCGTGCTCCAGATCTGGAGACAGACGCTCGACATCGCAGTGCGCCATCCATTGGGTATCGGGACCGGAAACCTTGCCGCCGCGCTTTTCGGCGACGGCGCCGGTATCGGGCCCGGCCTCACCAGCCGAAGCGAGCCGCTGCAGACCCTTGCAGAGTGGGGATTCGCCGGGCTGGGCGGTCTTCTCCTCCTCATGGCGGCCGCCGGCTGGGTCGCCCATCGCGCGCACGACCGGCTGGCGAGCGGGCTGGTCGTCCTCGCCGCGATCATCATGGTCGGCGAGGCCATCCTGGCCGAGCCGGCCGGTGCCGCCAGCGTCTGGTTGGCGCTCGGCTTCTGCTTCGGCGCAATGGAATCCCGCGCGGGCGTACAGCCGACTTCGACAGCTCCAGACAACGCATTTCATCGCACCGATCAGGCGCGATCCGATGACAAATCGTCCCTCGGGTAGACTGGGGTGCCAGTGGACAGGGCGGCCCGCGAGCGCGAACACTTCGACCGGCTTGCCGACGAGATGGGAAGCGTCTGGTGGGGCTCCATCACACCGGCCGGGCGGGTCCGGTTGGCACGGCGCGGGGCGATTGCGATTCGACGGGCACGCCTGGAACCGGGGTCGGTTGTGCTCGAGCCGGGTGCGGGGAATGGAGAGTTCACCGCGCGCCTGGCTCCGTCCGGCGCGACGATCGTCGGGATCGAGATCTCCGAGCGCCAGGTCGAGCTCGGCAACGAGCGGTTTGCGGGCCGGCCCAACGTCAGGATGGAGTTGGGAAACGTCGATTCGCTCCAATACCCTGACGAGCACTTCGACGCCGTTGTTGGCAACTCGGTCCTGCACCATTTCGACCTCGACCGGGCCCTCCCCGAGCTCTACCGCGTGCTCAAGCCTGGCGGTCGGTTCTTCTTCTTCGAACCAAATATTTTGAATCCCCAGATCGCGATCGAGAAAAGAATCAAGCCGATCGGCCGCAGGTTACAAAACTCCCCGGATGAGACTGCGTTCCTTCGATGGCGACTAGCTCGGCGGCTCCGAAGCGCACCTTTTCATAACGTGTCGGTGATCCCATTCGACTTCATGCATCCAGGCATTGGGTCGGCACTGATACCCGGATTCGCCCGGCTCGAGTGGCTCCTCGAGCGCACGCCCGCGATCCGCGAAATCGCCGGCTCCCTACAGATCTACGCCACCCGCTAGTCGCACGGATCGCCCGATAGAGCGACTTCCGCGAGCCTTCGTAAGGCCGCGATCGAGGCCTGTCGCGGTCGGCATTTGGGTCGTTGCGGCTGTGGCTCTCCTGGTGGCGTCTCTCCCCGTGTTTGCTGTGCTGGCCGAGCCGCTTGCTCCACCTTTCTATTCGTATTTGGCCTTGGGCGGTCTGGCGGCCCTCGTAACACTCGCGATACTCCGAGGGCGTCGCCATTCTGTGGCCCTGGGATTGGCGATGGGAATCGTGGTGGCGACTGCCACCTTCGCACGAATCTCTGTCCTCATGGACACGCAGGGTCCACTCGATCCGGACGCGATTGCGTATCGGATGTACGCCGACAGCTTCCAATGGTGGCCGCTCTTCGACCACGGCGTCTTCAGCGGCAACTTCAGCGAGCGCGAGCCGCTCTTTCCAATGGTCGTCAATGCCTATTTCCAGGTGCTGGGCTCGTCGGATTACCACTTACGCGTGGTGTCTCTGACCCTTTCGATTGCCGTCGTCATCTTTTCTGTCATCGCGGCCCGACGGCGGCTGTCGTGGTGGCCTGCCCTTGCGGTGGGCCTTCTCGTGGCCGTAAGTCCACCCCTCATTCGCGAAAGCGTCCGTGGGTTGCGTCTCGAGCTCGAGATGCTGGAACTGCTGCTTCTCTACATCGCATTGGATCACGGCCCGGCAAAGCGCCCGCTGCTCGATGCGGCCCTTGTCGGGGCTCTGGGAGCGGCAATGGTTCTCACCCGCACTTACTACTTCCCGGTGTTCGGTGTGGCGTTGGCGATCTCATTCCTTGCACGTTACCGACCGCTGCGACGAGCAACCGGGCTGGCGGCGCTGGCCGTGCTCCTCATGCTCAGTGCCGAGGCGGCGCACCGCGTCGGGCTGTACGTGCACACGCACGACGTCTTCTACGACACCGCCTTATACAACCGCTGGTACGCAAACGATGAGTACTTCCGCTTCAACCGTCCCCTAGCTCATCGGGAGCTGTTCCCCACCCTCGCCGACTACCAAGCGTTTGGTCTTTACTTCGGTCCCAAAATCTCCACGGGCCAGTACCTGTTTGAAATCCATTCGCCTCAGGAGTTCGTGCGTGATTCGCTGGCCGGATCCCGAGAGATCTTCGAAACGGTCGGTGCTGTCGCAGTCCGCGAGCGACTGGGCCCCCTAGCGCCTCGAGTCGACCTCGCAGTCCGTTGGCTGGTCTTGCTGGGGTTGATGGGAATGCTGCTCCGAGCGTGGCGGCATCTGCGCCTGGCCATCATCCCGGCCATGGTGTTGACGTCGTTGGCTTCGACTGCGTTTCGACCATGGTCTCCTCGAGCGATTTCGAAACACGTGGCAGACGTTCCCCCTGGCGCTCATCGCCGCGGCCTGGCTTGTCGAGTCGATCGTCCGAATCGTGATATGGCGGTTCCACCTGAACCGTGACTACGCTCGCTGGTACCGCCTCGCCATCTCGAATGTCGACCTTTGCTCTTCTTCCCATCGCTGTCGGGCTCGCGCTGGTGCAAGCGGCTCTACCGTCCCGATTCTCGCTTGGCGACGTTGGGCTGCTCGCGATCGCAATAGGCTTTCTGGCATATCGCCGGCCCGCGGTTGGAACCGTCGCCCTTTTGCTTGTGGTTTCGGTCGCGAGTCCTCAATCGGCGGCCGTGGCAGCGATGGTGGCGCTGGTCGCGGTCCTCGCTCGAGAGCGACCGGCAGTGCAGAGCTTGTTGCCAGTGCTTGTGGTCGCACCGTTGGCCGCGGCGATTTCCATCGCTGGGGGACGACTGAGCTCGGCTGCCTTGCTGTTTGCTGCTGCCATGGTTGGCGTCGTTGCGACCGTCGCCGTGGTCGCCCGCCGGCCGGCAAGTCGCACGCAGCTCATCTGGTGGCTGGCTGCGATCGGGCCAATCGTCGGGATCGTGTTCCTCTTCGGATCGGCCGCGGCCCCGCCGGCTACGGCTCTGGCCCCGGTCGGCGTGCTCGCCGCGGCGTGGCTCTACCGGCGCGGGAAGCGGTGGGCGCTGCCGCTGGGCCTGGTCAATCTCGCCATAGTCATTTTCGTCGAGCCCTTCTTCGCCTTGCTGGGCGTCGTGGTTGGTCTCGGCTGGTTGGTCATGCGATCACCAGGGCTCGTCGGAGCTCCACCCAGGCCGGCCGCCGTAGGCGCTGCAGTCGTCGGGCTGGGCTTGCTGGCAGGAGGGGCGTCGCTTTCAGCCACGTCGCCCACCGCCGACGTGGGCTGGCAAACCCCGCTGGCAAACACAAGTCCATCGATCGAGCAGCAGATAACTGTTGACAGGGCCGGCGACGTCGCGGTCTGGATATACGGAAGCCGCGCCTCGGACTTCAGCGACTACCCGGTTCGTGTGCTCGTCAATGGCGTTGCGATCAGCGAGGACCTCAATTCGTACTTGCCTACCAGCGGGCCGGCCTGGGTCAGTCTGCCGATTGGGATCACCCTCCGACAGGGCGACCAGGTCGATGTGCGACTCATCCCGACCGGCAACCCCAATGCGGTCGACCGGTACATCGATATCGGAGGTGTCTACACGCGCGTCGCAGGCGTGTCCAGTCTCGGCACCCAGGCCGGCACCTACCTCATCGTCCTCGGTGACGACTCGCTGCCGCTTGCGCCTGGCGGCCTGCCGGAGCCGATGGTCCACGGCCGCTGGCAGCTGCCGATGGGTGAGGGGCTGCCAGGCGAACTTGGAGCTCCGGTCACGGCTCGTGAGCAGGTGGGGACGTGGCAGATCTGGGGAGCGGCCCTCCGGATCGCGGCGCGAAATCCGCTTGGACTCGGCCTGTCCGGGCTGGGCGATGCCCTGAATCAGAGCGACGGCAGCATCGCTCCGGGCCTCAGCGCCCGTGACGAGTACTTGCAGGCGGCGACGGAGTGGGGGTGGGCCGGCCTGGCCGGCCTCTTCGTCTTGCTCGGCGGGGCGGCCTGGTTCGCGCGCAGGTCCGGGGCCAATCTGGCCGTCGCACTGTTGCTCCTGACCGTCGTGTCGATGGCTGGTGAATCTCTATTGCTCGATCCTGCCGGTGCCGCCGCGACGTGGGTGGTGGTCGGACTGTGCCTTACGGCGGGGGCAGCTTCCCGGTCCACTTCGCGAGCTTGAGCCGCCGGAAGGCAATCAGCGACATCCCGACCAGCAGCCACCCATGCTGGCTGACGCGGACCTTCGAGACTCCGGCCAGGCGGCGCTTGTATCGGACAGGTACTTCGACGATCGGAAGACGGAGGCGCGCTGCCCCGAAAAGGAGGTCGAAGTCGCCAAAGGGGTCGAACTCGCCGAAGTGTTTCCGACCCGCCTTGATCCTCTCGTAGTCCGACTTGAGGAGGACCTTGGTCCCGCACAACGTGTCTCGGATCGGCTGCTCCAGCAGCCAGGTGAACAACAAGCTGAAGAACCAGTTGCCCAAGTAGTTCACAAACTTCATCGCCCGGTCTTCCATCGGATAGACGAGGCGCGTCCCGTTGACGAAACGGCCTTTGTTCGTGGCGAGGGGATATAGAAACCGCGGCAGGTCTTCAGGTGGGACCGTCAGGTCGGCGTCCAGGATCATCAGGACGTCGCCACTCGCCGCGTCGAATCCCTTTCGGACCGCGTCACCCTTGCCCAGTTTCAGCATGACGGTCGGGGCATCAGGGTCGTCTTTGGGGCCGGCGTAGTCAGCCTCCGGCATCTGCAGGATGAGCTTGATGTCCTTCTGGCCTCGATAACGATCGATGACCTCCTCGATGCGCTCCTTGGTGCCATCAGTCGAAGCACCGTCGACGAAAATGATCTGGGTCTCAGGGCCGAGGTCGGGCATGCGCTCGACCGCCGCGTCGATGTTGCCGATCTCGTTCCGGCACGGAATGATCACCGAGCACCTCAGTGCTTTCGGCTGCGGTCGTTCTGGCACCGCTTCGGCCACGAGCACATTGAGAAGGTCGAAGTACTTGAAGGCCCGACGCCCGCTTAGGAGGCGATTTGCGGCTGTTGCCACGAATGGGATTGGGACAGGGACCAGAAGCGAGTGTTGCTCACCCACGACACGCAGGTCCGACAACGCGAGCATGCTCTTGGCTGTCCCGAGACCGACCCAGTTCTGCCGCAGCGGAGCCATTGAGAGCTTGGCCCGCTGGGCCGTTCGCAGCACCGCCTCGAGCGTGGGGCTGTGGAAAGTAACGATGAGACGGGTCGATTTGTGACTGACCTTGTGGAAGCATTCCAGCATCGCGGTGATGTCGCCCAACTCGCCGATGAGATCGGAGGCAACGACGAAGTCGAACTTCTCGTCGACGTTGAAGGCCTCGGCGTCAGCGACCTCGAATCGCAGGTCGGGGAACTTCGCGCGGGCCAGGCGCACCATCTCGGGACTGATGTCGAGACCCAAACCCCGCGATGGTCTGAGCGCGCTGAGCAAGTTCCCGGTGCCGCAGCCCAGTTCGAGCACCGAGCTGCCCGGAGGAATCAATGTACTGAGCTGCCGTTCCACGGCACCGTGGTAGTAGGAGTTTCTCTGGTACCAGTGGTCTCGCTCCGGGGCGAGCCGGTCGTAGTGATCGCGCACGCGATTCCGTTGCGGGTCGAGGACGGCTTGAGGCAGAAGGTCGACTTTCAGGGATGCGCCTCCTGGGTCGCCCTGGAGGTCACGGGGACGGCGACCGCGAGTGCGAACTGATTGATCTGGGGCACGTCCACAACCATCGCTGTGAGTCTCAATCTCGAGAGGCTCCCACGAAGGAGGCGGCCAGGCGGCCCCAGGTACAGGCCGGCCCGATCCGCGAGGAAGCCGACGGTGCACGCCCAGGTCGTCGATCGGCGTGAGCGAATACTCACGCCGGCCCTCCGCAACGCCATCGAGAGGCTCGTCGCGGTGAAGAACTGAAGGTGCTCGCCGGCCGTCTTGTAGCCGAACCATCGCCGGCCGCTCGCACGGGCCACCAGGTTCGCTGAGTCGGGCACGGTGAGCGCAAGCACGCCGCCTGGCCGCAGCAGCGTGCAAGCACGGGTCAGGTCGGCGACCGGGTCGGTGACATGCTCGAGCACGTCCCAGAAGGTGACCGCATCAAGACTGCCGGCCTCGACCTCGGCGTCATGTACGGTGGTCCCCACCAGCTTGATGCCGTCCGCTTCCACCTGCGCCCGCGCGACCGACGGGTCGGCGCCGAGCACCTGCCATCCGCGGCCACGAGCGACCTTCAAGAAATCGCCGGTGGCGCACCCAACGTCAAGGATGCGGCCGGGGTCGACCTCGGCCTCGATCTTCACCAAGTGCCGCGCGAACATTCGCTTCCGCGCCGGCTCGAGCGAGGCGTAATCACGAAAGCCGATGCTGCCTTCGCTGCCCTGGTAATACGCCAGGTTCCGATAAATCCCATCCAGGAAGCGGGCGTCGGGGACGGGCCAGACATAGCCATGGCCACATTCGTTGCAACGGGCGACACGAAGGTCTCGGTGCTCGGCCGCCCAACGCGCGTGCGTCGAAGCGCAAACAGGGCAAGCGAATGGAATTGAATCAGCGCCTGACATCGATTCTCAGTTTATCCGTGGCACCCCTTCAACCTTGGGACCGTATACCGGCCACGACCCTAACGCGCCCAGGCCGAGTCACTAAGCAGCGTTCATGAGCGCCGTCAATGGCACTAAGCGATGTGCTCCGCCAGGGCGGAGCTGTCGACCGGCTTGAAGATCGCGGGATCGAAAGTTCCCTTCAACCAGACCCTGGTCAATGCGTAAGCCCGCCGCGCGGCCGGAGGCGTGACTCTCCAGACCAGGTTCTTGACCCGACCCTTTGGTCCATGGGAGGTGGCGATGTCCATGGACAGTTCATGGGCTGCCCAGCGTCGCACGTAGTCACTCTGCTGGGGAACAAACTGCGAGAGGTCGAGCAGCTCGGTGCGCCGCGCCACAACACGCAATTCCGTCCTGAACCGGTTCGTCCACTGAACGCGGACACCAACGGCCTGAGGATCCGGAATCGAATACCATCGCTGATTCCTGCGCCACTCGACTACGAATGCCGCTCGCATTCGGAATCCCGTCTCAGGCGAAAGCGTCCGGAAGACCAGCTCCGGCGAGAATTGATAGAACGCATGCCCGGGCCAGTTGTTGGCCGGCGAGCTCGCGATGTAGTGACCACCCAGCTCGACCAGGTCGAGGCAGGACCTCAGCGCTGACGCGATGTCGAATACGTGCTCGAGCGTCCCGCTATCGAAAACCACGCTGAAACGCCGTCGCAAATCTTGTGGGAGCGGCCGATTAAGGTCGGCGATGATGGTGGCGCCTTCGAAATCGGACGCGTCGATCGAGTCCACCGAGGTGGCGCCCAGGCTGCGAAAGAAGGGTTCGGAGTAAGGTCCGTCGACGAGCTGTTGGCGGCCGAGCATGAGCGTCCGGCTGAAATCAACCCCGCGCCGCGCACAAGCCTCAAGGAGGCGTTGCCCCGTTGCATCAATCATTCAACTGCTTCCTTAGGGCTACCGTTCGCGTCGCTCGGAGGTGCCCTCGACCGCTGGTATCCTACCGCCCGTGGCCGCACGATGAGCTTGCAAGACGCCGCCGATCGTGGCTTCTGGAATGGCCAGAGAATCACCGTCACGGGTGGTCGAGGCTTTCTGGGCAAGGTTGTCGTGCGCATGATCACCGAGGCCGGCGGCGAGGTCTCGACGTTCTCGAGCCAGGACTACGACCTGACCCGACAATTCGATGTTGCCCGCATGTACAGCGAGCTTCGGCCGGAAATAGTGATCCACCTGGCCGCTCGTGTCGGTGGAATCGGTGCCAACCGCGACAACCCGGGCAGCTTTTTCTACGCCAATGCGATGATGGGTATCGAGCTCATCGAGCAAGCCCGCAAGAATAGCTTGCACAAGTTCGTTCAGGTGGGCACGGTCTGCTCCTACCCGAAATTCACGCCGGTCCCATTTTCCGAAGACGACCTCTGGGACGGATACCCCGAGGAAACCAACGCTCCCTACGGCCTGGCCAAGAAGATGTTGCTGGTCCAGGCTCAAGCCTATCGGCAGCAATACGGCCTCAATGCCATCTACGTCATCCCCGTCAACCTCTACGGGCCGGGAGACAACTTCGACCCCAGCAGCTCACACGTAATCCCGGCGCTGATCCG
>Ga0070698_100001917_pt1 | contig 23159 bp, 25 predicted proteins | sample KBSK1502metaG_FD_65477 | JGI IMG/M metagenome (GOLD analysis project Ga0070698, IMG submission 65477) | Corn, switchgrass and miscanthus rhizosphere microbial communities from Kellogg Biological Station, Michigan, USA - KBS K1-50-2 metaG | ecosystem: Host-associated > Plants > Roots >...
AGCGGCTCGACCAGCGACTCCTCGCTGTCGTACTCGTCCTGGATCTCGCCCACGATCTCCTCGACCACGTCCTCCATCGTGATCAGGCCGGCCGTGCCGCCGTACTCGTCGACCACGATCGCGATGTGGCGCTTGTCGACTCGCATCTCGTGCAGCAGCTCGTCGACCGGCTTCGTCTCGGGCACGTAGGCGGCGGGCCGCACCAGCGACCGGATGTCGATCTCCGTGGCCGGCGCGGCCCCTGGACGCAAGAAGGGGAGGAGGTCCTTGGCGTACAGGATGCCGACGATGTTGTCGAGGCTCTCCTCGTAGACCGGGACCCTGGAGTGCCCCGCCCGCACGATCATGTCGAGCACCTCGTCGATCGGGTCGTGGACCTCGACCGCGCGGATGCCGATGCGCGGGACCATCACCTGATGGACCTTCGTCTCCGCCAGCTCGATGACCCCGTGGATCATCTCCTTCTCGTCCTCTTCGATGCCCCCCTGCTCGCTGCCGGTCTCGACCAGCATCTTCAGCTCCTCGGTCGAGAGGTACCCGGCCTGCGGGCGGTCCTTCCCACCCAGGGCCCGCACGAGCACGTTGGAGATGGTCGAGACCAGCCACACGATCGGCCGCAGGATCCGGTCGAACCAGCCGATCGGACGGGCCACGAGGATGGCGAATCGATCGGGGAACGCCAGCGCCAGGGTCTTGGGTACCAGCTCGCCGATGATGATCGAGGCGAGGGCGATCAGGAGCGTGACCAGCACGAAGCTGATCTGCGACGCCGAGTCGCGGATGAATTCGAGTGGGACCCGGCGCACCAGGTCGGCCAGGCTCCCCGAGAACGAGACGGCACCGAAGGCCGAGGCGAGGAAGCCCAGGAACGTGAGCGCGATCTGGATCGTGGCCAGGAAGCGGCTCGGGTCCTCGGTCAGGCGCTGCGCCACCCGGGCGGCGCGACTCCCCTCTCCGACGAGCTGGGTGAGCCGATGCCGCTTGACGGTGATCAAGGAGATCTCGCTGGCCGCAAAGAAGCCGCCGACCAGGATCAGTGCCAGGACGATCGCGACGTCGAGGATCGGGTTCCCGGTCCCTCCGCCTCCCGCGGTCTCAGGCATCGGCGTCCGGTTTCACGCGGCGGGTTCCGATGCGGCGCGCCGGCATGCCGACCACGGTCTCGCCGGCGGGCACGTCGCGGGTCACTACCGCGCCAGCTCCGGTGCGGGCACCCGGGCCGACGTTCACGGGAGCGCGCAGCATCGTGTCGACCCCGATGAAGGCTCCATCGCCGATGGTGGTCCGGTGCTTGGCGGTGCCGTCGAAGTTGGCAGTGATGGTCCCGGCTCCGATGTTCACCCCCTCGCCCAGGTCCGCGTCGCCGAGGTAGCTGAAATGGTGGATCTGGGTGCCGGCGCCCACGCGCGCCATCTTCAGCTCGGCAAAGTTGCCGATGCGGCAGCGGGGGCCGATCTCGCATCCCGGGCGGATGTGGCTGTACGGACCGATCTCGACGTCCTCCGCCACCGTCGACGACTCGACCACGCTGGCCCAGACCGCCGACCGCGCGCCGATCCGCGCGTCGACGAGCTGCGCGTGCGGCCCGACCACCGCACCTGCCCCGATGCTGGTCTTGCCCGAGAGGGTCGTCCACGGCTCGATTCGAGCGTCATCCCCGATCTCGACGTCGACGTCGATGTAGGCACTCGAGGGATCCACGATCGTCACCCCGTTGCGCATGTGACGCTCCGCGATCTCGCCGCGCAGGATCCGCTCCGCCTCCGCCAGGCCGACCCGATCGTTGATCCCCATCGCCAGCTCGGGACGCTCAGCGCTGACCACGACCACCCTCCCCTGTGCGGCGACCGCCATCGCCACGAGGTCGGTCAGGTAGTGCTCACCGGAGCTCGAGGCGGGCACCTCTCCGATGGTTGCCCGCAGCCAGCCCGCGTCGAAGCAGTAGGTCCCGGCGTTCACCTCGTCGAGACCACGCGTGGCGTCGCTCGCGTCCAGCTCCTCCACGATCTCGCGCACGGATCCGTCCGCGCCGCGCACGATGCGGCCGTAGCCGGTCGGGTCGGCCGGTCGGGAGGCGAGGAGTGCGATGCAGGCATCGTTGGCCGACTGGGCTCGCATCAGCTCCTCGAACAGCTCGGCCGGCACCAGCGGCGCGTCTCCCATGGCGACCACGACCTGCCGCACGTCGTCGCTCACGCCCGCGAGACCGACGCGGACGGCGTCCGCGGTCCCCTTCTGCGGATCCTGTCGGGCCGTGGTCACTCGACCGTCGAGCGCGGCTTCGACCTGCTCGCCGCCATGCCCGGTGACGACCACCTGCTGGGCGATGCCGGCCGCGGTCAGCGACGAGAGGACATGCTCGATCATCGGCCGCCCGGCGAGCGGGTGGAGCACCTTCGGCAGGCGGGATCGCATCCGGATTCCCTGTCCGGCGGCCAGGACGACCGCCGCGCTCGCGATCACGATGGCGCAGGCTCCCCGTCGGAGGCGAGGGCGACCATCTCGATCTCGACGAGGGCGCCCTTCGGCAGGGCCGCCACGGCGATGGTCGAGCGGGCCGGATAGGGCGGAGAGAGGTGGCTGGTGTACGCCTCGTTGACCGCCGCGAAGTCGCCCATGTCGACCAGGAAGATCGTCGTCTTGGTGACCCGATCGAAGCCGGTGCCCGCCTCCTCCAGCACCGCCGCGAGGTTGCGCATGGCGCGATCGGCCTGGGCGGCGACCCCCTCGACGAGGGCGCCGCTCGACGGATCGGCGCCAACCTGCCCCGCGGTAAAGACGAAGCCGCCCGCGCGGATCGCCTGGCTGTAGGGTCCGATGGCGGCCGGAGCCGCGGCGGTCTGGACCTGCGCGCGAGCGGTCATGGCCTCGATCATCCCATGCCGGGCGCCGAGGCGCCAGCATCCTGCGCGGCTTCGCCAAGCTCCACGATCTCCGCCGGCCGCGTGCGGAGGCGGGTCTCCGTGACCTCCGCGCCGCCTCGGCGCAGGGCTGCTGCGATCGAGGCCGCCCGCTGTGGGTCGTCCGTGAGCGCGAAGATGGTCGATCCCGAGCCGGTGAGGCGTGGCTCGCCACCGGCCCCAGAGACCTTGCGAATCAGATCCCCGAGCTCAGGACGCAGGCGGAGCGCCGGGGCGAGCAGGTCGTTGGTCCCGAATCGCTCGGCGGCGAGGTCACCAGGGCGCAGCTCGGCGAAGACCGCGGCCGTCGACAGCCGGAAGCCCGGATGCGCGAGCACCGCGTGATCCGGGCGGGGGTCGGCCAAGGGTGTGATCCGCTCGCCGATCCCGGCCACGCTGGCGGCCGCGGTCCGGGCGGCGAAGAAAGGGACGTCCGCACCCAGGCGCGCGAGGGCGTCCATGTCGGCGGCCGTCACCTCCTCGGAGCGCTCGGTCGCGCGTCGCCCGAGCCGCCACGCCGCTGCCGCATCGGACGAGCCGCCGCCGAGCCCCGCGCCCGCCGGGATCCGCTTTTCGAGGGTGAGGCACACCAGGTCGGGGGTCTCGCCGATCGCGGCCAGCAGCCCCCGCCAGGCAAGGTTGCTCGGGTCGACCGGGATCTCCTCGTCCGGTTGCGCCTCGACCCGCAGGCCACTGGCGCCGGGCAGGAGGAGAAGCCGATCGGCCAGCTCCAGGAGCACCATCTCGGTCTCGAGCAGGTGGAATCCATCAGCCCGCCGACCCACGACTCGCAGCGAAAGGTTGAGCTTCGCCGGCGCCTCGAGGCTGAGCGGCGTCACGCCCCGACCGCGTCTTCGGCGAGGAGCGGCCCCAGCCGTTGATGCAGGCACGCCCATTCGGCGAGGGTCAGCGTCTGCGCACGTCGCTCGGAGTCGATGCCACAGGCCGCGAATGCAGCCGACAGCGTGGGGCGCGGGATCGGCAGCTCCCGGCCGAGCGCATTGTGCAGCTGCTTCCGGCGCTGCCGAAAGCCGGCCTGCACGAGCCGGTAGAAGGGCTCGCGGGCGGGCCCGACCGGGACCTGCGGAACAGCCCGGCGCCGCAGCCGGAGGATCGCGGAATCCACCTCGGGGGCCGGCTCGAAGGCCCGTGCCGGCACGCGACCGACGACCTCGGCATCCGCCACGTTCTGGACGAAGACCGACAGGTAGCTCATCTGGCCCGGCGGCGCGGCGACCCGCTCGGCCACCTCGACCTGCACCAGCAGGACGGTCAGCTGCGGTGGCCGCTCTCCTTCCAGGAAGGCGTGCAGCAGCGGGCTGGTGATGTGATACGGGATGTTGGCGACCAGCTTGAAGTCCTCTCCGGGGAACGCGTCGCGGGGATGCAGCGAGAGGGCGTCGGCCTCGATCAGCTCGAAGCCGGCAGCGGTGCCGAGTTCGCGGCGCAGGTACGCCGAGAGGCGCGGATCGAGCTCGACCGCGAGCACCTGTGCTCCCGCCGCGAGCAGCCGGCGGGTCAGCACGCCGAGGCCCGGACCCACCTCCACGACGCGGTCGCCGGGCTCAAGCTCGGCCGCCGCAACGATCTCATCCAGGGCGGCTGCGTCGGTCAGGAAATTCTGGCTGAGCGCCTTGCGAGGACGCAGCTTCTCGGTCGCCAGCAGGCGGCGCAACTGCCCCGGCGTGGGTGGAACGAGTCGCTCGGGGGCCAGCGGCCCGCTCACGCCTCGGCCCAGTCAAGCGAGAGGTTGGGGATCGCCTCCAGCGCCGGGCCGGCACGGTCGCCAGCGGCGAACCGGAAGCCGGCCGCGGCCCCGATCATCGCCCCGTTGTCGGTGCACCAGGCCGGGGGCGGCACGAGCAGCGGCAGGCCAATCGCCTCCAGCCGCTGCCGCAGCACGGCTCGCAGCGAGCGGTTGGCGGCGACCCCACCGCCGAGCGCCACCGCCGCGACGCCGAATTCGTTGGCCGCCGCGACCGTCTTCGTCGCCAGGGCGTCGACCACCGCCTCCTCGAACGCGGCCGCCAGCCCGTCGACCGGAATCGGATCGCCGCGCTCCCGGTAGCCGGCCACCTCGCGCAGGACGGCGGTCTTCAGGCCCGAGAAGCTGAAGTCGTACGGCCCTTCGGTCCGAGCGCGGGGGAAGCGGGTCGCGGCCGGCGTCCCCTCCGCCGCGGCACTGATGGCGGGGCCGCCGGGATATGGCAGGCCGAGGAGGCGGCCGACCTTGTCGAAGGCCTCACCCGCGGCGTCGTCGACGGTCTGGCCAAGGAGCCGATATCGGCCATGATCGGCCATCAGCACCAGCTGGGTGTGCCCGCCACTGACGACCAGGCAGAGCAGCGGAAACTCAGGCTCCGCCGGGAGCGGATCGGGCGCGGGGGAATCGGTCAGCCAGTTGGCGTAGATGTGTCCCTCGATATGGTTGATCCCCACCAGGGGCAGGTCGTGGACCACCGCCAGCGCCTTGGCCATGTTCACGCCCACCAGCAACGAGCCGATGAGGCCCGGACCGCGGGTGACCGCGACCGCATCGAGGTCTCGCCAGTCGACCTGCGCCTCGGCCATCGCCGCGCGCACGGTCGGCACGATCCAGCGCAGCTGCTGGCGCGCCGCGACCTCCGGCACGATTCCGCCGGTCACCGCGTGCAGCGCAATCTGGGTCGCCACCTGGTTCGAGGCGATGCGACGCCCGCCGCTGACGATCGCGACGCCCGTCTCGTCGCAGCTGGTCTCGATGGCCAGGACGAGGGGCCCGCTCACGAGGCCTCGCCTTCAGCGGCCCGCGCCCGTTCGGCGGCCAGCAGCGCCTGCATGGCGGGGCCCTTGAGCTCGGGGGTGGTCATCACCAGCGCGTCCTCGCCGTCGTCGCTGTAGTAGGCGATCCGACGACCGCTCACCCGGAACCCAAACGACCGATACAGCGCCTGGGCGGGCTCGTTGCTGACCCGGACCTCGAGGGTCATCCGTGCGGATCCAAGCTCGATGGCGACCTCCGCCAGGCGAAGCAGCAGGAGACGTCCGATCCCCCGTCGGCGATGGTCGGGATGGACGCCGAAGGTGGTGATATGCGCCTCGTCGACCATCAGCCAGATCCCGCCGAAGGCGACCACCCGGTCGCCGACTCGGGCGACTCGATAGTGGGCCAGGCGATTGGCGGTCAGCTCCTGCTCGAACGCGAAGGCGGGCCATGGCGAGCTGAAGCTCAGGCGCTCGATCTCGAGGACGGCGCCGACGTCAGCCAGCCGCATCGGCCCTACCACCACCGGCGCGCTCACCGCCATGTGGCCACCACGCCCGGCGATCCGATGCCGCGGGGCGCTCGGAGGTACGACGGCTCCAAGGTCTCCAGGTCGTCACCGCGTGGGTCGGTCGCCAGCCGCCCGGCGGCCATGCGAGCCACCGCGGCCGCGGCCGCATGCGGTGGGAGCGCCTGGGTCAGGCCGAAGGATGCCGCCAACTCGGACGGGGCCACGACCTGGGTCAGGCCGGCGATCGACGCCAGCTCGGGGGCCTGGACGACGCGTGGCTCAGCCTCCCCGCGAATGAGGACGAACGCATCCTGGGCGCCCGCCCTGGCGATGGCAGCGCCGGCAGCCGGCTCCCCCTCCAGCCAGGCCGCCAGGCTCGGGACGCCCACCAGCGGCACCCCCAATCCGATGGCCAGCCCCTTACCCAGGCTCATCGAGACGCGCAGGCCGGTGAAAGAGCCCGGTCCGATCCCCACCGCGATGGCGGTCGCCTCCCCCACCTGGCGATGCGCACTCTCGAGCAGGGTGAGCAGGTGCGGAAGGAGCTCGCTGGCCTGCCTCCCCTCGCCCGCCCAGGCGTCCGCGGCGAACGCGGTCCCGTCCCGGGCGGCAAGGACGAGCGACGGGTCGCTCGAGGCGCTCTCCAGCGCGATGATCACGGCTGCACGAGCGCGTCGTCGGCCAGGCTGAGGTGGTCGGCGCCGATCGCACGCCAGCTGATGCGGCGCTCGTCGCTCCCCTCGGGCTCCGGCCGGAGCGTCAGCTCCAGGCGCTCGGCGGGCAAGCGGTCGCCCAGCCGATCGGCCCACTCGACGACGGCGACCCCGGCCGCCTGCCGCTCATCGAAGAGGCCTGCCGCCACCGCCTCCTCCGGATCGCCGAGGCGATAGGCGTCGATGTGGAAGAGTCGGAGCCGGCCGACGTGCTCGTTCATCAGCACAAAGGTCGGGCTGTTGACCACGTTCGTCACTCCGAGCCCCTCCGCGACGCCCTTGGCCAGCTCCGTCTTTCCAGCTCCCAGCGGCCCGATGAGCGCGACCAGCGTGCCGGGACCCGCTCGCAGGCCCAGGGCACGCCCGATCGATCTCGTTTCACCGGGTGCGGAGGTGCTGAGGCTGCCGGCCGATTCCATCTGCCGAAGGATACGGGAGCCGCCGGTCAGCGGCCTTCGGGGAGCACGGTGGCCTCGACGTTGGCGAGCGGCACCGGGGCGAGGCGCCCGTCCTCGAAGCGGATCAGGGCCATGCGCGTGGGGATCCCCGACTGGGCCGCGTGCAGCTCGTCGAGGAAGGCAACCAGCACACCGCTGCGTCCCTGGAACGGGCGCCGGTGCGCGATTACCCGGTCCCCGACCTGCGCCAGCGCCCGGCGCCTCGGGAGCGGAGTGGCGTCGTAGACGTAGAGGAGCCGGTCGGCTCCGAAGAGGCTCGCGACGCGGCCGGTGTGCTTGCGGAACCACGCGAACAGCTGCGGGTCGATCCCCACCTTCCCAAAGCCCTCGACCAGCAGGATCCCGAACGAGCCGGTCATGCCACCCGCCTCTCGGCGGCGGCGCTGGATCGCCTCGAAGTCGCGCAGCTCCTTGTCCAGTACGCCGCCCAGGACGATGCCGGCCACGCCCATCGCGCGTGCGCGGGTCAGCGTCTCGGCCGAGGCTCGTGATCCGCCCACCAGGATCTTTCCGGTGGCGCCGGCGTCGATCGCCCCGGCCCGCAGCTCGTCGCCGGGATTGGGCACGCCGACCACGAGCTCGCCGTGGACCGCCTCCCCGCTGCCACCGACCCCATGCAGCCGTGCGGCGGGGACCTCGACCACCAGGGAGCCTTCCTCGACCGCACGCACGCGGCCGCGGACGTGGCCGATCACCGTCTCCTCAGGCCCAAGGGGCGCGAGGAGCAGAGTTCCGTCACGACCGGAGGCGGCCAGGACGAGCCCGGCGACGGGAGCGAGCACCGCCGCGCCACCCTCGAGGAGGGCGAGCGGCTGCTCCGCGTCCACCCGCTCTCCGGGCCGGACGATCAGCAGCTCGTCGATCTCGCCGGGCTGACGATGGAGCGGTCGCGTGACCGGCACCCGCACGGGCGCCATGGGACCGCGACGAAGCCCGATCACCTCGTCTGGTCGGATCTCCGCTCCCACCCGCACGCTCACGACAGTGCCGCGCGGCAGGTGGATCCGATGGAGTGACGCCTCGATCATGCGGCTCCCTCGGACGGAGGCCGCACCTCGCGCAGGAATGCGTCGCGCCACGCGGTGAGCACTGCGCGGCGGTCGTCGCTACGTCTCGGGAGGAGGAGGGGTGCGTCGCGTGCGTCGAGGACGACGCCGACGGCCCCGCCGCTGACCGAGGCCCGCACCTTCCTGGCGCGTCGCGGCACCCCGAGGCTGACCGCAGGGTCCAGCTCGATCTCGAGCTCCGCCACCTGCCCGCGCGGCAGCGGCACCACCTCCAGCTGGCCCGGCCGCACCTCGATCGGGCCGAGCGAACGCCATCCCACGCGATGGACCGTCACGCGCATCGAGACGTGGCCGGGCCGACCGCCGCGGCAGACGACAGCGGCGCCCAGGGGCGTGAGCAGGTCGTCGCGCAGCGTTCCGAGGCCCTCGACGATCTCGTCGTCGCGCAGCGCGCCCAGCGGACCCAGCGCGCCCGCCTGGTCGATGGCCACCTGGACGACGCCGATCGGTCGAATGCCGTCGAGGAGCAGCTGCATCGATTGGGCGGGCCACGGAGCTCCGCCGATCGTGCGTCCTGACCCGATCAGCAGGTCAACGCCAGTGGGCTGCGGCCCGTTCGCGGCCAGGTCGGCAAGCCGGTCGCGCGCCGCTCCGTGAACCACCGCCAGCTCCTCATCGGTCTGCGGGATCGATCCCGGTCGTGCGCGGAGGTTCTGGAGCGCATCGGCCACGGCGAGCTCGTCGATCGCCAGAGGCAGGCTGCGGGCGATTCGCACCGGCCCGCCCGGCGCTGTCAGCGAAGGCGATGCCAGACCCCCCAGCGCAACCACCCGGCTCTCGGCGATGCCGTTCTCGTCGGCGCTTGCCCAGGTGGCGTAGCGAGCACCGAGGTCCACCCCGACAACCCGCAGCCGGGCCGCCCGGGCCAGTTCCGCGACGGCCCGTCCGAAGCCGATCGGCGCCAGCTGGCGGGCGGCGCCGCGCTCGACGAGCCGTTCGATCAGAGCGTCGAGGTAGCGACGCAGCGGGACCAGGTTCTCCCGTTCCGCGGAGGGTCGTGGGTTCGCCACCGCCCGCAACACGCCCGGCTCGAAGAAGGCTCCCACGCGCTCCGTCAGCCCGGCCGACCCCGCCCAGACAACCGGAGATCGGCCGCCCCCGCGTGCCGCCGCGACGAGCCCGGCGACCTCGAGCGCCCCCTCGCCGCCCTCGGCGTCGAAGCCCCCGGCGATCAGCCACGCATCCACCTCGGCGGACTGGAGCGCGGACAGCCGGTCAACCACGGGGCGGCCGTCGTCGACCGTCACCGCCTCGACCACCACCCATCCAGCCGCCTCCGCCGCGCGGCGGGCCGCCTGTCCGGACAGCTCGGACGAGACCGCGGCCAGAGCGATGCGACCCGGACGGGCGGGAGTGTGGACCGCGATGCGCGGCGCATCCGCGAGCAGGGTTGCCATGCGGGCCGAGACGCGTGGGTCGGCACGTCCAGTCAGACGCGACGCGAGCGTGGCGATGAGCTCGGATTCGTCCCAGGAGGTCGGCTGTGCGGCGTGCGCCGCGATCCTCCACCGGCCCTGGGTTCTGCCGACAACCGCCGCCTTCGTCCAGGCGGAGCCGATGTCGACCAGCAGCGACAGCTCCGAGGTGGCGCGGCCGATCTCGCGGGGCGTGGCGTCGATGGTCATCGAAGCACAGTCAACCAGTCGCCGAGCAGAAACGCCAGCCGGTCGACGAGGAGCGATAGCCGGCTGACCACCAGGAATCCCAGCCATCCACCGATCCCCCCGATCAGCAGCCAGCGCCCGACCGTCGCGGCCCGTATCGTCAGCGCTCCTCGCGGAGCGCCGTGCAGGAAGGCGAGCAGGACGAGCGTGGTGATGCCGAGCGATATCACCTCGCCGGCCAGGTCAGACGAGGCGACCGCGGTCGCCGGGAGCGCGGCCGCGATCTGCGGCAGGATGGTGCCGACCACGGCGCCACCCAGCGCAAACGCGGCCAGGCCCCCCACCAGGATCGCGCCGACCGGCGCGGTAGCCCGCCGTGGCAGCCACGAGGCGCCCACCAGGAGCCCCACCAGCGCGAGCGCCGGAAGGAGCAGGAGGTGGTCGCGTGGATGCTCGATGAGGGGGGTGATGAGCCTCGGGACAAGCACATCGTGGATCGCCAGCAGGACCAGGTAACCCGTCGCCAGCCCCGCGAGCAGGTGTTGCGAGAGCACGAAGAGGCGCCGATAGCCGACCAGGTACGACCAGACCGCGATCGTCGCCAGTGCAGCCACCCAGGTCGCGAGCGACCCGACCAGGTCGGAGCCCATGAAGCCGTTCATGACGTTCGGCCACGCGGCGATGGGCGTCGCACCCGGCGCGCAAGGCGGCGTGAGGCGGCCTCGGCGAGGGCGGCCAGGGCGGCGAGCATCCCGACCAGCATCGGCAGGGGCGCAATGCCGGGTCCGCGGTCGGCGAGCGAGCCCGAATTGACGGCGTTCGCGTATGCCGTGCCTTCACGCAGCGTGCCGAGGAGGCCGGCCAGCTGCCCCGAGCGCAGATAGGGCTCGAGCTCCGGGTCGAGGAAGGTGGGGGCAACCGTGATCATCGGCAGGTCGGGCAGCCGCGGGCCGACCTGCTCGACCCAGCTGCGCGCCGAGATGTCGCTCCCCGACACGATCAGGACCATGTCGAAGGCGCCGATCCCGCCGCCCCGCTGGCGGATGGCATCGAAGATCGGGCCCTTGGCCGCTGCGGGAACGATCGAGCTCACGCTGCGCACGAGCCCCGCCTCCGCCCCCGCCGTGAAGCCGAGGTCGGCCGGCGGCTCTCCCGCCCCGGTCCGAGCGATCCGATCTCGCTCGGCGGCGGCGATCGCCCGGCCCTCCGGCGTGAAACTGACGATCGCCAGCCGCGCACCGTGGGCGCCCAGATCCTCGATCGCTGCCCGCGTGGCCGCCCTGATCTCGGGATAGGTCCCCAGGTCCGCATCGCACGCGATCAGCACCAGGGCCTCGCTCGGGAGATCCCCGATCGCCTGGCGCAGCTGGTCGACGTGCGAGCGTTCGGGGCTGGCCAGCCGCAGGCTGTCGGGGCCTGGCCGCAACAGAGTTGCGACGATCAGCGCGACGAGCAGGACCAACCCGGGAGCGGCGCGGCGCAGTCGGGCGACGTTCTCGGTGGGCAGCGCGGCGGCAGTCTGGCTATTCGTCATCGCGATCCAGTGCCAGCAGCGAGCGAGCGGCGCCGACCGCGACCAGGATCCCGATCCCGATCAAGAGGCCGCGAAAGACGCCCGCCAGGGGCACGTCACGGACCCATCCGGCGCCTGCCGCCAGCCAGTCGCCGGCCTGCCCCCCGAGCGGCAGGAGCAGAACGATTACGACCGCGGCGGCCCCGGCCATCAGCGAGGTCTCGCGGACCCGGAGGGCGAAGCCGCGCCGAAATGCTCCGAGCAGGAAGATGAACAGGAGCGCGAAGAGCGATGCGGCGATCGGGGCCAGCAGGGCGGCGACGAGCCACAGGACCACGGGGTCGGCGCTCCCGCCCGATCCGGGTCGCAGGCCGGCAACCAGCACCGCCGCCATCCCAAGCAGCAGCACAACCGAGCCGAACGAGTCGCCGTCCCCCGCGGCAAGGTTGCGTGCGTGATGCGTGACGAGGGTCGCTCCTCCCCCGATGGCCGCAGCGGCCGCCAGGAGCACGAGCAGCTCGTTCAACGCACCTGCCGCGTCCCCCAGCGATGGGTTGAGGATCAGCAGGTCGAGAAGGACGACCAGCCCGCTGACGAGGACGATGCCGGCGAGGATCGTTCGGCGCATGCCGGGTCAGCGTCCGGTCAGGAAGGTTGCGACCTGCGGGCCGCCGGCCCAGGTGATCAGCGAGCCGGCGAGCAGGATGCCGATGGCGGCCCAAATGAGCTGATTCGCCGCCAGCACCGCGGTTCGCGCGTGACCCGCCGGTCCAAGGTCCCCGGCCGCCTGGAAGAGCTCCGGCCCGATCAGCGTCCCATCACCGCTCAGGAGCGGGCCGGCACCCTGGGAAGCGCTCGCCGTGGCGGCCAGGCTCCACTCGGCGTCGCCGAGCACCGCGTCCAGCAGGAGCATCGCATCCTCGCCGAGGCCGCCGGCGACCATCGCGACCCCGTGGGGCTCGGCGGTGGCGAGTGCGAAGGCGGCGGCGGCCGGCCGGCCCTCGCCCACGTACTCCACCGCCGCGGCCGATGCCCGCTCGGGCGTTGCGGTGCGCTGATGGGCGCCCGCCAGGGTGGCGCGCGCGAAGAGGGCGGCGACGGGGTCGTTGGTCGTCACGCGCAGCGGCACGCCCGCCCGCGCTGCCGCTTCGGCCACATGCCCCAGCAGCGGCAGCGCGGCCAGCGTCTGAAATCGCTCTGTGGCCGAAGCCGCCCGACTCATCCCCGCGCTCCCGAGCGCGACGGTCGCATCGGCGCCCGACTCCGCCGCGAGCGCCATTACGCGCCCCACTCGCGAGAGGCCGCCGAGATCCGCCGCCGTCCAGCGAGCACCCGGCCGCGCGATCAGTGAGAGGAGGGCGAGCAGGACGACCAGGATGGCCACGGTCGATGCCGCACCCAGGCGCATCGATGACGCCCCGATCGCCCCGGTCACCAGCCCCACCAGGTAGGCCGCGAGCTCGCCGAGGTTGGGCATCTAGCGCTGGTCGACCGGCTGCTCGCCGGCCAGCCGGTCGGTGAGCCCGTCGTAGCTCGCCGGGTCATCGAGGGTTTGTCGCAGCAGGTCGAACCTGCGCGGGCCGAGCAGCGGGCTCAGCAATGGGCCAAGGAAGATGACACCCTGGCGGAGGAGGGGAACGAGGGGCCGATGCGCGTCCAGGAGGATGGCCGCCGGTGCGGCGACGCCCCGTCGCTCGAGCTCGTCCGCGAGGGCGTCGGTCCGCTTCACGCTGCACCCTCCCTGCATGGCCGCTCGCTCGACGACCTCACCCCGGGTCCGCAGCCACCTCCTGCAGATGCACGCGCGGGAGGCGCTCACGAAGGGCGGTCGTCACTTCGTAGTTGATGGTGCGTCGCTGGGCGGCGACCTCATCGGCGTCGATGCGGGCGCGCATCTGCCCGCCGATCAGGACGAACTCGTCGGCGTAGGTTACATCATCAAGTTCGCCCAGATCGACCGTGATCCCGTCCATGCTGACGGCGCCGACGATCGGGCGCCGCTCGCCGCGCACCAGCACCGAGCCGTTGTTCGCATGCGCACGCGGCCACCCGTCGCCGTAGCCGATCCCCAGCGTCGCGATGCGGGTGGCGCGCTCCGCTCGGAAGCGGAGCCCGTAGCCGATCGCGTCGCCGGCGGGCAGGTCGAAGATGCGCAGCGGCAGGGCCTTCAACGACAGGACCGGTCGGAGCCCGACATCGCGTTGGCCAAGCCAGGCCGGCACCATCCCGTAGAGGCCGAGACCGGGCCGAATCGCGTCGCCGAAGTTCCCGGCCCCCGAGAGCACCCCGCCGGTGGCCGCCATGTGGACGAGGCCGGGGTCCGCTCCGGCGGAGCGCATCGCGTCGAGCGCCTGGGCCAGCCGCAAGAGCTGGACATCGGTATAGGCCTCATCCTCGCCCGGCACCGCCAGGTGGCTGAAGGTCCCGGCCAGGCGCAGGTGACGGCTGCGCGAGACGCGGAGCGCCAGATCCACGGCGAGGGCGGGATCGCTTCCCTGCCGCCCGAGCCCGGAGTCGACCTTGAGCTGGACCGAGGCGCGACGGCCGAGGGAGGCGGCGGTGCGCTCGAGCAGATCGATGCCGGCCTCGTCGTACACGACCGGCATCAGGTCCGCAGCGAGGGCTGGCCCGGCCTCGGGCGCTCCGAGGCCCCACAGGACCAGGATCGGGGCCTCGATCCCCGCCTCACGCAGTGCGAGCCCCTCGCCGAGCGTCGCGACCGCAAGATGCTGGACCCCATGCCGCAGCAGCGTCCGCGAGACCTCGATCGCTCCGTGGCCGTAGGCATTGGCCTTCACCACCGCGATCACCGTGCGCTCCTCGCCGGCGAGGCGCCGCAGGACAGCGAGGTTCGAGGCGAGGGCCGTGTGGTCGATCTCCACCCATGCCCGGTGCGGGCTGCCTCCCGACCTCGCGCTCATTCCTGCGGTCCGCCGGAGAGCTGCTGGATGGCGGTCGGAAGCAGGTTGGCGATGTCGCGCGCCACCACGCCTGCGCGGCCGATCCGATCCTCGGCGAGCAGCCCCGCGGCGCCGTGCACCGCCACGCCGCACCCGGCTGCCTCGAACGGCTCCAGGCCCGCCGCCAGGAAGGCGCCGATCACGCCCGCCAGCACGTCGCCGCTGCCGGCGGTGGCGAGGGCCGGGGTGGCGACATCCGAGCGGAGCAGGTCACCTCCCGGCGAGGCGACCACCGTGTGCGCTCCCTTCAGGACGACGACCTGGCCCCAGCGTGCGGCCGCCTCCCCAGCCGCTTCCGCGCGGGCATCGTCGCCTTCGGCGACCGGCTGCCCATCCGCGAGGCGCAGGAGGCGGCCGAACTCGCCAGGGTGCGGGGTGAGCACCAGCGAGGCGTGGATCGGCTGCCACCAGCGCTGCACCTCGGCCAGCGCGGTGAGGGCATCGGCGTCGACCACGGCCGGATGGCGCACCTCGCCGATGAAGTTGCGCACGCGGCGCAGCGTCGCCGGCTGGCGGCCGAGCCCCGGCCCGATCACGAGGGCGGCGTAGGCGGGCGCCTCGGTGGCCAGCCGGCGCCAGCCGGCCGGCGCGGTGAGCCCGGGCGCCTCTTCGACCAGCAGCATCGCGGTCAGCTCAGGGACGAGGCCCAGCAGGCGCATCCCGACCGCCTCCGGAGTGGCCAGGCAGGCGAGCCCGACCCCGCCGCGGATGGCACCGAGCCCGGCCAGCACCGCTGCGCCCGCGTATTCGAGCGAGCCGGCCACGATCAGGAGCCGGCCGAAGGTGCCCTTGTGGGCCCGATCGGGGCGCGCCGGCAGGCGCTGGGCGACCCAGCCCTGGGTCAGGCCCACGACCGCCATCGGCCTACGCGTCCGGTGCGCGATGCGCGACCGCCACCGCCACCGCCATGTGCCGTTCGTGCGAGATGCTCACGGTGACGTCCTCGAGCCCCATCGCCGCCGCGCGAGCGGCCGCGCGAGCGTGGAGGCGGACCTGTGGCGCGCCGGCCCAGTTCGGGAGGATCTCGATCTCCCGCCAGCCGACGCCCCGCACGCCGAGTCCGAGCACCTTGCTGATCGCCTCCTTGGCGGCCCAGCGGCCGGCGATCCTTTCGGCCTTGGCGCCGCAGTAGCGCGCCTCGCCCTCGGTCAGCACGCGCTGCCGGAACCGATCCGGAAAGCGGCCCAGCGTCGAGATGATGCGGTCGATGTCGATCAGGTCGACGCCGATCTCGTGGCGGCTCATCGGGGAGGCGAGGCGGCGGCTATTCGACAGTGACCGACTTCGCCAGGTTGCGGGGCTGATCGACGTCCGTGCCGCGCGCGACCGCCACCTCGTAGGCCAGCAGCTGAAGCGGGATGATCGCGATCACCGGGGCCATCTCCTCGGGCGTCTCGGGGACGTAGAGGACGTCCTGCGCGTAGCGGTCGATCGTCTCGTCTCCCACGGTCGCAACGGCGACCACCGGAGCCTCGCGGGCGTGGACCTCGGCGACGTTGCTGACCAGCTTCTCATAGGTGGCCCCCCGGGTGGCGATCGCCACCAGGGGCGTATGGGGGTCGAGCAGCGCGATCGGCCCGTGCTTCAGCTCGCCCGCGGCATATCCCTCGGCATGGACATACGAGAGCTCCTTGAGCTTCAACGCTCCCTCCATCGCGACCGGGAAGCCGAGCGCGCGACCGACGAACATGACGTCGCGAACGCCGCCCCAGCGCGTTGCCAGCTTCTTGATCTGCGGCGCCAGCTTGAGGACCTCGGCCGCCTGACCGGGCAGGTCGCGCAGCGCCAGGCCGAAGGAGCGTCGACGGCGGTCGCTCATCGTCCCGCGCAGACCGGCAAGGTGCAGGGCGATCATCTCGAGGACCACCACCTGCGTCACGAACGCCTTCGTCGAGGCGACCGCGACCTCGGGCCCGGCCTGCAGGTAGCAGACCGCGTCCGCCTCCCTGGTCAGCGCGCTGCCGACCACGTTGGTGACCACCACGATCACGGCCCCCCGCTCTGAAGCGAGCTTCTGCGGCGCGAGGGTGTCGGCGGTCTCGCCAGACTGGCTGACGCTGACGACGAGGGTCCTATCGTCGATCGGCGGCGGCGAGTAGCGCATCTCCGAGCCGATCTGGCCAGCCGCCGGCAGGCCGGCCCAGCTCTGGATGAGGTGCGCCCCCACCTCGCCGGCATAACGGGCCGTGCCGCAGCCGACGACGTAGACACGCTCGACCCGGCGCAGCTTCTCCTCGATCGATTCGAGCTCGGGGAGATGGACGTTGCCGGCCTCGTCGACGCGGCCGCGCAGCGCCTCACCGATGGCATGCGGCTGCTCGTAGATCTCCTTCAGCGTGAAATGCGGGAAGCCACCCTTCTCGGCCGCGGCGATGTTCCAGCGGATCCGGGTGATGGCGCGGTCGACCTGGACCCCGTCCATCCCGATGACGGTGACCCCGTCGGGCGTGACGTCGGCGATGTCGCCCTCCTGCAGGATCACCACGTTCTTGGTGTGCTCCAGGATGGCCGGAACGTCGCTCGCCAGGAACCCCTCGCCGTTCCCCAGCCCCACGATCAGCGGCACGTTCATGCGGGCGCCGACGATCCGGTTGGGATGATCGAGGTGCATGACGCCGATGGCATACGCGCCGCGCACCTGGTTCAACGCGTCGCGCACCGCCGCGACCAGGTCGCCGGCGTAGCGCTCCTCGATCAGGTGGGCCAGCACCTCCGTGTCCGTCTCGGAAGTAAAGGTGTGACCCGCGGCTGCGAGCCGGTCCTTGATCTCGGCGTAGTTCTCGATGATCCCGTTGTGGATCAGTGCCAGGCGACCGGTGCAGTCGCGATGCGGGTGGGCATTTGCGTCGTTCGGGCGACCATGCGTCGCCCAGCGGGTGTGGGCGATCCCCGGATGGCCGGCCGGAGCGCCCCCGTTGAGGTGCTCAGTCAGGTTGGAGAGCTTGCCTGCCTTCTTCTCGATGAAGACCTCGCCCGCATCGGTGATGAGTGCCAGGCCGGCTGAGTCATAGCCGCGGTACTCGAGGCGACGGAGCCCCTCGAGCAGGATCGGCGCCGCGTCACGCGGGCCGACATACCCGACTATCCCGCACATGGCGTCTGGTGGCTCCTAGTTCAATCGGGCACGGGCAAGCTCGGAGAGCTCCCGCGCAATCTGGTTGATCTCGTCAGCGTCCTCGCCCTCGACCATGATCCGGATCTTCGGCTCCGTCCCGGAAGGCCGAACCAGGATCCGTCCACGAGCGCCGAGACGGGCCTCCGCCTCCGCCACCGCGACGGCGAACTCGGGATCGACTTCCCATTGATCCCGGTGGCGGACGGCCGAGTTTATCATCACCTGCGGGAGCATCTGGATCTGGGCGGCCCCCTCGGCCAGCGTCGAGCCACGTTCGCGCAGCGTACGTGCAAGCTGGATGCCGGTGAGGATTCCGTCCCCGGCGTTCGAGAGATCGCGGAAGATGATGTGCCCCGATTGCTCGCCGCCAACCGATGCATCGGCCCGTTCCATCGCCTCGAACACGTGCCGGTCTCCGACCGGGGTGCGGACGACCCGTCCCCCCGCGGCGCGGATGGCTCGGTCGAGCCCTCCATTGCTCATGATTGTTGTGACCAGGATCCCGTTGCGCAGGCTTCCCTCTGCCAGCCGGGCGAGTGCGCAGATCCCCATCACGCCGTCCCCATCCACGATCGCACCGCGCTCATCCACGGCGATCAGGCGGTCGGCGTCACCGTCGAACGCCATCCCCATCTCCAGGCCGCCGGCCAGCACCGCCTCGGCGAGCGCCTCGGGATGTGTCGATCCGGAGTCGAGGTTGATGTTGCTCCCGTCCGGCGAGGCCGAGAGGACCGTCACCTCCGCGCCCAGCTCACGGAACAGCTCCGGCGCGATGACCGACGCCGAGCCGTTGGCGCAGTCGATCGCGATCCGCATCCCGCGCAAGGCGTCGACGCCCTGGGCAACGAGCGACGCCCGGTAGGCCGCCACCGACTCCGTCTCGTGCCGGATTCTTCCGATCTGGCCGTTCGTCATGCCGTGCAACGATTCGGCCTGGAAGAGCAGGCGCTCGAGCTCTTCCTCGACTTCGTCGTCGATCTTTCTCCCACCGGAGAGCACCTTGAGCCCGTTGTCGTCCGCCGGGTTGTGCGAGGCGGAGACCATGATCCCGGCAGCGTGATCGCCGTGCGTGGCGGCGTAGGCGAGGCATGGGGTCGTCACCACCCCGACCTGGATCGCGTCGGCTCCCACCGAGGTGAGGCCGGCGGACACCGCCGCGACCAGCATGTCGCCGGAGCGGCGGGTGTCCTGGCCGATCACGACTCCCCGCCCATTCGCCTCGAGCAGATGGCCGACCGCCCGTCCGAGGTCGTAGGCGAGGGTCGGCGTCAGGTCGACATTGGCGACCCCGCGGATTCCGTCGGTCCCGAAGAGCCGTCCCATCAAGGCGCCGGAGTCGCCGGCGGCACGATCGTGACGGTGACGGAGATCGGGGAGATGGTGATCCGCGACACGCCGGTGGGCAGCGCAACGCTGGGCTGAATGAGGTGGTCGCCGGGACCGAGCCCGGTCACGTCGAGGACCGCGGTGAGGTTCGTGGAGTCGAGCGCGTCCAGGTCGGAGACCGTTCCGCGCACGGTCAGCGCGACCTGCCCGATCTGGGGGAGGCAGGCGCTCCCCGACGGGGCACCGGTGCAGACGACCCCCAGCAGCAGGGTCCGCGTGGCGACCGTCTCACGAATCTCGACCAGGACGATCGGCTCGGATGCCGCCGGATCGGCCAGGCGCGCGCCATCGGGGATGACGAGGGTACCGGTGGCCCGCAGCGTCGTGTTGCTACCGGACAGGCTGATCGGCTCGGTCAGCACCTCGCCGATCGCGGCCAGGACCTCCGGCGCCCCGCGCAGGGTCACCACCGACGGGTCCGCCGTCACGGTGCCTACCTCGAATCCTGCGGCGGGGGCCCCCGTCAGCAGCGGGCGAATCGGAACGGTGCGGCTGGTCTCCACGGTGCTCACGTCGATCTCTACCCGCACCGTCGACGGATTCAGATCCACCGAATCGACGCGACGCCCGTCGATATCGACCGGGACCAGGTCGACCTGCCCGCAGCAGTCGATCCCCGATGGGTCGATGCGCACCGTCGCAAGCGCACGATCGACCCGTCGCAGCAGGCTCTGCGGACCGCTGGCCGTGACGTTGCCAACGCTCAGCTGCGGCGTGCTGATCTCGAGCCCGGCCGGGACCACGCCGGAGTCCACGGCGACGCGAACCTGCGCCTCGGCAAGGCGGTCGATCGCCACCGACACCGTGCTGGGGCTGTAGAAGAGCACCTGGAGCCCGTCGCTCAGAGGACGGACGCTGATCCTGAGTGATTGGCGCTCAGGAGCGTGGGCCATGTCATAGGTGGACAGGTCGATGGTCACCGCGAACGACTCGGCGGTGACCCGCGCCGGCGCGTCAGCGTCGAGGCGGTAGCGGATGTCCACCGTCCCGAGCTGCTGGCTGAGCAGGTAGGTCCCCTCCGGCTGAGCCAGGGCCGTGACCGGCACCCCGGGGAAGGTCTGCTCGGTGAACGAGCCCGAGAAGACGAGGCCGGTGTACAGGATCGTGGCCAGGGCGACCGATCCCAGCTTGAGCGCCCAGTTGCGAACGAGCCAGGTCATCTAGATCCGCTTCGAAGCGGTCGCGGCGGCGGCCGGCTCCGGCACGTCGGTCGCCTCGCCGGCGATGAACGGCTTCTCCTTGTCCGCCGGGTTGATCACTCGCGCTTCCGGATCGATGGGCGGCTCGGCCTCCTCCCCGCCGACCCCCCAGCGCCCCTCGAGCGAGCGACGCAGGAGCGGTGCCTGGCGCCGCGGAGCCTGCGGGCGGATCAGGTTGAGGATGCGGCGGCGCAGCTGCTCCTCGGTCAGGTTGCGCTCGATCCTGCCGCGCATGACGAGCGAGATCGAGCCGGTCTCCTCCGAGACGACCACCACGATCGCGTCCGACTGTTCGCTGATGCCGATGGCGGCACGATGCCGGGTCCCATACCGCTCCGAGTCGAGGACGTTCTGCGACAGCGGGAGCAGCACGCCGGCGGCCAGCACCCGCTCGCCGGAGACGATCACGGCTCCGTCGTGGAGGGCCGTCCCGTGGTAGAAGAGGGTCGCCAGGAGCTCCGCCCGGAGGTCTGCGTGCAGGAGCACCCCTGATTCGGCGGCAAGGTCGGCGAGGCCGGTCTCGCGCTCGAGAACGATCAGCGCGCCGTGGCGCGAGCCGGCGAGCAGGCGCGCCGCCCGACTGACCTCCCTGGCGACCCGCTCTGCTGCGGCGATGTCGCTGCTCACAAAGAACCGATTGAACGACCCGAAGCGACCGATCTGCTCGAGCGCCCGACGCAGCTCCGGCTGGAAGACGACGACGATCGCGAAGAGTCCCACCACGGCACCGGTCTGCAACAGCGTCGACAGCAGCCGCAGATGGACGGCCTGCGCGACGAGGTAGACGAGGTACAGGATCGAGAGGCCGATCACGATGCGCACCGCGCGGGTGCCACGGATCAGGATGAAGAGCCAGTAGATGACGAATGCCACCAGCAGGATGTCGACGACCGACGTCCAGCTGCCGAGATAGAGCTTGAAGAAGTCAGCGATGGCGTCGAACAAGGGACCCGATGATACCAAAGGGCCTCGGACCCCCCTTCCAGGCCGATCGGGCCAGAATGCCTATCGCTTCGTGTACTGGGGCGCCTTGCGAGCTCGCTTGAGGCCGTACTTCTTGCGCTCCTTGGCCCGTGGGTCGCGGGTGAGGAGGCCAGCGGAGCGGAGCGCGCTGCGGGCGTCGGGGTGGGCGCTCAGCAGCGCTCTGGCGATCCCGTGCCGGATCGCGCCCGCCTGGCCGGAGAAGCCTCCGCCCGCCACCAGGACGCTGGCCGAATAGCGGCCCTCCGTCTCGGTGACGCGGAATGGCAGCCGAAGGGTCGCCAGCCCGGGGGTGCCGCCGAAGTAGTCGGCCGCGTCCTTGCCGTTGACGATGATGCTTCCGTCGCCGGGGAGGAGCCGCACGCGCGCGACAGCCTCCTTGCGTCGGCCCGTTCCGTAGACGTAGCTGGTGCTCACCGGTGCGTTCCTCCTACAGCTCGGCAGCCGTCGGCTGCTGCGCCTGATGGCGGTGCTCCGGCCCGCGATAGACATGGAGCTTCTTGAACATCGCGCGACCGAGTCGGTTCTGGGGGAGCATCCCCTTCACGGCCCGCTCGATCACGATCTCGGGCTTGCGGGCCATCAGCGCCTGGAGGCTCTCCTCACGCAGGCCGCCCGGATAACCGGAGTGGCGGTAGTAGGACTTCTGCAGCAGCTTGTTGCCGGTCACCTTGATCCGCGCCGCGTTGATCACCACCACGTGGTCGCCGGTATCGAGGTGGGGTGAGTAGATCGGCTTGTGCTTCCCCTCCAGCAGCGTGGCGATGCGCGTGGCGAGGCGACCCAGCGTCTGGTCGGCGGCATCCACCACCCACCAGCTCCGCTCGATCTCACTCGCCTTGACTGCGTACGTTGTCACGTTGCCTTCTTCCTCGATCCCTTGGTCGCCGACGTCGTATTCGAATAGATGACTCGCTCGAGCGTCAGCCCGCGCGCGGGAGCCGCTCGCCCATGCAGGGCGCGCTCGCCCGCGTCGAGAACTGCGGCGACCGATCCGTGTGCCAGCCTTCCGCGTCCCGCCTCGAGCAGGAGGGCCACGATGCTCCGCACCATCCGCCTCAGGAACGCGTTGGCCGTGACCCGGATCTCGACGGAGGTTCCGCGTTGCACGACCGACACCTCCCGCAGGTGACGGACGGTTCGGCCCCCTGCATCGCTTCCCAGGGCCGCGAAGTCTCGCTCCCCGAGAAGCTCTGCCGCCGCCGCCCGCATGGCCGCGACGTCGAGCCGATCGCCGATCTCGAGCGTCCGATGCCGGTCGGCCGGTCGCTTGTCGCCCGCCATCCGGATTCGGTAGCGGTAGACACGCGACTCGGCGTCACGCCGCGGGTCGAAGCCCGCGGACGCCGGGCGCAGCGACCGCAGCGCCAGGTCCGGCGGCAGCGTGGCGTTCAGCCGTCGCCGCAGCTCCGGCCATCCGATCCCCTCGCCGCGACGGCGGCGAGCGAGGCAGAAGGCCGCGACCTGGCCGGTGGCATGCACCCCGGCATCGGTTCGCCCGGCGAACCGGACTCGCGTCCGCTCGCCGGTCAGTCTGTTAAGCGCCTCCTCCAGCTCCCCCTGCACCGTCCGCGCTCGCGGCTGGTACTGGGAGCCGGCGAAGTCGGTCCCGTCGTACTCGACCACCGCCCGTGCACATCGTCGTCCAGCGGGTGGCATCGGTCCATCTTCCATTGTCCGCCAGGTGCCGGTCTCTTCAGACCAGCTCGATCTGGACGATCTCAGCCGCGTCGCCCAGGCGTGGCCCGATCTTCACGATGCGGGTGTAGCCAGAGGCTCGGTCGGCGTATTTGGTGGCCAGCTCGCCCATCAGCTTGTCGATGATGAGCGGTTCGTCCGGCATTGCGGAGACCAGCAGACGGCGCGCCGAGAGGTCGCCGCGCTTCGCGAGCGTGATCATGTGGTCGACCCGGCCGCGGACCTCCTTGGCCTTGGCCTCGGTGGTCCTCACCTTCTCGTAGCGCAGCACCGACACCGCCAGGTTGTCCAGCATGTGCAGGCGATGGTCG
>Ga0070698_100001918_pt1 | contig 23139 bp, 16 predicted proteins | sample KBSK1502metaG_FD_65477 | JGI IMG/M metagenome (GOLD analysis project Ga0070698, IMG submission 65477) | Corn, switchgrass and miscanthus rhizosphere microbial communities from Kellogg Biological Station, Michigan, USA - KBS K1-50-2 metaG | ecosystem: Host-associated > Plants > Roots >...
GAGAACGACATCACACAGCTCGCTCGTTTCGTCCGGGTAGCTCGAGAAGGCGACCTTGAAGGGAACCTTCGCCAGCCCTTCGGCGAACTGCGTTGCCTTTGGCAACGTGTGTAGCGGATTGGCGCCGCGAAGAAAGAGGACGCGCACGCTGCCGGCATTCATCTCTGTTGCCAGCGCGGCGAGTGCCAGCGTGCTGTCCGCGCCATCGAGGCCCGCCAAACCGGCATCCGGCTTCACGGTCGTGCCCACATTGCCGGCGGCTTTGTTGATCCGCGCCGCCGCTTGGGCCACGAGGTACGCGTCAGGCGTGCTGACGCCGCCGAGTACCAGGCTTGGCTTCGCCGCGCGCAGCTCGTCGGCGAGCCGCTGCAGCGATGCTTCCGTCACGCCGCTGGCCGTCGCGGCGGCCGCGATCGAACCGGAGCCGGATCCGCTCACCACGGCAAGCAGTGCGTTGGCGATCGCCAACTCGCTCCCCGGCCGGCAGGCGATCCACTCGTCGGCGTTCAGGCCAGTGAGCGAGCGTCGCGCGCCGACGTACACAAAGCGCGGCGCGCCACCCAACTTGCCTCGCGCATCGGCGAAGGAGAGCTGGTGCGCTACGGACGCGCCCCATCCATCGAGGAAATCGGCGCCGATCGAGACGATGAGTTGCGCCGCGGAAAAGTCGAGCGCCGGCCAGGTCGAGCCGTATTCGGACTGGTTGGCGCCGCGCGCGGCCAGGTCGGCTTCAGGATCGAACGCGAGGTGAGCACCGAAACCGCCGGCGCTCATCCACTGATCAATGAACGCGGGCATCGAGCCATTTTCGTGCTGGCTGACGAACCGCACCGCGCCGGCCGCGTTCGCGGCGCGCGCCTCGTCGACGCGCTGCCTGACGAGTGCCAGCGCCTCGTCCCACGTCGCGGCCACGAGCCGGTTGTCGCGCCGGACCATCGGGCCGCGATAACGATCCGGATTGTAGAGACCCTGGAGGGCCGCCTGGCCGCGGGCGCATAACGCGCCGTGATTGACCGGGTGCTCCGGATTCCCCTCGAGTTTGATTGCGCGGCCATCGCGCACTTCGGCGATGATGCCGCACGCCGCCGCGCACTCACGACAGACCGAGGCGTAGTTCGTCGAGACGCCGGGGACCGTGTGATCCGGCGAGACGAGATACGGAATGAGTTGTTCGACGCGTTCCTGGCTGCATCCGACGGCCGTCGCGGCCACGCCAGTTGAACCGAGAACCTTGAGGAACTCGCGTCGCTTGACGACCGTTTTCGGAGGCTGTGTCACGCGGGGAGCCTAGTAGTGGCAGACAGCGCAGTCGTACCGCGCCTTCTTGGGTTCCACATTCGCCGCGGCCCTCGCCCCGGCGGTGTCGCCGGCGGCCAGGAGTCCATCGGCAAGGTTGTAGCCCTTCACATGGCAGTTCACGCACCAGCCCATGTTCAGCGACGAGTACTGATAGACTCGCTGCATTTCGGGAATGGGACCGTGGCACGTCTGGCACGTGACGCCCGCATTCACGTGACGGAAGTGCGGGAAGTGCACGTATTCAGGAAGCTTGTGAATCCGCACCCACGGGATCGGCTTCCACTGGTCCGGTGTGCCTTTCGCATACGTCAGCAGCTGGCGGATCGCCGCTGTGTCCCGGTCGGCGACGCCCTGAATCGCCGGGCGACGTCCCTGGATGATCGTGTGGCAACCCATGCAGGTGCCGACCGCGGGCAGCCCGGGGTCAGGCGACCGATTTGCCGAGTAGTGGCAGTAGAGGCAGTTCATGCCCAACTGCTGCACGTGTCTGGGATGCGGGAAGTTGACCGGCTGTTCCGGCGCGAATCCCTGAGATGACGAGGCCCCGCTGTACGCCGAGAGGCCTAACGCGGCGACCGCGATGGCGAAAAACCCGGAAGCAAGCGCCCACGACCGCCTGCGGCTCATCTATGGGAGATGTTCGGAGTGAATTCGCGCCCTTGTGAACAATTTCACAAAGATCCCGGCTGGGAAAATGCGACGGGAGCGCGAATCGCGCAAGAGATGGCAGTTACAAAGGTTAGAGGCCGGAGGCCAGAGGCCAGAAACGGTGTTGGACGAAGAGTTTGAGCTGCATCGCTCGAACGATTCACGGTAACCAGGACATCGGATCCGCCAAAGCTGGCGCGCTCAAATCGTGCGGCAATAGGGCGAGATTCGCTCGCGTCACTTGAGCCAGCCGCATCGGCCAGCCCGTTCCATAGACAAATCGCGCGGCGCCGACCGTGCGAAGCAGATGCGCAAAGTCGTCTTCGGGCGGGCCCCAGATCCAGCTGGTGTCGTACCAGACGAGCGCACGCTCAGTCGGAGTCAGCCCCCAATGGACCTCCTCGATCAGCGAGCGACCCGCCGCGACCACCACAATGCGCGCGCCGGTCCTGGCGCGTGCGACCTCCCGGATCGTGGCCGCAGGCAGGTCGACGGCAACGTCGATCGAGTGTCGTTGGCGAGCATCCTCGAATCGCACGGTGAGCACAAGCGTCACCGAATGCTCGGCGCATGCCTGGGCGAGAAACCGCAGGGGCGGCGAGCCCGTTCCGAGCCCCCAGTGGACCGGGTACGCACGAACGGCGGGAGCCCCTGCATCGACGGCGCGCGCGAATTCGACGCGCCATCCCGGCCAGTCCGGTCGAACGGCCGGCACGGGGTGCAGTCGTGACCGGAACGGTGCGAGGTCCCGATACAACGCGAGATTGCCTTCACGCGGATTGCGGTAGAACGCCGACGGCAGGTGCCCGACCCATGCCGCGTCGATCTGCTCACGGTCCAGCACCTGCACGAGCGTTTCCGGTTCCGGATGCGGGATGTGCCGGAACGGGTACGGACCGATCAGGGCAGAGACGTCCACGACACTCATGCAGCCAGCCCCGGAAACGCGCCGGCGGGAAACAACCGCGCGGCGGTCCGCCAGCGAATCGCCTCACGATCCGCCGCCGCGAGCCCGATGATGTCCAGCGCCCAGAGTTTCGCGAGCCCGGTGTCCAGCGTGAGGTCGGCGCCCCATACCAGCCGGCCGGGCCCCACGGCGTCCAGGGCCTGGTCGAGCATGCCCCGGTCCACACCGCTGCCCGAGAGGTCGAGGTACACGTTAGGCACGTTCGGCACCTCCGCCAGGGTGCCGCTCCAGTCGCCCCCGCCGCCGATGTGAGCGAGCACGATCGAGACGTCCGGGTGACGCGCCGCCAGGTTGCAGAGCGCGGTGGCATCCGAGGGATCCTGGCCGGCAACGACGGGGCCTTGCCGCCCCTGCCAGACATGGTGCAACACCGGCAGGTGGTGTTCGCGAGCGTAGCGCATGAGCGGGTCGAGCACCGGGTCGGACGCGCGCCGCGCAGCCGCGAGCTTGATCCCGATGGCGCCCTGTCGGCGGCACCGCTCTAGTTCCGCGAGTGCGAACTCGGAATCGTTAGGATTGACAGCCGCCCACGCCCGCACGCGTTCCGGCTCGGCGGCCTGCATCGCCATCATGGCGTCATTCCCGGTGACAGTGTCCGCCGGCGACTGGAAGTACGTTGGCGAGGTCGCACCCCAAGTGCCGAGGATCGAGCCGACATGCCAGGTCACGCCAATCCGGTCACCAGCGGCCAGGCGCGAGGCGTTCAAGGCCTGCCACGTGGCGCGCCCCGAGCCGTGCTGGTAGAAATGCGCGTGCACGTCGATCAACGGACCGGGGCCCGCCAGCGGAGCGACCGGCGCGGTCACTCGTCAGGCGCGTTGACGACGGCTACGAACGCTGAACTGGCCGCCCGCTCGATGTCCACCATCGTTTCCTCGTCGTCGTGCGCCAGCGCGGCATAATTGTACGCGCCCCGCTTGAAGAGCACGCCTTCGCGCACCGCCTCTTCGAGAAAGCGCCGCTCGATCGACGCATCGTCGAACTGGAGCATCCACATCGGATCGATCCCGGCGACGGTGACACCGTCGATGCCGCTGGCGCTGACCGCCGACTCCACCGCTGACCGCATCGCGATCCCGATGCGCGCCAGGTTGCCGCAGACGTCGTCGTCCGATTCATAGATGTCGAGTACCGCCGCCGCGGCCGCGATGGCTATCGACTCTCCGGCGAGCGTACTGGAAATCCACGTGCGACCGGCAGTTTCCATGATGTCGCGCTTCCCTACCACGGCCGCGAGCGGAAAGCCGTTCGCCATCGCCTTGCCGAACGCGGCGAGATCGGGCGTGACGCCCGAGATTTCCTGGTAGCCGGCGCGCGACAGACGAAATCCGGTCTTGAGTTCATCGAAGATGAGCACCGCGCCGAGTTCGTCGCACAATCCGCGCGCCGACGCGATCCACGGAGCGGATGGGAGGCGCTCGACCACCGGCTCGATGACGACGGCCGCGAGATTCTTCCCCGCCTGACGACACGCCGACTCCAGCGCCGCCACGTCATCGAACGGAACCGCTTGAAACAGGTTCTGAACGTCGCCCGGCACGCCGGCGCTGTGACTGCTCCAATCGTGCCACCCAAAGTAGCCGCAGCCGACGACACGGCCGCGACCGGTGGCCGTTCGAGCCAGCCTGACAGCAGCCGACATCGCCTCCGCGCCGCTCTTGAGGAATCGCACCTGCTCGGCGCAGGGAATCAGGTCGCAGAGCCGCTCGGCCACTTCCACTTCAACAGGATGGGCCAGACCGGCGACATTGCCGCTCGCGGCCGCAGTTATTGCCGCACGCAGGATCCGCTCGTCCGCATACCCGATGGCGACGGACCCAAGTGCCATCGTGCAGTCGATGAGCACGATTTCACTCGGCGTCGTCAGGCGACAGCCGCTCGCGCGCGAAAAATGCGTCGGCCCGGTCTCATTGCCTTCACCGTAGAGCGCGTCAGGCCGCTTGCTTCCCGTCGAGCTGCCGCCGGGAAGGACATCGAGCGCGCGGGTGCGCCACGAACGTTCGATGTCCTGGCTCGCCTCGTCCCATTCTGGCGGGACATCGCCCGCCTCAGGCTCCTCAGCATCGACGGCCGACTCCTCGGTCAGCTCGGCGTCGGTCTCTGGCTCCTGTGACGGGTCCGGCTTCTTTCCGCGAAAGAGGTTTCCGAAGGCCATGGGGAGAATATAGTGATTGGTGATTCGTGATTAGTCAGTCGCGCCGAGTTTGCGCTTGACGCGTTCGAGATTCTTCACCACTTCGATCGCCATGGCGCGCATCAACGACAGTTCGCGCGCGTCCGGGTTGGCACGGGTCACCAGCGAACGAACGGCACGCAGGACGTGTTCCGGATAGCGAGTCTTGAAGAAGTCGATGGCCCGGAGTGCCGCTTCCGCGTCGGCGTGAAACCGTTCCACATCGGCGGATTCGGGCGGCGGCGCGTCCTTGCGCGGAGGTTTTCGCGCGCGCGTGGCGTCTCCCGCGGCCAGGTGCAGCTCGTACAGCGCGACCATGACGGCCTGGGCCAGGTTCAGCGATGCGTATTTCGTCGTCGGGATGGACACATGGACGTTGGCGCGGTCGAGAACTTCGTTAGGCAGTCCGCGGTCCTCGCGGCCGAAGAGCAATGCGACCGGGCCCTCGCCGGCGGCGTCCAGCAGGCGCCCGGTGATCTCGCGCGGCGTGGAGACGACCCATTTCGCGGCCCGGTGTCTCGCGGTAAACGCCGCCACCAGCACGCAGTCGCCGATGGCGTCGTCGAGCGCTGTGTGTTCGCGAGCCTTTTGCAGTACGTCGCCGGTATCGTGCGCGATCCCCTGGATGCGCCACGGGTCGAGCGGCACCGCGTTGACCAGGCGCAACTCGCTCAGGCCCATGTTCTTCATCGCGCGGACCACGGCCGCCACGTTGACCAGGTCCTGGGTCTCGAACAGCACGACGCGAATCCGTTCCAACAGTGACTCAGCCATTCTGCACGGCCAGCGGGATCAAGTGGTCATTCGACTGCCGGTCGCCGCGGAGGTAAGCCCATTCCGACTCCGCGCCGCTGAGCACGAGTTGGCCGCGACGCCGCTCGCGCCCAGGCGGCATTTCATTGACGATCACGTCGAGTCCGAACTTGCCATCCGAGGTCAAAGCCAGGCGGTCGATTCGTGCAAGGAGTTGCCATCCGGAACCACTCTGGCGCCACGTCGCTGACAATGGAATCGATGAGGCATCGCCATGCGAGCTGATTCTCACCGCGTTTGACGCGGCTTCAGGAACCAGGAGCCACGACGCGGTCAGCATCCGACCTGTCGCGCTACTCGACACGTGAATCTGCACGCCATCGCTGTTGACATCGGGATGCTCGTTGTCGAGTGGATTCTCATCACGCGCCGGCGAGAAATTCGGCGTCGGGTTGTTGACGGTGACTTCAACCAGCACCTCGGCATCGGTTGCAGCGATGAGAACAGTTGCCGTCGGTGACCCTGCCTCCTGCCAGGTCAATTCGCTCCTCCGATAGTGTGGAAACCCGAGCTCGGAACGAAGTCCCTCGCCGCGATCTGTCAGGTCTCCAACCTGAACACTTCGCTCGCGCACCATCGGAACCAGGTCGGGCGCGCTGTAATCGACGTGCGGTTCCTCCACCGACAGCGACTCGCCTGTTTCCCGGCGTCCTCCAAGAGTCACTTCCTTGCCGTCGACCCGAACGCGCCAAGCGTCTCCGAGCAACCGGTGTGTGAATTTCCGATCCCTCAGGGCGACCGCCAACACATCGATGTCCACGCTCACGCCGACGGGCCCAGTCCATGACCAGACCGAGAGGATGCGCCCGGTGGAGGCGCGCGCGCGAATCATGAGGAACTTGCGATGCGACTGACCCGGAGGACCTGGGGCGACGGCACGCCACCACGAGTGCGGCACGTCAACGTGCACTGAGCCGTTGACGCCGCGTGCGGTGACGAGTGCGGGTGGTGCAGCTGCTCCCGTTGTTTCTGTTTCAGTGAGAAACGAAAAGCCGTCTTCGAGTCCGGCTTCACCGCTCAGCGTCGCCGGCATCCAGATCGCGCCGTCGACGTCGCCCTCGACATGCATCGGCAGGTCGACCGTCACTTCGTGTGCCGCTTTCCACTCGAGCCGGTCCACCAGGTGTCCATGTGCGACCACTACCGAGCGCCTGACGAGTACGCCGGGCGCCACCTGAGCTTCGGCGTCGACCCAGGCCAGTCCGTCACGTTCGTCCCAGGCGCGGAGCGAACCGGCGACGTGCTCTTGTGAGCGACCGTCGACCAGCGGCGCGTTATGCGCGAGCGTGCTGCGGTACCAGTGCAGCGTGCGATCCACGTACGAACCGGTCCCCACGTCCTCAAAGACCGGCCCACGCTCCGTGATCAGCCACAAATTCAGGCGATCCGGATGGCCGTGACTCCCGCCGGTATGGCCGTAGTCCAGCGCCGCATAGACGCGGCCCACGTCCTGGCGGATCACCGCGAAGCCCTGCCCCGGCATCAGCGCCGAGCCCTGAGTCGTTAGGTGGCGCGCTGGGGGCTCCGGCAGCGCGAACAGCAGGGACTTCCAGCCCAGATCGGCCCTCGTCAGGCGGACCCCGGAAACGTTTCGCTCGGCTTCCGCCGTCGAGCGCCAGCGCGCCGCGTCGCCGGAGGGCGCGTCTCCGTACATCGTGTGCAATCCGGCCGCGAGTTCCGGCGACGCCGGCATTCGCGCCAGGCCCAGCTCGAGCGATTCCGCGACCCGCCATTGACGCAGGGAGGCCTGGTATTGCGCGTCGCGACGCGCGGGAAACGTAAAGTCCGGCAGCGCAGTCCTGAGGGGAGCCGTGTATCCACGATTGAATCGTTCGATGGCTTCCGGCGGCAGCGTCGCGCCTTCCTGCTCCGCCATCTGGAGCAAGTACCAGAGACCGCGATGGGCGAACAGGTGGTAGTTCTCGCCCTCATACCAGCTGCCATCCTCCAGCAGGCCGGTTCGAAGAAACTGCCGGAGTCCACCGGTCCCGTGGAACGCAGCGTGGACCAGCGCCGGGCGACTGAGCAATGTGCCTGCCGCCGCCATCGCCGCGCTGTTCCAGACCTGCCGGTTCGAAAGACCCTCGTTATACGAGGATACGATCTCGCTCGACGGGGCAAGGATTCGCTCGCGCACCAGACCGCCGATCGCGCCAATGGAGTCCCGCTCCAGCAACGAGACTGCGGTCGCAATCTGCAGCATCCAGATCGACTCGAGGTAGGTGCTGAAAAAAACCCGTGTCGGACCGAGGACGTTGTCCTCGTTAGGGTAGGTGAGATAGCGGTCGGAGAGCCGGGCGAGGATCGATTCCGCCAGGCGCTGGAACCGTTCCGTTCCCCTGACGCGCCAGAGCGCGGCGGCATGTACCGCGCGCTCCGACAGCCAGAGCTGGTATCCCATGACCCACCAGCGATAGTGGTCGTCGCCTTCGTACTGCTCGCCGCAGGTGGGACAGCGGTGGCGGTGCGGACTGCGTGGATTGAACTCGAGGTAGACGCCGTCGCGGCGGCATCGGCCCCCGTGCCGAGTCATCCTGGCCTTCTCGGCGGGCACGAACACGTCGTCGTCGGGCAGCGACCGGTCGAGGTCAGCTGCCAGTGAATCCGCCAACGAAGCCAACGATCCCGCTGCGATGGCCGCACGTGCGTCGATCGCCAATCGGTCGGCGAGCATCAGGAGCCGGACCGAGGAGGGAGGTCGAGGCGCCACTCCACCAGCGTTGCCATTTCTCCCCGCAGGTCCATTCGAACTTCCTGCAGGCGTCGGGAGAGGCCCTGCACGCCGCGAGCGTGATAGATCCACGACACCGGAGCTTCGCGCGATAACTCGGTTTGGATGGATCGCCAGGCGGCGGCGAGTTGCTCGTTTGTCTCCGACCGCGTCACCGTGACGAACAACGAATCGAGGCGCGCATTGTGGAAGCCCGCATAGTCGAGCGCACTTCCCGCGAGCCGGCCGTCGAACATGGATGCGAGGTGCGAAAGCGAAAGGTCGCCACTGATTCCCGTGAACAGCGCGTCGAATTGTTTCGGTGACTGGCGGGCGAGGGCCAGAAACGCACCGAGTTCGAGCTGACGAATCTCCACGGCAATGCCGTGGCTTCGGAGATCCGCCTGGATCAGCTGCTCGATCGCGTTGTCCCCGCTGCCCACCGAAAGCAGGGTGAACGTGAGGCGGTCGGCGCCGCGGCGCCGCTCGTTGCCGGCAAGTCGCCACCCCGCAGCGTCGAGCAAAGAGTCGGCCTCGGCCGGTGACGGGCGCGCGATCGATTGTGACCAGGGGTGTGAAGCACTGACCGGACCTTCGGCCGGCGTCCCGTAGCCAGCCAACGCGACGTCGATCACGCGCCGGCGATTGATGAGGGCATCGACCGCCCGTCGCACCCGCACGTCATCGAACGGGGGCCGAGCGCTGTTGAAGACGATCACCGTCGCGAACGAAACCGGGTAGTCGAGCACACGCAACGCGGGATCGCGCGCGACGAGTGCAGCCATCGTGGGCGCGATACCGGCGACGTGCAGGTCGCCGCTCGCGAGTCCGGCAAACTTCGTGGTGGCCTCGTCGACGACGGCGACCACGAGACGTCGCAGACGCGGCGGCCCGCCCAGCGAATCGGGAAAATCGTCCACGCGTTCGAAGATCCAGCGGCGGCCGGGGTCACGCCTGACGAATCGGAATGGGCCGTTGCCCAGGGGCGCAGTGGCGAACGCATGGCGCCGAAACGTCCCATGAGGAACACCTGCCAGTCGGTGAGCAGGGACTATAGGCAATTCGCTCAGGATCGGTGGCAGTCCGGGAGGCGGCGAGCGAAGGTCCATGATCAGCGTAGAATCATCCGTCGCAATCACCGAATCGATGATCGCGAGGTCCGCGGCGCGCGGGAAGCCAGTAGCTGGATCACGCGCGGCGTCGATCGTAAACGCGACGTCGCGCGCGGTGGTCGGTGTCCCGTCGTGCCACTGGAGGGTTGGAAAAAGGTGAATCGTCAGGCGTCGGCGATCGGCGGACCATTCCCATCGGCGCGCAAAATACGGACGCTGGCCGAGCGTCGAATCGAGCCGGGTGAGTGTGACGAACAGCGCGTGTCGCTGAACCTGCCGAGCCAGTGGGTGAACGGTGACAAGTGGGTTCGCGGATTCCAGGTCGGCACCGGACGCAAACACCACGACCTCGTCTTGCGAAACGGGAGTGCATCCCAGCGAAGTTGACGCAATCACCAATGGGGTCAGAGCCCATTGAATGACACGACGGAACCAGCCAACGCCCCGCTTGTTCAATGGGGTCTGACCCCATTGGTGCCCGCCGATCCAAGCGCCATTATCATCCCGTGATCTACCTCGTTCGCCGCGGTGCCGCCGCGTTGGGACTGCTCTGGCTGGTCCTCACGCTCACCTTCCTGCTGCTGCAGGCTGCGCCCGGAGACGCCGCCGATCTGCTCGTTGCTCCTGATGCGCCACCTGACGTGGCCCTCCAACTGCGCCAGGAACTCGGGCTCGACCGCTCGCTGTCGCATCAATATGGAAGGTGGCTTGGTCACCTGCTGCGCGGGGACCTTGGCGAAAGCTTTCGGCGTAGGGAACCGGTCCGCGGGATCCTGGCCAACGCCCTGCCGATCTCGATCTGGCTCGGATCCATCTCCCTGCTGTTGACGTTCGTCGTCGGCGTGGCCGTTGGTTCGCTGCAGGCATCGAAACGCGACCGATGGATCGATCGCGTGCTGACCGGCCTGACGACCGCAGTTTACGCGGCACCAAGCTACTGGCTCTCCCTGGCTGCCGTGGCGCTGTTCACCTACGGCATGTCGCGACTCGGCGCTCCTCAATGGTTGCGACTGCCGGCATTCGGGCTGACGAATCCCGCGTCGGATGCCACTGGCCTGGCCGTGTTCCCGGACCTGCTGCGACACTCGATCCTGCCGATTGCCGTCCTCGCGGCGGTTGGAGCCGCCGGCATTGCGCGTTATGCACGCACTGCCGTGCTCGACCTGTCGCGCAGTGAATGGGTCCGCACGGCACGCGCCAAAGGTGTGCATTCGAGCGGAGTGATGTTTCGACACCTGTTGGCAAACGCCCTCCCGCCGCTGGTCGTGCTGTTGATGCTTGCGTTGCCGGGCGTAGTCGCCGGCTCTGTATTCGTCGAGTCGATTTTTGCGTGGCCCGGCATGGGGCGCGTCATGCTCGAGGCCATCAGTGCGCGCGACTACCCGGTCGTCATGGGCGCCACCGTCGTGTACGCGGGCATCGTCGTGCTCGCGAACGCGGCGTCGGACCTGGTGCTCCACGCCGTCGACCCGAGGCGTCGCGCATGACGCGCACTGAACGCTGGGCCGGTGGACTGCTGCTGGTGCTCGTTGCAGGAGCGGTGATCGTTCCGGCCATCGCGAAGCAGGATCCATTGGCCATCGATGATATCCTGAACGCGCGGCTGATCGGCCCTCTGTCGAGCGATGAGGCCGGACGATTTCACCTGCTGGGCACCGATCGCTTCGGTCGCGACCTGTTCGTGCGTATGATGCTCGCCGGCCGATTGTCGCTTGCGATCGGCGTTGCCGGCTCAGCGATCGCAGGACTCATGGGAGTCGCGATCGGTGCCGCGGCGGGCTGGTGGCGCGGCGTGTTCGACCGCGCCGCCATGGCCGTGTCCGACGCCATGCTCGCCATTCCGCGACTCATCCTCCTTCTGTTGTGTGCGGCACTCTGGCGGCCGGGGACGTCGACGGTCGTCGTCGTGCTCGCCGCAACCGGGTGGATGGGCGTCGCCCGACTCGTCCGGGCGGAAGTCATCGGCGCGCGTCGGCAGCCGTGGACCGACGCGGCGCATGCGGTGGGGAGCACGCCGCTGCGGGTGCTCGTGCGCCATGTCCTGCCTAACGCCATCGGGCCGGCGATCGTCGCGACGACGCTCGGCGTCGGCAACGCAATCCTGCTCGAAAGCGGCCTGGCGTTTCTGGGACTCGGCGTGCAGCCGCCGCAGCCAAGCTGGGGCAACATGATTGCCGGTGGGCGCGACCTGATCGTGACCGCACCCTGGGTGGCGATCGCCCCCGGGATCGCCCTCATCCTCACCGTGCTGGGCTGCACGCTGCTCGGTGATGCGTGGCGGGACCGGTTGGCGGGTGAGGTGCCGACCACGCTGGCGGATAGAGCGTAGCAGACGCAGTTGTTAACCCGAAACGCTCGTCAGACGGAGCAGTTTTCTTAACCCGAAACGCTCGTCAGACGGCGCAGTGTGCGTGCAAAACGGCGACGTTTGAAAAGCGTTTAAGGTTTGATGAACGGCGCCGTTTGAAAGGCGTTTTGGGTTGAAAGTGCGAACGGCGGCGTTACAAATCGCCTAACGGGCGAGGATGGTTACCACCCCGCGGGGTCGGACGAGGAACCGGACGTCATTTGGCAGTGGCTCGAGCGGCGTTTCATCGAGGCGAGAGTGGACGGCCTCACGCACACCCGGCAGCTGCCATCCACCCTCCACTGCCTCGTCCAGCAGGTTGACGCAGCGCAGGACGACCCATTCGCCATCGTCGCTCTCCTTCATCGCGGAGAACGCGAGACCGTGACCGAACAGCGCCGGGCCCGCAATGCGGGCCACCGGATCGATCGCGGTGCGCCACGGCTCGCCCCGCAGCGGCAGCAGGACGTCGTCGGCAAGGCGTTCGATCAGTTGGATTGTGGATCCGTTGCGTGGGCCGTGCTGCGCGAAGCCGAAGTGAGCTTCGAACGGGCCCTGCGCCTGCGCGAGTGGGGCCGCTACCGGATAGCCGGCGTGGCCCGGTCGTGCCGGCAGGTCATGGCGCGACAGTTCGCCGACCGCGCGGACCAGCGTGACCCACAGCGTTCCATCGTCCGTGGCTTCGTACTCCGCGAGCCCGTCCGAGTAGATCGTGGCGCCGGCGTTGTCATTGAATAGCGACACGCACCTGTGCAGTGGTGCCGTGGGTGGAGCCGCCTCATTGCCGGCAACTGACTCGATCGGGCGTCGCTCGACGGCCCCGAAGGCGGCGTCGGCGAATACGCGTGGCGTCGTTATGCCGGTGCGAAAGCCAATTCGCACTCTGACATCGGTCGCCACCTGATCACTGTTGACGACTACGCGTGCGAACGAAGCGCCGGCATCGAGCTGCACCACGGTTCGCACCGCCTGTCGCACGGCGGCGGCGCGCCGAGGCTCACCTGTGGCACTCGTCAGGCGCCGCTCAGGAACGGACAAGCGCCACTCGCTCGTGAGTTCCGCCCGGAGTGGTCCCTTTGCAGTGACTCGAGATCGGACGAGCGTACCTGTGGAGTGTGAGCCAGGAATGGGGGACCGAGTGTACAGGTCGCCCCGCTCTCCCTCACTTTCGAGACGAATCCAGTCGTCGATGGTCGGACGATTGTCGACGACAACGCGGAGTCCCGACGGGCTCGATTCGATCCGCATCCAGTCGGAAGAAATCGCGTTTCGTTCGGCGTTCACGGCCGCTGGTGCCGGTGTCGCGCGCCGGCGCCGTTCGTCGACCGAAAGCGTCGCCAGTCCGAGGGGTGGCACGTCGGACACCCATGCCAATACACGGCGCCGCTCGATCAATCGGTTCCATGGATAATGCCTCGACGCTTCCTCTCGCGCGAAAACGCGTTCACGCGACAACGCCTGCACCGGCCCCGGCGGTTCACCAATCGAGAGCGGACCTGTTCGCCTGACCTTCGGCTCGATTCCCGCCGACGCGGGTCCCACTGGCGCATCATCGAGGACCAGGTCGACCTCGAGCTCCGCCACTCCGCTGCGGGCATGTGCCGCGGCGTTACGAATCAACACGGTCGTCTTCCACGTGGCGGGGTGTGTTCGAGCCGCATCCGCATCGTGACCCATGATCGACATGATCGACGCGTCGCGATATTCGATGGCCGCCGCAGTGGCTTCGTCGAGCCGCGCACTCATAGCGACCGCGACGTCGTCAATGCTGCAGCCGCACAGTGTGTCGTGGGGCTGGCAGAGGAGCACTTGTCGCCAGGCGGTTCGCGCCTGGTGTCGCCGATCGACGCCATCACCGCGCAGTCGCGCCAGCGCCGCCCAGGGCTCCGCATCTCGAATCAGCAGCCGTTCGGTCAGTGCATAACGACGCTTCAGTGCGGCCCGGCTGGCGAGCGTCCCCTGGAGCGTCCACGTGTAGCCATAGGAATCCCGCAGTTCGCCCTGCACGACCGGAAGTGACTGTTCCTTCGTGCGCTCAATGAGTTCACGTCCGAACTGCGCCAACGAACTCCGCGCGATGACCGCCGGACTTGCGGCGGCCGACAGTGCCGCGATGGCGTCATCGAGTCTCGCCTGCGGTGCGTGATGGTCCGCGCCGGCAGTCAACAGTGCGAGTCCAGTCAGCGACCGTGGCGCGAGTACGTCGCGAATTGACTGCCAGCGCTCGCGCGCCGCGTCGGCTTCGGGCGGAAGGTGCGACCCGAACTCGTATCCATCCGGTGGCAGGTGGTAGAGCACCACGGCTGACTCGTCAGGCGCGACCCAGGTCGCGGTATCTCCCGGCGGATGCGATCGGCCGCCGTATCCCCGCCATAACACGATCGACCCGAAGCCGAATCCGGATGCGATGGCGGGCAGGTACGCCGGATGCCCGAATGAGTCGGGGCAATACAGGACGTCGGGCGGCGTAGCGCGAAGAGAGCGCATGACCCTGACGCCGGCGAGGAGGTTTCGCACCAGTCCTTCACCAGACGGGATCAGCTCATCCGCGAGGACATACCACGGGCCGGCCTCGATGGCGCCCTGCCGCAGCGCATTTGATACATCAGCCGCGCGCTCGGGCCGCGCGTCGAGATAATCCTCCAGGACGACGGCCTGCCCATCCATTAGAAACGGAGAACCGGCACGCCCCTCAAGAACTCCGTCGATGAGCGACACGAGGCGGGCACGGAATTGCGCGAAGGGCCTGTACCACTCGCGATCCCAGTGCGTGTGCACCACGAGCCGGACTTCTAGATGCTCTTCCGGCTGCCGGATCGTCATGAAGCGGAGTCTGCGGGCGTTGCGGTAACACTGCAAGCGGCGATACCCTGCGCCCGGTCATTTTTCCTCCGCCTTCCTTCCTGTCGAATTGGGGACGGAGTCGACTCCGTCCCCACTCCGTCCCCACTCCGTCCCCGCATGCCCAGCCTCTTCGAGTGGTTCGAAAAACTTCGCGACCTGCCGACGCTCGTTCAGGCGGCCGGCTACATCGGACTCGTCGTCATCATTTTCGTCGAGACCGGGTTCTTCTTCGGCTTCTTCCTGCCCGGCGATTCGTTGCTGGTAACTGCCGGACTGCTCATTGCCACCGGGCTGGACATGAACGTCTACCTGCTTGGCGCGATGTTGAACGTGGCGGCCATCGCCGGCGATGCCCTCAACTTCTGGGTCGGTCGCATCACGGGACCGAGGATCTTCGTTCGCGATGACTCTTTCTTCTTCAAGAGGAAACACGTCGAGCGGGCTCACGAGTTCTACGTCAAGCACGGTGCCAAGACGATCTTCCTCGCGCGCTTCATGCCGATCATTCGGACGTTCGCTCCGCTCGTAGCCGGGGTTGCCAGGATGGACTACCGGGTTTTCGCGCTCTACAACGTTATCGGCGGGACGGCGTGGATCTGGAGCATGCTCTTCACGGGATACTTCCTCGGTCGCTACGTTCCGGGGATCGACAGGTACATCGAACTGGTTATCATCGTCGTGATCTTCCTGTCGATCCTGCCGGGAATCATCGCGTGGTTGAAGGAGCGCCGCCGGACACCGCAGTTGCCATGAGCGGCGTCGGCGCTCCGGACCAGACTTCACACCGGAGAACGACCGAAATGCCGCACACCCTGCCAGCCCTTCCGTACGCCTTCGATGCGCTCGAGCCGCACATCGATGCGACCACGATGCAGATCCATCACGGCAAGCATCATCAGGCGTATGTCAACAACCTGAACACCGCGCTCGACAAACATCCGGAGCTGCACGAAAAGCCACTCGAGGCAATCCTGGCCGACCTGTCCAGCGTTCCCGAGGGCGTGCGCGGCGCCGTGCGCAACAACGGCGGCGGCCACTGGAACCACTCGATGTTCTGGACCATCATGGCGCCGAGCGGTGGTGGTGACCCATCGGGTGCACTGGGCACCGCGATCACCGCAACGTTCGAGAGCTTCGCGAAGTTCAAGGAGCAGTTTGCCGCGGCCGGCGTGTCGCGATTCGGCTCCGGTTGGGCATGGTTGGTCCGCAAGGGAAGCGCGTTGTCGATCACGTCGACACCAAACCAGGACAACCCACTCATGGACGGCGTCGCGGCGCGCGACATCATCCTTGGCCTCGACGTGTGGGAACACGCGTACTACCTGAAGTACCAGAACCGGCGGCCGGACTACATCGGCGCGTGGTGGAATGTCGTGAACTGGAAGGCAGTGGCGGATCGCTACGGTAGCTGACTCACACGACTCCTAGTGCGGAGAGCCCCCCGCAAAAGCCTTTAACACGGAGGCCACGGAGGTCTCGGAGGAAAACAATCGAATGCGGTTGCCTGCCTCCGTGACCCCTGTGACCTCCGTGTTGAAAGTCTTTTCCCGGATTTTACTGGGCTATGAAGTTGTTAACGCGCTGCCTCTCCCTCGAGGTAAGTGTACCCCTCGAGGCCCGCGACGTACTCGGCGATGAACGTATTCGACTCCGGCCTCGTCAGGTTTGACGCCCCGGACACTTTGCGCCGGAACGTGGCCAACAGGTCGCTCGCCTTGAACTGCACGTAGTTCAGCACTTCGGTCACGGTGTCGCCGTGTACCATGTCGGTCACTTCGTAGCCAGTCTCGGAGAGACGGATGTGTACCGCGTTCGTATCGCCGAACAGGTTGTGCAAGTCGCCCAGGATCTCCTGGTACGCGCCGGTCAGGAAGACGCCGAGCACGTACTGGTCGTCGTCGTGGAACTCGTGCAGGGGAAGGCTCGGCTGACCTGACTTGCCTCCGATGAACTTCTCGATCTTGCCGTCGGAGTCGCACGTGATGTCCTGCAACGTGCCGCGCCGCGTCGGTTTCTCCAGGTGGCGGTGCACCGGCATGATCGGAAACAGCTGATCGATCGCCCAGGAGTCGGGCAGCGACTGGAAGAGTGAGAAATTGAGGAAGTAGCGGTCGACCTGTGTCGATCGCAGGTCACTCATGATGTCGTCGTATCCGTTCGGCGATTCGTCGACCAGCTGCGCCACACGATTGACCGTCGCGAAATAAATCGTCTCAGCGACGGCACGGTCGCGGAGCGTGATGACGCCTGCGGTAAAGAGCTGCTGTGCACGCTCCTTGTCGAACGATGCATCGTGGAAGATCTCGATGACCTTTCGCTTCGGCAGCCGTTTCTTTCCGAGCGCCTTGTAGTCCTCCACCATCTCGTGCAGGAGCGGTGGAGCATCCTCGGTCAGCTCCTCCGGCACCGTGTGTTCAGCCTGCGACTCGACGTCGATCACCTTGAGCAACAACAGCGCGTGATGTGCCGTGAGCGCGCGACCCGACTCGCTGATGATGTGCGGCATCGGGATGTCCTGGTCCCGGCACACTTCGGCGATCGTGTACACCACGTCGTTCGCGTACTCCTGCAGCGTGTAGTTCACGCTGGCGTTGCTGGTGGAGCTCGTCCCGTCATAGTCCACCCCGAGTCCACCGCCGACATCGACATACGTGATGTCGACGCCGAGCGCCCGAAGCTCGACGTAGAACCGCGTGATCTCACCCAGCGCCGTCTTGATGTACCGGATGTCCGTGATCTGGCTGCCGAGGTGGAAGTGAATGAGCTTGAGCACGTCGAGCTGGCCGCGTTCACGAAGCCGATCGACGAGCTTCATCAACTCGGCGGCGCTGAGTCCGAACTTCGACTTTTCTCCGCCACTCTGGGCCCATCGACCCGACCCTTCGGTCGCCAGTTTGATGCGCACGCCGGCCATCGGCGTGACACCGAGGTCGGACGCGGCATCCAACAGGACATCGAGCTCGCTGAGCTGTTCGAGCACGATGAATACGCGGTGCCCGAGGCGCTGGCCCATCAGCGCCAGTCGCATGAACTCTTCGTCCTTGTAGCCATTACACACGATCAGGTGCTCGGTCGACTCGGTGAGCCCCAGCACCGCCTGCAGCTCCGGCTTCGACCCGCACTCCAGCCCCACCTGGTGCTTGCGCCCGAACTCGAAAATCTCCTCCACCACGTGCCGCTGCTGGTTCACCTTGATCGGATAGACCGTGGTGTACCCGCCCGAATACTCGAACTCGCGAATCGCGGATTCGAAACGTTCGCTCAGTTGCTCGATCCGCGTCTGCAGGATGTCGGAGAAACGCAACAGTACGGGAAGCGCGACCCCCTGCTCCTCGAGATCCATCGCCAGCTCGTGGAGGTCGAGGGTGCGTTCGGGACGGTTCGGATCGGGCCGCACTACCGCGTGCCCTGACGCGTCGATGTCGATGAACCCCGCACCCCAACCGTCAACGTTGTAGAGCGCTTTCGCGTCGTCAACGGACCATTCCGGCGTCGCGGGCGGCGCGGGCGGTGTGGTCGTCGCCGTCTGTGGAGCACGGGTACTCGTCATGGCGCGAACTATAGGTACTTCCAGAGCCGTGCGGTATCCTGCGCGGGTGACACCCGTGCCGCGTCAGGCGGACCCGTCGCGGCTCGATCCGAACAGCGGTTCCGCCTTGCGGTTGCCCGTTCCATGAGACAGATCATTGTCCGGTTCGCAAGCAGGCGCACACGGCGCTCACCCATTCCCGTTTTCCCGCATGAATACCATCGCAAAGATTCTGGGCGGCATCGTACTCGTCTGTCTCATGGTTTTGTCGACGATCTTCGTTTTCTCGACGCAGACCCTCAACAAGGCCATCGAGTACAGTGACGCGTCCCCGCCCATCCCGAGGGATTCGGTGGCGATCGCGCGTGGCCTGCACCTGTCGCGGGCCATCAGCAAGTGTGTGGAGTGTCACGGCAACGATCTGGGTGGACAGGTTGTGTTCGATGAGCTGCCGATGGCGCGTGTCGTTGCGCCGAACCTGACCTCGGGCCGCGGTGGCATCGCCGCGAACCGCACCGACGATGACTTCCTTCGGGCCATCAGGCATGGCATAGGCTTGGGTGGTCGCCCCCTGGCCCTGATGCCGGCTCGAAACTACTGGCACATGGGGGATGTGGACGTCGGGTCCTTGATCGCCTATGTGCGTTCAGTCCCGGCGGTGGATCGCGAGTTGGAGCCGACAAAGTTCGGGCTCGTCGGACGAGTTCTCGTGCTCAAAGGAGACCTGGACGACTTGTTCGAGGCGAAAGGCATGGACCATACTGCTCGCCGTCCCGTACCTCCGGCAGCCGACACCACGGCTGACTACGGCCGCTACCTCGCCGAGATCGGCGGTTGCACTGGTTGCCATGGTCCGACCCTCTCTGGCGGTTCGTCACCGGGAGCGCCGCCAGGCATGAAGCCGTCCGCCAACATCACGCCGGAAGGAATCGGGACCTGGACCGAGCAGGACTTCTTCAAGGCGCTGCGCGAGGGCATCCGTCCCGCCGGGACGGCGATCGACTCGACGGTGATGCCGATCCGGTTGACGCGCGAAATGACGGACCTCGAGACCAAGGCCATTTATCTCTACCTGCGGACCGTGCCACCCAAGCCGTTTGGTGGTCGATAAGGTGCCAGGCTTCAGCCCCTGCCCGGTCAATGCCGGGCGGGAGCGAAACGGGATACTTGCAGAGCTGGCGGCGTATCGTTGGAAACAGGGCATGAGTCGTGAATTGTCGCGATTGCCGTCAGTTTCGTGCCGTGCCGAAAGACCACTCACGAATCACTCGAGCAGACAACCGCGTGGCGTCGATGTTGCGGTCATTGGGCCGGAGGTGGCAGGGTCTGCCACATCCGAGCTAACTTTCTGCCTGATGCAACTCGTCTTGTTCCGGTGGGTGGGGGACCGTTCGTGCTCCTGAAGCGCTTCTACCATGACGGGCTGGCCCAGGCCAGTTACCTGATTGGCTGCCAGCGGACCGGTGAAGCGCTCATCGTCGATGCGAACCGCGACGTCGCTCAATACATCGAGGCGGCGCGCGTGGCGGGCCTCCGCGTAACGCACGTTACCGAGACGCACATCCACGCGGACTACCTGTCCGGATCGCGTGAGCTCGCCGCCGCGACCGGTGCGACACTGCTTCTTTCCGCCGAAGGTGGGCAGGAATGGCAGTACAAGTTCGCGCGGGAGGACGGCGCGACGTACCTGCGCGACGGCGACACGTTCACGGTTGGGAATGTCCGCATCGAAGCGATGCACACACCGGGACACACTCCCGAACATCTCACGTTCCTCGTCGCGGACACGCTGGCATCGCCGCAGCCGATTGGCGCGCTGACCGGCGACTTCATTTTTGTCGGCGACGTCGGGCGCCCCGACCTGCTGGAGCGCGTCGCAGGCGTTGAAGGCAGCACGCGCGCCGGCGCCAAGCTGCTGTTCGAGTCCCTGCGTCGTTTCACCGAGCGTTGTCCTGACTGGCTCCAGCTCTGGCCGGCCCACGGCGCCGGTTCAGCCTGCGGGAAGTCGCTGGGTGCCCTTCCCCAGACAACGTTAGGCTACGAAAAGCTCACCAACTGGGCTTTCCAGATCGATCGCGAAGAAACGTTCGTGGAAGCGGTGCTCGACGGCCAGGTGGAGCCGCCGACGTATTTCGGGACGATGAAGCGGCTCAACCGCGACGGCCCGGCACCCCTCGGCGGGATGAAAACTCCGCGCCGACTCGAGCCGCAGGCACTCGAAGGCGCGCTCGCCAGGAAGGACGTGGTCATCGACCTGCGGCGCTCCGACGAATTCGCCGCCGGACACGTGCCTGGATCGATCAACATTCCACTGAAAAAAAGCTTCGCGTCGTATTCGGGCTGGGTCGTGCCGTACGACCGGGACCTGTTCCTGCTATCAGCCGGCAGCGACGATGCCCAGGCGCGACACGCGACCGCGGAACTCGCCATGATCGGTCTCGATCGAGTGGTGGGGTGGTTCGGTATGGATGCGCTGCAGGCGTGGGGTACCGCCGGCCGAGCGCTCGCGACCTCGCATGAAATTGCTCCCACGGACGTCGCCGCGCGGGTCAGGAGTGGAGCGATCCTGGTCGACGTGCGCTCCACTCCCGAATGGCGATCCGGTCACATTGCCGGTTCAGTGCACGCACCGCTGGGACGCCTGGTGGCGCAACTCGCCGAGAAGCCCCGCTCCCAACCGATCATGCTCTTGTGTGAGAGCGGAAACCGTTCTGCGGTCGGTGCGAGTTTGCTCGCCGCGGCCGGATTTACTGACGTGGCGAACGTCACCGGCGGCGTCGCCGAGTGGCGACGCGAGAGCTTGCCGCTCGAAGTCGACACGGTCGTCTTCGCGGCGACCACCTGATGACCCGACGACTCCTCGCGTACTTCTTCAGGGGCCTGGTGCTCCTCGCACCGCTCGCCGTCACGGTCTACGTCTGCTGGTGGTTGTTCCGATCCGTGGACGGCTGGCTCGGGATCTCCATCCCCGGGGTCGGCTTCCTCGCGACACTCCTGCTGATCATGCTCGTCGGGTTCCTGGGCTCGAACCTGCTGACCCGCGGCGCCATGTCCGTGTTCGACAGCCTGCTCAACAAGTTGCCGTTCGTCAGCCTCGTCTACGGCTCAACGCGCGACCTGGTGAAGGCATTTGTCGGTGAGAAGCGGCGCTTCGACAAGCCGGTCCTCGTGGAACTCTTTCCGGGTGGGCATGCGCACATCATCGGATTCGTGACCCAGGAGTCACTGGCAAAGCTGGGTCACCCGTCGCTCGTTTCGGTCTACGTCCCGCAATCGTACCACTGGGCTGGACAGGTCTTTGTGTTTCCCGCCAACGTGGTGCAACGGCTCGACGCGTCCAGCGCGGCCGTCATGGCATTCATCGTGTCGGGAGGCGTCACGGAAATCAAAGTCGACGGCGAAGGGGCCGTGGGCGCCGCCGGCGCCCGGAGCGCCTGATGCGCATCCGCCGGTTGGTGGTGCTCGGCGCGTTAGGCACTGCGTTAGATGCTGCGTTAGGCGCGACGGTAGTTGCCGCGACGGCCGCCGGCGCGCAGCGTGCCACGGCGGCCCCGGCCCGGCCAATCCTGCTCCGGCCGGCGCGGGTGTTCGACGGCACGGGACCGGGCCTCCAGGAGGGATTCGTGGTGCTGGTGCGCGGCGAGCGCATCGAGGCCGTGGGACCGGCCGCCCAGGTGACCGTGCCGCGCGACGCCGAGGTCATCGACCTTCCCGGCCTGACACTGCTGCCTGGATTGATTGACGCCCATTCACACGTCCTCCTTCATCCCTACAACGAGGCGTCGTGGGAGGACCAGGTCCTGCGTGAATCGTTAGGTGAGCGGGTGGCACGGGCCACGGTGCACCTGACCCGGACGCTGCAGGCCGGTTTCACGACGTTGCGCGACCTGGGGACCGAAGGGGCCGGGTACACCGATGTCGGCCTGAAACAGGCGGTGGATAAGGGCGTGATTGCGGGTCCGCGGCTCATCGTCACCACGCGCGCCATCGTCATGCGGGGGAGCTACGCCCCGCGTGGCTTTGCGCCCGAGTGGGACATTCCGCAGGGCGCGGAAGAAGCCGCAGGACTGGAAGACCTGTCGCGCATCGTGCGGGACCAGATCAAGCACGGCGCCGAGTGGATCAAGGTCTACGCCGACTACCGTTGGGGGCCTAACGGGGAGGCCAGGCCGGCATTCACGGAGGAAGAACTGCGCCGTGTCGTCGAGATTGCTTCAAGCAGCGGACGGCCGGTCATGGCACACGCGTCCACGGCCGAGGGCATGCGGCGAGCGGCTGCGGCTGGCGTGACGACGATCGAACATGGCGACAACGGCACGCCCGAGGTCTTCAAACTGATGGCGGAGCGAGGCGTCGCGTTCTGTCCAACGCTCGCGGCAGGGGATGCGACGGCCCAATACGCCGGATGGCGCAAGGGCGTGGACCCGGAGCCGGCGCGATTTGCAACAAAACGGGCCAGCTTCAAGGCGGCCGTGGCAGCCGGCGTGGTCATATGCAACGGAAGCGACGTTGGGGTGTTCAGTCATGGTGACAACGCCCGTGAGCTCGAGCTGCTCGTCGACTACGGCCTCACGCCGCTGGACGCCTTGCGAGCGGCCACGTCCGCGACCGCCAAGGCGTTACATCTGGAGAATCGGATCGGACAGGTCAAACCGGGCTTGCTGGCCGACCTGATCGCCGTCGAGGGGGACCCGACG
>Ga0070698_100001919_pt1 | contig 23111 bp, 12 predicted proteins | sample KBSK1502metaG_FD_65477 | JGI IMG/M metagenome (GOLD analysis project Ga0070698, IMG submission 65477) | Corn, switchgrass and miscanthus rhizosphere microbial communities from Kellogg Biological Station, Michigan, USA - KBS K1-50-2 metaG | ecosystem: Host-associated > Plants > Roots >...
AGTTCTAATCTTAATCAACGGACAGACAGCCGAGCTGAGTCGGAGACTTTAACGGAGACGGCAAGCCTGACCTCGCCGCCGCGACTTTCACTAATGGTTTTTTTAGTCGGGAATTGGTTCCTAATGCAGAGCGTGTTCACACTCGACTGAACGGATCGGCAAGCATGGGCTCATCTAACAGGTCATTTTCAAACTTCGCAGAGAACGAAATATGAATCAGCGAAATCTGTGCAGTTTGCGGATGCGTATTTGAGCATTTTTCGAAATGAACCGTCGCCCATCGAACTTGTCGAGTGAGCAAGACGTACAGCTACGCATCGCCTTTCTTGTTTGAAGCCTGGAGGGTTAGAACGAATGAAGCGGACCGCGAGACTTGCCGGATTACTTTGGCGTTGTCCACAGTTACCGGCGGTTTTGGCCTGGCCTACCTGCGGTCCAACATCATCGTCCCGGGAGATCCGGCCGCGCCGGCCGGCAACATACATGCTTCTGAGTTTTGGTTCCGGGCCGCGTTCGCCGGCATTCTTTTCGGGCAGGTTTTCATGTTCTTCGCCGGACTGACGTTGTTCCACTTATTCCGGGAAGTTAACCGACGGATGGCCACGGTGTTATTAGCATCGGGTTTTCGTTTGGCGCGCTCGGTGGAATCCCAACCATCCTCTGGTTGTTGATCAAAGGCGCGAAAGAACCCTCGCAGACCAGCGAGGCTTAGTTTTCCGAGGAGAGGCTTTATGAAAGCAATCGTCTATCACGAATATGGTCCACCCGATGTGCTCAAGTGTGAAGAGGTTGAAAAGCCGGTTCCAAAAGACAATGAAGTTCTAATCAAAGTGCGCGCGGCTTCGGTCAATCCGCTCGATTGGCGGGTGATGAAAGGCGAGCCTAAAGTCGTTCGCATAGCCGCCAAGCTGCTGGGACTGAAGACCGGACGACCCGGCGTCGATGTCGCCGGCGAGGTTGAAGCGGTTGGCAGGAAAGTCACGCAATTCAAGCCAGGCGACAGAGTGTTCGGGGGTGGTCGCGGCGCCTTTGCCGAGTACGCGACCAGTACGGAGAAAAACATCGTCATGAAACCGGAGAGCGTGACATTCGAACAAGCCGCTTCCGTTTACGTTGCGGGGCTCACCGCGTTGCAGGGCCTGCGCGACAAGGGACGAATCCAGCCGGGCACAAAGGCCTTGATTAATGGCGCCGCCGGAGGTGTGGGTACGTTCGCGGTGCAGCTCGCGAAGACCTTCGGAGCAAAAGTGACCGGCGTATGCAGTACGAGAAACCTCGAGATGGTCAAATCGATTGGCGCAGATACAGTCATTGATTACACGAAAAAAGATTTCACGAAACTCGCGATGCATTACGACGTGATTCTCGAATGCGTCGGCAACAAGTCGCTATCAGAATGCCGGCGAGTGCTGAATCCGAAGGGAAGAACCCTGATGGTGGGCGCCCCGCACGATCCGACGCTGGTTAGTATGATCGGCCCTTTTATCAAAGCTCTTTTGACGTCGCCTTTCATGAGCCGCAAGGCGATCCCCGTCCTCGGGAAACCGAGCCAGAAGGATCTGAACTTCCTGGGTGAACTCATTGCGATGGGAAGACTCACTCCGGTCATAGATAGAGTTTACGATTTGAACGAGACGGCTGATGCTCTTCAGTATCTCGAGCAGGGCCACGCCCGCGGAAAAGTGATCGTAGCAGTGCGGTGAGCAAGTCACAGGTTTTACCGCACCAGGCCCCAGCTTTGCGCATCGCGCGAACTACTGGTCGAGCGCGCAAGTTCGCTCGGCTTCATGTTTCAAAGCTCCATTGTGGATGCCCACAGGGAGGGTTGTGGCTGTCCCTCGTACTTCAAAGTTGTCCAGGGGTTATCGTCGGGTCAGAGTAAGTTCACGCCCAAATGGTCCTGCCCAATTACGCGGGCCTTAAAGAGCCGCCGAGTACGACCAGGAATGATTGCGCAACTGAGACTCGAGTTTCTGAAACTGATCCGCAGCAGGAGTTTCCTGCTCTCGTTCATCGCCCTCACGGCCTTTGTGGCGTTGATGCTCTGGGGATTTTATTCCTACGCCGAGCGCAAGGCCGGCCAGGAAGTAACGCAACAGTTCAAGTACACCTATGAGTCGAAGAGTTATTTCAACGGCCTCACCTTCGCACTCTATTCGGTGATGTTTTCTTTTAGCTTGCTGATTCCCATCTTTGTGGCGATGACTGCCGGCGCGCAGATCGCGGGCGAGAGGCAAGCCGGTACGCTGCGCATGATCTGCGTGCGGCCGATCTCGCGAGTCTCGCTCCTGCTCTCAAAATTTCTGGTGGTAGCTTTCTATACATACCTGTTAGTGGCTTTTTTTATCGGCCTGAATTTGTTGGTGGGCTTGTGCTTTGTTGGCTGGGGCGATCTGCAACTTTATCCGGGCGCGCTCAATCTCGTGGATGAACCGGGCAAGTTGCTGCGCGACGAAGCGCTTTGGCGTTTCGTTTACGCCAGCCTGTCGGGAACGTGGGCACTGTTGGTGATTGCCGCCATCGCTATGCTCTTTTCAGTTCTGTGCGAGAGCCCGGCAGTCGCGACCGTGGCGACCCTGGCTCTATATCTCGTCTTTCACATCATTGGTCGCGTTGAGGTTTTTGAGCACTTGCGGCCCTACTTCTTCACTACCGATATGGACTTCTGGCGCGACGTGTTCAAGCCTGAAATCCCCTGGCAAAGCTTCCAGCATTACGGCAGCATCTGCGGCGCCTATGTCTTCGGAATTTTGCTGGTGACGATAGCAATCTTCGATCGAAAGGACATCACCAGCTGAAGATGTGGGCAAAGATTCTGCTGACTGCGCTCTGCTTGTTGATGATTTGGGGCGCGGTTCGTTTCGATCCGTCGCGACCGCGCTCACTGCTGGCCTCAAAAGCCTCGGATGGCCCACACCTGCGTCTGATCACCTGGAACATCGGCTATGCCGAACTCGAAGACGACAGCCGCGCGCACACGAGTGACCTGCACGGCGTGGCCGAGACAATTCTGAGTAACGATCCTGACGCCGTCGCGCTTCAGGAGTTGACCGGTCCAGAGCAACTTAGGGTTTTGCTCGGTTATCTTCAGGGCCGATATAGGGGAGCGGTGGCGCTTCCGGGTAACTCCGATCGCGTCGACGCAGTGCTGGTCAAAGATCGCGACGCCCGTTTTGAAAACTTACCGGCCGACGGGAAATACGCCATCGCGGCGGCGTTTCATCTTCGACCTCAATCGCCGGCGGTCGTGCTGGTGAGTGCGCACGCGGACGCCTTCAGTGCGACGCGAAGGCGCACGTTTACCGGTGAGATGATTGACTGGACTCGCGGCCGGCTCCGAGGATCAATAGTTCTAATCGGAGGTGATTTTAATTTCGAGCTCGACGCGAAAGACGAATCACACTTTTACACTGACAACGTGAAGAACGATAGCGAGGCTTACAGTTATGTGCTGAAGTACTTTCGTGATTTGGGTCGAGATGCAGGATACACGGCGGTCAACGATCGCCGCATCGACTATGTCTTCGGACCACCCGAGACGGTATTTCTGCACCGCGCAGAAGTTTTGCGCAGCGCCGGCGCCGGAAAAATGGACCATTGGCCTCTGCTCGTCGAGGTAGCATTGTGAGTAGGTCGCAAATGGCCTCGGTACGGAACCGGAACCGGGAGCGGTAGCGACCGGGTATAGACTCAACGCTGAACCTGGAGTTCTCTTTCAAATGACGCAAGTCGTTTTACAGACAGAACAATTGACCAAGAAGTACCGGCGACGGTTGGTTGTAGATCACCTGTCGCTGCTGGTTGAGAAGGACGACATCTTCGGCTTCCTGGGCCGGAATGGCGCCGGGAAATCGACCACTATTCGGATGGCGCTGGGCCTGGTCCGTCCAACTTCCGGGAACGTCCGGCTGCTCGGCCACGATATGTCGCGCCACCCGCTCCGCGCATTGAAGCGCATCGGAGCGATTGTCGAAGCACCGGCCTTTTATGAAAACTTCTCGGGGCGGCAGAACCTGCGAATGTTTGCCGCAATGTCCGGCGGCACAGAGAGGCAGCGGATCGAAGAGGTGCTCGAGATTGTCGGCTTGCGCGATCGCGCCGGCGATCGCGTGCGAGTCTATTCTCATGGAATGCGGCAGCGTCTGGGCATTGCACAGGCGCTGCTTCCTAATCCGGAGCTAATCATTCTGGACGAACCGACGGATGGACTGGATCCGCAAGGACTCTGTGAGACTCGTGAGTTGATTCGCCGGCTGCGAGACGAGCTCGGTCTCACGGTCGTGCTCTCGAGCCATCTGCTCCATGAGGTTGAGCAAATCTGCAACCGAGTTGCGATCATCGACGGCGGCCGCCTGCTCTATCAAGGCTCGGTTGAGGATTTGCTTCGCAAGAACAAGCTGATCAAGCTGAAGGTGGATCGGGTAAACGAGGCATACGAGCTGTTGATGAAGAACCCGCTGCTCTCCCTGAGTCGCAATGGTGACGAGTCTCTGTATCTAAAGATGTCCAACGAACAGATCCCGCTGATCAATGCTTTGCTGGTCCAGCACGGCTTCCGCGTCATGGAGCTTTCGCCCCAGCGCGAGTCTCTGGAACAAGTTTTTCTGAGCCTCACCCAGGCAGCAAACATTCGCAGCCGGGACTAGCGCCTAATCTCGCGCAGCCTTTGCGTCGTCTGCGCCTATGCGCTGAGCTTTGTGAATCTCATTCCCTAACTCAATGAAGCCGTCCAATGTGTCCAGCCACAGAACGCGAAGCGTGCCACCCTCGGCCCGCGGAAAATTAATAAGCCATTCACCAACCGTGGTAGCGCGTGCTGATGCTGGGATCCATCACGTCGCTTCTTCTTCATCGCTATGAATAATCCATTGGCAGAGAGCGGCGAGCGAACACGCGCAAGTCTTAATGAGAATTTCTCTCTGCCGGCTCCCGGTGCACACAATGCCAAAAGGCTCGACATCGAAAAACTTCTTCTTGAGGAAGATACAAACGAGTCTTAAGCCAAAGTTTGTCTTCAATCGCAAATCAATAATTGTTCTGACTATCGCAATTCTTCTTGTTTCCATCATCGGCCTATGGCGAATTAAACAGCAGGCCCAACGCCAACTTGAAGAGGAACGCGCGCTGCTCGAGAAGCGTAACATCGTTCCCTTTGAGAAAAAGCTGTCTCCATCTTTTGCGAGTGAGGATCTAACCGTCTGGCAAGGCTATAGAGACACGAGGGCGGTGGCGCAGTTCAAAGACTCGTATTTTGTCGCTACAGATGGCGGACTGGTTGAGCTTGGTGCCTCAGGAAATCTTTTACGACACTACAGCGTGCTTGATGGCTTGCCGGAGAGCGACCTCGTCAGCCTTTCCTCGTTCAACTCAAAGCTCTTTATCGGCACGCGCACACAAGGGCTGGTCGCGTTCGACGGGGAACGTTTTGAAAGCTATCGCTGGACGGATCGTGCGCCCCAAGCAATAGGTGCTCTGTTTGCAGATGCAGGCCGGTTGCTGATCGGCACAACCGCCGGAGGCTTGATCGAATTTGATGGCCAGCAGTTCAGGGAGATCAAAGCCGGCGCCGATCACCTGCGGCTAACCGGCATCAATTATCTTTCGCAGAATGGCGCGCGTCTCTTCGCCGGCACCTTTGCCGATGGTTTGTGGGTTGAAGAAGGAGCGCGCTGGTCTCATTTCACGGCCGCGGATGGCTTGCTCTCAAATCGCATCGTTTCTGTAGTAGCTAATCGCGAACAGCTCTTCGTTGCTTCCGACTACGGCCTGACTGTGGCTCCGTTATCCAGTCTTTCGACGGCAACGGAACCAACGTTACCGAAACGCTTTCGCTCAGTCGCCGTCTTGCCCTCTCTGTCCGGCATGATCGACTTCGGTCAAGGCATCCTGCTTTGTAAGGATAACGGCGAAACCTTTTCAGTCGCGGCCGGCGGGGACCTGTCACGCCTGCAGGTCAACGCTATTGACTGGAAGAGACCCACCGGTGCGGCCGGTTGTCGTTTGAGTGTGCTCGCAGGTGATGTCTGGCTGTTGAGCAGCGAGGGAATTCATCACGCGCAGATGGAGGCATTTGAAGATCCAGGCAAGGCGAGATCTCTTCCATTTTCTCCCTTCGGCCAAAATGGCAGCAGTCAATCGCTCACGACCAATTTGATTTCAGCACTCACGTTTGACGCGCAGGGCAGGCTCTGGGTGGGGACCTTTAGAAACGGGATCGACGTACTGACGGCCGCGGGAAACAAGCTTACGCACCTTGAGTCTGACGATGTGCGCGAGATCAATTTCCTGGTTGAAGATCGAGCAGCCGGGACCGTGCTGGCCGCTACCTCTCAAGGTCTGCTGCGGTTTAACGCAGACTTACGAGCAATTGGCCGCTGGTCAACCGGAGATGGCTTGCTGAGTAACTCCGTCTTGCAGGTGGCCCAGACGCCGGCCGCTCCCGAAGAGACAGCCGGGAAATTCGTGATGGCCTGTGCGACAAGCAAAGGGCTCTCGCTAGGCATGCCGGGCAAACTGCGCGGTCTAACTACGGTCCAGGGCCTGCCGAGTAACAGCCTCTACACGCTTTTGGTTCAAGGTCGAAAAATTTACGCCGGAACGCTCGGCGGTCTCGCGCTGATTGAAGACGGACGTGTCGTTCGCGTCTTCAAAGATACCAATTCGAATCTGACGCACAACTGGATCACGGCTCTGTGCATGGTTGGGTCGCGTCTCTTCGTCGGCACTTACGGCGGCGGAGTCTTCGAGCTGACGGCTGCCGGGGAGTTACAGAGTTTTTCATCAGCAGCGGGGCGATTGGTCGTCAACCCGAACGCGATGTGGGGAGACGGCGAACGACTGTACGCCGGCACGCTCGACGGAGTTTTGATCTTTGATCTTCGTTCGCAGAAGTGGACCCACCTCACGCAAGAGTTGCCTTCGCGCACGGTGCTCAGCATCACGGGCGATGAAAAATACGTGTACTTCGGCACGACCAGCGGAATCGCGCGGATCGCGCACGCCTATTGGAATGCAGGTTAAGAGTTATGTGCGTACTTGAACATCATTGCCACGCGTTGCGGCCTAGCCGCTGTGGAAAGGAATGTCAGGTAGAGGAATGAGCATGACGATGAATGAGAGGCAGAGGCCGAACGGCGCGAGCGCCAGAATAGTCTGGTTGAAAGCATTCATATTCCTCCTGCTTCTTTTGCCGCTCTGTTGGTCGTTGCGCCGCAGCTCAGCACAATCGGGAGTGCTGATTCCTTCTACCAGCGACAAACCGAACGTGGCCGCGCTCTCGCTGCAATCGATGAACGTGGATGTGCTGATCGATAACCAGCACGTGCGGGTACGCGTGCGGCAGATTTTCGACAGTCACGTGGCCCAGGCGCTCGAAGGGAAATATCTTTTTGCGTTGCCATCGCAAGCTTCCGTTTCGGACTTTGCGGTTTGGGAAGCCGACCTGCGCATTCCCGGCGTGATGATGGAAAAGCGTCGCGCCAACGCGATCTATAGCCAGATCAAACAACAGCAAGTTGATCCCGGATTACTGCAACAGGATGACGAGCACGAAGGGAGTTCTGCTTTCGCGGCCAAAGTTTTTCCGATACCCGGCTACGGCACCAAGCGGATCGAGATGGAATATACGGAGGTGCTGCCGGTTGAGAGTCTGACGTCCCACTTCACCTTTCCTTTGAAACCATCATTCGGCGATCCGCAGCGCGTGGCGGAGTTTAACCTGCACCTTCACGTCTTGAGTGATTATCCGATTTCGGTGCAAGCGCCAGGTGCCGATAGTTATCCGCTCAAGATAACGAAATCCGAAGCCGGCGAATTCGAAGGCAACTTCCAGGCGCGTGAGCTGGAGCTGAAGGAAGACTTTGCGTTCGACTATCGCATCAACGTTCCGGACAGCGCTCTTTCGTGGATTGCTTATCGCGCGCCGGAACAGATTTCCGCGTACGACCTGAGAGACCCGGCCCTCGCCGCGCCCAATCCGGATGGGTACTTTGAAGCGCGGGCTATTTTTAATCAACGCAATAACAATCAAGCGCAACAGTCCCGAAACATCGTGCTCCTGCTCGACACATCGCTTTCCATGTATGGCGAGAAACTCAAACGGGCGGTTGAAGCATTGGACTATTTCCTGCATTCGTTAACGCCACAGGATCAATTCAATCTGATCCTTTTCAATGACGAGCCGAACGCTCTTTCGCCGGCGCCGCTTAACGGCACGGCTGAAAATGTAGAGCACGCGCTTGAGTTTATTAAAGGTTCAGCCCTCGGCGGTGGCACCGATTTACGAAAGGCCCTCACCAAATCGATCGAAGTGGCCAGGGCCTTCCCGGCCGGGGAACACTGCATCGTGCTGGTTTCTGATGTTAATCCAACCATGGGTACCAGAAACCTGAAGCAAATAGTTCAGGCGCTTAACTCGGGTAAAACGGGCGCGGCTCCGGCCAGAGTCTTCGCCTTCGGGTTGGGCAGTGACGCTAATGGCGCGTTGCTCGAGTCACTGGCCAAGGCTGGTCATGGTTACTTCGCGCGCGCCCGCGAGACCGAGGACATCACCACCGCGCTCAAGATCTTTTTTGAACATGTGGGCAGTTTGAGCATCGAGGGTCTGCGTTTGACGACGGCCGACAAAAGTAATTTTTACCAGGTCTATGCGACGGGCGATTACAGCTTTGACCGCTCGAGTCTGGCGTTTGTCGGTCGCTACAAGAAGCCTGCGGCCCAGACAACGGTCAGCGTGGGAGGGCAATTTGGAACGGCCGCGATCAATCTTTCGCGCACCGTCGCCTTGCCCGAACTGGCGGACACGCACGAACACCTGCCGCGACTCTGGGCGCGCGCGCGGGTTGATGCGTTGCTGCGCGAAATGGATCTGAACGGCGAGCGTGAAGACTACATCGCGGAGATTATCCGCCTCTCGGAAAAATACAAATTCGTGACGCCATACACTGCTTTTATCGCAGCGCCGCGCGCGCTCCTGCGTCCGCGACTGATCCAGCCGGGCGATCCTGTTTTGCGGGTAAAGACCGACGAATCGATCAAATCGGTCTTTGTCGTGCTGCCATTTGGCGAAACGCTCCCGCTCAAGTTCCTGCCCGGCGAGAAAGTTTGGGAGGCTCGCTTCCTGGCTCCGGCGTGGATGCCGGATGGCGCCTATCGGTGCCGGCTTTTACTAACGGACAAAAACGGCAATGGTTATCAGGAAGAGAAGAGTTTCGTCGTCGACAGCCACGCGCCGAAGCTTAACGCGCGGGTGGAATCACAAACAGTGCGAGCCGGAGATGATGTGTTGTTACGCGTCGGGGCCGACAGCGATACGGTCCGGTTGATGGCGCGGATGTACGGCGCGCAACCAGTCCAACTCTTCTGGTCGAACAAAGAGCAAACCAATGTCGGAAATCTGCGCGTCCCGCCGGGCCTGGCGGCGGGCCGGTACACGCTGGTCATCTCGGCTGAAGATTTCGCGCACAATCAATCGAGCGCGGAGATACAAATAGATGTTCTGGCGCGGTAGTGCATAACAGCTCCGCAGGAGCGACATGTTTCAAGCGATGAAGCAAACAAAGCAAACGAACATTACGCTCCTGCGGAGCCGCCGAGCTTTGTTCAGCAGGTGGTACACAAACATTTCGTCCCTGCGGCGGCTCTGCCGCCTGATGTGCGGAAGGTCTACCACCTTCCGAGAGCGGGTTTTCTTGGAGATTGGGGCTATGCCCCGATGGCCTGAGCGGTCACAGCGGTTGGGCGGAGCCCGAAGAATCAGTGAGCTCTTGACGGAAGGTCGAAGACCTTCCACACATCAAGTGGCGAAGCCGCAAAGAATATCTCTGCTTTATCGATTGCTCGGATTGACGGCAATAGCATTGTTGCTACTGCTGGCAATATTCGATTCGCATCGCCCGGCCCACGCTAATAACGAGGCAGAAAACCAAGGCGCCGCGAATGAGAGAGCAGCCCTCATCGAGCAAGCTCTTTACACCCGCGTCGAGTTCTTCGACGCGCAGGCGCTCGTGCCTTACCCGACCGCGCAAGCGCGCGATCGCCTCGCGGCGGTGCAGGCAAAATACGTAAATGACCCGCAAATCGATCTGAAGTTGTCGCAGCTCGACGAAAAACTGGGTCGTGAAGCCGAAGCCGCCGCAGAGATGCGCGCCTTTGCCGAGCATGAGCCGGACAAGACGAACGCCCTGGAAACGACGGCGGCCTTCTGTGAGAGACGAGCGCAATTCGCCGACGAGGCGGAAGCGCTGGACCGTTTGCTGCAAATCGCTCCAATGGATCGGCGCGTCGAAATTTTCGGACGGCTAATCGAACTGGCGCGGACGCACCTGCTAAAGAAATATCTGGCACCGGCATTCTATGAGCAGACCCTCGCCCAGAACCCCTCGGCTTTTGAGATCATCGAGCAATACCTGCAAAAGCTGATTGATGAAAAAAACTACCCCGAGGCGCTCAAACTTGTGCGGCAATGCCACGGCCGCTTTCCCGATCGCCAGGCTTTCCTGATCGAAAAGGAGGCAACGATTCTCGATGAGATGGGACAGGAGAAAGAGGCCGAGGCCGCCTACACGAAAGCCTTCGATCCGTTTTGGCCGGTCGAACTATCCGGAAAGTTTTACGAGTTTCTTAAAGATCACGATCGCTTCCGCGCCTACGGCCATGAGTTGCGCGCGGCCTTTCGCCGCAACCCGGCGGATTTCGATACGGCGGTCAGGCTGTTGCATTACTCGAAGCAAGCCTACCGGGAATCGCCAGAAGTATTTGTCCAACTTGAGAGGGCCCGGGCCGCGCGAAAGATCAGTTGGAAACAAGATGAGCTAATCACGATCACGCGACTGCTGATCGCGGATGGCTATGCGGACGCAGCTTCGCGCTTTCTCTACACCCTTTACCTGCAGGGCGAGCTGAAACCCGGCAGCGTGCCGAGGGCTAAGGTTCTGTATCAACTCTTTGAAATCCTTTCGGATGCGAATCAGGAAAGACTGTCACTTACCCGAGGCGATCTAAAATTTTATCAGGACATTGCCACCGCTGATCCGCATCCGGGCATGCTGGGCGGAATTCTGTCGCTCGTCCTTTCCGACACCAATCCGAAAGCAGAATTCCAAATCGAAGAAGAGCGCGCCGCCAAACATTTCAACCGGGCCGCGGCGTTTCGGATCTTTACCGCTTATAAGAAGGAGAACCCAACTGCTCCTGAGCTGGCCCAGATGTATCTCGACATCGTGCGCCTTTACACCGCAACCAAAGAAACTCAGGTAGCGGCCGAGACCCTGGTCGAATTTGAACAGCGGTACGCCGATGCGCCGCAGTATCCCGAAGTCGCTTTGAAGCTGGCGGATTGCTACGTCGCCGTGGGCAAGGCCGCGGAGGAGCGCGCGCTTTATCAGCGCATCCTGGATTATCTGGGGCAGCACCGGCAAAAGGGCGCGCTGCTTGTCCCCAGCTCGACGCAGGCACAAAACAAATCCGGAGCTGACACGCAAATCACAGCGTTGGCCATGGACTCAGAGCCAACAGCGATCAAGCCATCGCTCGTCTCTTATCCTCCCGCCTCGAATTTAGGCATCGAGGTTCCGCCGGACACAAGCACCAGCAACGATGACCTTGAGGCGTCGAAGTCTGGATATTCGGATTTTCTGGAAGGGTTTGAACGCGGCCCGCAAGGCCGGGAAAAGCAAACAGTCTTTCGAGCGAGCACAGTTGATTACGCCACGGTGCTGGCGCGATACGTGGCCTCGCTCAATAGTGAGAATCGTACCCAGGACATTCTGGCTCTCTATGCCGGCGAGGTTAAGAAATACGGCGACGAGCAGGGACTCTATGAACAGATGCTGCAATGGCTGGGTCAGACCAACATGGTCGAAGAGCAACTGCGGGTTTATCAGGAAGCACTCAAGAAGTTTCCCACGACGATGTGGCAAGACCGCATGGCCCGCTGGTTCCTGCGGCAAAAGCGGAGTCAGGAGTTTGAGACCCTGTCGCGCGATCTGATCGCCAGGCTCAACGATGAAGAGGCCGCAAACTACCTGCACAAGTTTGTGGACGCTGGCGCTTCCGCCAACGCTTCGACTTTTGACGCCAGTCTCTACCACAGTCTTTACCTGGTGGCGCACGAGCGCTTCCCGCACAACCTGAATCTCGTCAAAGGCCTGTTAAAGTTCTATAGCGAGCACAAAGAGTGGCCACAGTGGCGCACCCTCATGGCCGAATATTATTTCGAGTCGCGCGAGATTAGAGATCAGTTTCTTTTGCATCTTTCCAGTCGTGGAGAACTGCGCGCATATTTCGATCGTGCGCGGGCGGCGCTTGAGAAAGACGCAACCCGGCCCCAGCTTCTGCCATACAAACTTTTTCACGCTGACGCTGCCGTGTGGCTTTCCAACTATGAGGAAGCGATTGATGCCTACCGCGAATTGAACCGGCTCTACCCGAACACGCCTGAGTTCTCTGAACGTCTGATTAGCTTCACTCGATCGCTGGGTCAACATAATCGTAACTTCCTGGAAGAGTCTGGCGCGGCGGCGCATGCTCTGGCGGATGCCGTGCCTGCTGCGGCGGACTATCGCACGCGCGCCGGCGAGATCCAGGCAGAGCTGGGCAACTACAGCCAGGCGCGCGCAGAGTGGGAACAATTGATTGCGCTCGGGCGCGGCCGGCCGGACACCTACCTCGACACGGCCACCATCTACTGGGACTATTTTCAGTACGACGACGCCCTGCGCACGATCAGAACGTTGCGTCAACAGACCAACGACGAAAGCCTCTACGCCTTTCAAGCCGGAGCGATCCTGGAAGCTAAACATCAAACGCACGAAGCGCTGGCCGAGTACATCAAAGCACTCGCCGATAACGACGACGATTATGAAAGAGTGTCGGACATCGCGAGAGCCAGGAAACGTCTGGTGACTCTTTCCAAAAGGCCCGGCGTGAGCGAACAGATTGCGCTCGCGTTCAATCAAGCACGCCGCCGCAATGACAATTGGGAATTCATCTGGGAGTACGTTGATTTTCTCAGCGACACGAGACGCTGGCCGGAGGCCGCGGCCTTGCTTCGCACAGAAGTTGCACGGCGCAATTCAGAAGATTTCCTCCGGCGCGCGCGAGATTTTTTTGCCGATAAGAAGGAAACAAGCGGACAGATCGCGGCGCTCAGGCGTCTGGTGACGGTCGCCAAAAGCCAGCGACTGGCCATCACGTATCGCCTGCAACTGGCTGAAACTTACCAGCAGACAGGCCAACGCATTGCTGCCGCCGCGGTGCTGCGTGAGCTGGTGCAAAAATATCCGACCAACTATGGCGTCTTGAGCGAAACCGCGGATTTCTACTGGCGAGTAGGGCTACACGAAAACTCTTTGGCGGTTCTGCGCGGCGGTATGCTGCGAGGCCTGGGCCGGTTTCATTATCTTTTTGGCCGCAAGCTGGCAGCTCGCGAACTCGAGTCGCATCACCTGGCCGATGGCGAGCGAGTGCTCACAAAACTTCACAATGAAGATCGGCTTAACACGGAGGTCTTTCACGAACTGGCGCGGCTGTATGTGCGCACAGGAAAGAGCGAGCCGTTGCGGGCGAACTTTCGCGCGACGGTCGAGGCTATCAAGAGGCAGGACCTCGACATTAAAGAGATACGCGCTCAGGTAACCGAGTTGCGCCAGCAGATGATCGAGGCTTTAACGCGGCTGAAAGACTATGGGTCGGCCGTCGAGCAACACATCGAGATCATCAATCGCGATCCTGAAGATGAAGACACGGTCGCGGCGGCAATCAACTACGTCAAACGATACGGCGGCGCCGATACTCTCCTCGCCTACTATCAACGCACGTCGCGTCAGGCTTACAAAAACTATCGCTGGAACGTGGTGCTGGCGCGAATCTATGAAGCGAAGGGCGATCTCCCAAGCGCCGCGCGGCAATATCGCGCCGCGCTGGACAATCAGCCAGAGATGCTTGAACTGTACGATGCGCTGGCGGGAATTTATACGCGCGCTAAAGACTACGACGCCGCACTCGGCGCGCTCAACAAAGCGGCGGAACTTTCCAATGACGATCCGCAATACATCAGGCGCAAAGTCGAAGTGCTGGAGAAGGCCGGCCGTCAGCGCGAGGCTGAACTCGAGCGCCAGAAGTTGCCACACGAAGAACCAAAGAAACTGTCAGTCAGCGATCAGTTCGCAGAGGCTGCCCGGTTGCGGGGGAGCGAAAGAAAACGCGCCATCGCTACTTATCGTGAAGCCTTTAATGCTTTTTTAGCAGAGCCGTTTAAGCACGAGTTGAAGCCGGCGGAAATTGCCGGCTATGTTCAAACTGTTCGTGATGAAGAACCACTCGATCAGATCATGCGGCGATTCTCGGAGTTGCGCGATCGCCTGGTGGGTGAATCCGTGCGCGCAGATAGCACGCAAGCCGGGAAGGCACGGGCGCTGTTAGCTGTGCTCGATAGCGCTGTGCCCGAGGCAGTGGGCGGCGTGGCGGCGGAAAGAGCTACCGGCGATGAACTGTCGGCGCTCTTTAGTTTTCTCAAGCAGCAAATCGAAGTGACCGGGCGAAATGGAGGAGACCAGATCGCAAGGCTCGACTTCCTACAGAACCTGAGTCGCCGCGCGGGCTTCGGCTCGCTTGAGGAACAGATCCTGGTTCAGCAAAAGGACGCTGCATACTCGACCAGCGAGTTGTCCTCCTTCCATACCCGTCTGAGGACCCTGGTTGATTTCTACAATGACAGAGGAGCTTACCGCCGCGCGATCGAAATCCTGGAAGCCGAGCGCTTACGCGATTCGGGACGTGACAGCTTCGATTACTGGCGCCTGATCGCAGAAAACGCGCGCTTGATCGGCGATCGCGAACGTGAGTTACGTGCCTTAAGAGAAAGCTACCGGCTACCGACTGCTAATCCGGATTCGCTATCAACCTCGCCCGACGCGTTAATCGATCGTTACTTCGAAGCCCTGTATGAGAGCGGTGAAGCGGGCAAAGGCGAATTGCTTTCCTGCGCCCAACAACCCAACCAACATCAACTCCAGCTCGTCAACTTCCTGCTTCGCAAAGCAGAGAAGGAACTCGCGCATACAGCGATTGAGAGTGCGTCTCTGCCAAAGGCCTGGAAGTTTTCTCGTAACGCTGAGACCAGCCTGGCCCTGCGCGAATTCAACGCGGCTAACGAAGATTACTTCCTCGCAGCGCTTCAGCTTCAGCCGATTGGTCAACTGATCACGCAGACGCCCGACACGACTAAGCAACTGGTTGGAGATGATTGGTTCCGCCTTTCACTGACCTATGGCCAGTGGCTCTACTCATCCCCGGGCGAGCAGCAGAAATCTAAATCGCGGGCCTTCCTGCCGGCGATGATCGAGAACCGGCCGCAGGATGTTAACGAGCAGGCACGGCTCGGCCATTGGTATCTGGAACAGAAGGACGTGGCGCGCGCGCTGGAGCATCTTCGCCTGGCCCACGAGTCACAGCCTGAAAACAAAATGATCGTCGCAGATCTGGGCTCTGCGGTTTTCCTTTCCGGCAACCGGCCCGGGGCAAACGAGCTGTGGGAGCAAATCATCGGTCAAGAGGCTGCGCTTGAGGACTGCAGACTTTATCTGGATACGCTGGGCCGGCATGGCCTGTCCGAACAAGCGCAGCAGCGATTGACTCCGATCGTCACGAAGCGTTTGCAGGAGAGCTTCAAATACGAGGATGAATACGACTCAAACGAATGGAAGAAGAAAGTCGAGCCGATGAAAGCGCTCATCCGTGCTCTCTCTGCTTCGTTCGCGAACGGAAGCGAGGGCATAAGACGACAAGAAAACCCGGTCGCCACCACCACCCCACGCGGGCTGCCCGCGCGGGGACCCCGGTCCGCTCCCGGTCCGGTAACGAATGAAGTGGCCCGGGCAGCCTTCTTCCGCAAACTATGCGAGGCCGCGGCGGGGAATCGTTTCCTGCCCGAGTTCTTGATCAGAGAATCGCTGGTGGCGATGAATGAAGCCGCGCCCTTCTACCGGCTGCTCATCGCTCGCAGTTCCGGTCTCAGCAGTTACGATCGCGACTACACCTTTACGGCGCAGCAAGAGAAAACCTGGGACGCCTCGGGAATGGAAGAAGCGCTGGATCATGAAACCAACTACAAGCCTGAAGAGCCTGACAGCAAGAGGACGAAGTGGCAGAAAGAGTACCTTGAATATTTAATCGAGCGGAATCAAAACGCAGAGGCGCGCAATTTGATCGGGGCGATTGAATTGAGCATCAGGCATCGCTATGCGCGGCCTCTCTGGTTGCGCCTCGCCAGTTCCAGATTGGAAATTCGCGCCGGCCGTATCGCCCAGGCCTGCGATGGGCTCGCGCATCTGGTTGGCATTGAGACGGGCGCGAATCTGACCGAGATCAAACCACCGAGCCTTGAAAGATTGAACGATGCCGCCGGATTGCTTCGCAGCGAAGGCCACGATGCGGAAGCGCGTGCTTTGATCGAAGCAGCCTACGCGCGTGAGTTGGCCCTGGCTCAGTACGAGCCCGCTTACTTCGTGGGCCTGGCAAGCCTGGCGTTCGAGCGAGGCGATGCAAAGCCCGGTCTCAAGTGGCTGCAATTAATGGTCAGTCTCAGCCAAGAAGATTTGAGGGCGGAGACGGAGGCAGAGCTGGCAGCGCTGCCGTTAGTGAAAGCGCATGCGGTTGAAGGGAGCGCTGAGCTGCCACACGCCGGCCAGGAAGTCGAACAAACTCAGGCGTTGCGTCTGGCCGCTGAAACGTCGGCAGAGTTTGACCACTTGGACGTGGCGCTCGCCTATCGCCAGCAGTTATTAAGCGTCTTGCCTGACGATGAAGAGAATCGGATCGAGTTGGCGCGCCTGTTGGTCGCGAGTAAGAAGACTGATGAGGCTATCGAGAACCTGGCCATGATCATTGGCAATCGCACGACGAGCAGGAGCGCGCGGTGGCAGGCCGTGTGGCTGGCGCCGGAAATAATTGAACAAAGGCCAGAGCTCTGGACCAGGCTGCGTGAACGGGTGCAGGCTCTTGATTCATCAGACAGCGAAATGTCGGTGGCGCTTAAGTCGCTTTCTCTTGCTTACGCCGGCCAGACAGATGAAGCACTCAAGCTGGTCGACACGTCCGAAACCACTAACCCAAATCCTTACCTGGGGTTCTTGCGAGCCTGCCTTGAGAAGAAACAAGGCCGCGAGGTGGATTCACTAAACAGCTTCGCGAACGCTCTGATCGCTCGTGGTGACACGGCGGTCTGGCGGGCCTTCAGCTTCAGTGAAGACGAGCCGTGGGAACAGATCATTCGGCTGTATCTCAAGCAGAACCAACCCCGCGCGGCGTTGAAGCTGGCTGAACGAGCCAACACTTTGCAGCCACCAGGCGCTGAATCAAGTGAAGGTAACCAGCCGAGAGTCGAAATAGAAGGGCCGAAAGTCCAGCCGAAAAAGTATCAGACGCTTGCCGCGCGCGCCGCAGAGCGTCAGGAAGGTGCGCGGGCGGAATTGCTCGAACTGCTTTCCGCGGCGGCTGAGCAAATCGGGGAGCTGAACCGGGCCACGGAACTCGAGAAAGCCCGGCTCGCTTTTCTGGCCAGGGTCGCAGACAAGCAAACCGCGCAATCACGTCTCGAGCGATTGCGTGAAATGCAACGACAGGTTGAACGACAGCCGAAGCCTGCGCTCGTCGTAGATCAAAAACTGGTGGGTGGTCAGTAGGGTCAGTCGAGGATTTGGTGTGTCCTATTTTGAGAAATTTCTCTGCCAATCTAAAACGATCCACGAAGAGACACGAAGTTGAGATGGCTTATCAGTGCTTCTTCGGGTGACGCGTGGATCGTTCTGTGACGGGCGAGGAAATCACGAAACCAGGTTAGGACGTTACCTAACAGGAGATAGAGTTGATGTTCTCAAAAGTTGCGTGTAAGAGGTATCCAAGCTCCCGGTCGTTCTGGATCACTGCGCTCGTGCTGCTGACGATCTGCGCGGGATTGATTGTTTACGCCAGGAGTCGTCCCGGCAAACACCCTTTTGAACTGGCGGAAGATTTTCCCCGCGGCCCACTCGTTTACGCGCAGTTTGCGGACTTGCCGGCGCTCGTCAAACAGTGGGACCAGTCGCACTTAAAACAGCAGTACCTGGACAGCGCAAACTACAAGCAGTTCCAGCATGGACATCTTGCTTTGAAGTTGATTGAGCGCTGGGAGGAATTCAATAGCGCGCTCAGTTTTCCGCTCGACACCGCGGCAATCAGCAGCACGGCTGACGCGGGCGCGGCCGTGGCGATTTACGATATCGGCCGGCTGGATCTGGTTTTCATCGCGCCGATGAGTGAAGAAAAAGTGGCCGCCACGAAATTCTTCACAGGCAAGGAGCAGTTTGAAGAAGCAGAATCGCCAGACGGAACTACTTACTATCGTCATGAGGTCGCAGCTGACCGCGGACGACAGAAACAGGTGCTGGCCTTCGCCGCATTGAAGGGCCGGTTTATTCTGGCGACCAGCGAGCCGCTGCTGCTGCGCACCATCGCCAACATCAAAGGTAAGTCACCAAAGGACAGACTTTGGGATGATCCGGCGTTCAAGAAATTGAGCAGTGTAGTCAGTCCACACTTTGCTACTGTCTGGGTGGATCAGGCGGAGCTCAACGATGATTACTACTTCAAACACTACTGGTTAATGCAGAACGTGGCGCAGTTGAAGACGATTCGTGCCTGCATGTTCGATCTTGAATTGAGAGATGGCGAATGGATCGAGCGGCGTGACTTTCTGAGCACCAGAAACGAGGCGAGGAAGAGTTCTCAGATTCCGGCCGCGGAGGCGGCGCGGATGCTGGCGCAGATTCCCGACGAGGTGCCGTTGGCAAAGGTAGAGGCTCTCGGCAACGACCCGACTCTGGCGTCGTCACTCATTCATGACACGCTTTTGGATCGGCCGGCGCAGAAGCAAGAGCGCGGTAGATCATGGTCCTGGCAGAGATACAGCGACGACGATTTCTACCCTGCCGGCCTAAATGATGAAGGCGAAGATTATGGTCGCTATTCATATTTGAGTCCGGAGTATGACTCGGCGATTGATGATCCAATTGACGCGAAAGTCAGCCGGCAGGAGTCGCCGGGACCAAACCCTCTTGGGCATGAGCTGGAGCAGCAAATTGCGGCGGGGTTGCAACAGGCCATTGCACCTGCGCATCCGCTGGCGGCAGTCGTGGCCACCAGTCCGCGCACGATTGCCGGCCCGCTATTTGTCGAATTTCGCAGGGTTGCAATCCTGACGCTCGAGGCCCCTGCCAACTTGAATCGCCAGATTTTAGAAGCAGCAATCTCCAAAGCGGCGCAGAGCCGTTTGACCGTCGCCGGCCCGAGCGCCAACTTAAAGTGGATCAGCCATGATGAGAACAATCAATCATGGCGTGAACTCGAATTGCCGGTGCTGGGATGGCATTTCTGTTATGCGTTGCGAGGACGGGAACTGATCGTCGCAAATAGTCCGGAACTGCTTAGTGCTGTCCTGGCCAACAGCAACCGGTCATCGACGTTGGCTCGGCGTTCCGACGCGCGATTCGACGATCTAACAATCATTCGTCTCGATCAAAGAAAGACCGCCTTTGATGACGTATTTGGTCCCCTCGATGCGGAAAACAAAAAGCGACGTCAACAGGGTGCCAATCAGAACAACGACGGTGCAAGTGCTCCATCCGAAGAATTCTTCTCGGCTAATATCGGCAGTTTGCTCGATGTCGCTGCCAATGTTACAAGGATTGAGATCAAGAGAAGTTCATTCTCGAATCGCCGGCATGAAGAGATAGATTTCATCCTGAAGTAGACGGCCCAACGGGAAAACTGACTCGAAGCAGTAATCATAAGCCGCGCCCGTTTGTATTCCGGCTGGCGGTGCTGATCCGTTAGTATTGGGTGACGACGTTCGTCGAGCGCGCGACCTGACGCTAAGTTTTTATGGAAACATCTTACCCATCGCTTGGATTATTCGCTTTGCTCGGGCTGGGATTCGTCTTTGGCCTCAAGCACGCGACCGAAGTCGATCACGTGGTGGCGGTATCAGCGATTGTAAGTGAGCATCGCGACGTTCTGCGTTCCGCACTCGTCGGTGGATTGTGGGGCGCCGGCCACACGGCGTCGTTGGTGATCGTGGGTATGCTGGTGCTGGTTTTTCGTGTCGCCGTTCCGCTTTCGGTTAAGAACTGGCTGGAGTTTGGAGTAGCGTTGATGATCATTGCTCTGGGCGTGCTGGCGGTGATTCGCGTGTTGCGCCGACGCCCCGACGTGCATCTACACCGGCACAGCCACAATGGACAGTCGCATGTGCACGTTCACTTTCACGAACACGGAACTGAACACTCGAAGCTCAAGGGTTCCGAGTCATCGCATTCTTCACACTCCCATGCCATTGCGCAGGTTGGTTTCAAGCCACTTCTGGTTGGCGCGATGCACGGTCTGGCGGGATCAGCGGCGTTGACTCTGCTGGTCTTGACTCAGATTCAGTCTGTCTGGCTGGGACTGCTTTACCTGGCGCTATTTGGTGTCGGTTCAACTCTCGGTATGCTGCTGATGTCTGGTCTAATCGGATTACCATTCGCTCTAAGTGCGAGACGACTTTCCAGCTTCCACTATGGACTGCAAACAGTTGCCGGCGGGCTGAGCATTGCCTTCGGAGTGTGGTATGCGTACGAAACAGCCATTGTTAACATTTTGTGGCGAACGATTCCGTAGAGTAGACTCCTTTCCCGTTTGTCCCACCTCTCAAACCAGTTAGAGCCGCTTGCACAGATTTGGCTAAGTGACATCGAAGTACCCTTGCGACTTTTCAAAAGATTGGCTGCGGGAGCAGGGGTCGAACCTTCATCTTCGAGTTCAAAGCCCGATGTGTTGCCGGTTACACCATCCCGCAATGACATTGCCGATTCTTGATTTCCGATTGCCGATTGGTGTCCAAGGCAAGAAGCCAATTTAAAAATCGGCAATTGGCAATCGAAAAATGACGTTGGTCGCGGTGGAAGGAATTGAACCGACATCGCTCGATTATCGATCGAGTGCTCTGGCCGTTGAGCTACACCGCGATTTGGAGTGTGCCGGCTTCGACGGCGCTTTGGATTTGGGGCGGGGACGGATCGTTTTGAAAATCGATCCAAAGCGGTGTCGCCGCTGCGCTCTGCCGCCGCACTCCAGATTGGTTGACCCGGCGGGGCTCAAACCCGCACCTCACGGCTTAAAAGGCCGCCGCTCTGTCACTCGAGCTCCGGGTCAGCAGCATTTCCGATTGCCGATTTTTGATTGCCGATTGGCCCTCAAGCGCGAGAAGCATCAATCCTCGGGGAAGACGCCAATTGGAAATCGGCAATCGACAATCGGCAATGACTTGGCTGTGGCGGAAGGATTCGAACCTTCGATAGCCGGATTAACAATCCGGTGCCTTACCAACTTGGCTACGCCACAAAAGACTTACTCAACTCGCCAGGCGATCTGTTTAGACCCCGGACTTGTCCGGCGGATTGGGGAGCAGTTCGTTCATCGTCGCGCACAAGTGCGCGGTCCAAACAGAAAGCCGATCAGTTTGATTTTGGTTGCGGGAGCAGGAGTTGAACCTGCCGGTTTTGGCTTATGAGACCAGCGAGCCGCCGTTGCTCTATTCCCGCGTCGAGCTTTGCAGCACACGTGGAGGCGATGAAGGGAGTCGAACCCTTATCGTTCGGTTTACAAGACCGGCGCTCTGTTTATCCAATTGAGCTACATCGCCGCAGTGGCAGAGACTTCAGTCTGTGATTCGTCGAACCAAGCGCCGACTTACCAGCCGGATCACAGACTGAAGTCTGTGCCACTAATTTGGTGGAGCTAAGAGGAATCGAACCTCTACGTCCTGCTTGCAAGGCAGGCATCATGCCGTTAGATCATAGCCCCGCAAAATTGGTCGCGGAGGCGGGATTTGAACCCGCACCCTTTCGTTTATGAGACGAACGCTCTCTCCAGTTTGAGCTACTCCGCACTCTTGGTTTGTATGTTGTGGAAGCCCGCGGAGGAGTTGAACCTCGTGCCTTTCCACCCAGCTCTTACAGGTTCGGTTTAGAAGACCGACGCCGGGAACGCGGGCCAGGTCATTGCCGATTTTTGATTGCCGATTGCCGATTGGTACGGTTAATCAACAGTGAATTGATGCGAATCGCGGAAAACGACAAAGGCACTGGGATTCAAGACCAATAGGCAATCGCAAATTGGCAATCGGCAATGTTTCGTGGCCGGGGCGTGAGGCCGACCATGCCTCTTGGAACTCCACGCTCCCGGACAGTCACCGTTCTGCCGGGATGAGTCACGCCCCGATAAAGCTGCAAAATGAAATTGGTGCCCAAGGAAGGACTTAAACCTTCAACCTCTGGTTTGTAGGACCAGCGCTCCATCAGTTGAGCTACTCGGGCGGGAAATGAGCCGCGGATGAACGCGGATAAAACGGATCTGAAGAGAAAGCAAATTCGGAAAGTGGTTCACCGCTCTTTCTGTTTTCTTATCCGTGTAAATCCGCGTCTATCTGCGGCTAATTGCTTTGGTGGTCGGAGTTGGAATCGAACCAACCTCTCGGATTTTTCAGACCCACGCTAATCCGTCTCAGCTATCCGACCGAAAGCATTGCCAATTGCCGATTTTCGATTGCCGATTTAATCACGCTCCTGAACAACTCGCTTTCAATCGGCAATTGGCATTCGTCAATCGGCAATGTTAGAAGCGCCGCTTCTGTTCACGCTGCACGCGATCCATAACTTCACGATCATCGTGTTCGTCCATGAATAGGTACTTACGCCATTCGGCTCTCGCCTCTGCATAGTGGCAAAGCACTACGCGTTCGAGCTTCACACGCAAGGCCGACTGGGAAGTCAGCAAAGGCATGCGTGCTTCTCCCGGAGTGCGGTTGCTCTTTCGGTTATTGCACTTGATGCAAGCCGTGACGATGTTCACCGGCGAGTTATCACCGCCACGCGAACGCGGCAGGATGTGATCGAGTGTTAGCTCGGCCACGCCCTTCTTTTCACCGCAGTACTGGCAGCGGAACTTGTCACGCATGTAAATACGCAAGCGCTTCATGCCCGACTGCTCGCGACGGCGGCGAACGTTGATGTAAGTGCGCCGGCGAATTACCGACGGCA
>Ga0070698_100001920_pt1 | contig 23105 bp, 24 predicted proteins | sample KBSK1502metaG_FD_65477 | JGI IMG/M metagenome (GOLD analysis project Ga0070698, IMG submission 65477) | Corn, switchgrass and miscanthus rhizosphere microbial communities from Kellogg Biological Station, Michigan, USA - KBS K1-50-2 metaG | ecosystem: Host-associated > Plants > Roots >...
GGAGTGTACATGCCTGCGAAACGTGAGGCACCGCTCGATGGTCGCTTCACGATTCTTACTTCCGTTTCAATTGAGCGGCGCAGGCTCGCCGATCGTGAGCAGTTCACGCTTTTCCCTGTCCTTACTGCATCCGAGCCCGGTGACGCGCGAGTCACCATCTCTCCATTCATCAGGGACAACATCGCTGCCGGCTGCACTGTCACGCTATCGTCGGCAGTCTATCAGTCACTTACCAGTCCTGTTGCGCGACGCTTGTACCGGTTGATGGAAGTCGCACGCGAGATGGGAATGGTTACGTGGCGTGTCGCTCTCGATGAGCTCGCCCTGGAGCTGCCACTTACTCAGCGATATCCGTCTCACCTGCAGCGCGTCCTGCAACCGGCACACGAGATGCTTGTTGCGGCAGGCGTTGTGCGCAGCGCTGTATTCCGACAGGTGAATCGGGACTGGCTCGTCGATTACACGCTCGCAAGTCGAAACGTCTGAAGGACTTCGTGTGTCCAACGATCACTGAAAGGAACACTCACAGTTTCCGGGCGTATTTAGTACTTTCAGACGTACGCCCTACCATATAAGCAGGCCAGGCATGACCAATCGTCGCAAGCTGTTGATCGCAGGACTCGTCGCCGCCCCCCTTCTCGCGGGCGGCTTTGTCGCACAGGAGCGTTCTGCCGCTGATGGCGCCCGTCTCCTGGACCAGGTCCTCACTATTGTCTCGAACCGGTTCGTGGACAGTGTCGCTGCCGCTCAGCTTTACGAGAAAGCGGCACGCGGACTCGTGCACGAGCTCAATGATCCCTATTCAGTACTCCTCTCGCCGAAAGAGCTCGCCACCTTCAACGCACAAACCGGCGGCAAGTACGGCGGAGTGGGAATGGAGATCGGCGAAGTTCAGGGCTTCGTCACCGTGCAGCGCGTATTCCCTCACACTCCCGCAGAACAGGCTGGCGTGATCGAAGGCGACCGCATCGTCCAGGTTGATACAGCCGACACACGCGGCTGGACAACACAGCAGGTGTCCGACGTACTCAAGGGACGCCCTGGCACCAGGGTATCCGTGAAATTCCTTCGAGCCGGTGTCGCCGAGCCGATTCCGATTCAGTTCACTCGCGCGGATGTCCGCATTCCCGCAGTTCCGTATGCCATCTTGCTCGATGGAAACATTGGCTACATCCCGCTCCAGCAGTTCAATGAGACCGCAACCGACGAGCTCGAAGCATCGATAAGGCGTCTCTCGAAGGAAGGCGCCAAGGGCCTTGTTCTCGACCTTCGCGGAAATGGTGGTGGCTATCTGGAACAATCCGGCACCGTCGCCAATCTCTTCCTGAAGAGAGGATTGGAAGTGTCCAGCGTGCGTGGCCGCGCCGGCTTCCAGGAAGTCCTGACCGCCAACGACGATCCCATTGCGCCTGAAATCCCGCTCATCGTTCTGACCGATGGTCGTACCGCATCGGCATCGGAGATTGTCGCGGGCGCACTTCAGGATCACGATCGCGCAGTAATCGTCGGCACGACTTCGTTCGGCAAAGGACTCGTACAGACCGTGTATCCGCTCGAGGGTGGATACGCGCTCAAGATGACGACGGCCAAGTGGTTTACCCCAAGTGGTCGCTCGATTCAGAAGGAGCGCAAGCTTCTGCCCGATGGATCGTTCGTCGAAGTTCTTCCCGATTCGATGGAGACCGACTCCGTTCGTAAAACACGACCGAAGTTCAAGTCGGATGCGGGTCGCATCGTTTACGGTGGTGGGGCCGTAACACCTGACGTCATCGTTCAGCCCGACACGCTTACATCGGAAGAGCAGAAGCTTCTCACCGCCCTCGCTCCAAAAGCGCAGGTGGTTCGCTCTACACTCATCAACTACGCAGTCGAACAGAAGGGCAAGGTCCAGCCGAACTTTGTCGTCAGCCGGGCACAGCGTGATGAGTTCTACAACCGACTCGTTGCACAGGGCGTCAAGGTCGACAAGTCACAGTTCGAAGCCGGTGGCTCGGAAATCGATCGCCTCCTTGGCTCGAGCATCGCGCGAATTGCATTTGGAGATTCGACGGCGAAGCGGCGCGACGTTGCCGATGACTCGCAGCTCCGTCGTTCACTCGACCTTCTCAGGCGCGGGCAGACCCAACGCGATCTCTTTGCAGTCGCGGGACAGCAGATAACTGCTTCGGCAAATCGATAATAAGTGAGATTCAGACGTCCGAACGCCGTCACGGAATTCCGTGACGGCGTTTTTTTCTGCATTATTCTCGCGCTGAATCTCGTTCAGGAGCACATATGGGTGGACTGATTTTTCTGGGAGTCGTAGCGGTTGCTGCGCTCTGGGTTCTGTCGAAATCCTTCAAGATTGTAGGACAGGCCGAAGTCATGGTCGTCGAGCGGCTTGGCCGGTTTCATCGTGTCGCCAGATCCGGGCTGAACATTCTCCTTCCGTTCATCGAAGTTCCCCGCACTATCGACGTGCGCTACTTCGAGAGCGATGTGACGGGAATCAAGCGCGTAACATCAGGTCACACTGCACGAATCGATCTTCGCGAGCAGGTTCTGAATTTCCCAAGCCAGCCTGTAATCACCAAGGACAACGTTACGATCGACATCGATGCTGTGATCTACTATCGCGTCGCTGATCCTCAGAAGGCGACGTACTCCGTTCAGAATCTTCCTTACGCACTCGAGACTCTCACGCGAACGACGCTAAGAAACATCGTTGGTGAAATGGAGCTCGACGCCACGCTCGGCAGCCGTGACGTCATCAACAAGCGCATGCGCGAAGTGATCGAAGAAGCTTCGATCGGATGGGGTGTCGATGTTACCCGTGTGGAGCTGCAGGCAATCGAGCCGCCCCGCGACATCCAGCAGTCGATGGAGCTGCAGATGCGAGCTGAGCGCGAGCGTCGTGCAGCAGTAACGAATGCCGAAGCTGGAAAGCGTGCCGCTATTCTCGAGGCAGAAGGTGTCCGTGAATCCCAGGTTCGCCGTGCTGAAGGCGAGAAAGACGCAGCGGTTTTGAGAGCTCAGGGTCTGGCGGAAGCGAGACTCGCGATGGCAAATGCCGAAGCTGAGGCTATTCAGAAAATTGCGTCTGCGCTTCCCGAAGGGCAGGCTGCGATGTATCTGCTGGGAATGAAATATCTCGAAGCGCTGCCGACCCTGGCACAGGGAAAGAACGCGACGATCTTCCTCCCTGCGGAAGCTGCCGGAGTGATGGGTGCAATCGGAGGACTGAGGGAGCTCGTCACTCGTGCCGCGATGCCATCTCACAAGTCCGATGAAAATCCATCGCCCCCCGTCGAACCTCGGAAACTGAGTGGAAGTTGATTTGACGCAGATCACGCAGGAACGCGCAGAAAGAATCGCACGTGGACACGCGTGCGATCACTGCGGTGAGTACAACTTCAAGAAGCTGAAGGTGAAGCCCGCATCGGAGTCACACCACAAAGCGCTTGGCGAAGTGTGGCATGTGACGAAGACGTGCGGTGTATGCGGGATGCAGCAGGAAGTGGGAATCGATGCAGAGGGTGACATCGTCTACGCAGGTTAGAAACCTCGGGGCCATGGTGGCTTCCGCGAGTACTTTCCGAAAACCGCTTTGAGCACTGCGTCGGGATCCTGCATTCTTGCAATCGCATCGAAGCGGTCCGCGATTGTCATGATCTTCGAGAAATCCCGGTAACGCTTGTAGCTGTGCGGAAATGTTGCCGGACCACCTCGCACAGTTCGCCCCAGGATTTGATCAGGAACGAGAAACAAGGTCGCCGCGAAGAAGAAATTCAGCTTCTTCGGACTCGGCAGGGAGCTCTCGACCAGGCCCCTCGGAAGCGAGCCGTGCTTTCCCCATTGCACATCGATCGCGACCTGCGATCGATTCCACTGTGTGTGGAGTATCGTTCCATGCCAGTACGTCCACACGTCGGTAGGTGCACCTGAGAGGTCATAGCCCACCCAGACAATCTCCTGATCAGTCGCGACAGTGAACGGAATCCATGATCCGTTCACGTCATCCCTCCATAGGAGATGGTAGGCAATTATCCGCCTGGTGGGGTGCAGTACTGCCGCAACCCGCGATAGTGGGAACCTTTCGTCTCGTTGAAGGTACAAGACGGGTGCAAGGCTCCGCGCCAGCATAGCGCCACTATCGCTAGCCGGCAACGCGCCTTGTACCAACACGGGTCTTTGGGGGATGTGGGCACGTGGTCCACACCCACTGGCCGACCCAAAGATCAGCAGCAAGCCGGAGGTAAGATGCGCAAGCCTCGTCCGAACACGTACAACCCCGCCCAGGTTCTTCATCTCATCAACAGCGACCGGTCGGGAGTGCCGCTAAGCTGTCCGTCATGCTCGGGGTCGATCGAGCGCGACCCTGCCCAGTACCCGCCAGCTCCCATGTCGCATGTGACGCTCCGTTGCCGAAGCTGCGGACGCACCGCCAAGTACATCGCGAGTGCGGCCGGAGCCGCGTGAAACCGTCACCCAGGGCATCCCGCTAAACAATTGCACAAAACTTGCCCGCAAAAACCCTGAATCGTCGCCCGCGCACTGCGGCGATGGCAAGGTTACAGTCAGACCCCTTAGAGGGGAAAGGAAAGAGTTATGGCACGCATCACCGGCACAGTGAAGTGGTTTAACGACGCGAAGGGATTCGGATTCATCTCGAGAGAGGGCGGGCCCGATGTCTTCGTCCACTTCAGCGCCATCTCCGGCTCAGGGTTCAAGTCTCTCGCCGAGGGCGACAAGGTCGAGTTCGAGGTTGTTCAGGGACAGAAGGGACCTCAAGCCGCAGACGTAACCAAGGCCTGAACAAAAAAAGAACTACACAGACGCGGAGAAGAGACCCCCAGTAAAAGCTGGGGGTCTTTTTCTTTTGGCGGTTGTTCCAGTGCAAGAATCACATTTCTGCCTTTCCACAGCGGCACCGTCTTTGCTTTCTTTCACAGTCTAAAACAGCACCTACCACGGAGGAGAAATGGCCGCGATCTGGAAGGGCTCACTCGCATTCGGACTGGTCAATATTCCGGTAGAGCTGAGAACCGCTGTACGCGCCGACCACATCAGCTTCCGCCTTCTGCACCAGGAAGATCTCTCTCCCGTAAAGTATGAACGCGTATGTCAGGCTGAGGGTGAGCCTGTGCCCTGGAACGAAATCGTAAAAGGGTACGAGTACGAGAAGGGCAAGTTTGTCGTAATGACCGATGAAGACTTCAAGGCCGCAGCGATCGAAGGCTCGAAGACCATCGACATCATCGATTTCGTGAAGGAAGAGGAAATCGATCCTCGCTACTTCGAGACGCCGTACTACCTGGTACCGGCGAAAAACGCAGAGAAATCGTATGCACTCCTCCGTGAAGCGATTCGCTCTACGGGTGCAGTGGGTGTTGGCAAGATTATCATTCGCCAGACACAGCACCTCGCCGGTATCAAGGTCGTTGGTGAGGCACTCGTTCTCGAGATCATGCGCTTCTCCAACGAGCTCGTGAACGCGAGTGAGTATTCTTTCCCGTCGCGTGAAGGCGTTCGTCCGCAGGAGCTCGAAATGGCGGAGCAGCTCATCGACAACCTGGCCGAGCCTTTCGATCCGAGCAAATACACCGACGACTATCGCTCGAATCTGATGAAGATCATCAAGGCGAAGATGAAGGGTAAAAAACCGAAGCTCGAGGAGCCGGAAGAAGAGGCGCCGGAAACCGGCGTGCTCGATCTCATGTCGAAGCTGCGCGCAAGTCTCGAGCAGGGGAACGGAAAGAAAACTTCGCGCGGAAAGCGCGCTGCTCCTGCACGGAAGCGGACGAGCAAGCGCAAGACCGCATAACCGGCGAAAGCCGTGGCGACAGCATCTCGCCGCGCAAAGAGCGCGCGTACTCAGCTCGCTGAGTATCGCAGGAAACGAGATTTCTCGAAGACGGCAGAGCCATCAGGTGAGCGAGAGGCCCCTGACAGCGGCCGTCTTCGTTTTGTAATTCAAAAACACGCCGCCTCACATCTTCATTTTGATCTTCGACTCGAGCTCAACGGAGTGATGAAAAGCTGGGCCGTTCCAAAAGGGCCAAGCACCGATCCGTCGGTGAAGCGCCTGGCCATGCAGGTCGAAGATCACCCGATCGATTACAACACTTTTGAAGGAACGATTCCAAAGGGTCAATACGGTGGCGGTACCGTCATGCTCTGGGACCAGGGCACGTATACTTACGACGGCTATTCCGGGGATGAAGCAGAAGACGCCGTGCGCGAGGGTGTAGAGCGGGGCGATCTCAAGGTCACATTCTTCGGAAAGCGGATGCGAGGCTCCTGGGCTCTCGTGCGCATGAAATACGATCGCGATGGATCATCAGGAAAGCCGCAGTGGCTTTTCATCAAACATCGCGACGACTACGCGTCGACCGACGACATTGTTGCCGACAACATGACGTCGATCGAAACCGGTCGAACGATGGAAGAGATCGCGACCGGAAAAAGCCGCGTGTGGAACAGCAACCGAACGGAAAAAGTGGCGAAACCTTCCAGGCAGAAGACAGCTCGAAGCTCCAGCAGCCCGAAATCACGGGCAAGCGCGATATCCGAGATCGCGAAATCGCTCGAGCCCATGTACGCGTCTGTCGGCAGCACCGTACCTGGTGAAGGTTGGACCTTCGAGCCGAAATATGACGGCGTTCGCGTGCTGGCCTTTGTCACACCAGATGATGTTCGGCTCGTGACACGTAACGGCAAGGACAAAGCAGAGCAATTCCCCGAAATAGTCGATGCGCTCTCGGCGATTGCGACGAAAAAGAAAAAGGTGTTCGTGCTCGACGGAGAGATCGTCGCGCTGATCGATGGAGACGCGGGGCGCTTTCAGGAGCTGCAAAGTCGCATGCACGTGAAGGAATCTCACATCATCGCACGTCATCGCAGCTCGAGTCCTGCAGCTCTCATTCTCTTCGACGTTCTTGCCGCCGGTGACGATGTTCTTTTGCGCGAGCCATGGAGCAAGCGTCGCGCTCGACTTCTCAAGGAGATCAGCAAATCGACTGGCGACCAGATTCGCATCACCGAGTCGATTGAAGGCAATGGCGAGAAGATGCTCGCGCTTGCGCGGAAGCAGGGTTGGGAAGGAATCATCGCAAAACGCATCGACTCGGTTTACGAGCCTGGCAATCGCTCCCGTTCCTGGCTCAAGCTGAAAATCGAATTCCGCCAGGAGTTCGTGGTTGGAGGATTCACTGAGCCACGCAACTCACGCCAGCATATTGGTGCGCTCCTGCTCGGCTACTACGATCGCGACCGTTTCATCTACGTCGGCCACACCGGCGGCGGCTTTACTGGCGCAGGACTCGCAGAGATGTATCGCAAGCTCGCGCCACTCGAGCAGAGCACGTCACCGTTCGAGGAAGTTCCGAAGACTAACGAGCGCGCGCACTGGGTGAAGCCGAAGATCGTTGTCGAAGTGAAGTTCAGCGAATGGACGAGCGACGGAAAGCTTCGCCAGCCGATTTACCTCGGCACAAGGGACGATAAGAAGGCTGGAGAGGTCGGACGCGAGAGCTCGAGCATGCAGAAAAAAGGAGCGGCAAAAAAAACGACGGAGAAATCCTCGCGAGCGTCAGCTTCGAAATCAAAAGCGCGGCGCCGTATCTATGCACAGCGTACTCTCGAGAGCGACGGACAGGCGAAGCGCGCAAAACGCGGCAAGGTTCGCACTGATGCTGTTGTCGCGCAGATCGATGAGATTCGCGGAGAGAGCGGAAGTGGCAAGCTCGAGATAGAGCGCGGCGTGTCGCTCGATGTCTCGAATCTCAACAAGGTTTTTTTTCCGAAGAAGAAGCTCACGAAGGGTGATCTGCTTCATTACTACGCAACGATCGCCGAATTCATTCTGCCGGTCATGGCCGACAGGCCTCTGGTGTTGAAGCGGTTCCCCAACGGAGTGACAGGTCCTTCGTTCTTTCAGCAGAACGCAGGCGAGACGCCGGAAGTCGTTCGAACAGAGACAATCCACACCCAGGGCGGCTCAACCAATATTCGATTCGTTGGCGGAGACCTGGCCACCCTGCTGTACACGATCCAGCTGGGTGCAGTTTCCGTGGACCCGTGGCATTCGCGCGTGCAGTCGCTCGATAATGCCGACTATACAATCATCGATCTGGATCCCGGACCCCGTGCTCCGTTCAGCAGGGTGGTCGAAGTCGCGCGCTGGGCAAAGGAGGTGATGGACAATCTCGGCCTTAACGGCGCGTTGAAGACTTCAGGATCCAGTGGTCTCCACATCTACATTCCGCTGCCGCCAAAAACTCCGAATGAAGCAGCAACGCTGGTGGCGCAGATCGTTGCTACTCGAGTTGCGGAGGATCATCCCAAAGTCGCGACCATCGAGCGTTTTGTGAAAGCGCGCGGGGCGACACAGGTGTATGTGGATTACCTGCAGAACATTATCGGAAAGACAGTGGCGGGCGCCTACTCAGCGCGCGCTAAGCCGGATGCGACGGTCTCGACCCCGCTGGAGTGGGACGAGCTGACCGAAGATCTCGATCCTCGGGAATTCACGATCGAGACTGCGCCCGCACGTTTTGCCGAGGTGGGCGATATCTGGAACACACAGATGAAAAAAAAGAACTCATTGCGAGCTCTTGTCTGATTGCGTGGTGTTGTGGTGCTGGCTCTCGTAGTCAGCGTGAGCTGACTTTGCGCAAAGGGAGATCAAGCTGAGGGTTTTTTTCACCTTCTTCCTTGCGGGGCGGGTTCTCGAAGGTAGGGTCGCTCGACTCGTCCACCATGTGGGTGAGCTTGTAATAGAGATGCAGAGCGTTGACGGGTGCAATGAAGCTGCGCCGGCCAGCGCGTGAGATGGCAACTGCCTCCTCGCGCACGCGTCGCGGTAGATCCTGGGCCAGTGGGTGGGCCAGGAGTCTCCTGATTTCAGATGTATCTCTCGCCAACAGTGCAGCGCAGAGGCTGTCCAGGTATGCGAGCATCTTTCTCCGAGACTAAGGTTTAATTAAACCTTATGTACACATTGCAACTAATACACCGGATTGGCAATAGTTGCTATAACCCTTCGATTCCCGGTACAATCCTTTTACTTAGGACGACAGAAGGTCGAGTCTGATACCCCGTTGGGCCGGTCGACGTTTCCTCGGGGCGTACCGGTAGAGCTGAGCCGGTCTGCCCCTTCCCTCGCTTCGCCATTCGTCCGTGGGCTCGACGAGCCACGCGGCCTGAAGGGCGCGACGGAAGCTTGCCTTGTGTAAACGTTTTCCGAGCAGCAGCTCGTACATCTGCTGGAGCTCAGTAAGCGTAAACATCTGTTGCAAGAGACGGAACGCCACCGGAGACTGGTCCATCCTGCCCCGGATCATTGTGACAGCGCCGTCCAGAATCAGCCGTTGCCTCGGAGCCAGCTGAGGGACGTCGCTAAGGGTAAACCACGCGTAGACACCGCCCACTGGCGAGGGAGTTCCCATCGGCACCAGGCCGGCGTACGCCACTGAAATCTCGCTTTCAGCAGGATGACGCTTTCCATCCCCAAACGCGCCGACCTGTTCGAGCCACGCCGGCTCACCGACTGAAGCTGCCTTCGCAATTCTCGTCGCGGAGCCTTCCATGGTTTCCTGCGGCCGCTGCGCATCCCACGGCACAATCCATTTTTCACGTCCCTCAGGCGCTCTGCACAGGAGCACTGCCAGCTGGCTGCCGACCGCTGTAAGAAGCACGACGTCGATCGTGCAGGAAGGTCTTCGAGTTTTGCGGTCGGCCATGGTATGGCGAATTAGTCACGTCCTGTGACTAATGTCAAGTACTGATTTAATTATTAGTATCGTTTCGCTAATTAATAGCGTCAGGCGGGTAAGAAGTATATACGGAATTCTTGACGCCGCGTCAACTCGGCTCCCTTCAACGCAATCCCGCCGAACGCGAGATCCCTGTTCCACGATTGACTGTTTGACGTTCCAGTGGAATCGAGATCGGAAGCTTTCCAGTTATGGGCCGCGAACCGGCGAGGGCCCGTGCCGCGGCGGCCTGTGAAGGTGGAAATCCGCCCCACGCCACCACATAGGTGCCAACCCACGGAATCTGCTGCAGCAGATACGGATTGCCGAAGCTCACGACGATAGGACGCTTCCCTTTTGTAACAAGCCTCTGCACGAATGACGCAAACGCCTGTGGAGCGCTCGCAGACACCGCATCCCAGTTCTGGCCGACATACGAGCTTACGATCGTAACATCCGCTGAATCAGCCGCCCGTTCCAGTCGCGCATAATCTGCCGCGGGATCCTCAGCCGCGAGAAACTCCGGACGCAGGTTCTTCACCGCTCCACGAAGCTCTCCATTGAATGCCACACCGGCAGACAAATCCGTCCGGCGACCCACCGTTATAGAGAGAACACGGGCATTTGCGCTGGCCGAAAGCGGTACCTGATTCAGAGAGTCCTTAACGAGCGTAATCGACCTCTCGGCGATGCGCCTGGCAATTGCGGTGTGTGAGCTGTCACCAACTATGTACCGCAGCGAATCGAGGCTGACGAGCTTCTTCTTGTCCAGACCGAGATCCTGCTTGGCTTTGAGGATTCGTCGAACCGATTCATTGATTCGTGCTTCGGTGTACCGGCCTTCGCTCACTCCGGCAACCACTGCGTCGATTGTTTGCGCAACGTTCAGCGGCTGGATCAAAATGTCTACCCCAGCCGCAACTGCACGCTTAACCGCTTCTACAGCGCCATACTGGTTCAACACACCAGCCATGTCCATCGCATCGGAGATGATGATGCCGCTGAACTTGAGCTCGTTGCGAAGAAGATCGGTAAGCACTTTCTGGGATAGAGTACCGGGAACACCCGTTGAGTCGAGCGCAGGCATCGCTCCATGGAATGACATCATCGCTCCGACGCCGCTATTGACCGCTGCTCGAAATGGTACCAATTCGACACTATCAAGCCTGTTTCGGCTCACGGTGACGACAGGCAGGGCTAAGTGCGAATTGACTCCCGTGTCGCCATGCCCCGGAAAATGCTTGCCGGTGGCGATCATCCCGTTTGCCTGAAGTCCGCGAATGAAGGCGGCTCCAAGCCGCGCCGCCAAGGCAGGATCCTCACCGTAGGAGCGGGTGTTGATCACCGGATTGGCGGGGTTGTTGTTGACATCGAGTACCGGGGCGTAGGCTATGTGGATGCCAAGGGCCCTGCCTTCGACTGCCGTCAGTCTTCCCTGCTCGAAAGCGAGGGTTGAATCGCCAGTCGCCCCGATAGCCATCTCCGGTGGAAACACAACAGCACCGCCCAGATCGATGGCGTTGGGGATGAAGTACCCGCCACGAGCCCTGAAGCCTGCCCCTGCCTCGAGATCCGCCCCAAAGACGAGAGGAATCGGGCTCATCTCCTGCAGGGCGTTGAGCTTGGACGCAACTTCGGTCGGAGACCCCACCGATATGGTGAACCCTCCCACCTTTTCCCTCTTTATGTAGTCGGTGAGCCGCTGCCACTGCGGCGAGTCGCCAGAGGTATAGTCGCCCAGGACGGTTGGCCACACCATTTGCGCGGCTTTCTCCCGGAGAGTCAGTGTCGCGAGAACCGAATCAGCCCACGCTCGTCCGGGAACTGGCGTGACCGCGCCTGGTCCACTGCCCGTAGCTGTCGACGAAGTGCAGGCTGCCAGTGCGGCAGCGCCAAGGATGAGCCTGTTGATGACTCGAGTCATCAGTGGCTGATCGTCCCCTGTTTGCTCGTGTCTATTTCAGCGCCCGTTCCAGTCTTGAAGAGAAAAGCGGACATGTTCCGCGTCAGGAACGATCTCGCCTGCGGATCCATCACATCGAGTCCGTAATGATTGATGAGCATCGTCTGCTGCTTGCCCCAGTCTGCCCAGCACTGGCGGCAGATCTCTTTCACCACTCGCGCGCCAATTGGCCCAGGAAAAGGCGGACGATCAAATCCCTCGCGCGTCTGTCCGCAACGAGTGCAGGTCACATCTGCCACGATTCATGACCTCGAGTACTGGATCTTGGCGAGACCGAACAGCGACAGCAGGCGCAGGTACACCCAGCCAATATCGACTTCATACCATTTCGCCTTGAACTTCGCCGAATGGGGATCGGCATGGTGATTGTTGTGCAGCTCTTCGCCGCCCAGCCAGATCGCAACCGGGAGGATGTTCCGGCTCTCGTCTTTTACACCAAAGTTCCGGTAACCGATCGCATGACCAACCCCGTTGATGATCCCTGCCGCCCAGAACGGAATCCAGATCATCTGGATCCCCCACACAAGCGGGCCAACAAAGAATCCGAATAAATACACGTCGAGGCCGAGCATCACGAGAATGCCAAGCGAATTCCACCGGGACAGGATGTATTTCTCGAGCCAGTCATTTGGAGTTCCTTTCCCGTATTTCTCCAGCATTCCGGGCTGTCTCACTGCCTTCCTATAGTAGAAGGCGCCCTTCAGAACGATGTTGCGGAGACCTTCGAGAAGGGGACTGTGCGGATCGCCTTCGCGATCGGCGAACGCATGATGTTTCCGGTGACAAGCCACCCATTCCTTCGTGACAATGGCTGTCGAAAGCCACAGCCAGAGTCTCATCGGCAGTGCCGCGAGATAATGCAGCTTCACGCTGCGATGCGTCTGCGCCCGATGTAGAAACAGCGTCACACAAACATTGGTCAGATGACCGGCAATGACGATGAAAAGAACCGGCTTCCACCAGTCAGCCGCCCAGCTTCCAAAATCCGGCATTTACTTCTACTCCGTTGTTGTACGTGCGTTATTGCTCGCCCGCGCAATTTACCCCACCTGCGGTGCGCCTGCCATTCGATGGCCCGCGAAAAACGCGCCTGAATTTTCGTCGCTAAATCCGCCGTGGCCTTGCGGCTTCACCTGGCTCGCTCTAGCGTCTCCAACGGAAATGACCCAGGCGCACGTTGCAGGTAAGGCCACTACTTCGGGAACGAAACGCTTTGCTGATCGTTTCGTGGATTCGTTTGGGTCGGACTTCTACCGGCCGACCGCGTCACACCTCGTCGTTTCTTCAATCGGGATGGGTACATACCTCGGCGAATGCGACGATCGTGAAGATGCCCGCTATGTAAATGCGCTCGCTACCGGAATTACGCATGGTCTGAATATGCTCGACACCGCGATCAACTACCGGTGTCAGCGTTCGGAGCGCGCTGTCGGTCGAGCGTTGCGAAAGGCAATCGATGGCGGGCTTGTCAAACGCAGTGAGATCGTAGTGTGCACCAAGGCAGGATACGTCCCCCTGGAAGGTCAGCCTCCCGAATCACGCGATGAGTATGATGCCTATCTCGAGCGTGAATACTTCCGGCGGTCGGTGATGTCTCGGGATGACGTAGTTGCAGGCGGTCATTGCATCCAGCCACAGTTTCTCGCCAACCAGATCGAGAGGAGCCGCGACAACATCGGCGTCGAATGCATCGACGTTTTCTACATTCACAATCCCGAACAGCAGCTCGATTCCGTCAACCGGCAGAAATTTCACTCCCTCATGAGCGACGCCTTTGCCGAGCTGGAGTCGCAGGTAGCGAGAGGGCGCATTGGATCGTACGGATGTGCGACATGGAACGGCTTCCGCGTATTTGCTGCCGCAAAAAATCATCTGTCACTTTCCGAGCTTGTCGACATTGCGACGAAAGTCGGTGGCAAATCCCACCATTTCCATTTCATCCAGGTCCCTGTCAACCTTGCTATGACAGAAGTCGTGCGTGCTCCGACTCAATCGACGAATGGTGCGAATTCAGGACTTCTGGATACAGCCAAGGAGCTCGGGGTTTCAGTAATCGCAAGTGCGTCGCTGATGCAGGGTCAGCTCACCCAGGGTCTGCCTGATGGCGTTCGTTCACTCTTTCCTGACTTGACCACTGACGCTCAGCGCGCAATTGCATTCGTCAGATCTCTGCCAGTTGCAACCGCGCTGGTTGGGATGCGCTCCATTCAGCACCTCGAAGAAAACATCGCGGCAGGCCGCGCTGTCATTCGAGCCTGAGGTCACTCATCTCCTGAGTCTCGAGATCGATCGCCACGATTCTGTGTGCGTTGGTGTCTGCTACATACGCGTGCGTCGCACTGCACGAGATCCCTGATGGCTCATTGAGTCCGCGCACCCATGTCACTGACGACCGGCTGCCCGGGTCGACCCTCTTGATGCAGTCATTGTAGGAATCCGCGACGAGCAGACCTCCCTGTGGATGTGGCGTCAGTCCCTGAGGATGCTGAAGCCTGACTTCGTCTCCCTTCCCGTCCACGTCGCCGAAGTCGAACAATCCTGTTCCTGCAACCGTACCCACTGAGCCAGGCTCCGTGATTTCCGACCAGCGAATGGCGTTCGATTCCGAATCGGCAAAATAGAGTCGTTCATCTAGCAGGGTCACTCCCATTGGCTGAGCGAGAAGGGCGTTCTGGTTCTCGCCATCGCGAATGTCCTCGCCTCCGGTTCCTGCGTGCACGCGGGTCGAGCCGCTCTCTGCATCTACTGACCACAGCTGATGCGTCCCGGCCATTGCCACGTAGAGAGCCTTGTTCGAAATGACTAGATCCCAGGGGGAAGACATCGCTCCTTTTGCTTTGTCTCCACGCGTTCGCATCTGACTCCCCGTGCCGGCAATTGTGCGTACTTCTCCGCTCGTGATCTCTATCGCTCGAATGGCATGATTCTCTGTGTCCGCGACGTACAAGGTCTCATTCGACAAAGCCATGCCCTGCGGGTAGTTGAAGCTTCCGCTCTTCCCGTCCTTGAAGCCCGGGTTTCCGGTGCCAATTACATGGTCGATCTTCGCGACGGTTGGCTGCTCGACAGTACCGATGAGAACCTGGTGATGTCCACTGTCAGCGATCGCAATCCTGTTTCCGGCAACAAAAACCTTTCCGGGATACCGAAGCTGTCCTGCGATATTTGTCGGGTCTTCAGCCGGAAAATGCAGGGGCGTGTCATTCAACGTTCCGCGAGATCGGGCGCTTTCGATTACTCCGTCGACAAAGGGGAATAGCGTCTCTGCGGTGAATTCCCCGGCATGTGCTCCGACCACGTATCCAGCTGGATCGACCGCAACAATAGTTGGCCACGCCGATACTGCATAGCTTCGCCAGGTTCGGAATTGCCTGTCGTTGAGAATGGGGTGAATCGCATCGAGTCTTAGTGTGGCGTCGCGGATCCGGCTGGTAACTCGCTCAGAGTGATACTTCCCGCTGTGGACGCCGATTACTACTAGCTCGCGCTGGTACTTCGATTCGAGCTCCCGCAACTGCGGGAGTACATGAATGCAGTTGATTCAGCCATAGGTCCAGAAATCGAGAAAGACGACTTTCCCCTTGAGGTCCGACAGCTTGAGGCGGCGGCCTCCCGTATGGATCCAGTCGAGATTGTCAGGAAACTCAGGGGCTCGAACCGAGGGTGCTGGTGTGAATTCTCGCGGCATTGAATGTCCTCTTGCGAATATCCCATCATATCAATCCGGCACAACCTTCTTGTAGTTTGTGCGCGGAAGTTGCTATAGTTGCGCAGAGAAACCCCATATCGGAGCTCGTATCATGGCTGCAGCCAGAAAATCCTCACGTCGTGGCTCGAAGGGCGGAAGAAAAGCCGGTCGCTCAAGCAGCCGGAAATCGCCGGCGCGAAAGTCGAAAGGCAGAAAGCGCCCGGCTCGCAAGAGTGTGGGACGCAAGAGCGCTGCCCGGAAGGGCGGTGGCCGCAAGAGTGCTGCCCGCAAGAGCGGAAGAAAAACGAAACGTGCCTCCTCTGCGCGCAAGTCGAGCGGACGAAAGCTCTCTCTCCCGAGCCGCAAAGCTGTGAGCCGTGCGGCAACCGGAGTCACGAAGCGGGCGAAGTCCGTCGCAAAACGTGTTAGCCGCGTCGCGACTGGCGTTGCCCAGCAGACCGTGGCCGGCGCCGAGCAGGTATTCGAATCTGCGAAAGAGTTCGTTCAGGAACATACCTGAAATGAATACCGAGGCTGAATGCTGAAATCAGCGTTCAGCCTCAGCATTCGTTTTTTATCCATCTCGTCACTTCGTCGAAGACTTTGTCACGGCCGTAGTCGACCGTGATGATGTGACCGCCGCCTTCTATCCACTCCAGTTTTTTCTCACGCGTACCGAGCGCAGCCAGGGCACGCTCGGCAACTGTTGGCGCTATTCGTGGATCCGCTTTCGATTGCAATACCAGCGTCGGCACAGTTATTCGTCCGAGCACTCGACGGCCTTGTGACGCGAGTCTCCATAGCTCGTAGAGAAGTCTTCCGGTGTACACACCATACCCGAGATTTTTTGCACGCTCTTCAGGATTGAGAATCGATCGCGGACTCCAAGATCTTCTGACACCTGCTACTGGTCCCCACAGCCAGTATGACGCAGAGGCAAATCTCTGGAAGGCCGTAACGTCGAGGTAAGGCGCGATCAGAACGAGCGCGCAAATTCCCGGAGTTTCTGCGGCAAGTATTGCCGCAATTGCTCCTCCCATCGACAACCCCGCTACCGAGACGATCTTGTGAGTTGCCTGCATTGCTGCCAGCTCCTGCCGCGCGCATGCAAGCCAGTCTTTTCGCCGCGACTCCATGAATGAGCTCACACTCCTGCCATGACCTGGCAATAGCGGAGCTTTTACATCGAAGCCGTGAGCATGAAGATGCCCGGCCAGGAGTCTGAGCGTTTGAGGCGTATCACCAAAGCCATGCAGGAGGAGAATCCCGTGTGAATTCCCCTCCTGCAGGTCTATGGTCTCGGCGCCGGATATTGTGCCGGCTCCGCTTGTGCTCGCCAAAGGCATTCAGTTAATCAGACGTGCATCGACTCCTGCGCAAGGGGAAAAGTCGTCTCCCCCTCTGCTGCTTCCGAATCAATATGCGAGGCAAGACTCGATGGTGCGATCATGAACGCCATTCCCCGTCGCGTTGCCACTCCTGCACCGACGAGACGACCAAGTGCCAGCGCAATTGATTCACGTGTTGCGCCAACCATCTCGCAAAGCAACCGGTGATGCTTGAGCTCCAGGCGGAGACGTCCGTCCGGTGCGACAAATGACCGGTCACCTGCAAGACGCTGCAGTGCCGCTACCAGCCGCTGTTCGACATTCTGCGATGCCATGGCGTGAAGCTTCTCGAGAAGCTGGGCACGCTCACTCATCAGCTGGCTCAGCACATCGAGTGCACTTCCGGGATTTTCTCTAACGAATGCGCGAAACTGCGCGCCGTTAACAAAAAGAGTCTCCGTGTCATCGGCGGCGAAAGCGTCAGTCACGTAGGTCGCTTCGCGACTCAATCCCTCGATGCCGAACGTCTCACCCGGAGTGACGATGGCCGGAACGAAACCCCGGCCGGTGCGAATTCTGTTGCGAAGGATTACATGCCCGCGAAGAACGACTGAAATGCCGTCAGCAGCAGTCCCTTTCTGATAGATCTGGAATCCGGAAGGCCATGTAGTCCGCGCACCGTATCCCGCGAGTACCGTGGCGCTCTCTGGACTGAGCCGCAACTGCTTTTTGTGGGGAGTTTTTACTCGCATTGCAATCACATTTGTTTCTGTAATTGCGCCGCAATGTCCGGGCCAAAAAAAACGTATTGGCTCCCTTATAAATGATCGTATGGGCTCCCTTATATCTCCTCGAGAGCGTTGCGAATCGAGGTTTTAAGGGATTCCTCTGTTCGTGCAGCCGGTGGTAGCGCGCTGGTGAGCATCGAGAAGATCCGTTCTACTTCTTTCTGCACGAAATCGTCCTCGTGGTCGACTCCGAGCGCATCGAGGTTTCTCAGCGCCAGCTGCCGAAGCATTGCTTTCGTCTCTGAATCGAGACCTGACAGTAATTCCGGTGCATGGTGAGCCGGAGCGTTGCCTGTGCCACGTCGGCGTTTCGGCGCAGCGAACAGCGCTGACGTCCTTGCGAGCTTGACGATGAGAGACCCGGGGGAATGCTCTCTCCAGCTCTCGACAATGCCACGCCGCCGGAGAGCAGGCATCATCGCCAGGATTTCCTTTCTGATGACGCCGATGCCGCCCGAGCTCTGGTTGCCGCGCCCCGTGATGATCAGCACTTCCTCGGGCTTCGTAACCTGCCTTGCCCGCAACCATGTCTCCGTACGAGCTCGCGCTTCCGCCGCTGACGGAAGGGATTCGCGCAGATTCAGTGTACGCTCGCTTCCGAATGCTGCCTCATCGAGGGCATGCCAGAGAGCAGTGAGCTTTGGCTTCCCTCGCTGCATTCAATTACCCGATGATGTGTTCCAGAATCGAGAGCCCACGATCGAGATCGCTGCGCTCGATGATCAGCGGAGGAAGCAGACGCAACGTGTGATCTCCCGCCGTAATGATTAGAAGACCTTCGTCCCAGCCTCGTTGTACAATCTCCGATGCCGGATCGACCACGTCGACTCCCCACATGTAGCCCATTCCACGCACTGCACGAATTCGGTCGCTCTTCCGTGCCATGCCTGAGAGTCTCTCGCCAATCCACTCTCCGTTCTCGCGCACTGTTTCCAGCAGAGCGGGCTGTGAAATGCGATGCACGACGTGATTTGCTACTGCGGCGACAAGTGGTCCGCCTCCGAATGTTGTTCCGTGATCACCAGGCTTGATGGTATCCGCGATTTCCTGCGTGACGAGAATTGCACCCATCGGTAATCCGCCGGCAAGCGGTTTTGCAATGGTCACCATGTCAGGCGTCACTCCGACACGCTCGTACGCCATGAACGTGCCGAGCCTGCCAAGTCCACATTGAATCTCGTCGAAGATGAGAGCAATTCCTCGCTCCTCCGAAATCCTGCGAAGGAATCGAAGAAACTGTGGCTCGAGAACTCGAACACCGCCTTCTCCCTGCACCGGCTCGACTATCACTGCCGCAACCGACTCACCATCGAGTGCAACATCCAGCTCCGCTTCATCACGCTCGCAGATGCTGATTCCGCCTGCCAGCGGACGGAATGGCGCTCTGTACGATGGGCGATCAGTCGCTGCGAGTGACGCGAAGAGGCGTCCGTGAAATGATCCGCGAAGCGCGACGATTCCTGTTTTTGCGTCTGAGCCGATGGCACGACCCCATCTTCGCGCGAATTTGAACGCCCCCTCATTTGCTTCTGCACCAGAGTTGCAGAAGAAGACCTGAGACGCGAATGAGTTTTCCACGAGAAACTTCGCGAGATTCTCGCCCGCCTCTGTTCTGTAAAGATTCGAGACATGAACGAGACCCGAGCTGAGAACCGTTTCGATCGTCTTCGCAATTCCAGCATCACCGTAGCCGAGAGCATTGACCGCGATTCCACTCGCGAAGTCGAGATATGCCTTGTTGTCTTCGTCGAACAGCTCGACACCCGAGCCGCGAACGAAGCGCATGGGAGCACGCTTGTAGGTTCCAAGTATCTCGCGCGATGCAGATGCCTGAGTCAGCGTATCGGTCATGTCATGATCGGTGTTAGAGACAACAGCGTTCCGCTCTCGTTTCCGGAGAGCGCTTCGAGTCCTGCGATTCTTACTTTCGACGCCCCGGCTGTAAGCGCCATGAAACCTGCTTCGAGCTTTGCGCGCATTCCGTTGTTCACGGTGCCCGAGGCAACGAGCGCATCGACTGTTGCCTGGTCCAGCTCTTCGATGATTCGATGATTCTCATCCATCACGCCAGGCACATCAGCAATGAGCCATAGCTCTGCGCCGAGTGCGGCTGCTATGACTGCGGCAGCATCGTCGCCGTTGACGTTGAGGGCCTCTCTTGCAGGAGACGCTGCATCAGTCGCGACTGGCGAGATGACAGGAAGGATTGACGAATCGAGCAGCAACCGGATGAGTCGTGTGTCTGCTCCTATCGGCTTTCCCGATCTGCCGAACAGCTTGACATCTATCGGCTCAGCCATGAGGAGCTCGCCATCCTCACCGGAGATTCCTGCAGCAGGAACTCCTGCCGCTGAGAAAGCTGAGACGAGTCTCTTGTTGGCGCTTCCCGACAGTACCATTCGCACGAGATCGACATCTTCTTCTGTCGTTATCCGTCTGCCGTTCACGAAAGATGGCTCTCGTCCGAGCGCTCTCTGCAGTGACGATATCTCGTCACCGCCCCCGTGAATCACGCAAAACGAGCCAGGCTCGGTTTTCCAGAGAGCAGAAAGCCCAGCGACGAGATCGGGGTCGGACTGAATGCGACCGCCCAGCTTGATGACTTTCATCATGCGTCGAGCCCCTGCCGCTCATCGATGCCGAGCATGAGGTTCGCATTCTGTACCGCCTGTCCCGCCGCTCCTTTGGTGAGATTGTCGATCGCTGATGTGATTATCAGCGTGGGTGCCTTTGTATTCGCTGCTTTCGCCACCGAGATTCTGACGCTGTTCGTTCGCACGACATCGCGCAGTGCTGGTGTCGATTCACTCACTTGAATGAACGGCTCGTCTTTGTACGAGTTCTTCCACACTGACAGAGGATTGTCCATGTCGTTCTTCACTCGGACGACGATGGTTGCGAGGATTCCTCTTGCAACCGGAAGCAGGTGCGGAGTGAAGACGAGATCATTGTCCGATTTCTTCTCCCGAAGAATCGCATTCATCTCGCGAAGGTGTCTGTGATCGTTTCCCACACCATACGCACGAAAATCCTCGCTGATCTCGGCGAATAGAAGGTCGGGTCGCGGCGTGAAGCCCGCTCCGGTCACACCGCTCGACGCAGCTACCGAGATTGTCGATCCGGGCTCGAGCAATCCCTGGTCGATCAGAGGAGCGATCGCGAGCAGGATGGCTGTCGGATAGCATCCTGGATTTGCCACGACGTCAGCGCCGTGGATTTCGTCGCGGTATAGCTCAGTGAGGCCGTAGGGGATGGTTTTCGTGCCCTCGAGCTGTCCGTTGTTCCCTGGCCTCAGATCCGAGGAGAGATCCACAACCTTTGCTCCGGCTTCTCGGGCGCGCCTTACCCACTCCAGCGACGCTCCATGCGGAAGCGCGCTGAAAATCACATTGGCCTGGTCGAGCGGAGCGTCTTCGGTGGCAATGAACGTGAGGTCGCGTCCGGCTATGCGTGCGCTTTGCCCCCGCTGTCCGTGGGCGGTTGCGAAGCACAGCTGAAGGCGCGGGTGTCGGACGACGAGCATGCACAGCTCGCGTCCCGCGTAACCGCTGGCGCCCAGGACGCCGACCGAGAATTTATGCACAAAGAATGCATAACATTGCAGAACTGTGGCGTCAATCTTTTTGAGGACGCCTGAATGTCCGGATTCTGTCTGCTACTGAGGCTCCCCGGCGAGACCTTTCAACCTTCGGACGACACGATCGCGGGCCAGGCCTGAGCGGCATACGATGAGGATGGTGTCGTCGCCACCGATTGTCCCGAGGATATCCGGCCAGGCTTCGCCGTCGAGGGCGGCAGCTATGGGCTGGGCGCCACCGGGCACAGTGCGAAGCACGATCATTTCGCTCACGCCTTCGATTCTGAGGAACAGCTGCGGAAGAAGGGTTTCGAGGGCCGCCCGGCTCTCCTCTATGGTGCCGTCAGTCACTGCGTATCGGGCGCCTTCGGGTGTGGGAACCCGCGCCAGTCGCAGCTCGCGCAAGTCTCTCGAGAGCGTTGCCTGAGTCACATCCCAGCCGCGATGAAGGAGAAGCTTTCGCAGATCCTCCTGGCTGCTTACGGGACGCGCGTCGACGATTTCCAGGATTGCAGACTGCCGCTCTCTCTTGTTGGCCATTCTAAGTCCTCCGCTCAACACTTTACCACCCTCTCCCTCCTCGTGCGAGTACCCGCTGTCCACGGTTGACGCTATCCCGGCTCGTGATTAAATATACGCAAGTAATGAATAGTTATTTAGGAGAGCCATGACCCGCACAATTGCCCTCGCCTATTCAGGCGGTCTCGATACATCGATCATCGTCCCCTGGCTGAAGGAGAACTACGGCGGAGCACGTATCATCTGCGTCGCCGCCGACATCGGACAAGGAGATGAGCTGGAAGGAGTTCGCGCCAAGGCCATCGCCTCGGGCGCAGACGAGTGCTACATCGAAGATCTCCGACAGGAGTTCATCGAAGATTTCATCTGGCCCACGCTCCGCGCCGGAGCGATCTACGGACGCAAATACCTGCTCGGCACATCGATGGGCCGGCCGCTCATTGCTCGACGACAGGTCGAAGTTGCACGTCGTGTTGGCGCTGATGCGCTCGCACACGGGTGCACGGGTAAAGGCAACGACCAGGTGCGGTTCGAGCTGACGTACGCTGCATTCGCTCCCGATCTCCCCGTGATTGCACCATGGCGAGAGTGGGACATCAGAAGCCGCGAGGATGCTCTCGCGTACGCCGCGAAGCACAATGTTCCCGTCACTGCGTCACGCGAAAAGATTTATTCACGCGACCGCAACATCTGGCATATCTCGCATGAAGGCGGAGTGCTCGAGGATCCGGCCCAGGCTCCACCGGCTGACCTCTTCATGCTGACCACTTCCCCCGAGCTCGCGCCCGATGAGCCCGAAGAAGTTTCCATTGGATTCAACCAGGGAACTCCCGTTGCAGTCAATGGAGTCTTCCTCGATCCAGTCGCAATTCTCACGACACTCAACAAGATCGCAGGCCGTCACGGTATCGGGCGCATCGATCTCGTAGAGGATCGTCTAGTCGGAATGAAGTCGCGCGGAGTCTACGAGACTCCCGGTGGTACGCTGCTCTATAGCGCGCATAGCGAGCTCGAGCAGCTTATTCTCGATCGCCGCACTCTTGCCGCAAAAGATCTCATCGCACCGCGTTATGCCGATCTCGTGTACGAGGGACGCTGGTGGACAACCGAGCGTGAGGCGTATGACGCATTCGTGAATGTCACGCAGGAGCGAGTAACCGGTGGGGTGACACTCCGGTTGTACAAGGGCACGATCAGTGTCGTAAGCCGTGCAAGCGAATACGCCCTCTACGATGAGCGCTTCGTGACGTTCGGCGAGGATGATGTGTACGAGCAGAGCGATGCCGCCGGTTTCATCCGGCTCTATTCCCTGCCCGATCGCGTTCGCGCAGTGCGAGATCGCGAGCTCGCAGCAAAAGCTGTTGCCCCGGTTTCTACCAATGAAGAGGCACCGGTCCTCGCTGCCTCCTGGCAGGACTGACTGTCGTGACGGGCGACCAGAAGTCGCACAAACTGTGGGGCGGAAGATTCTCCGTTCCCACAGCTGCTGCACTTGACGCGCTCAATCG
>Ga0070698_100001921_pt1 | contig 23100 bp, 24 predicted proteins | sample KBSK1502metaG_FD_65477 | JGI IMG/M metagenome (GOLD analysis project Ga0070698, IMG submission 65477) | Corn, switchgrass and miscanthus rhizosphere microbial communities from Kellogg Biological Station, Michigan, USA - KBS K1-50-2 metaG | ecosystem: Host-associated > Plants > Roots >...
ATCGGCACAGGCATTATTGCCACCTCCTTCCGCGACTCGCGCATGTACATGACGACAATGATGCGCAAGTAATAGTAGGCCCCGACCGCGCTATTGATAACACCAATGATCGTCAGTCCGATGAGGTGAGACTTCATGGCGGCGCTGAACACGTAAAACTTGGCGAAGAATCCGCCCGTCATCGGGATTCCGATCAGTGATAGTAAGAAAATGGCGAGCGTGGCCGCCATCAGTGGAGAGCTCCGGCCCAGACCCTCGTAGTCCTCCAGAGTCACATAGCGTTCGCCCGCATTTGCGAAGTGGCTCACGATGGCAAAAGCACCTACGTTCATCGCAGCATACGCAGCCGTGTAGAACATGACCGCCGATGTGCCCAACTCCGGAGTGGCAGCAAATGCCACCAGCAAATATCCGGCGTGGGCAATGGAGCTGTAGGCGAGCAGACGCTTTACATTGTTCTGTACCAGAGCCCCGATGTTGCCCAAAGTCATGGATAGCGCCGCCGAGACCCAGATCAGCCAGAACGGCCCCGGAGCCTTCATCTCGAACACAATCCGCAGCAACACAGCAAAGGCGGCGGCCTTAGGGGCGGTGGACATTAATCCCACGATCGGCGCTGGAGCACCTTCGTAAACATCCGGCGTCCAGATGTGGAAAGGAGCGGCGGCGACTTTGAACCCCAGGCCCACGAACATCAGGGCAACAGCGACATAAGCCAGCAAAGGAGGGGAAGCCGACCGCAGGGCACGGCTGACGTCATCCACATTGGTGGAGCCGGTGGCGCCAAATATGAGTGCCACTCCATACAGAAAAAACGCGGTGGCGAAAGATCCCAATAGGAAATATTTCAGCGACGATTCGCTGCTTGCGGCTTCATGGCGGCGGAAGCCCGCAAGAACATACGATGAGATCGAAGAGATCTCCAGAGCGATGAAGATCAGCACCAATTCAATGGCAGACGACATGAGTGCCATGCCCACCACGCCGAACAGAATGAGTCCGTAATACTCGCCAGCGCGAATTTGCTGAACCGCCATGTATTCGAAAGAAATAAGGATCACCACGGCAGCGATGGCCATGATCAGAAAATGGAAAAACACGCTAAACCCGTCGACCCTCACCATATTCCAGAAGGCCACACCCGGGGAACGTGCCATGCACCCAGTCGCCCAGATACCCGCGACAGCGCCCACCAGTGCGATTGCGCCAAGAGTCTTCCGGCTCTGCTTCTCATCCATCAAAGGATCGAGAACCATGATCACCATGCCGAAAACAGAGAGAACGATCTCCGGCAAGATTCGAAGGTAATCAATGCCCGGTGGGAGGACCTCGAGCAACGCCGCATCCAAAGGAAGAGTGGGGAATCCCGTCACCGGCCCACCACCTTGCTGATGACTTGTGCGAAAGGAGTCAGCGCAGACTGGACTGCAGGATCAATCGCATTCAGCCACAGCAGTGGGGCTACGCCCATAACCAGCGCCGCTACAGCACACGGCCAGACTGCGGCTTTCTCGAAGCCGGAAAGATCACTCAGAGAGTGGTTCGCGGGCACAGTGATTTTTCCGAAGAAGACTCTCTGGTACATCCACAAGAGGTAGCAGGCGCTCCAGATCACACCTGTGGCCGCCAAAATTCCATATACCGCTCGGGCCTGAAACGCTCCACTCAATACTAGGAATTCGCCCACGAACCCATTCAACAGAGGCAATCCAACGGAAGCTAACACGATGAACAGAAAGGATGCCGCATACATTGGCATGGCAGCAGCCAGACCACCAAATTCGCGGATCTCATATGTGTGACGGCGTTCATGAAGTATCCCTGCCAGCATGAATAATCCGCCGGTGGAAATTCCATGCGCCAGCATGACGAACAACGCACCATTCAATCCCGCCTGCGTGAAGCTGAAAATCCCCAGCACCACAAAGCCCAGATGGCTCACCGAAGAATACGCGATCAACTTCTTCAGGTTCGGTTGAACCATGGCCACCAATGCGCCATAAACAATGCCAATGAGCGCGAGCGTCATGATCCACGGAGCGTTGCGGCGCGACTGCTCGGGAAAAAGGCCCAAGTTGAAGCGCAGCATCCCATACGTGCCCATCTTGAGCAGCACTCCCGCCAGCAACACCGAACCCGCGGTTGGAGCCTCAACGTGCGCGTCGGGTAGCCACGTATGAAAAGGGAAGAGGGGAACCTTTACTGCGAATGCCAGGAAGAATCCCAAGAACAGCCATTGTGCTGCCGACGCGAAGCCCGGTACCGCGCCGCTCATGATTTTTTCCCGAATCACAACAAAATCGAAGCTGCCGGCCTGAGCGTAGAGCCACAAAATCGCGGCCAGCATGAACACGGAAGCGATCATGGTGTACATGAAGAATTTCACCGCGGCGTAGACCTTGCGTTCATGGCCGAAGACTCCTATGAGCAGGGCCATGGGAATCAGGGTTGCTTCCCAGAAGAAGTAGAAGAGAAACAAGTCGAGGGAAGTGAACACTCCAATCAGGGCCGTCTCCAGAATCAACAGCAGGATAAAGAATTCCTTGACGCGCTCATGCACTGACTTCCATGAAATCAGCACGCACAGCGGGGTCAGGAATGTGGTCAGCAGGACCAGCCAGAGCGAGATGCCGTCGACGCCCATGTGGTAATGAATGTTGGGGGTTGAGACCCACGGCCTGTCGATCTCATACTGAAAGGCGGTCTGGGCTCGCTGAAAGTGGACGGGCAAATGTAACGACGCCAGGAAGGTCAGCAGCGAAAGGACCAGGGCGAAGATGCGGACGTCCCGGTCGCGCCGGGGAAACATCGTCAGCAGCAACCCGCCAAGCAGCGGCGTGAAGGTCACCAGCGTCAGGATGGATGAGCTGAAATTGTCGGTGCTCACTGCCCCACTCCCATCCAGATCATGAAGGCGATGATCGCGGCAGAGCCCGCCGCGATCCAACCGGCGTAAGAGCGCAAATTGCCGGACTGCATGTGCCGCGTTTCGTCGGAAACATGGCGCGCAGCCTGGGCGCTATTGTTCACCGTGCCGTCAATCAAGTTTTGATCGACGCCTTGCCATAGAATGCGGGTCGAACCCTCGACCAGGGGCTTGACGAAAACTTCGCCATAAAGCTCGTCGATGTAATATTTGTGAACGACGGCGTCATAAAGACCATCCAAATCGGTCGCGACCCTCTCGGGAAGTTGAGGATCGCGATAGTAAAACGTCCATGCCAGTCCGAAACCGAGCACTGCCGCTGCCACCGAGATTCCAGTAAAAACGAGTTCCGTCGCGTGGCTGGTTTGCGGCTCAGTACCCTCGGTCTGTTGTTCCGGAGGGTTGGTTTCGCCCGGAGCATTTTGCTGCGTATTCAACGCTGGCATGGTAGAGCGAAACACCGGGTCGAGAAATTTGTCGAAGCGATTACCGCCGCCAAGCGAGCCGGGTACTCCGACATATCCTCCAACCACCGAGAGAATTGCCAGAATGGCCAGGGGCGCGAGCATGACGGGCGGGCTCTCATGAATCGCAGCATGACCGTGCCTTCGATCTGCGTGGTGCGCTGCGTGGCCGTGCTCGCCGGCGGTCCCATCGGCATCGCCACGATATTCACCGAAGAACGTCAGGAACCACAGCCGGAACATGTAAAAAGAGGTAAGAAACGCGGTGACGATGCCGACCACCCAGTAAATCCAGCTGGCCTGATACACCCTCCACAAAATTTCGTCTTTGCTGAAGAAACCAGCCAACCCAGGAATGCCCGCGATCGCCAGTGTTCCTGCCGTCATGGTCCAGAACGTAAGCGGGATTTTGGTGCGCAAGCCGCCCATCTTTCTCATGTCTTGTTCGCCACCCACCGCGTGAATCACCGAACCGGCGGCCAGGAAGAGTAAGCCCTTGAAGAAGGCATGGGTCATCAGGTGAAAAATGCCTGCCGAGAATGCTCCCACGCCGCATGCCATGAACATATAACCGAGCTGCGAGACGGTGGAATAGGCGAGCACTTTCTTGATATCGGTTTGTGCCATGCCGATGGTCGCGGCGAAAAATGCAGTCAGCGTACCAATGACCGCCACCACGGTAAGGGCCATTGGAGCGCGTTCGAAAATGACATGCGAGCGCGCCACCATGTAAACCCCGGCCGTTACCATCGTGGCTGCGTGAATAAGCGCGGAAACCGGAGTCGGGCCTTCCATTGCATCCGGAAGCCACACATACAGAGGAATCTGCGCCGACTTGCCACAAGCTCCTACCATCAGGAGCAGGCCGACAGCGGTGAGAACGCCTGCTCCCGCCGTTTCGGGGCTCATCGGGGCTATGCTGTGAAATACTTGCTCAAAGGTCAATGACCCAAAATGTTGGATCAACAGAAATAAGCTAATGAGAAATCCAAAGTCGCCAATGCGATTTACGATGAACGCTTTCTTTCCCGCCGATGCCGCCGAGTCTTTTGTAAACCAGAACCCGATCAGCAGATAGGACGCCAGTCCCACTCCCTCCCAACCGATGAACATCAGCAGGTAGTTGTTGGCCAACACCAGCGTCAACATGAAAAACATGAACAGGTTCAGGTAGGCGAAAAAGCGGTAATAGCTGGGGTCGTCCCACATGTAGCCGACCGAATAGATGTGAATCAGGAAGCCCACTCCGGTGACCACGAGCAACATCACCAGCGACAGTTGATCGAGGTAGAAGGCGAAGTCCGCACCGAAAGTTCCCGAGCGAATCCAGTGCGCCAGAAACTCCTGATAGGGAAGAGGGATGGAAGAGAAGCGTGCGGCCACCCAGAGGGCCATTGCGAAAGCGGCGCCCGAGAAGACCAAGGCAACCGTCGTCACCGCCTGCCGCGATGAGCGGCGGCCCCACAGCCCATTCAGGGCGGCCCCGGCCAGTGGCAAAATCGGAATGAGCCAGAGATTCAGGTTCGGCGTCATAGCTTGAGCAGGTTCACCTGGTCCACGTTCAAGGTCTCGCGCGTGCGGTACACGGAGATGATGATGGCAAGTCCGACCGCCGCTTCGGCCGCTGCCACCACCATCACAAAAAACACAAAGACCTGGCCACTCAATCGATGCCAGTGAGCGGCGAAAGCCACGAAGGAAAGATTTACGCCGTTGAGCATGAGCTCAATCGACATAAAAATGGTGATGATGTTGCGCTTGATCAGGAATCCGGCGACACCGCAGGCGAATAAGATGCTGCTCAGCAGCAAGTAATAAGAAAGCGGGACCATCAGCGTGCCTTCCGTTTCTCGGTGGCTTCGGGCTTGGTCGCCAGCACTACCGCCCCCATGATTGCGATCAATATCAAAATGGATGTGACCTCAAAGGGCAAAAGGAATTCGTGGAAAAGCAATTGGCCGATCATCTTCGGATCTCCAAGCAATGCGCCGACTGGAGCCGATCCCGTCCCAGAGTGGCGCAGCAACACCCAAGCCACCAGGGTGCCTCCGATCAGCATGCCTGGCACGCCCAGCAGAATCGCCACGCGACTGCCTTTGGTCCGTTCCTCTTCACCCGCGTTCAGCAGCATGATGGTGAAGACGAACAGCACCATAATCGCGCCGGCATAGACGATCAGCTGGATCGCAGCCACGAACTCAGCGCCCAGCAGCAGGTATTCTCCCGCCAGAGCGCCCATAACCGCGATCAAGGAAAGGGCGCTATTGATGGGATGCCGCTGCGCCAGCAGGTTCACCGCTCCCGCCACGCAAACCGCCCCGAAAGTCAGGAATAAGATCAGATGCAGACTCATGAAATCAGTTCTCAGTTCTCCGTCCTCAGTCTTCAGTAGATTCTGCAGTTTCTCAGCCTGAGCTTTTACCCCCCTGCAACTGAGATCTGAAAACCGAGAGCTCAGAACCTCCCTTCCTTACCATGCCACGGCCACAGCCGTGGCCACCACATTGGCAATTGCCATGGGCAACAGGAACTTCCATCCGAACGCCATGAGTTGGTCGTAACGGAAGCGTGGCAATGTACCCCGTACCCATATATAGATGAAGAGGAATACAAAGACCTTCGCCACGAACCAAAACACCGGAAGCAGCGCCTGCAAAACCGGCGGTCCGCCAATCGGGCCATGCCATCCTCCGAAGAACAAAAGAGTCGCTAGGCAGGCAACCGTGATCATATTGGCGTACTCAGCCATGAAGAACATGGCAAATTTCATGGCGCTGTATTCCGTGTGATATCCCGCCACCAGCTCCGTCTCAGCTTCGGGCAGGTCGAAAGGGATACGATTGGTTTCTGCGTACGCGGCGACAAGGTAGACGAGGAATCCAATAATCTGCCCTTGGAAAATGTTCCAACGGGGGATGAATCCCCAGAATCTTCCCCCTTGGGCATCCACTATCGCGCGAAGACTAAGACTTCCGGACATGATGAGAACGCCCACCAGCGACAGCCCGAGCGAAATTTCGTAGCTCACCATTTGCGCGCTGGCGCGCAGCCCACCGAGTAAAGAGTATTTATTGTTGGACGACCAACCGGCCAGCGCAACCCCGTAAACGCCCATCGAGGTGACGCCCAGAATCATCAACAGCCCAATGTTCACATCGGTAATCTGCAACGGAGTGTGCACGCCCGCAAGCGTGATCCAGTTCCCGATGGGAATGACCGAAATCGAGGTCAGGGCAAACACGACCGCCAGAATCGGGGCAGCGATGTACAAAGGCTTATAGACGTGGGGAGGCGTCAGATCTTCTTTAAAAAGAAACTTGATGCCGTCTGCCGCTGGTTGAAGCAACCCAAATGGCCCGACCCGCGTCGGTCCCCAGCGATTCTGCATGTGTCCCACGACTTTTCGCTCTAACCATACCGTGTACGCGACCGCCGTGAGCAATACAAAGAGGGTGAGCGCGGACTTAATCACGGAGACGAGAATGAAAGTGAGGATGCTCAACGATTGCTGTCCCTTTTCCACAGACGTTCCGCGTGGAACATTTGTCAAATTTCGTGCTGAACCTTCCGGTCCGTTACGAACCCAAATCGCGTGTTTCGCGTCGAAGACAATATCTAATCTGCGGCGACCTCTTTCGTGGTCTTTTGCTGATGGCTTTCCATCACTGAGTTCAAGGTGCTCGAGTATCTCCCCAATGTCCCCGAACTGAACAAACTGTCGTTGGCCGGCACGATGGACTGGTCACGCTGTGCCGCTCCCGTTCCGCTGCCGGCCAGCGATGTGTGCTGGCTGTTTCCTGCTAACAGGTTGATGCGCGACACGCCATAACCAGGAACCAGCCGCTGGATTTCATCGAGAATTGCCATGGGATCAAACGGACTCAGTTTCGGTTCCAGGCCGTGTGCCTCGAGCCAGACTGCATGCCGGTCTGCCTCGCCCGATTGCGCCCCGCGTGACTGTCCCATGTCGGCGCGGGTGCCGCCTCCGAAAGGAACTAACTTTCGCACGTTGAATCCCATGGCGTCGGCGATCCGGACGATCATTTCGAAGTCCGATTTTGTTCCAGCAACTTCGCCCGCCTTCTTTAACAGTTGAACGTCGCCGCAGGTGTTGGTGAAGGTTCCAGACTTCTCATATGCATTGGCCGCGGGCAGTACGACGTCGGCCATGATCGCCGTTTCGGTTAGGAACATGTCCTGCACCACGACGAAGGCTTTGGAGAGTGCAAACGGATCAATCTTGAGTCGCCCCACTGGATTGGACGCAACGACGTAAAGAGCGCCCAAGTGTCCGGCCTTAGCGGCGGCGATCATGGCAGGCAGATCGAGGCCAGCAGCCTGTGGGACTTCTCCCCAGTCTGTGTGGAACTCGCTATGCCCAGTTGCTGAATGATAGCCAGCCAGCAGGTCGGGATACAGGCCCATATCGGCAGCGCCTCGCGAGTTGGCGTAGTCGGCCAGGCACACGAACTTCGCTCCGGGAATTGCGCTGCCGAACTTTACCAGGCTGGCGATATGGGCACCGCGAACCTCGGAGTCGACAATAATAACCAGGTTTTGTTCGCCGCGCAGCTGGTCTCGCAGGGCGAACAGGGCGTCAGGGCGCGTCCCCGAACTTACGAGATTCGCTGCGGCATGGTCATTTCCAGAAAGAAATTCCACGACCTGCCCCTCTGTCCCAGCGGGAATCTCGAAGAACCCGGTCGCTTGCCGTCGCAGCTTGATTGGTTGTGAGTTCATCACATAAAGACGTGCGCGATGTAGGCGGACATTGTTGCGAATCTGCCAGGCCAGCAACGGATGCCGCTCTGTAGGATCATTTCCAATCAGCAGAATGGCAGGAGCAGTGAAGACGTCGGCCATGCTGGCGGTGGCATTGGGCTTCGCTCGCAGTGCCGCCGCCAGGGCAGGGAAGTCGGCAGTGCGGTGGTGATCTATATTGTTAGTCTTAAGCACGGCGCGCGCAAACTTAGAAAGCAGGTAGGATTCTTCATTGGTGGTGCGGGTTGAGCCGATCACACCAATTGCCTGCCCGCCATCCCGGTCGCGAACCTCCGCGAACTTCTTCCCGATCAGCTCGAAGGCTTCTTCCCAGGTGGAGGGAGTCAACTTACCGTTCCTGCGGATGAGGGGCTCAGTGAGCCGCTCTGCGTGGTTGGCGAAATCGAAGGCGTAGCGGCCTTTAATGCACAGGAAGTCGCCGTTGATGCCGCTCTTGTCGCGATTGTCTCCACGCACGATTTCCAGGCCAGTATCACAACGGCGCACCCCCAAAGTCGTCTTACATCCATCTCCACAGTGCGTGCAAATTGTGCCCACGTGCTTCATTTCCCAGGGGCGCGTCTTATAGCGGTATGCGCCCGACGTCAGCGCGCCCACAGGACAAATATCGATACACATGCCGCATTCTTCGCATTGGAGATGGTCTTCTTTATTGGGAGCAATGATTGAGTTCACACCGCGGTTCTGCACACCCAATGCCCAAACGTCCATGGCTTCGCCGCACACCCGGACACAGCGGTAACAAAGAATGCAGCGCGGACGATCGAAGAAAACCACCGGAGACCACTGCTGCTCATCCTTATGGTTCTTGGCCTCCATGAACTTCGACTCGGCGGCGCCATAGGAAAACGTCATGTCCTGGAGTTCGCACTCGCCGCCGGCATCGCAAACCGGACAATCCAGAGGATGATTTCCGAGCAGCATCTCGACCATCGCCTTGCGCGCCTGCCTGACTTCTTCGTTGTCAGAAACTACGACCATGCCTTCGCTGACCACCGTAGTGCAGGCGGTCTGAAGCTTCGGCATCCTCTCAACCTTCACCAGGCACATGCGGCAAGCGCCCTGCAAAGAAAGATTAGGGTAGTAGCAGAACGATGGCACTTCGATGCCAACGCTCTTGCAGGCCTCAATGAGCAGCGTCCCAGGGGGAGCCGTGAGTTTCTTGCCGTCGACCGTAAATGTTACGTCAGCCATGTTGTTTGAGAGATTGATTCACTGAGAAATTGCCATCAATGGCTCAGCACAGGTAGCCGTTCGACCGCGCCCTCTGGTTCATACGGGCACGGTCTGCCTTCTAAATGATCTTCAAATTCCATGCGGAACTTTTTTATGAATGCGATGGTTGGCATTGCTGCGGCATCGCCTAATGGGCAAAATGTCCGACCCAGCATGTTCTCCGACAAGTATTGCATGTTGTCGATGTCTTTCTTCAAGCCGCCGCCAGCGTGAAAACGAATGAGCGTTTTCTCCAGCCAGTCGGTGCCTTCGCGACAAGGGATACACCACCCGCAGCTCTCATGCCGGTAAAACTTCATGGTGCGCAGAGCGAACTTCACGATGCATTGCTGGTCGTCGATTACGACCACCCCGCCGGAACCGAGCATCGATCCAGCTTTCATCACGGAATCGAAGTCCATGCTCACATCAATTTCATCGGCAGTGAGGCAGGGACAAGAGCTTCCACCGGGCACCACCGCCTTCAGTTTGCGTCCGTTGGGAATCCCGCCTCCCACCTGGTACAGCATTTTCTTGAGGTTATAGCCCATGGGGAGCTCGTAGACTCCCGGTTTGGCAATGTTGCCACTGAGGCAGAACAAGCGCGTGCCGCCATTTTTAGGGGTGCCAAGCTTAGCGTACCAGTCCGCACCACCCAGGATAATGTGAGGTACGTTGGCCAGTGTTTCGGCATTATTAATGACTGTCGGACCGCCCCACAGACCAACCACGGCAGGAAAGGGAGGCCGGATGCGGGGAATGCCTCGTTTCCCTTCGAGCGATTCCATGAGTGCGGATTCTTCTCCGACTTCGTAGGCTCCTGCGCCGCCGTGCCAATAGACGTCGAAGTCACGCCCGCTGCCAAAGATATTCTTGCCTAGGAACCCTTTGGCATAGGCGTCGCGCAGCGCCTTCTGCATGATGACGGAGAGATAACGATATTCGCCGCGAATATAGATGTATCCGCTGCGCGCGCCCACCGCCAAACCGCCGATCACCACTCCTTCAATCACCGCATGGGGATCATGCTCAAAGATCAGACGATCCTTGCAGGTACCGGGCTCGCTTTCGTCGCCATTGCACAGAACGTACTTCGGTTTGGCTGATTGCTTGGGAACGAACGACCATTTCATTCCCGTGGAAAATCCCGCGCCGCCGCGTCCGCGCAGGGCGGAATTCTTCACTTCGTTGATGATGGCGTCGGGCTCCATGGCGAGCGCCTTCTCGACGGCTTTGTAACCGTCCAGTTCGAGGTAGCGGTTGATGTCAGTCGCACCCTGGCCAAAGCGCCGGGAGACGACTTTTACTTCGTCGGGATGGGAGACTAAGTCAGCCATTGAGAAATGTTTATGGTTGAGTCGTTGATGGTTGAACAAAAGTGCTAGCGAACGGTTTCCATCAACCATCAAAAATCAACCATCAAAAATTGTTACTGTTTTCCACTCTTCCTATATTCCTCGAGTACCCTATCCATCTTGTCGGGTGTGAGGTTTTCGTGAAAATCGTAATTCACTTGAGCCGCCGGTGCCCAACTGCAGGCACCAATGCACTCCACTTCTTCCAGCGAAAACAAGCCGTCGGGGGTGGTTCCTTTGTGTCCTATGCCGAGGTTCTTCGAGCAATGTTCAAGAATCTGTTCGCCCCCGCGGACCATGCAACTAATGTTGGTGCAGACCTGCACGTTGAACTTCCCGCGGGGCTGAGTGGTCAGCATCGAGTAATAGCTGATTACATTTCGAACTTCGAGTTGGGTTAAGTCGAGACGCACCGCGATTTCGGCAATCACCTCATCGCTGAGGAGTCCAATTTCGTCCTGGGCATAGAGAAGCGTCGGCACCAGCGCCGATCGTTTCGTCGGATAGTGTGGCACCATCTCGGCGAATCTCTGCTCAAACTCTTCGGAGAATTTCACCGGTCAATCTCTCCCAGAACAATGTCGATTGATCCAATCGCGGCCACCACGTCGGCCAGCAGCCTTCCCTCACACATCTTCGGCAGGGTCTGCAGATTCGCTAAGCATGCCGCACGCATGTGCACCCGGTAAGGCTTGGCGGTTCCATCGCTGACCACGTAGTAGCCCATTTCCCCGCGAGGTGACTCGACTGCTTGATAAACTTCGCCGGCGGGCACGGCAAAGCCCTCGGTGATGATCTTGAAGTGGTAGATGAGGGCTTCCATTTCGGTCTTCATCTTTTCGCGGTCCGGCAGCACCACCTTGGGAGCATTGGCTTTGATCGGCCCTTCGGGCATGCCGTCGGCGGCCTGCTTCACGATAGCGATTGATTCGCGCATTTCCCGTACGCGACACATGTAACGCGCGAACACGTCACCCTCGGTTCCGACCGGCACGTTGAACTGGAAATTCTCGTAGCCAGAGTAGGGCATGTCGCGACGGAGATCGATGTCCACGCCACTGGCGCGTAAAGTTGGGCCGCTGGCGCCCAGGGCGATGGCATCTTCCGCGGTGATCGTGGCCACGCCCTTGGTACGCATACCCCAGATGGGGTTTCCCGTCAGCAGGTTTTCGTATTCATCTACTTTTGCGGGAAAGCGGCTGGCAAAATCTCTGACACGATCAAGAAAACCCAGCGGCGGCTCGAGCGCGATGCCACCAACGCGGAAGTACGACGTCATCATGCGTTGGCCGCTAACCATCTCGAAAATCCGCAAGATATCTTCGCGCTCACGGAAGCAATAGAGGAATACCGTCATGGCGCCGATGTCGAGTGCGTGCGTTCCTAGCCAGACCAGGTGCGAGTTGATGCGCGTCAACTCGTTGAGCAGCACCCGCAACCACTGTGCTTTCGGCGGAATCTCCAGCCCCAGAAGTTTTTCCACCGCCAGCACGTAGCAAAGATTGTTGGTCAGGGGACAGAGGTAATCGATGCGGTCGGTCAGCGGCACCACCTGCTGGTAGAACTTGGCTTCGCAAGTCTTTTCGATTCCGGTGTGAAGATAGCCGATGTCAGGCATCATGCGGACTACGTTCTCGCCATCGATCTCGAGGATCAGGCGAAGCACGCCGTGGGTCGAAGGATGTTGCGGGCCCATATTCAGGATCATGGTGCGATCCTGATCAGGCTCTAGAACGGGAGTTGGCGTGAGGTGCGCCATAAGCTCAGCGATACCCCTCCACCGGATAGTCTTTGCGGAGGGGATGGCCTTCCCAATCCTCGGGCATCAGGAGCCGCCGTAAGTATGGATGCCCGCTGAAGCGAACGCCGAACAGGTCAAAGACCTCGCGCTCAAAGTAGTTTGCTCCGGGCCATACTGCTGTCACCGACTCTACGACCGGACTGGAGCTAGCAAGTCGCACTTTCAGACGCAGGCGTTCCTTCTTAGCAATTGAAAGCAGGTGATAGACGACTTCAAACCTGGGCTCGGCCGGATACCAGTCCACGCAGGTGATGTCGGAGAGAAAGTTGAATTCGCACTGGGAATCATCTTTCAGGATCGCACAGGCCTCGCGCAGCAGGCCGGGGTCGACATAGATTGTCATTTCATCATGGTCGTACTTCACGGCTGCGACGGCTGACGGATTCCAGGCCAGCAGCAGAGCCAGTGCGGGATGACTCTTCAGTTCTTCGAGGTTTGTGATGGCCGGAGACAAGGGCATTTATAAATCTCCTCGCTCGGCCTCGCCCCATTCCAGAGCACCTTTTTTCCAGATGTAGAAGAAGCCCACCAGGACGATGGCGATGTAGATCATCATCTCCGCCAAGCCAAACCTTCCTTGGCCCGCCGCCTTCAGGTCGCGCAAAATCACTGCCCAGGGATAGAGAAAGACAGCCTCTACATCGAAGAGAATGAACAACATGGCGACCAGGTAAAATTTCACAGAAAAGCGCTGGCGGGAGTCCCCCACCGGGGTCATGCCACACTCATAGGGGGCCAGTTTGGCTCGAGTTGGTTTCCGCTGCCCAATCAACCAGGAAAGCGTCACAATAGCGCCCGCAATCCCACCCGCCAGCAGAACATGAATAAGAATAGGGAGGTAGCGTGCGAAGTAATTGTCGGGCATAGGAGAGGCTATATATAATTCGCGCCAAGCGTTATCTAAACGTTCTAGATTAGGTGGTTGAAGTCAACAGTGTCAAGGGAACCGGGCGAGCAGATAATTGGCTAGTTGGGCGACTGAGCAATTGTGCAATCCTTAGCGCCGCAAGCTAAAGGTGATCGGCTTCGAGTTACACAATTACCCGATTGCGCAATCACGAGTCTCTTATGATTTTCGGCTTCAATACTGACGTAAAGCACGGTGAGACCATTTACCACGTGCAAAGCGAAGCCCGCGAAGGTGAGCTTTTGTTGCAGACGCAGGTCTTCGTGCGCGGCCGTTGCGTGGGGAAAAAGGCCATTTCGTATGCCGCGTCGGCGTCCCAGGCACAGTTCGGCGATTCCCAAAAAGAACAGCTGCTGCGCGATCAGCATCGCCAAGTGTTGGATGCGATTCGGGAAGGGAACTTGGATGGCGCCTTGGACCGTGTGGAGGCGGAGGGCCTCTCCTCGGTGAAGGAGCTCGACGTCCAATGGCTGAATGCGTCCTCCGTACACGCGGATCGCAGTTTAACTATGCAATTGCGGGTCACCGACGCGGGCTCGGCTGCGGCCGGCGCTCGCCTGACATTCCGCTTTGCGCGGCCGGACGCGGCGCCGTTTTATACGCAAGCGGTGACTGACGCGGGTGGCGGTGCCGAGATTAAGATTGAGGCGGATGAATCGTTGTTGCCGGATTCTTCCGTGCTGGTCCAGGCCAATTACGAGGGGCGGACGGCAACCCGAAAGTTCCAGTTGCGCAAATTCGAGCACTGAAGCGGTTCCCCTTCGCTACCTGAAGTAATCCAGATGAAACTCCAAATCAACGGCGACCTCCGCGAATTCGATGGCCCGCTCACGCTTTCCGCTCTCGTAGAGATTCTGGGGCTAAAGCCAGACCGGGTCGCGGTGGAATTGAATCGTTCCATCGTCGCGCGTGAGCACTGGCCGGAAACAGATCTGCGGGAAGGCGACCGGTTGGAGATGGTTCAGTTTGTCGGGGGCGGTTCGCCAGGAACTTGCGGGTTACCAGGTTGGGACTCGAGTTTGAAACTGCTTCCTGCGCGATGGCTAACAGCAACCGGGTTGCGGTAACTCTTCTAGTCAATATCCTCTTCTTGATTGGTTCTTGACAAGGAATGAACCACGCCTAAAATGTTTCAAACATCTAGCTTACGAATTGTTTTAAACATTTTCGAGGACAGATGACGCATCATTTCACTTCGCAGGAGGTGGTGGTCCTTACCGGGATTACGCCACGCCAATTGCAATGGTGGGATGAACGCGGTGTGGTCGAGCCTCTGCGGCAAGGCCATCGGCGGGTGTATTCGGTGAAAAACCTCACCGAAGTTGCAGTAATTTGCGAGCTGCGTCGCAAGGGGTTCTCGCTCCAGGGAGTGCGCAAAGTCTTGCGCTTTTTGAAGCGCGAGTTCGGCAAGGGCTTGGCAGAGATCGTTGCCAGGAACTCCGAGTGCCACCTATTGACCGACGGCACGCATCTATATCTTGAGACGTCGGCGCGGCAGATTGTGGATATTTTAAAAAATTCGAGCCAGCCCATCTTGGGCATTTGTCTCAGCGATGCGGTGCGGCAAGTACGGGCGGGGATCATAGCCAGGAAGGCGAATACCTCGGTAACTTCGCCGACAGAGCGTCGGCGTGCTAAAAAGGCTTCTTAAGCAGGACAGTTTGGTTCCAAGGGGGGAAAGTATGGTCGCAGAACTGGACATCCTGAACGAATGGATCCCGGATCAGATGCAGCCGGGGACAGTTTTTGTGTTGGAGAACGCCGGCGAAGTGGGGGAGAAAGAAGATCCCTACTGGGCTGTGCTGGCCTGCCCGTCCTGCGGCATGCTAGGCCTGATCACGCGCAAACAAATCAATGGACTGCTGCCTGTTATTTGCGGGTCGGAACAGTGCTCGGCGCAGTTCTTTATTCGGGAAAGTGAAGTGCTAGTGCGCAAGCCGTTTTAGCTGCGCGGTCGTAGCGCGCCGTATCCTTCTACGCCTTAGCCTCGATCAATTCCACTGGAACCTGCTCGACAATTTCAATTCCAAATCCTTCCAGGGCGGCTGCCCGTTTCGGGCGGTTGGTGAGCAGCCGGATACGTCTCAAATTCAGGTCGGAGAGGATTTGTGCTCCGATACCGATTTCGCGTTGGGTTTGGCGAACATTGTCAAGCAGGGCAGGCAATTTTTGTCCGCGGTGAAAGCTGAGCGCTGTTCGGTCCCCGGCTCGTTCGACAGAGAATCCCTTCGAAGTCTGATGCAGATAGATCAGTGCGCCGCGGCCTTCCTGTGCAATGCGGCGCAGGGAACCTTCCAGGGTCGCGTGGCATTCACAGCCGGTGGCGCCGAAGACGTCGCCCATTAGGCAATGCGCATGCATGCGGACGAGAACAGGTTGGTCGCCGCTTTCAATGTCGCCGCGGAGTAGCGCCACGTGCGAGTCGCCGCCATCCACTTCGCTCTCGTAGGCGATGAGGCGAAACTCTCCGTTGCGGGTGTCTACTAGCGCTTCGCCCACACGATGCACGTGGCGCTCGTGCGCCATGCGGTAACGGATCAGTTCGGCCACCGTTAAGATCTTCAGTTCGTGCTGGCGGCAAAATTCGATGAGATCGGCCACACGGGCCATGGTCCCATCGTCTTTCATGATTTCGCAGATGATGCCTGCCGGAATCAGTCCCGCCAGACGGGAGAGATCTACCGCGGCCTCGGTTTGTCCTGCTCGCACAAGCACGCCGCCTTTACGTGCCCTTAACGGGAAAACATGGCCAGGACGCGCCAGGTCGGCGGGCTGAGTTGCGGGATCGATCGCTACCTGAATCGTGCGGGCGCGGTCGTACGCTGAGATGCCAGTAGTGACGCCTACGCGGGCGTCAATTGCCTCGCAGAAGGCGGTTCCATACTGCGAAGTATTTTCGGTAGTCATGGGCCCAATGCGGAGATGATCGAGACGTTCTTCGGTCATCGCCAGGCAAACCAGTCCACGTCCGTACTTGGCCATGAAGTTGATGGCTTCGGGAGTGACTTTCTCCGCGGCCAGAGTGAGGTCGCCTTCGTTCTCCCGATCCTCGTCGTCCACGACCACAATCATGCGGCCGTTGCGGATTTCCTCGATGGCGGTCGGAACATCCGTAAATGGAGCGTGAGGACTCATTTGAGGTGATTGTAGCAAAAGCGGTTTATGAGGTTAACCCGCAACCAGTTGCTCGGCCTCAGCAGCTGAAAATCGCTGCTTTAGCTCTTGCGCCACCCAAAATCACATCATCTCAGCCGCGCGGCCGTGGGGATCTCTTCCTATGGAGGGTCGTCGGCTTCGTGGCAGGCGGTCCTGGTCTCCGCGGTACGGACGCGTCCAGCCGAGGAAAGCCCCCGCCCAAGCAAAAGCTTGGACGGGGTACCGTCGTGAGTGGAATGGACGCGATAGTCGGGGCCGCGTCATCCCCCCGAGGCGCTACCAATATTTCTTGATCACATCGAGCGCCGAGCTGGTGCTTCCATCTGGACGAATGATCCAAAGCCCGCGGTACTGCGCATCTGTCGGGCGTAGTGGATTTCCCTCCGCGCTGGCAACTGGCGCGTATTGTCCGTTCAGCTTGCACTCATTGTCGTACAGGTTCCAGAAGAAAGCCCCATACAGAGCGGCATTTTTGGCGGTGCTGAGGACAGCGTCGGCGCGCCATGTGTCACCGGGTTGCTCGTTCTCGAACAGACCATATTCCGAGATCAGGATCCGGCGGTTGCCCAGTCGCTGCGGATCCGGCGCCAATTTTTCGATTGTCCGCAAAGCCTGTGTGAGGGTCTGTTGCACCGATTGCGCGTCGGGACCGTATACCATCGCATCGTAGGACGAATAAGTGAGCATGTCCGCATTGACCTGCGGCACGACCGCGTTGATCACGCGCCGCAGCCCGTTCTGAGCGTAATCGAGCACACGATTAACCTCCGCGCCATTTAGCACGAGAACGCTCGAGTCGTGAGCCTCATTGCGGGCGCGAGTCACCCCGCGCTGGCGGGCTGACAGCCACGCAATCAGATCGTCCACCACATTTTGGGGAATATCTCCGGTCGTACTTCCCAGGAAGGCGGCGAATCCGTCCCTCTCCCAATTCTTCAAAACAAGGGTTTTTCTCGAACCCGCGAAACGCGACTAGAGATACTTCGTGAGCTGAAAGAACTCGTTCTCTTCGGCATGCAGCCGGTCCTGTGACTGCGCAATGCGCGCACCCGATCCGCATTGGCAAATGTTAAGGTCGTCATGACAATCGTCTTGAACGGCAGGTGAAAGACTTGATCGTAAGGTTCGGTCTGGGCCAATCCGTCAACCCCCGCGGGATCGGAGGCCGGCCAAGTGGTCCTCGATTCGTCTGGATAGTCGCTGCGGAACGAGGGGGTCAGATAAATGAAGATCGAGCTAGAGCCGAGGGCGCTGATTTTCTGGCTCTGCGCCCCCAAGTAAATATAAATAGTTGTTCTGGGTGAACCTGTATTTGCCGTCGATATGGCTGATCCCGGCGGTGAAGGCGGTTGAGACGGAGCCGGAAAAAGGACTTACAGTGGAACCGGCCTGCCTTCCTCCTGCTCCTCCTCCGCACCCCAGCGTGAAGAAAATGAAAGCTATCATGCTGACTGTAAACGACTTTCTCATATGGACTCCTCAGGTGATGCTTGGGTCAAGTCCCGGACACACTACGGCCCTGAAAGGGCACGACCCTGGATGTTTTAGGGGAAATCCTGTAGGGAGACGCCAGGAAAAGCCTGAGACTGAATTGTTGGGGTGAATGCTACCAGACGCCGTCAATCATTTGGTGGAGGGATGTAGTTTTGAGTAACCGGGGGTTCAGGGCCTGCAGCGGCTGCGATACAAGGGCGTGATCTCTTGAATCCAGATCGCGCAAGTCGCGGTCTTCAGTTCGCGCACGTGAGAGCCTTAGACCGAGCGGCAAGCGGCGAGATGGAGCGGTCCAGGGCCACCCGCGCGGCTCATTTAGCCGGTAACTGCTGATTCGGTGTCCATTCGTAATTTGAAAGCCGTGGGTGATGTCGTCAGAATCGTTTGGCCCGCCACTTCAGTGATCAGCGACGGTAGTTTCCAACCGGGAAGCCCACCGCTGACGCAAACCGTTCTGGCCGAATGGACTGTGAACAGCGATGTTTCGGCTGAAGGCAACAATCCTTTGCATTGACGACCATCGAAATGGACTCATCGGCCGCAAGATGCTGCTCGAAGAGAATGGTTACGAAGTTCTGGAAGCGACTGGCGGGGACGAGGGCCTGAAGCTGTTCCGGTCGCACTCGGTGGATGCGGTGGTCCTCGACTATCAGATGCCCGGTATGAATGGGGACGTGGTTGCGCTGAAGATGAAGCGGGTTAAGGCGCACGTCCCAATCATGCTGTTATCGGCTTACGGACCGCTGCCCCAGAGCAAGCTGAAGGCGGTGGATACCTTCTTATCCAAATCCCAACCACCTAACATTCTTTTGTCCACGCTTCAGAGTTTGTTGGACAGCCGGTCTAAACCCTTTTTCTCTCGTTGGCTCGATCACTGGAGAGTTCGCAATGCGGCGGTGACGCAATGAATTTTTTGAAACGTTGTCTGGGACGGGGCCGCTCGCATCGATTTTCCTGGCGCGCATGGACGTAAGTGGTCGTCATTATCAGATCTGCCGGCTTTGTGGAAGGGCTCATGAATATGACTGGCGGATGATGTGCCACACTGGTCGGCTGATGGTCGGTGGCGTCCAGCGCGGGTGACGTGGTCGAGAGGCGTGAGTTTCATTTCAGCACTTACAGCATGCCTGAAGGCATGACCTGACACGAATCTTTTCAAACCATTCTTCAGGACCACTGCTGGACCAGTTCTCATTCTCCAGTCCAAAAAGCGAAAGGGTCGCTTTTCAGCGACCCTCGAAAGTTCCTGTTACATCCGCGTTACAGCGTTGATTCGATCTCAAAGCCCCAGGCCTCAAGAAGAGGTTCGGGGATATACTTCGAATTCTTGTTGCGGCGTGCCCACTCCCGCAGACGCGTAGAACGCAGATACTGATCGGGGGAGAGCTTGTATTCGCGCACGACCTGTTCAAACTCAGTAATCGTGGGGACAATCGGACCGATCGGCTCGGGCTTGCCCCAGTTAGGATTTCCGCGTCGCTTAGCCATGAAAAAATTACCTTTCCAAATCGGGGGGATAAATACCTTTACCACTATTGCCTTACCTTAATCAGATTCTGCGCACGGCGTTCCGGATTCACTTGAACACAAGCTCGCGTTGGACAGCTAGGCACTCCTAGACGTCCTCCGGCGACCCCAAAGCTAATCGGAGACGCAAAATAATATCCTGAAATTCACTCAAAGTCAATCCGCCCCAAGGTTACATTTTTAAATGGCTTGACACGTCCGCAATGCGGCCTCGCAGCTTCAAGTAAGATTACGCAAGTGCTTGTGCTTGCGGGCTTTAATTGCTCCCAGGGACCAGGCTCGCCGTGAAGAAACCCTTTCCTTAAGCCTAGAATGCCCGGTCCGCTCTAGCTTGCAATCTAGATCGCACACCCCAGAACACAGCAATGCTCGATAGTGGGGCCGCCCGAAATGATGACCGCTTTGGGAGTCAGCGGTTACGGGAGTAACAGGTTTGTCTTCGTGTGACATTGACCGTGTCTCCGCGTAGCCATAAAGTTCGAACTGGAGCCTGTGGTCCCTGATAGTGCTGCAGGCTGGGGTTCGCCTCGATCCGGGGGCAAGGCAGTTATCCGAACGTCGCAGGCAAGGATTAAGGCTGTCCATGAGTTTGAAGGCGCTGGTGCTGTCTTCTGACGAAAAAATTGTGCGAGTGTTGCGCCGGACTCTGGGTGACCTGGAGATCAGCGTCGAGCTCTGCAGCAATGCTGACAGCGCCCTGCGAAAGTTAACTCGAGACCGGTTTGAGGCGATTATCGTGGACTGTGCAGGCCCACGTTCGGCCGAGGTATTGCTTAGCGCCCGCAGGGCCCCTTGCAACAAGCGTGCGGTGGCGGTAGCCATTGTGGAGGCGGTGGTGGGTCTGCGGTCGGCATTCGATATCGGCGCTCACTTCGTACTCTACAAGCCGGTTTCAACCGAACGGGCCAAGTCGAGCTTCCGCGCGGCGCGAGCTCTGATGAAACGAGAGCGCAGGCGCAACTCCAGAATTCCCATCCTGATTCCCGTCACGTTGTCGAACCCCACTACTGGGGTGAACTTGAAAGTCTCCACTTTGGATCTGAGCGAAGGCGGGATGGCTATCCACTTTCCCCGCGGGACTCGGCCTGCTGGGCGCTGGAACCTTGCATTTTCGCTGCCTGCCTGCGAAACCAGGTTGGAACTCGTTGTGGAATTCGCATGGGAAGGAACTGGGGCGCAAGCCGGACTTCGATTCATGGAAATGCCGCCGGAAACCTCGCGTCAATTATGCAGCTGGATCAGCCGCAATGCCTCCGACGCCGAAAAGGATGACCCCCCCGAACAGTGCCAACTCAGCGATTTGAGCTTAGGCGGCTGCTACTTGGAGATCTCCTCGCCTTTTCCTGTATCGACACGAGTCACGCTTTCGATGCGAGCGGCCCAGGCAGAGCTGAGGGCCGAAGGGATAGTCCGGGTGATGCATCCAGATACGGGCATGGGCGTGGAGTTCACTCAAGCCACTCCCGAGCATCGTAGAGCTTTGGAAAAATTTCTTGATGTCCTTAGCGCGAATCGAAACTTGTTACCGGAATTGTTAGTTGAACCCGAAGGCCTGGAAACAGAGAGTCCGGCAAGTGCACCGGAACAAGCTTCTAGCGGCGAAACCGATGATCCATTGTTGGAGCTCTTCCGCAGCCAATCCGGGTTGTCCACCGAGGCCTTTCGAGAGGAATTGCGCAAGCAGCGCCACGCTGAACCGCCCAATATCGAGAGCGCGCATGCTTAAAACAGTAATTCCATCAAACCCATGCGAAGTGTTGAACTGCTGTGGGCGCGGTTAAGCAATCGTGCAGCCTACAAATCATTCGCGTTGAGAAGCTTGCTCGCTGACGCTGATCTTCACAAGCTCAGTCTTGATTGTGGACTTCTGATTTGCCACCAATTCGATGTCGGTTTCAAAGGTTTGATACCCCGGAAGCTTGATGATGATCCTCCGTTTTCCCGGAGTGACAAGAAGCGCTCTGCCGATTCCTCCGAATTCAGCCACGTGGCCGATGAAGACGCCATCGACAAAAACAGCGGCGCGATTGGGGTTCACATCAAGCTTAATTTCGGCGGTTACCACCGGCATCTGAACCCTGCTATCGCGCTCCATGGTCACGCTGATGATCTTCTTTTCGCCGGGCTGGATGCCGATTTTTTGCACGAAGTCCAAATAACCGCCCTGCCGGACTGCGATTTCGTGTTCACCTGGCAAGAGGAGGATCTTTTTGGACCCCTTCAATTCCTGCAAATAACCAAGATACTGCCCATCGACCCATACTCCGGACGTTCTCTCTACTTTGGTGGCGCCCAGGAGTTGAATTTCACCCAATACATCGTTTCCAGCGTGCAAAACGCCCACTAAAATTGGCGCGAACAGAAGACTCAGCAAACACATCAAAGATTGAACTTGGCGAAAACCTCTCATATCATTACCTCCTTCGCTCTGCCCGAGTATTACAGCAGATCGTTTGCCGTTGCGATACTCGTAACGGATTTGTTTTCTATAGTCTAAACCCGCGATGTCGGTTCCGGAGGTCTGCGGCTTGTAAGAAGTACACGCCGATGCCGATGGGGAAGAATTTCTCGAATTATGGATAGTGTCCCAAATTACGACTCTACGGAAACGGGGTCGGTTGCGGCGACGTCAAGCCAGACAGGAGGGCGGAACAGGGCAGCCCTGAGAGTCAGTTCCACTCGAAGGGTGGAACCTTGCTGACACGTCCCAGCGCCAAACTCGAGTTTGGCCAGCGCAAAGATCGCCAGAAACTAGAGTGTAAACGCAGCCCAATAGAAAGTTTTCTCATGGCAGTCCGTTCGCGCGAATCATGTAGCCAACGCCCCGAACCGTATGGATGAGCTTGGCTTTGCCCGAGCAGTCGACCTTGTTTCGCAGCAGGCGCATGAATGCGTCGAGGGTGTTTTCTTCGATCTCGCGATCAAAGCCCCACACGGATTCGATCAGCAACCGGCGCGAGACTACTCTCCCGGCTCGGTACACTAAGCGTTCCAACAGGTTGTATTCCGTTCGCGTTAACGAGATGCTGACAGCGCCTCGCGAAACTTCACGGCTAGCGGGATCAAGAACCAGGTCGCCAACCCGCAGTTTGGTTTCTTCGGTTGCTAAAACACGGCGCTTCAGTGTCCGAAGCCGGGCGAGAAGTTCATCGAAAGAGAAAGGTTTCGTCATATAGTCATCCGCTCCCAGATCAAGTCCGCGGACGATATCCGGCACCGAGTCCTTGGCCGTCAGCATTAGTATTGGAGTTCGGATTTTCTCCGCCCGCAGACGCTTGGCCAGTTCATATCCGGTGAGCTTTGGCATCATCACGTCAAGAATAATGACGTCGAACTCGTAGCCTTTGGCCGAGTGTCGCCGCGCATCAGAAAACGCGGGTTTTTGATCACGCGCCGGTTGGAGAGTGAATCCTCAGCATCATCGCCGAAGCGCAGCGGAGGCTGAGTCGATGAGGCGAAAGAGTGAAAAACTC
>Ga0070698_100001922_pt1 | contig 23094 bp, 21 predicted proteins | sample KBSK1502metaG_FD_65477 | JGI IMG/M metagenome (GOLD analysis project Ga0070698, IMG submission 65477) | Corn, switchgrass and miscanthus rhizosphere microbial communities from Kellogg Biological Station, Michigan, USA - KBS K1-50-2 metaG | ecosystem: Host-associated > Plants > Roots >...
CAATTCGGCCACTTCGCTGAGCTGCTTGCCTTGTACGACTTGAGTGTGCTGCAAGCGTTCAGACAGATTGCGGTTGTAATTCAGCAGCGTCGCGTCATTCTTCAACACACCGCTCTTTACCTTGAAATAGTTGATGCGGCCGGCGAACGGATCGGCAAGGGTCTTGAAAACGAACAGCGACACCGGTTGGTTATCGTCATACTTGCGCTCGATTCGATCGCCTTTACCGTTCGGCTCTTTGAAACCCACCTGCGAGTGCTCATCCGGGTGCGGAAACACATCGGCAATAAACGTCAGCAAGCTCGCGGTTCCAACGTTGTGCAGCGCGGATACCATCAGCACCGGAAAGATCTTTTCCGCGACAATGGCTTTGCGCACTCCTGGAATCAGGTCTTCGACCGGAATCGTGCCTTCGCGGAAAAATTCTTCCAGCAGCTCATCGTCGCCTTCCGCAATCATTTCCACGAGCTTCTCGTGCGCTTCCTTCGCCTCATCTGCTAGCGCCGCGGGAATTTCTTCGATTGAAGGCTTGCCATCTCCATCCAGCTTGAACATATGCGCCTTCATCCCCACCAGATCGATCACCCCGCGGAAGCCCTTCTCCGTGCCGATGGGAAGCTGCAGCGCAACCACGTTGCGACCAAAAACCTCCTGCAGCGATTCCATCGAGCGCTCGAAACTCGACAGCTCACGATCCATCCAGGTCAGCACAAACGCTCGCGGGATGTCGTACTCGGTGCAATAATCCCAGACCTTTTCCGTGGTCACTTGTGCGCCGACGTGTGCATCCACCGCGATCAAAGCCGCATCTGCCGCAATCAGTGAAGCTTTCGATTCCGTGATGAACGTCGAATACCCAGGCAGGTCGATGAAATTGATCTTGACGTTTGCGCCGCCGCACAACGTGCAGGGCCACTCCGCGTACGCCAGTCCGGTTTGGATCGAAATTTTTCTGGCGACTTCTTCCTCGTCCCAGTCTGTCGTCGTGGTTCCTTCCGCAACTTTTCCCCATCGCGGCGTCATCCCCGCGGTGTACAGCAACGACGACACCAGTTGCGTCTTTCCGGTGCCGCCGTGACCTACAATGCCAACATTTCGAATGTCCTTGGTGAGATAGCTTTTCATCTAGACCTCCATTTGGCGAGGTCCGCCGGTCGGAATGCAGGCGCGGGCCTGCGCCTAAGGAATTTCGGTGTGGCTGGAATCGACTGTTAGGAGAGCGCGGCCTTGCCCTGGGTCCAAATGTGAAGGACGAAGAGTCAGCGAAAATCCCCTGGGTCCGCTCTCTGAGTCATGCGCGATCCGGCGCCGCCGGCATCACACGAGGCGGATGCTAGCACACCGGCGCAAGGAAAGGAAACGCTGTATGAATCCAGCCAGCTGGATTTTTTCAGCAGCCTGCTAGACTAGAGAAACCTCGGCGGAAGGCGTAAGCTATCTCCGCCCCCACCGGTCGACGACGGGCTACCAGCTCGTCTCCCAACTTGGTTTTTGAAGCAGCGAGCTCTCAAGCGCTCGCCTCTACAAGGAGGAAATATGTCCGGCTTTTGCAGAAATTGCGGAACGCCACTCACTGGCGCGTTCTGTGCCAAGTGCGGCCAGCCAGCCCAGTCCACAACACCGTCTGGCCAGCCATCACCGGGCCAGCCCGCACCAGCGAGCCAAGCACAGGGCCCCAGCACTGCCCCGCCGCCGCAGTCTCAATTCCAAGCCCAACCCGCCGTGCAACCTCCTGCCGCCGGAGCTCCGAAGAAATCCGCCCTCGGTAAAGTTCTCCTCATCATCGGCGTAGTTGTCGTGCTCTTGTTCGCCATGGGCGCCGCGGGAGCTTGGTACACAATGCATTGGGTCAAAGGCAAGGTGCGCACGTACACGGGCGGTGCCCTGGGCGGCTCACCGGAGATTGTCGCCGTCGCGCACGGCAACGCTTGTGCCTTGCTTTCGCGCGAGGACTTGCAGCAATTGCTCGGCATTACCATCGAAAAGAGCCAGGAAATCATGGAAGGCTCCGAACCCGGCTGCGCCTATTTCGCGAATTCCGCTGCTTTCGCCGAGCTCCAGAAAATGGCTATTGAGCAAGCTCGCCGGGATTCCGCGAAAGCCGCTCAGCGTCCCGCACCAAAGACCGACAATCCGCTCGAGCTACTCAAGGACACCAAAGACATGGAGGGCATCGTAAAGGGCCTGGGCCTGACGCAACCGCCCGAAGATGGCCGCGTGTTCTCCTTCACTCTGCAGCGCAACTTTGATCCTAGCAACTGGTCCGTGATTCGCGGCACGATGTCGGTTGTGCCGGGTTTCGAGGACGTCTCCGGCGTTGGCGACCACGCCATGATCGGCTCGTTCGGTCACGCTCTGTACGTTCTCCAGGGCAACACAGTCATTCATCTCGAGACCACGTATGTGCCCGACGCACGCGCGCGCGGCGCCGACATTGCCCGCAAAATCGCGGCTCACTTATAGAGACGGTGCAGGTCCCTAAACGCTCTGAGTCCGTTATTGAGGATGCGGGGCAGGATCAGGATCCAGACTTACTCGGCTGTCCTTGAGCACGTTAGTTCGATAGATCCAATCAACATGTCCGGGAAATCGAACAACAATGCTGTGACTCCCTGCTGGTAGCGTGAGTGTCGCGGGCGCCTTGCCAACCTCTTTATGATCCACCAAAATCATCGCCCCTTCGGGTCGGGAGACCACGACCTTACCGTAAGCTTCCTCTTGCGCAGACGATGCCGTTGCGTTAGTGGTGCCAGCGGGTGCTGACAATTGCTCTAACCGCGGCATGATGTCTGGATAGAACCGATGAAGCACGTTCAGGAGCTCAGATGAGCTCACAGCAAATCCAATCCCGCTCACATTCTTCGTGACTAGCTTCTGCGTGTTAATTCCTATGACTTCGCCGTCCAGATTCAAGAGGGGTCCCCCGCTGTTGCCAGGAGTGATCGGCGCATCCGTTTGAATCCAAGTTCCCGGGCCTGCACTTGAGAATCGCCCTACCCCGCTAACAATTCCCTTCGTGACAATGAATAGCATCGCGTCACCCGGATTTCCGATCGCCAGAACGCTTTGTCCCTGCTGCACCGTCGAAACGTCTGCCAGCGTTAGCGGCGAAAACCCGCTGCCTTCCACCTTCGCCAGCGCGATGTCGCAGAGTCTCTTCTTCGCGCGCCAGATGCGCGTTCGTTGCGATCACTCCGGTATCGGTGACAAAGAATCCGCTACCGGATTTCGCCAAAACCTTCAGAAACACCACGCTCGGCTTGGTACGTGCCACCACTTCTTCGATTGGAAGTCCCCGCTCGGCTTCAGTCACAATGCTGCTTCCAGAAGTCCTGGCCGCATAATTGATGGCCGCGCCGTTCGCAAGCTCCGTGGATACGGTACCGGTGAAGGTCTGCGCGATGGGATCGAGGTCCACGTGAAAGTGTCTTTGCTTCCGTAGCCAGTATTCGCCGTGACTATGGCTGCGCAGGTCAAGCCAATTCTTTGGGCCTTCTGTGAGTTCGAGTTCTTTGGTCGCGTATCCGTCAGACGAATGCGCGCCACCATCCGATGATCTAGTCGCGACCCCGGTGCCGTGATTGTCCTGTGAAAATAGCCGCCCGGCACGCTTTGTTCGTATGGCGTCGTGCCGGCGACCATGCCATTGATCTCTACCGTGGCGCCGGAAGGATTGCTCGTGATCGTCAGCGTATCCGCGCAAGCGCAGGTAGGCAGCAACAGTATTGCGCCGCCGATTCGAAGCGCTGAGAGCAGGCCCACACCGCACTCCGTTACTGACAAAGTTCTATAAGTATACCATAGAGTTATTTAACCGGTTATATTTATTGTGGGTTATTCTTTCTCGCCTGACCTGCCGTTCCTGTTTACGCACCCCGAACAGGAGAGCACCGGAAGCCGCGGATACTTGGGAAATCGCGGATCTTTTGCAGAGAGCTCGCACAGCCAAAACACTGAACCGCGGCTCGATTCCACACGGCGCGCATGCGCGCACTCGAAGCAGAGTCCCACGCGATTCTTCTCCTCGCGCCCTGCATCGCTGTTGCCAGCCATGGCGCCAGAATAGCGCAGCCTCGCTTTAAGCGCCTTCCTCGAACTCCCCCTCCGGCTCCGGCAGCTTGTCGCCGTCTCTCGCCACCCAGACATATAGCGTGGGCAACAAGAAAATACTCAAAAGCAGCGCGCCGACGAGCCCGCCAACAATGACAATCGCGAAAGGCCGCTGCGAGTCCGACCCGATCCCGCGCGAAAGCGCCGCAGGCAGCAAGCCAAGTGTCGCGACTAGCATCGTCATCATGATCGGCCGCAGGCGGAGCACTGCCCCGTCCACCGCAGCGTCTTCAATCGTGTGCCCGCGTGCTCGAAGCTGATTGATGTATTCCAGCATGATCACACCGGTCTGCACCGAAACCCCGAAGAGCGCCAGAAACCCCACGCCTGAGGAAACGCTGAAATGCGTCCCCGTAATCAACAACGCCAGCAGGCCGCCGATTGGGGCCATGGCGACGTTCCCAAGAATCAGCAGCGCCCATTTCAATGAACGAAACATCGTATACAGAATCCCGAAAATCAGCAGGATGGTCAGCGGCACGATTACCAGCAGCCGTGCTTCCGCGCGTTTCTCGCTTTCGTATTCCCCTGCCCAGTCAATGCGATACCCGCGTGCCAATTGGATTTTCGCGTTCACTTTCTGGATCGCCTCTTCCACCGCGCCGCCAAGGTCGCGCCCACGCACGCTATACTTGATCGCCACATAACGGGAATTTTCTTCGCGATAGATTTCTGATCCTCCTTCGCGTTCTTCGATTCTGCAGAGCTGCGCGAGCGAAACACGTTCTCCGGATGGCGATGACAGCCGAATGTTCTCAATGGCTTCCTTCGTGCTGCGATACTGCGGCAAGTAACGCATGACCAAGTCATATCTCGCTTCGCCCTGCAGCACCTTAGTAAATGCAGTTCCTCCTACCGCCGTCTGGACCGCATCCTGAACATCCGCGACATTGATTTGGTGCCGCGCCGCTTTTCCGCGGTCTACCTGGATCTCGATGTTAGGCTGGCCTAACACTCGAAAGACTCCAAGGTCTTGGATTCCCTGAATCTGGCGCATGATATTGACGATCTCATCGGCCTTGGACTCCAACAATTTGAGGTCCGCCCCGTAAATCTTGACCGCCAGCTCTCCTTTCACTCCGCTCACCGCCTCTTCCATGTTGTCTGAAATCGGCTGAGAAAAATTCCACAGAACGCCGGGGATCTTTTCCAGTTCGCGGTTCATCGCGCCGATCAGTCTTTCTTTATCCTCATGGAACACGGGACGCCACTGTTCCTTAGGCTTCAATCCCACGTAGTATTCCGTATTGAAAAATCCCGTAGCATCTGTTCCGTCATCCGGGCGCCCCGCCTGGCTGGTGCATTCGGTCGCCTCCGGGAAAGAGCAAAGCACGATTCGCGCTTGGTTCATCAGCCGGATACTCTCGCTGGGTCCGGTGCTGGGAGCCAGCGTGCCTCGTACCCACAACGCGCCCTCATCCAAGTGCGGCAAAAACTCCGATCCTATGACGCCGCCCAGGGTCAGATATACGGCTGCGGCAAGTCCGGTAGCGGCTCCTCCCACCGTTACGAGGCGATGTTCGATGGCCCATCGGACGGCGTTGCGATAGCGTGTCTTCAGGAATTCCATGACAGGATTTCGCCATTCGCTCACCCCGCGGGCGAAAAATACGCTCGACAGAACCGGTGCGAGCAGCATCGAAAACAACAACGCCCCGAGCAGTGCAAAAGCCACGGTCCACGCCATCGGATGGAACAAGCGCCCCTCGACGCGTTGCAGCGTGAAGATCGGCAAATATGCCGTGATGATGATGGCAATCGCGAAGAAAACCGGACGCTGCACCTCATGCGCCGCGTCGCGGATGCGCTCCAGAACCGTCTTGTACGCGCCTTCTGCATGCCCCAAGTGGCGCACGATGTTCTCCACCATGACCACCGCGCCGTCCACAACCATTCCAAAGTCCAACGCGCCCAGAGACAACAAATTTGCCGGAATTCCCTTCAGTTGAAGACACGTCGCGGCAAACAACAACGCAAAGGGAATCGTCAGGGCGACGATCATTGCCCCGCGAACATTTCCAAGAAAAAGGAACAGAATGACCACCACCAAAACAATGCCTTCCGTGAGGTTGTGCAACACCGTATGCGTCGTGTAGCGAACCAAATCGCTGCGATCGATGAAAGGAACCACTTTCACGCCCGGCGGCAAAACGTGTTCATCCAGCTCCTTCACCTTCGCGTGGATCGCCGTCAGAGTTTCATCCGCATTCGCCCCCTTCCGCAGGAGCGCGATCCCAGAAACCACATCGTCGTTGTCGATGATCTTGCCGTCTTCGCGGCGGATGGCCCGCGCGAAGTGCCCTAGCCGGATCTTCGGGCCTTGCGTGACCACGGCTATGTCCCTGATCCGGAGTGGCGTTCCCGTCTTAGACATAATCACCGTGTTTTCGATGTCGTGTATGTCTCTGACCAGGCCCACTTCCCGAACATTGAGCTGTTGCAGACCCGCTTCGATGAAGCTGCCGCCGGCGTTAGCGTTGTTGTTCGTGAGCTGCTGCTCCACTTGCGCGAGGCTGAGCCCATAGGCAATTAATTTGTTGGGATCGACGCGCACCTGGTATTCCCGTGTCGGGCCTCCGAAGCTCGCCACATCCACGATATTGGAAACGGCTTTTAAATTTTTCTCGACCACCCAATCTTCGATCGACTTCAGCTCCATTACGTCTACATTCGGATTCGTGCTCTTCAGCGTGAAAAAGTAGATTTGGCCGACAGGACTCCAGTCCGTACCCATCTGCGGCACTACGCCCGGCGGCAGCGTCACTTGCGAAAGCCGCTCCAGAACCCTTTCCCGGTTCCACGAGTTCTGTTCTTCATCGTCGAAAATCAGCTTCAGATCTGACAGCCCGAACAGCGAGAACGAACGCAAATGAACCACATGCGGGATGCCGTTCATCACGATTTCGAGTGGAATCGTGACCTGCTGCTCGATCTGCTCCGCCGAAATTCCAGGCCACTGTGTAATGATCTCAACGTAGTTGTTGGCAACGTCCGGATAGGCTTCTACCGGAAGTTGATGGAACGAAATCGCGCCCCAGACCAGCAACAACAGCGCCGCAGCCAGAACCAGAAAGCGGTTCTCCAGCGAAAAGTCGACAAGCCTTCGAATCATTTACTACTCCGTGCTGTTCTGGAATACGAGCGCGTCGCGAATAACCTGCGCACCAGGCTTAACACCCGACAGAACTTCTTCCATATTTCCCGGCAACATGCTCCCACTTGTTAGTTCTACCCGTCGAAACTTGCCGCCGCCATCCGCGACGTAAACCCAGTCCCGGTCGTGCAGATGCAGCACCGCGCTCGCAGGCACCGCAGCGTGTGTTTCTTTCTTCAGGCCATGAAATGTCGCGGTTACAAACATGCCCACCCGCATCAAGCCCGGGTTCGCCACCTCAATCCTCACTTTGGCTGTGCGTAGGTTAGGGTCCAGCACCGGGCCCACGTTGCTGATGCGGCCACTGAACACCCGCTCTGGAAAAGCGTTCAGCCGGATCTCCGCCGTTTCCCCGACGTGCACATTCCCCAGGTCGTTCTCGTACACGTCGCACAGCACCCATATGTGAGACAGGTCGGAGACCGTGAACGGATTAGGCGACCCTAGCCCCGCTACACCCGCTGCCGTTGTCACCTGCTGATCCGTGATCACACCCGACACCGGCGACCGTACATCCACGATTGCCGCCGGATGATTGATATCTCCCCCCAATACCCGCAGCCGCTCCGTGGTGTTCTCTACGTCGACTTTGGCCTTGTCTTCCGTATCCTGGGCTACTTGCAAATCATTCAAGGCAATCGCGCCCTTGTCGTAAAGCAGCTTGGCGCGTTCCAACTGCGTGCGTGCCAGCTGTTCGTCTGCCAGCGCCTTCCGATAGTCAGAAAACGCCGCGGACATATCCGCGCTTTGCACTCGTAGCAACAGTTGACCCTTCTTCACCGTATCGCCGAGGCGGGCCTTGATCTCTACGACGCGGCCGGTAGCGATCGAAATAACCGGCACGCTTCGCGATACATCGGGATTAATGCTGCCCGTGACGGTCAACTTTGACGTCGAAATGTGCTCGACCACTGTCGCCAGTGGAAATTGTTCGGCGTGCTCAACCTGGATCACGTTGGCGTCCCCTTCGTGCTCGACCTTGGGGGGTGGTGGAGCTTCCGCTTTGGGGTCGCCCTTGGTATCGCGACAGCCCGCCACCAACAAACCCACAGCGAAAAATAGTGTTGTCGCTTGATAGCCTTTCCACCTCATGGAATAACCTCACGTCCTACCGCCATATTCAATTGCGCCGCTGCCACCAAATACGAACCCACCAAGTTCAGGTAATTGAGTTGAACGCCGCGATACTCCGCTTGCGCATTCAAGAAATCGAGCAACGACGCTGCGCCGTGCTCGTAGGAAAATGCAATCGTGTCCCGGATTCTCGAGGCCTGCTCGAGATAGCGGTCTTTGTAGGGCTGCAAAAGAATCACCGTGCTGTTGACCGTGGCGTGCGCCGAATCCACGTCGCTGAACAATGACGCCCGCGTGGCCTCCATCAGCTTCTCATTGCGGCCGATGTCCAACTGTGTGCGCAGCTTCTCTCCCTGATTGCGGTCGAAAATACGCAAGGGTATGCTGACGCTGGCGCCGAGCGCTTGGCGAGCATTCACGTTGTTCGACGAAGAATTGTTCGTCCACCAGACGCTATAGGTTGGGTCCGTTGACCCCATCGAGACCGCTAACTGGTGGTCCGTCTTCGCCTTGTCCACCGACTGCAGCGCTGCTCGCAAGTCCGGCCGGCTGTCCAGGGCTGCTTGGCGAACCTCATCGAGCGCGGGGATCTGCCTCGAAAAATCATATAGACCTGTGACGTCGAACTGTTCCACCGGCGTCCGATCGTTCAACAGTGTGAGAAGCTGAATTTTCGCCGTTCGCAAATTCACTTCCGCGGTTTGCAAATCGGATTCGTATGTAACGCGCTGAATTTCCAGCCGATCGAGATCCACCTTGGCAATGGCGCCAGCCTTATAGCGCTCGCGATTCACATCCAGCACATGGTCGTAGTAGGTGAGGTTCTCCCGGGCCAGATCGAGCACCGCTTTTCCCGCAAGCGTCTGAACAAACGCGGTCCGCAAACCGAAAGTCAGCGTTCTGTCCAAGTCCTCTTGCCCTGAAATCGCGATTTTCGTCGCATCCTGCGCGCTCTCCAGCCGCAACTCCCGCTTGTGTCTGCGTTCGTGAAGGTAGCTGACGGTGGGTGTGATCCATGTTCCTGTTAATGGTTGCCACACTCCGTGCTCGGGCCTGATTTGCGTTCCGTCCGCCAGCAGGGTAAAGGTCGGATTTGGCCGGAGATACGCGGTGATCTCATTGGCCTTCGATTCCTCGATGCCGATCTGCCCAGCACGCAGCGATGGATTCGCCGCCTCGAATTTATCCCGCACTTCCTGCCAGCTCAGCGCCTGCTGCGCGCGGCTTATCTGCCCCAATCCCATCGCCAGGAACAATGCGAGGCCAAGGCGAGTCGTTGATCCCGTCATGCAACCTCCATGTCTGCTTTGTTGTGTGTCAGCGAACCGGCGACTCCGACCTAGCGCCACGATTAGCGCCCATGCAGCGCCATTTTGCTAAGGGTCTGTCGCCGAGGTTTGCCAATTGGAGAAAACTCTATCGCTGGCGATGACTTTGCCATTACGCCCGCATGAACGGCGCGTTAAAGACGCGAAGCTAAGCGCGAAGAGAGGCCGCAGGAGGAGCGCGGCCGAGAACCGATATCGCTACAGAAAAAGGCTGCTCGTGGCGTTCTTCGAAAACACGTCTGTCGGTTACCACTCGAAGCGGCAGGCTCGCTTCGTTCTGGCCGCGATCTCCAGTGAGTGGCCGAGGTAAGACCACCAACGCGTCTTTGACGTGCACGTTCGGTGAGGCTACTGACGTTTCTGGCGCCCAGATGCTTGTAGGAAAAGCATTCGCGTCTTGCACCGCGAAGTTCCCGCGGCCGTCGTTCAAGAGCACCGCAACGGGCTGATTGAGCCACGCTGTGCTCACCACCAAATCCAGACTGCTGTCACCGTTTACGTCGCGAGAGGCGATCTGCAGTCCGCCAACAGGTGCCGTCACCCCGATCGATTGTTTCAGGCCGGTGCTGAATTGAACAAGAATCCAATACCGCGCATGCGAAGGACTCGCCTGTCCCATCTGCACGGTGGCGAGGTCGGGACGGTTGTCGCCGTCAAAATCTCCTACGGCGACGGGAATCATTCGCGCAGAGCCGCTCCCGTATCGCGCGCGATCCTGAGCCTCGCTACGTTGGGCGAAGCTGCTGACCAGGCTGAGGAACACAACCGCCATTCCGGCGGCTTTCCAAAATGCCCGCAACGTTTGTGCCGAAAAGCTCATAAATCGCAATAACCAGCTTTCATACAACAAGATAGCATCATTGGCGGCTTCCAGAATAGCGCTCCGCCGCCGTTGGACCAAAAAATACAATGCCAGCGCACGTAGCGTCGAGTTTCGGTGGTGGGTCAGTTTGAAGTTTTCGGATCGTGACAACAGCGGGTCAAGACTCAATCTGACCCACTACCCGAGTCCCTGCGAACCAAACTGCATTCAACGCAGCCAATCCACATATCGTGCGAACCCGCGTGAACTTCCGATGACCCCGAATTTAGCGAAGCGACCCGGAAGGCGGCGTTTGAGGCGGCGCCGGAGTAGTAGGCTGACTGAATTCGCTCTCGTCAATCGGCACATTGAGTTCGATTTTGTCGATGGCAATTTTTTGTGAGATGTCCGTGGCGGAGCTTCCCGAATCGATCTGGAATGCGAACTTCAGCCCACCGACGCTGCGATAATCATGGAAATAGGATTCCACCGGCGACTCTTTGTCTTCCACCAGGCGCTTGGCTTCCCACTTCAGCAGCAGAAATGAGCCTGAATCCACCAGGTAATACCGCACGTCGCCGTTCTTCGTAGTAAGCTTCAGGCGCCAAACGTCTTTGTCCTCGACCTTATCCTTGCCTATCAGAGCGATCTGATTGCCCTTGCGCCGGTAGTCCACTAAGGGTCCATCGAAGTCAGATTCTTCGGAAATATTCTTCAGATCCTCCTCGGTCATGGGCTCCGGATTCATTTTTCCGGCGAACGGATTATTGACCCAGCCCACGGACTTTCCGTCATACACACGAACCATCGTGAGGTTCTGCACCGTCAGTTGCATGTGCATCTTCAGCGGCCGCTTCAGCTCCACCACAAACGGACCGGACGCTTCGCTGCCGAAGGTGATGGTTCCCGTGACACGCTGGGATTGAATCGCGCGGATTCTCACCAATCCCCCGCGCGCGGCAATCACCTTGGCGACAATCTCGGTGGCGGTTTCCGCTGAGCTTGGACCAGGAAAGGCGCAGGGAAACACTGCCGTACACAGCAGCACTCGCCAAATGACCGTTTTTACTTTCATCTGGCTCATGGTAGATGCCGAGCCGCGAGAGGTCAACGGACGCCGCCATCGGAAGCTCCTCGCTTCGCTAGACCTTCCGGCAATCCACATGTAACATGCCGCTCACTATCGAGGCCGCTGAGGTGAATAATCGTTACAGGCATGTTGCCACCGGCATTTTCGTGCCCCTGTTTATTGGCGTACTGGGATTCTTCGACCTGACCCGCAGACCCACGTTTGCGACGCTGCGTTCTGTGGACATCTTCCAATTGCTAGTCTGCGGAATGTGCTTCGGGATCGCATTAACCGGCTTGATCGAGTTCCTGCGGCGCCTTCGCGCCACCGAGCCTTCCAAGTAACCAATGCCCAGGATTAGAATCTAACTTCGGAAATGCCCGGAAGAACCCCAACCGTGGCCCTCGTGTGGATAATCTTGTCGTTGGTCCCAGCAACTCTTCGCGCTCAGAGTTCATTCTCAACGGATGAGATCCCCATTGAGCGTTGCGATCGCCTCCCCGTCGTTCGAGCGCACATCGGCGGCTCGGAACTTCGTTTTCTCCTGGATACCGGCGCCACCACCGTGCTCAACCTGAAATCGTTCTCGGGCGGCAAAATCAAAGAGATTCAGGTGACCTCCTGGACGGGAACCGCCGCGACCAGCGCGCGTGAGGTCACGGTGCCCGAACTCTCCGTCGGCAATCATCATCTGCGAGACCTCAAGCTTCCCGCTATCGACCTTAGTCCCATCGGAAACGCCTGCGGCGGCCCCGTCGACGGCATTTTGGGCGTGGACCTGCTCGACAAGATGGCCGTCACTATTGACCTCAAGCGCCAAGTCGCCTCTCTCGGTGCCATCCCAGCCGATCCTCACCAGATCTACAGCGAAATGGAAAAATCCATGGGTCCTTGCGTCCACCACTTCGAGCAAGGCAAGGCCGAAGAATTCGAGAACTGTGTCGACCCCGAAATCGTCCTGTACACCCCGCATGGTGAATTTCGAGGACGCAAACAAGTCATGGAGTACATGGTTGGCCGCTTCTTTAAATTTGCGCCGAACCTGCGCTACACCATGTGCACGCGCGACGTGCAGATTTTCGGCGGAGCTCTGTGGTATTCCTACGACTACACGCTCGACACTCCGGAAGAGCATCGCGTCGGCCATGGAATGGCGATGTGCCGCAAGGGCGATGGACGCTGGCGCATTCTCAACATGCACAACTCCTGGTCAACGCCGGCAGAACCAGTGGCGCCTTGCACGGCAAAAGCCTGCAGCTAAACCTGCAGTTAAATAGTTAACTAAGGATTGCTTCGTTGCCGTGACACTAAATCCCTCCTCAGCACCCGCACGCGGCACACCCGTTCGCTCCGGTGTGCCTCAAGATGCCGAGGCAATCGCCCGGCTGATTAACGAAGCCTTTGTGGTTGAGCGCGTCGCCTTCGATGGCGACCGCATCAATCCCAATGAAATCCGCGCATTAATGAACGGAGGCGAGTTCCTCCTCGTTGAAGATACAGGTGGCCTGGCTGGCTGCGTCTATGTGGAGGTGCGCGGGCAACGCAGCTATCTTGGCCTCCTTTCGGTTTCGCCCGTTCAGCAGGGCAGAGGCTTGGGTCGCGTCTTGGTCAACTCCGCGGAAGATTTTTCTCGCTCCGCAGGCTGCCGCGCGACCGATTTGCGTATCATCAGCCCGCGCGCCGAAGCCCTTCTGCCGTTTTATCGTCGCCTGGGCTATAGCGAAGCGGGGACTGCGCCATTCCCACCACATGTGCCCGTGAAAGTCCCTTGCCATTACGTCTTGATGTCCAAGCCCCTCGCCTGAAATCTGAAGTCACGCATCTGCCTAGGGCCCTCCACTGGATAGCAGAAGCAGCAGCCGACCACGAGAGATCATAGGCAGCTGCCCAGCCCTGTTTGCCTCGCACCCGACGTCCCCTTCAAAGACGAGTAACCGATGGGCGATCCCGTTTTACCTGCGCTGCCAAGTTTATTAAATTTAAAATGATACTTATTGACAATAGAACTGACTGAGACTAGTGTGTGCCCGCTTAAAGATCCTTCTTGAGCGCTGGCTACAGCGCCAGTCCGGCGAGGACCACGCATGAACCTGCCACTCTCGCTCCGCTTTTCTTCGCCGGAAGTGTCTCCTTCTCACCCACTTCCCCGCCGGCCCTCGACAGTACCGCGCCTCCTCCTCGCTCTCACCGCCAAGCTGATTGCCGCCATTCCGGCGCGCTTTCCGAAATTCCAGGCTCCCCATTTTCCGTCGCGCCGGGAGCCGGCGTCGGTGGGATCGCCATCTCCGGCACGCCCGCGCAGGCAGTTAGTGGACCCGCCGCGGCCTTGTCTCCACCGTCCCTCGATTTCGGCAGCATCACGGTCGGCCACCCTAGCGCTACTCAGACGATCGCTCTCACCGACATCGGCGACCAAGCCCTCGCCGTCACTTCCGTTTCGATTACCGGCGCCACTCCGGCTGATTTCACTGAAACTCACAATTGCCCTCCCCTGCTGCTGTCTCGTGCGAACTGCACAATCAGTCTGGTCTTCAATCCCGCCACCACCGGAGCCCGCCAGGCCGCTCTGACCATAACGGACAATGCTCCAGGCAGCCCCCAGTTGGCGCAACTCACCGGCATAGGCGTTCCGTCCCAGCCCGCCGTCACCCTGGTCCCGGGAACACTCTCCTTCCCCGACACCAATCAGGGCACGACAGCGCTCCTGCTTATTCGCCAAACGCAACTTGCATCCTCAGTTTGGTTTTCGCGCCGTTAGCCGGCGGTTCCCGCCTGGCGACGCTTACGATCACCAGCGATGCCGCGACTTCACCGCAAATCGTCACACTCGACGGCACCGGCCTACTAGGTCCTGCCCTAACCATCACACCCTCAACTGTTTCGTTTGGAGCCACGACACCGGTCACCCAGGGTGCAACGAGCGCACCCCAGAACGTCACTCTAAAGAGCGTAGGCTCAGCAACAATACACGTTTCTTCTGTCGTGCTGGCTGGAGCGAATGCCAGCGAGTTCGGCTTAACCAGCGGCTGCAGTGCTCCTGCCTATTCGCCGGACGCAAGTTGCATTCTAAGTGTGGCGTTTGCGCCGTTAGCCAGCGGTGCGCACTCCGCAACGATTACCGTCACCAGCGATGGCGCGTCTTCACCGCAAACTGTCACCCTCAACGGAAGCGCAAGGTCTGCGTTCAACGTATTCCCGGCCGCGACCGGTAGCCTCAACGCCACGGTCGCGGCGGGACAAACCGCCACCTATAGCCTCCAAATCCTGCCCGCCGCTGACTTCGCAGGTACCATCTCGTTCGCCTGCTCTGGTGCTCCTTTCAGCTTCCACTTGCAACCTCCCACAGCCGCTACCGATCAGCGGGAACCCCGTGTCCTTCACAGTGAATGTAGCCACCAGCGGCCCTCCTCTGCCGGAAGTGGCCCTGCCGCAGGTGGCCCAGGCGGAGGTGGCCCAGGCGGAGATAGAATGAACGCGCCTTTCTCGCTGAGCCTGCCGTTGTTTTCCCTTTACGTCTTATTCGCGATTGTCGCGCTAGTCTACAGACTTATGAAAGCCCGCTCCGCCTTGCGGCCCATCGAAGACTCATCTACACCGCTTCGTTTGCCGCTTCCTGCGCCATGGCTCTGTTTACTGTGGCGGGGTGCGGCGGCGGTGGCGCAGCTGCCGCACAAACTGCTCCCATCACTCAACAAGCCGTAACCCCTCAGGGCACTTCCCTCATTTCGGTCACGCTAACCGCCACCACGTCCAGCGGAAAGCAACTCCCCGCTGTGCCGGTTCAACTCACCCTAACCGTGAAATAGCTCGAGACATCACCAACCAGACCGAAACCAAAAATTCATCGACCCGCCGTAACGCGGTACACCACGTTCGCGCTGTCATCCGACACCAGCAGCGCCCCATCTGGCGCCACCGCAACTCCCACAGGCCGCCCGTACACCGCCGTCTTTGCAGGATCAGGCACCAACCCATCCAGAAACACCTGCGGATCACCCGACGGCCTTCCGTTCTTGAACGGAACAAACGTCACCTCATACCCCGCGCGTATCGACCGGTTCCACGATCCATGCTCCGCGATAAATGCCCCGCCTTGATAGCTCTCCGGAAACTGTTTGCCCGTGTAAAACGCAAACTGCAGCGGCGCTCGATGCGAGCCTAGCAGCACGTCCGGCACGATCGCCTTCGCCACCAGCTCAGGCTCCTGCGGTCGCACTCGTGGATCGACGTTGTCCCCGATGTAGCTGTACGGCCAGCCGTAGAATCCTCCATCCTTCACCGAAGTAAAATAGTCTGGCGGAAGATCGTCGCCCAGGCCGTCTCGTTCGTTCACCTCCGCCCACAACTCGCCCGTGGCGGGTTCCACCGCGATCCCCACCGGATTACGCAAGCCCGTCGCATACAACCGCGCGTTTTTCCCATCGGGATCACAGATCGTGATCGCCCCGCGCCGTTTATCCTTCTCGACGTCAATATTCGACGCCGAGCCAACACTCACGAACAAGTGTTTCAGGTCCGCGCTGAAAACCAGCGCGCGAGTCCAATGCCCTCCGCGCGGTAAACTCATAAGATGTTCGGCTTCGCCAAGCCTCTTCGACGTATTCGCATTGTAGCGAAACCTCAGCACCGCATCCGTATCGCCTACGTACACATAATCTTCGTGAAAAGCGATCCCGAACGGCCGGTCCAGCCCGCTCGCAAAAACCTCCCGCTCCTGCGCTCCGCCCGTTCGCCTCGGGTCGCGCAATACAAAAATCTTCCCTGCTCCGGAATCTGCTACAAAAATGTCGCCGTTCGGAGCCACCGCCAGCCACCGTGGCTCCTGGAAGCCCGTCGCAAAAATATTTACGCGAAAGCCCGCCGGCACTGTTGGCAGAAAGCCTTGCGGCGGCTTCGCATCTTGCGGAGGATTCCCCGCCGATCTCGTCGCGAACGGCGGCGGTAGCTGAGGTCTTTTTCCATTCGTAACTTGAGCTCTCAGCCTTACCGGAAGGGCAGCAACAAGAACGACAGCACTGAGCGCGAACACCCTACGCATCCATTCGAACAAGGATTGTCTCCATTCCTCATGAACCCGCCCTCGCAACCGCTCTTACGATGCCCCACATCCCCATTCTTTCCAATACCGCTCGGATTATCCTCCCAACCGCCGCCTCTTCCCTAGTGTCTCAATGGTTACATCACCACTGCGAACCCTCTGCCTCCGCTACACTAGTAAATGCCCCCGGCGAGCGCTGGGGAGTTCATCCCGACAATCCAAAAGCGAGGAATGATGAAAGCCATCACTACCCTGGTCTCTCTCTGGTTTCTTGCAGCGGGAACCTTTATGGTTCAGCGCGCTTATGCGGGCGCCGCGTCCAAGCCCGTCTCTGTCGATATCAAGAACGCCCAAGGGCAGAGCATCGGCAGTGCCGTGCTCACCGAGGCGCCGCAAGGTGTCAGAATTAAGCTCGATATGAGGAATCTTCCGCCCGGTGAGCATTCGCTCCACATCCACCAAGTTGCGAAGTGTGAAGCGCCCGATTTCAAATCTGCCGGTCCTCATTTCGGTGCTGGACACCGCGACGCTCACGCCGGCCTCCCGCTGGGCGACATCCCCGATTTCTCTCTAATCGTCGGCGCCGATGGGACCGCGCGCGCCACCGTGATTGCCCCCTACGTGACCATGGGTAACGACGATCGCTCCGTTTTTAGCAACGGTGGCACCGCTATCGTCATTCACGCCGTCGCCACAGGAGCCTCCAGCAGCGCACCACCCCGCATTGCCTGCGGCATAATCACCCGCCCCGAATAACCCCATCAGCCGCCGTAGCTCAGGGCTTTGGGCCTGAGGCTTTCACGGTCGGACAGGCATTCCTGCCTGTCCCCCGTCATAGGCTGGCCCGCATCGTCATTCCGAACGGAGCAGGCCGACTTTGTTCTTCCCATTCGTTTCCTAACGAACGGTCGGCCTGCGCAGTGAGGAATCTCTCTTTGCCTGATCCCAGGTATCGATTCCTTTGTGAGAGCGGCAATACCGCACCTCCCACGCACCTCTCCTCGCCACCGCACGAAATTTGTTACACCAACTCCCCTGCCCGCATCCAACCGGATGTGCACTCGTAATACATCGGTGCTCCCAGGAGAGGATCGTGCCGACTCCCACGCTTGGCCGCGGCCTAGCCGTCGCCCTCATCGTTGCCGTCGTTGCCTGGAATGCCGCACACTCGATCGGTGCCAAATCCAGCGAGCCCAAGTTCCCTTTTCCGCAGCCCCTTGTCGACGCTCCTCTCGCCTCCGCCAAAACCCAGGAAACCGCCGTCTTAGCCGGTGGATGCTTCTGGGGAGTGCAAGCCGTCTTTGAGCACCTGAAAGGAGTAATTTCCGTCGTCGCAGGCTATGCTGGCGGCCATACGAACTCGCCCGCCTACGAAATGGTGAGCAGTGGCCTCACCGGACACGCCGAATCCGTGAATATTACCTTCGATCCCTCTCAGCTCTCTTACGGCCAGATCTTGATGGTCTATTTCTCCGTGGCCCACGATCCTACGCAACTAAATCGTCAAGGGCCAGACACGGGCTCACAATATCGCTCCGCCATCTTCTATTCCACCGAGGACCAGAAACGCATCGCTATCGCTTATGTGGAACAGCTCGACGCCGCCAAGGTCTACGCCAGACGGATCGTCACGCAAATCGCGCCGCTAAAAGCTTTTTATCGCGCTGAGGAATACCACCAGGACTATCTGAAGACCCACACAACCGAGCCCTACATCGTCTACAACGATCTCCCCAAGTTAGGTCACCTGAAAAAGCAATTTCCCGCCCTCTATCGCGACTACTAACTCACCTGGATCTAGCTCCAGGTCCCGCCATCACCGGGTCAAAATGCAATGGACTTTCAGGTCCGACTCAAGCACTCACCCTCAGTCCGTTTCAGGCCCCTACTTCAAATCCGGTCTTTCGCTAACCGGCTTCCCGCCGCGTTCCGGCAACGCCGACTTCGCGCCTCCTTTCATCTCCCCGTTAATCAAAGCATCGACACTCGCGTACGCATAAATCGTCGGTGCGTGATTCTGCATCAGTCCGCCCGTATCCGCCGTTGGACCATAATTGCTGTGCAAGTCGCGCCCCTGCATTCGCAGCATCGCCATTTGCTGCCCCCGATGATGAGAAGTATGTGTCAGCCGTCGTGTCATCACCCATGCCCGCGACCTCGCAACATCAAAGAACTTCGTCTCCTCCTCCCACCAGCTCTCGCTCTTTCCTCGCAATACTCCTAAACGCCTCCCGCTGTCCTCCGCGTATCGTTGGATGAACTCCAAGCGCGTTTCCTGCGATGGTAGCGGCGGCGCGCTCACATCAATGCCGAGCATCGTCCGAAACCACAGATCTTCGCTCACACACTGATGCACCATCTGCTCGCGAACACTCCGTCCCCGCGGATCTCCGTGTCGCGGCCTTACCAGCAAATCCTCGTCCCGAAACTCGCTCCACACGCTCAGCACCTTCACACGCTCCGTCTCGTACGTCTCCACCAAAAAATCGTATTTCATCGCAAGGTGTTCCTGCGGCAGATGTTCCCGTGCATCTTCTCTCCCGCCTCGCGCACGGTCAAATCCGCGGGTCATCTTCGATAACGGACCTCAGTTTGTAAGATAATCCAATTCATCCGGCACCAGAACCTGGGTCGAAGGATCAGGAATACTAGCCCGCTTGCGCGGCAAGCTGCGCCCAACGACCTCAAATCAAGACGATAAGACGAGAGGCTTCACGATAAGGCGGCAAACTTCAGACCTGCTCGGAATTACGACCGCCGATGGCCTAAAATCCGTCACATCGGCGAGCTGACCGGAGCTAGTCACGGACGGCGACGACCAAGTCCATTCGGACAGTGGAAAGAGAGGGAACAGCAGCGACTATCCATCGATCCGCCCCCTCTTTTGGAAGCTTGACCGCGCCTTCCCAACTCTCGGAGATTACACAATGTTTGCGATACATTTCCTTCACTAAGCCTCCGTCCTTCAAGCCGCCACGTATGGCACACGCTGAGCATGCTCGGTTGCCCTAAACGCGAGCCTCACGTTCCTGTGAATAATTTCTCTGCGAAAACCTCACCATTCCAGAGCCAATCAGAAGCATCGTGACGAATGCGCTGGAATTGCCTAGGGCTGAATGAGCACGCTGGTCGCAATTCTGAGCAAGCCGCTATTTCTCTTGCGCGCCGGAGTAAACTATTCTGTGATGCTGACTTCAACCTCGAACGCGACGTCCACTTCGAAAAGGTGTTAGCAAAGCCCCGTTACTGGCTCTAATTCGAGCGGATTTTCCTTCCTGCCAGGCGGGTTCACTCTCAACCCAAACTGGCCGGCAGAGGTCTTCAGCGTCGATGCGGTTGAAAATCGGCAATTCCAGCTAAGTTGATTCGGCCCGGCTATCACGCCGCACATTTCCGCACATCTGAGGAGCTCAATATGAAAAGCATGATCAAACTAGTGGTTGTTTGCTGTGTGCTCACTGCATTGTCTGCTGTCAGAGTCAATGCACAGGAGACATTATTTCGATCCACGGCCATTGGCTCCACGCCTGGGCAGATCATTGGCGGTGTACTCAGTGGCGGAGCTCCCTGGCAGGTGACCAAGGCACGGATCTCTCTGAGCAAAGATGGCGAACTGGAGGTCTCTCTTCGAGGCCTTGTTCTGGTATCCACTGGAGTATCACCCGTTAGTCAAATCGCCGCCAGCCTGGTATGTGGCGGCAGTGGCGGTGCGGTAGCAGCAACCACGGACGCCTTCGCCTTAAGCACGGATGGCAATTCGGAGTTCGAGCAGCAGATCACTCTTCCAAGCACTTGTTTAGCGCCGGTGGTCATCGTGCGGGCAGTCGGAGCCAATGGACCAGGAGCATTCATAGCTGCCACCGGGTTCAACGCCACGACAGACAGTAGCGGCAATTAGAGGTAAATGCGCTGATGCTCGTCCCATGACGCTCGTCGCGGGCGTGCTGGCCCTGCAAGCTTTAAGACCATCTTGACGGAGTCTGGGACACCCTCCGCATGTAGCGGCCGCTTTCTGAAGCGGGCGCCTTGCGCTTGCCGTATGAGCAGGCAGTTGCAAACAGGCTCCAAACGAGATAGACACCTGTATGAACAAAACCGCCCGGCGAACGTTCCTGACGCAAGCCATCGGCGTAGGTTGTACCGCCGCGCTCCCGTTTCCCGCAATCACCAGTGCGCAGCAAGCCTCTCCGCCCGCCAACACTACTCCGGGCAGCGCGCTCTTTCCCCACATGAAATGGTTCAATGAACCGGCATCCGCCAAACAATCCGGCGAGCAGCTTGCCGTCGTCACTCGGCCTAAGACCGACTTCTGGCGCAAGACCTTCTATGGCTACACCACCAACAACGGCCATTTTTTGTATCTTCCTGTATCAGGAGATTTCACTTTGCAGGCCAAGGTCTCCGGCCAATACAAAGACCATTACGATCAAGCTGGTCTGATGGCCCGCATCGACGACAGCAATTGGCTAAAATGTGGTCTCGAGCTAGTCGATGGCATCGGTCACGCCAGCGTCGTCGTTACTCGCGAATATTCGGATTGGTCCACCGTACGCGGTATCACCACCAAATCGCCCGTCTGGTGGCGTCTAGTTCGCAAAGGCGCTTCCCTGGAAGTCCTCTATTCGTTGGACGGCAACGCATACACTTCCCTGCGTCTCGGCTACTTGCCGCCGCAAACTGCCCTCGATATTGGTGTGATGTGTGCCTCGCCGGAAGAGCAAGGCTTTACCGCCACATTTGAGGAACTTCGTCTGACCCGCTAAATTGGCGCTCGTGGGGCGCGCATGACTGCGCGCCCCACAGAACGCCTTCACTTACTTCTTGGTGCAGCTTTCGTTCACGGTCTTGATATTTGTAGCTGTCAGATGGCCGTGCTCATTGGGGTTATGCATCGTCTTTTCTTTGGCTTTTTCCTTTGCCTCATGCGCAGCAGCGTTGTTCACCGTGCCGGTCACCGTCACGGTCTGGCCCACGTGCGGCGACAGATTTACTGCATCGCTCTTCACTTCCCACGTGGATCCGTTAGCGGCGGTGAGTTCGTACTCATTCTGACTCTCGCCCTTCGATAGGCATCCGGTTATCTTTCGTACCTTCTCGCTCTTATCTTGGGCGGAGCTTTCTTGGTTTGCCTTTGCTAAACCAACCGCGGGTAGCAGCATGAGACCTAACAGTGCCAACAAAGTTAGTCCCAACTTGCTCTTCATCAAATTTCCTCCTTGTGAGGAGCTGGCTGCTCACTGCCTCTATTTTTTCGCTCCTCCAGGACGTCCCGCCATACACAGAAACCCCCAGTTACCCTCAGGCCCAGCGTTAGCCCCGTTCCCTGTAGGGGCGCGCTTTAGCGCGTCCGCCTCCGAGCTTCTCTATTCGGTCAGTAGGACAGGCATTCCTGCCTGTCCTACTCCTTGAACAGGCACCGTAGAATCACTCACCCACAACCGTCAGTTCGTCCCGTCCAGCTCGATCTGTCTTGTCCGCCTATCTTTTAACAATTCGCCCGTTGACTTGCCTGCAAGGACAGAGTATTTACCTCCTTGCGCGCATGCAGGCCTTTAGGCCGACACAATTCCAGCCGCTGGCATGCTTCGCACATCTACCCATTCAGGAGGCACTATGCCCAACGTTCGCCCCATCCCAGAGGGATACCACACGATTACGCCGCAACTCACTTGCCGTGACGCCAGTCGCGCCATCGACTACTACAAAAGCGTCTTCGGCGCCGCCGAGGTCATGCGCATGCCGGGTCCCGACGGCAGGGTTATGCATTCTGAGCTGAAACTCGGCGATTCTCGCATTATGGTCAACGATGAGTTTCCTGGCATGGCCAAGGCTCCGGAGCCAACCGCGGTTCACTCCAGCTCCTTGTTCGTCTACACGGAAAATGTCGATGCCCTCTTCGATCGCGCCGTCCGCGCCGGATCGCGTGTCGATATGCCGCTGGACAATATGTTCTGGGGTGATCGCTACGGAAAGTTCACGGATCCCTTCGGGCATCAGTGGGGAGTCGCCACGCACGTCGAGGATGTCGCGCCCGATGAGATGCAGCGGCGCTCCGAAGAAATGACCAAGAAGATGGCCAAAGCCGCGAGCCAATCCAACTAAACTCTAGTCAGCATCAAAGCTACAGTGCCCCGCCGCGATCGTTTCGCAGTGGGGCACTCTTGTTGTTAGAGGTTGCGCGGATTTGGATAGTGCCGCTCTATTTTTCTGTTCCAAACATTCGCGTTAGTCCGATGTGCCACATCCCCTGAAGGGTGTGGCCGGCGGAGTCCTTCACGATTGCCCTTGCCGCTGCCTCTCCGCCACCTTGGCAAGCGCAATCGCCAGCGCCCCGCCTCCCAACGTCTTCACCAGCGTTGTGTGCTGGGCGTAGAAACTGCCGAGCGAATCGATGATCGACGGATTCGAATTCTCCGCGTGATTCGCAAGCTGCTGTACAACCTCCGGCGATACTTGTTGCGCTTGGCTCGGTGTCAATTGTGTTGTTCCTCCGGACAGCAAGCCGCTCAGGCCTGCGCC
>Ga0070698_100001923_pt1 | contig 23087 bp, 24 predicted proteins | sample KBSK1502metaG_FD_65477 | JGI IMG/M metagenome (GOLD analysis project Ga0070698, IMG submission 65477) | Corn, switchgrass and miscanthus rhizosphere microbial communities from Kellogg Biological Station, Michigan, USA - KBS K1-50-2 metaG | ecosystem: Host-associated > Plants > Roots >...
GTGCGCCTGCTCGGCACCTACGACAACGTCTGGCTCTCGCACGCCGGGCGCGACCGGGTCACCGATCCGGTGAAGCGCCAGGGCTGGATGGGCACCAACGGCGGAGTCGGGATGACGCTGTTCGTCGACGGCTGGCTCGAGGGGCTGTGGCGGGTCGAGGAGGGCCGGGCCCGGGTGGTCACGCTGTTCCGCGACCTGACTACGGCCGAGCAGCGCGACCTCGATGACGAGCTCGAACGCACTCAGGCGCTGCTCGACTCCTGACCCTTCGCGTGCAGGGCGGCCGCGGTGGCGTCGTACAGCCGCTTGGCCTCGAGGTCGTCCTCGGCGATGGCGGTGACGCCGATCCGGCCGTCGACCAGCAGGCCGTCCAGCATGTGCAGCACCACTCCGGTGCGCGTCGCGCGGTCGAAGGACAGTCCAGCTGCGTCCACCGCAGCGATGGCGTCGCCTGCGGACATGCCCGTCCAGGCGGCCTCCTTGAGTCCGTCGGAGGAGCGGTAGCAGCGCAGCGCGCCGTCGTCCGCGCGATAGACGCCCTCGGCTGCGTCGTACCGCCCCGGCACCAGGTGCCGCAGCACCGCGAACGGGTGCGTCGTCCCTCCGCGCCGCAGGTTGATCTCCAGCGCCGCCACCAGCCAGCCCTCGTCGTGCCTACTGGTGATGAAGTCGACCCCCGCCCGGCCGAGAGCCCCGGCTTCCGCGAGCTGCTTCCCCACGGCCAGCGAGTGCTCGGCCAGGGCACCGGCGTACGCCGGGTCGGCGGGGAACGAGCATCCGGTGTAGACCTGCCCGTTGTCACCGCCCAGCACCTGCTCGTGGGTCGAGAGCACCGACACCGAGCCGTCGGGAGCGATGTCGATCTGGCAGCTCGGGCTGCTCACCCGGGCGCCGAGCACCAGCTCCTCGACCACCCCGCCGCCCGATTCCAGGTCTCCCGCGAACCAGTCCGGGGCTCCGTCGAGGCAGTGCACCGCCAGCTCGTCGACGGGTACGTCGAGCCCGTCGCGCCGGGTGACCACGATGAAGTTGCCGTCACCCGCCACGCTGTCGTCCTGCTTGACCACGACCTTCTCCAGGGTCGGTCGCTGATGACGGATGGCATCGACCCCGAGTGCGACCTGGTGGCTGTCGTGCACGCCCTCGACCCCCTCGGGCACGGGCACCCCGGCCTCGCGGAACAGCCGTCGGCCGGCGCTCTTGAAGCCCAGCGGCCACAGCTCGGGCGAGGTTCCGTTCAGGGGAACGCCCAGCGCGATCGCCAGCTCCACCTCGTGCTCGCTGACGTTCCAGGGCTCGAGGATCGCCGGGCGACCACCGATGTGCTCCTTGAGATCAGCGAGGAGGTCTGGCCGTTCGAGGAGCTTCTCGGCCACCCCGCGCGCCGAGCCGTCCGGCACGACCGCGATGTGGATCCGGCGCCTCACATCGTCGGGGTCGTGCGGGCTGGCCAGCTCGGCGTAGTAGTCGAGCACCTCCTCGCCCGGATGGCTGCTGGTGATCAGCGCGAACTCGCAACCCGGGATCCGCCCGAGCATCACCACCGGGAGCAGGTAGCGGTGCTCCAGCGCCGGGAGCAGCGGCCCGTAGTGCGCGAGCACGGTGTCGGTGAGGTTGAACGACGGCACGATCACGCTGACGTGCGGCACCCTGCAGCCGGGACGGTTCACCTCCTGGGCGGCAGGCAGGAGCTCTTGCAAGGCAAGGAACTCCGGGCTCGACGCCAGCGACATGTCCCTCAGCGTAGGGATCGGAGGGCGTACGCCGGAATGGTTCGCCCGGGCGGTCAGCTCCAGCGTTCCGTGCGCACGAGCAGGGCAGCACACGCCGCGACGCCGGCGGTCGACGTACGGAGGACCTCGGCACCGAGCCGCACGGCAACGACTCCCGCTGCTGCGAAGGCGTCCAGCTCCTCGGGGGCGATGCCGCCCTCGGGCCCGACCACCACCACGATCCGTCCAGCCTTCGGCACCGAGAGTGACGCGAACGATGCGCTCGCGTCTTCGTGCAGCACCACCGCCAGGTCAGCCCCCGCCGTCAGGGCGACGACCTCACGCGTGCTGGCCAGCTCGGCCACGGTCGGGAACCACGAGCGCCTGGCCTGCTTGGCCGCCTCACGGGCGGTGGCCGCCCACTTGGCGTGCGACTTCGCGATCCGCTCGCCGCGCCAGACCGCCACCGAGCGGGACGCCGCCCACGGCACGATCGTGTCGACGCCGATCTCGGTGAGCATCTCGACCGCGAGCTCGCCGCGGTCACCCTTCGGGATCGCCTGTACGACGGTCAGCATCGGCTCAGCGCGCTCCGCAACCGCCACCGACGCGACCGTCACGGAGAAGACCCGCTTGCCCACCGACTCGACCTCGCCGACGGCGGAGACCCCGGCACCATCGGTCAGCGCGACCGCCTCACCGACCCGGAGCCGGCGTACGGCCACGGCATGATGGGCCTCGTCTCCCTCGATCGTCACCAGCGAACCGGCACCGACACCGGCGAGCGACGGGACGAGGTGGACCGGGAGCGACATCAGTGCGTGTTGAACGCGTCGCGGATCCGGTTGAACACCGACTTGTGGCTGGCGCGCAGGGTGCCCTCCGCCGCCTCCTCGCCGCGCAGCGCCGCGAACTCACGCAGCATCTCGGTCTGCTGGGCATCGAGCCTGGTCGGGGTCTCGACCGCCACGGTGACGATCAGGTCGCCGCGGCCGACGCCGCGCAGGCCGGGCACGCCACGGGCGCGCAGCACGGTCTCGGTGCCGGACTGGGTGCCGGGACGGACCTCGAGGTCGAACGCGGTCTCGAGCTGGGAGCCCTCGGCGGGAGCGAGGTCGGCCTCCAGCGTCGGGATCGAGAGCGTGGTGCCCAACGCCGCGGCCGTCATCGGGATCGCGACCGTGCACAGCAGGTCGTTGCCGCGCCGGTCGAATGTCGGGTGGGGAGCGACCTGGATCTCGACATAGAGGTCACCGGCAGGGCCGCCGCCGGGACCGACCTCGCCCTGCTCAGCGAGCTGGACCCGGGTGCCGGTGTCGACGCCGGCAGGGATCTTGACGGTGAGCGAGCGACGCGACCTGACCCGGCCGTCACCGGCGCACTCGCGGCACGGCTCGGGGATGATCGAGCCGAAGCCGCGACAGGCGGCGCACGGACGCAGGGTGCGGATCTCGCCGAGGAACGACCGCTGGAGGTGGGCGACCTCGCCGGCGCCATGGCAGGTCTCGCAGGTGATCGGCTGGGTGCCCGCGGCTGCACCGCTGCCGTGGCAGGTCGCGCAGCGCACGGCGGTGTCGACCTTGATCTCGCGCGCCACCCCGAAGGCGGCCTCCGCGAGGTCGATCTCGAGCCGGATCAGGGCGTCCTGACCGCGCCGCATCCGCGGCTTCGGGCCACGCCCGGCCGTCGCCGCGCCGGGACCGCCACCCCCGAAGAAGGCGTCCATGATGTCGGTGAACGAGAAGCCCTGGCCCTGGCCGAAGCCGCCACCCATGCCCGAGAACGGGTCGCCGCCGAGGTCGTACTGGCGCCGCTTCTGCGGGTCGCTGAGCACCTCGTAGGCGTGCGAGACCTCCTTGAACTTCTCCTGGGTCTCGGGGTCCGGGTTCACGTCCGGGTGCAGCTGTCGGGCCAGCTTGCGGTACGCCTTCTTGATGGTGTCGGCATCCGCGTCGCGGGCAACGCCCAGCAGCGTGTAGAGGTCCTGGCTCACGTCGTTATCTTTCTCATGCCTCGTCGAGGATCCGGGAGACGTAGCGGGCGACGGCTCGCACCGCCGACATCGTCCCGGGGTAGTCCATCCGGGTCGGGCCCACGACGCCGAGCGTCGCGAGGGCGGAGTCGCCCGGGCCGTAGCCGGTGGCGACCACGCTGGTGGTCGCCAGTTCGGAATAGGGGCCTTCGTGGCCGATGCGCACCGTGACGGCGCCGGAGCTGCCGGCCTCGCCGAGCAGCTTGAGGAGTACGACGTGCTCCTCGAGCGCCTCGAGCATGGGCCGGATGTTGGAGTCGTCGCCGAACCTGGCCAGGTTGGCGGCGCCACCGACCGCGACCCGCTCGTCGCCGTGGTGGTCGCTCATCGCCTCCACCAGGGTGGCCACCACCGAGCGCGCGGCCGGCGTCGACGTCGGGGAGAGCAGGCCGCCCAGGGCGCTGGCGGCAGCGCTCAGCTGCTCGCCGAGGGTCGCGTGCAGCACCATCGACCGAAGGTCGGCGAGGTCTCGCTCGTCGACGTCGGCCTCGAGGTCGACCAGCCGCTGCTCGACCCGCCCGGTCGACAGGATCAGCACGACCAGCAGCCGACTCGGCGTCAGCGCGACCAGCTCGACATGGCGCACCGTGGAGCGGGACAGCGTGGGGTACTGGACGATCGCGACCTGATGGGTCAGCTGCGCCAGCAACCGCACCGACCGCTGCACGACGTCGTCGAGGTCGACCGCCCCGTCGAGGAACGTGGAGATGGCGCGCTTCTCGGCCGCGCTCATCGGCTTGACCGTGGTCAGCCGGTCGACGAACAACCGGTAGCCCTTGTCGGTCGGCACCCGTCCGGCACTGGTGTGCGGCTGGGTGATGAAGCCCTCTTCCTCGAGGGTGGCCATGTCGTTGCGCACGGTGGCCGGCGAGACCCCGAGCTGGTGGCGCTCCACCAGGGACTTCGAGCCGACCGGCTCCTGGGTGGCCACGTAGTCCTCCACGATCGCCCGCAGGACGGCGAGCTTGCGGTCCTCGACCATGTCGCCTCCTTCTGGATCGTCGTGATTGGCACTCGGGAACGATGAGTGCCAAGACTACAAGGCTCGGCGGCGTAGGCTCCCGCGACGTGGCTGACTTCACGGAGGTGGCGCCCCGGGTCTGGGTGGCGCACTACGACTGGATGTATGTCAACATCACGCTGATCGGCGGTGAGCGCGGCCTGGTCATGGTCGACACGCACGGCTCGGAGGCGATGGCGCGGACCGTGGCCGACGACGTACGACGGCTCGGTGCCGGCCCGCTCACCGCGCTGGTCAACACCCACGAGCACTGGGACCACACCTTCGGCAACGTCGTGCTGCTGGAAGAGTTCGGCGCGATGCCCATCCATGCGACCGAGTGGGCGGCCGAGCACACCCTGGAGTCGGCCGAGGACGTGCGGGAGCGCTACCGCGGGCTGCCCGACGATCCGCATGCGGCGTCGGTCCTGGCGACCCGGGTGCGGGCCGCCGACCAGGTGTTCTCCAGCGCGAAGGTGCTCGACCTCGGCGACCGTCAGGTCGAGCTGATCCACCCCGGTCGTGGGCACACGGCCGGCGACCTCGTGGTCAACGTGCCGGACGCGAAGACCCTGGTCGCCGGCGACCTGGTCGAGGAGTCCGACCCGCCGTTCTACGGCGAGGAGAGCTGGCCCTTCGAGTGGCCCCCGTCGCTCGACCTGGTGCTCGGCCTGCTGACTCCCGACGCGGTCGTCGTGCCCGGCCACGGCAAGGTCGTCGACAAGGACTTCGTCCAGGACCAGCGCTCCGACCTCGGCGTGATCGCCGAGACCATCCGCGACCTGGCCTCGCGCGGCGTACCCCTGGCCGACGCCGTGGACGGCGCCGACTGGCCCTACGAGAAGAAGTGGGTCGTCAACGCCGTCCGGGCGGGCTATGCCCAGGTGCCCCGCGGGGTTCGCCAGTTGCCGTTGCTGTGAGACCGGTGCGAGTGCCACTGCATCTTCTTGAACAGCAGCACGCCGCCGAGGCCGAGCCAGAAGACCCAGCCGTTGCCGGTCAGGATCGCGGCGCCGATCAGGATGAGCAGGATCGGGAACATCGGCAGCCGACGGCGCCGTCGTGATGCCAGCCACGCCTCACGCGTGAACTGCTGCACCGGCGGAGCCTGCTGACCGGGCTTCGGGCCCGGCAGGTCACCGAAGATCGGCGTCAGGTCGGCCCAGGTGCGGGCGCCGAAGACCAGCGCGAGGCGGTCGTCGTACTCCTCGCGGGAGAGGCGTCCCTGGGCGAAGTGCTCGCCGAGCGACTGCGCCGCGTCGTCGCGTTCGCGGTCGCCGATGCGGACCGTGCCGCGGGCGACCTGGACCTGCCAGCCGTTCAGTGAGCCGTAGGTGTTCATTCGGGGTCTCCTTCCGCGAGCAGGCCGTAGAGCCGGCGGCGGGTCTCGCCGAGGATGTCGGCGGCCTCCGCCTTCTGCTGCTCGGTACCGTGCATCATCACCTGCCACAACGCGCCCATCACCTGACCGGCGACCGGCTTCAGGTCACCGACACCCGTGAACGGGTTGCGGGCCTCCTCGGCCGAGTCGTCGAACGGCCGCCACGTCGCCTTGAGCTCGTCGGGGTGCTCGACGACGTAGCGCTGGCCCTCTTCGGTCAAAGTGAGCAAGCGCCGGCCGTCGGTCTCGACGCCGACCACCAACCCCTCGTCCTCGAGCTGCTGGACCGTCGGATAGACCGAGCCCGGGCTGGGCTTCCAGGCCCCGCCGCTGCGCTCGGAGATCTGCTGGATGATCTGGTAGCCGTTCATCGGCTCGGCCGAGAGCACGTCGAGGATCGCGGTCCGCACGTCGCCCCGTCGTACCTTCGGGCCGCCCCGGCCGCCACCCATGTCGGGCCCGCCGAAGCTGCGCACCAGCTCCTGCACCCACGGCGGCGGCCCCTGCCGACGCCCCGAGCGACCAGGTCCACCCCAACTCGCTCCACCCCACGGCCCCTGTCCGTGGCCTCCCCACTGTCCTCCGTTGCCATGCATCTGCTGCTCCTTCTCCCGAGTGTTACGCGATAGGTTGACGATATATCGCGAGTGTTCGGGAGACAAGGGCGAATTCACCGGCTGACCGGTGAATTGTGCTCGTGTCAGGGGTTCTAACCGCTGACCGGAGTGGAATTCACCGGCTGACCGGTGAATTGGGCCCGCCCCGGGCCCGGCGTGCCGCCCAGCCACTGATGCCGCACCGACCTAGCGTTGGCAGGTGAGCTCAGATCGCTATGGCACCGACGTCCTGAACACCGACTGGCGCAAGCCCAAGAACGGGCGGGCGGTCGAGACGGCCGTCGAGCTCGGGTCGGTGCTGGAGGAGGTCGAGACCGACTGGTGCGGCGAGGTCGTTGTCATCGATCGCGACCTGCGCACGGTGACGCTGGAGGACCGGCGCGGCAAACGACGTACCTTCCCCATGGGGCCTGGCTTCCTGCTCGAGGGCAAGCCGGTCATCCTCACTCCCCCGGCGACCCGGGCGGCACCGGCGGTGAAGACGCGTACGGCGAGCGGGTCGCTGGCCGTGGACACCAAGGCCCGGGTCGCGCGGGCCAGCCGGATCTTCGTCGAGGGCCGGCACGACGCCGAGCTGGTCGAGAAGGTCTGGGGCGACGACCTGCGGGTCGAGGGCGTGGTCGTGGAATACCTCGGCGGCGTCGACGACCTCGCCGATCACCTGCGTGACTTCAAGCCCGGCCCGCAACGCAAGGTCGGAGTCCTGGTCGACCATCTGGTCGCGGGCTCCAAGGAGAGCCGGATCGCCCAGGGCATCATGAAGTCCCCGGTGGGGCAGCACGTGCTGATCGTCGGTCACCCGTTCATCGACATCTGGGCCGCGGTCAAGCCCGAACGCCTCGGCCTCAAGCTCTGGCCCGATGTGCCACGCAGCATCGAGTGGAAGAAGGGCGTCTGCCAGCAGCTCGGCTGGCCGCACCGCGACCAGGCCGACACCGCCCGGGCCTGGCAGCACATCCTGTCGAAGGTGACGTCGTTCCAGGACTGCGATCCGGCGCTCCTCGGTCGCGTCGAGGAGCTCATCGACTTCGTCACCGCCGACTGAGCGGACCAGGCGAAGACTCAGTCCTCGGGCCCGACCAGCTTCTCTCGCAGCGCCACCGAGACCCGGTCGGCGAAGGACGAGATGCCGTCGTACACCTTGTCCGCGGTGCCGTCGTGGGCGCGGCGTACGCGGCCACTCCGCTCTCGCGTGGCTGGAATCCGGCCGAGAATCCCGAACGGGATCGCCGCGATCAGCCGGTGCCCGGCCTGGGTGACCGCAGACCCCATCTGGACGGCTTCGGCCGTGCTGGTCGCGGCATCGGCGATGCGGGTCCTGGACCGCACGAACGCCTCGGCCTCACGGCACCAGGCCTGCTGGCGGCGGCTGCCGCTGGCCAGCGCGCGCAGGCGAAGCCGCGCTGCCCGGGCCTCGCGGACCGTCAGCAGAGCCAACGCCGCCACTGCGAGCAGGACGATCGCGGCGACGACCTCAACGAGCGGCATGAACGGTCACCTGGGCGTGCACGCCCTCCTCCGCCAGCTGGACGACGATGTCCTTGGCGGCCGTTTCGACCACGATCTTGCGGAGCATCTCAGGCGCTACGACGCCAAGGATCCTGGCTGCCTTGGCACGCTGCGTGGCCAGCTCGACCGAGTTGAGGATCTCGATCACCAGGAGCCGCCGGGTGCCCGCGCCGAAGGCCGCCTCGAGGTCGGGCGCCAGCGCGGGTGCCGGGGTGAGCGCGGCCACCTCGGCCTGGAGCTCCTCGGCGCGGCGCCGCAGTGAACGCAGGGCCAGCAACAGCACCGTCCAGCCGGCGGCGAGCAGGACCGCTAGCACGAGCAGCACATAGGAGAGCCAGGTCATGGGTTTGATTCTGGGGCCGCGATGACCCGCTGGATAGGCTGGAGGCCATCGATCGCATCACACCGGGAGTGACGCATGTCCGACGAGCAGCTGCCGCCGACCCAGCCTCCGTACGGCGGCCAGAACCCTTACGGGCAGCCGGCGTACGGCCTCGGTGGCGACGGCAGCACGGTCGATGACCGCAACTGGGGCAGCGCCGCCCACTGGGGCTCGTTCGTCTCGGCATTCGTCGCGCTCGCGTTCCTGGCGCCGCTGCTGGTGCTGCTGCTCAAGGGCCCCCAGTCGGCGTTCGTACGACGGCACGCCGTCGAGTCGCTGAACTTCCAGATCTCGATGCTGATCTACGGCACGGTCGGCGGCATCGTCGCGGTGATCCTGGCCTTCGTCACCTTCGGGCTGGCCCTCCTGGTCATCATCCCCGCGGCGCTTGCACTGTGCGTGCTGTGGGTGGCCACCGTCGTCCAGGGCAGCATCAAGGCCAGCCAGGGCCTCGACTACCGCTATCCGCTCACCCTGCGCTTCGTCTCCTGAGGAAGGCACTCACGGCAGCAGGTCGCGCACGACGCCGTCTGCGAGCAGCCGGCCCCGGGAGGTGAGCACGAGCCGGTCGTCGGCGAGCGTCGCGAGGCCGCGCTGCACGATCTCGCCGACCGCGCTCCGGCCCACATCCTCGAGAGCGTCCAGCGGCAGGCCGGCGGCCAGCCGCACTTCGAGCAGCACCCGCTCGACGCGTCGGGTCTCCTCGTCGAGCAGCTCGCGGGCGTACGCCGGGCTCGCACCGTCGGCGAGCCTTGCGGCGTACGCCGTGGGGTGCTTGACGTTCCACCACCGGACGCCGCCGACGTGCGAGTGCGCACCGGGACCGACGCCCCACCAGTCAGCGCCGGTCCAGTAGAGGACGTTGTGCCGGCACTCCTGGTCCGGCCCGCTGGCCCAGTTGGAGACCTCGTACCAGCCCAGACCCGCGCGCGCGAAGGCCTTGTCGGCCAGGAGGTACTTGTCGGCGAGATCGTCGTCGTCGGTCATCGCGATCTCGCCACGCTTGATCTGGCGCGCCAGCGCCGTGCCCTCCTCGACGATCAGCGCGTAGGCGCTCACGTGGTCGGGCTCGCACGCCAGCGCCGCGTCGACCGAGGTCCGCCAGTCGGTGAGCGACTCCCCCGGCGTGCCGTAGATCAGGTCGAGGCTGACCTTCCCGAAGCCAGCCGCGCGCGCCCACTCGACGACCGCCGGCACCCGCTCCGGGTCGTGGGTGCGATCAAGGGTCGCCAGCACGTGCGGCACCGCCGACTGCATGCCGAACGACAGTCGGTTGAAGCCGGCCCCGCGCAGCACCTCGAGCGCGGCCCGGTCGACGCTGTCCGGGTTGGCCTCGGTGGTCACCTCGGCGCCCGGAGCCAGCCCGAACTCGTCGCCGATCGCGCCGAGGATCCGCGCCAGGTCGGTCGGCGGCAGCAGCGTCGGCGTGCCGCCGCCGAAGAACACTGTCTCCACCGGTACGTCGACCTGCCCCAGCACCTGCCGGGCCAGCCGGATCTCGGCGATCGCGGTCTCGGCGTACGAGGCCTGCGACGCGCCGCCGCCGAGCTCCACCGCGGTGTAGGTGTTGAAGTCGCAGTAGCCGCAGCGCACCGAGCAGAACGGCACGTGCACATAGAACCCGAACGGACGTTGACCCAGCCCGGTCAGCGCGGAGGTCGGCAGGCTGCCGTCACGCGGCGCGGGATCGCCGTCAGGCAGGGCGGAGGGCATCTCACCACCCTAGTCAGCCACGGCTGCTCACAAGTTCTTCTCGACGACGTACCCGCCCGGCTCGAGGATCCCCGGATCGATGCCAAATTCGGTCGCCACGTCGCACAGGATGCCCTGTTCCTGGTCGGGCGTGACCTTGCCTTCCTGGAACTGAATGGCGATGCGATCGGCGTCCGGATCAAAGTCAAGGCCCGAGACCTGCGTGAAGAAACGCGTCCTGACGTCGTGTGAAAGAGCAGACATGAAGGTCCACTGTTCCTCGGTGTCCATCGCGCCAAGCACCTGGCTGTTGACCCGATCGCCCGTCGCTCCTGGGCAAGAGAGCTCGCTTGCACCCTGGCTGTCGCCGCAGTCCGCGAACGGGAGGCAGCCGAGCAAGACACAAGCGATGGAAAAGCCGAATCTCACCATGGCTCCAGAAGAACCTTCACATTCATGTCAGCAAATTCACCAACGGGGGCGAAGAAGATCGCGACGCATTCATTCGAACGGAAATGTCCACCTTTGAGGAGTCCAAGGGCGACGTACCCGCTCCAAACGGGACCACCGCTGTCCCCTCCGCCGCATTCGAGATTGTAGGAACCGTGGTGCTCATCTTGCCTCCCGCTCAGCCTGCAGCTACGGACCATTTGCCAATAGGTAGCCGCCATCTTGCCAAGTAGCACACTACAGATTGCAAGGTAAACACGGTGATCGGGCCACCCGCAAGGGGGGCACCAGTCACGGGCTCGTCCCGGCTCAGACAGGCACGGTCAGCGTGGCGACGTACCCGTCGGCGACCGAGCAGAACGGCGCGTGGCGCCGTGTGGCCCCGCCTCGAAGATCCTGGGGTCGATTCCGAACGGCTGACTCGCGCCCAACAGCCGGTCCAGTGGTGACCTGGAGTCTTCCCTGGACTAGCCGTCCAGACGCGATGCCATGAGGCGTAGGACTCTGAGTCCGGTGCCGTCGCTGAGCGCTAGCCAGTCACCGGTGACCTTGGCTCGGCTGCCGGCAGCTAGCGACTCGATCAGCCCATCCAGTGCACATGCGTTCGGCATCACCCCGTTGGTAGTTGGGGTGAACTTCCACGCAACCACTGTTGGTGAAACGATAGTTGCCAAGATCCGTGCGGGCTGCGGGGCGAGGGCAGCCGCTCACGGTCACTTGCCCGCTGGGGCTGAACCGGACCCGGACCGTCGACACCTTCGGCACGTTGGTGGGCGATCGCCACTCTGCGGTCCTGAGGATGAAGACCTGTCGGGTGTGCATCGATGGATCGCTTGCGCTGGTCGGTGGGGCGGTGCGGCCTGTTGGTTGCGACGTCGCAGCCCCGGGCGTCTTGTCGCCGTCACACGCCGTACCCGACGCGAGCACAAGGGCCACCAGAGAGGCTGCGGCGAAGGTGCGCATTAGTTGGTCCTCACCTCGCCGCCCAGCTGCACGACTTCCTCAGCTCGCGTGAACCGCTGACGTTGCCCCCGCCCCTCGGGCCTGAACCCGCGCATGACGTGCCTCCCGATCGGGCTGGAACTCCCGCTTGTCGTCAACTAGCCACCGTTGAGGCAACGGTTGTATCAGACAGAAAGTAAGGTAATCACGGACATAAGTTCGCGCAAGGCGACATCGCCCCTGGTTGTCATCCAGCTCAGACGGGGACGTTCAGGGTGGCGACGTACCCGGTGTCGACCGAGCCGGTGACGTTCGCCAGCTGCAACGAGTAGCCGTCGGAGAAGACCATGTCGGTGCTGAGGCTGGTCTGGGCGAGGTTGGCCACGCTGGCCTCGTAGCCCTCGGCGCTCCCGTAGACCGTCTCGCAGACGTCCTGCGGCAGCGCCAGCTGCGTGGTGCGCAGCTTGTTGGAGGCGCTCGTGGCGTCGTCCAGGCTCGGGTAGACCTCGAAGTGCACGTGCGGCCAGCGACCGGAGTACGCCGCCGGGAAGATGCTGGTGAACTCGACGGTGCCGTCGGCCGCAGCCTCCTGCACGCCGCGAAGGTAGTTCTCGCCCTCGACGCCACTGGAGTACATCGAGTAGTTGCCATCACGATCGCAGTGCCAGACGTAGACAGCCGCGCCGGCGTACGGCGTGACGTCGGTGCCGTTGAGGTCGTAGACCTTGAGCCGGATGGTCAACGGGACACCCTCGGCGACGCCCGACGCGGTGCCGAAGCTGTGGGTGATGTCGCTGCGGACCACGCCGCTCTCGGTCAGCACATTGGCACCGTTGGACCCATCACCTGGATAGGGGCCGCCGGTCTCCTCGGGGATCTCATCGGTGACCGCGGTGTCGGTGGAGGTAGAGCTCGACGTGGTCGACGTGGTCGGCGACGCCGGCGTCGTCCGGGTGACGTTCTCGACGTCCTCGGCCGCACACCCGGCGACCGCGACGACCCCCACTCCGCCCAGGATGCTCAGCAGCCCTCGGCGGCCCAGGCCGCGCTCGGCCAGCACCCCCAGGTCGTGCTGGAGCCCCAGGTCGTGCTCGTCGTCGTGGTCGTGGTCGTGGTCCATCGGGTTCCTCCTGCGTCGGCGTTGGCAGCAAGAGTTGCCCGTCAGCCTGTGTGGTTCCTGTGGCTGCGTTGTGGGTCAGGTCAGACCGCGATGCGCCGGCCCACGATGGCCTCCGCCGCCGACCGCGCCTCGCGCTGGCCGGTCACGGCGGCCAGGAAGTCGTCGCGTTCGAGGACCTGGAGCACGGTGTCCCGCTCGGCGGTGATCGTGGCGGTGCGCGGGATGTCGCGCAGCAGGCCGATCTCCCCGAAGAAGTCGCCGTCGGTCTCGTGCCGCACCACCTGGTCACCATGGCTGACGGCGACCGACCCGCTCTCGATGATGAAGAAGCGGTCGGACTGCTGGCCCTCGCGGATGATCGTGCTACCGGCCGGTACCTCGAAGCGAGTGAGCTTGCGGGCCAGGCCCTCCACCACGGCCGGGGTCAGCGGGCTGAAGAGCGGGATCGCCTCGAGCAGCGACAGGTTCGGAGGTACGCCGAGCCGCGCGTCGAGGCGGCGTACCCGAGGCAGCCAGGGCAGGGCCAGCAAGGTGACGCCGATGCCCAGCGCCATCAACGATTCCTCGAAGCCCAGCCAGCTGATCAGGAACGGCATGATGAAGGCGCCCAGGGCCATTGTCAGGATGCAGGCGCCCTCGAGGGTGCCGAACACCCGCCCGAGGACCTCCTCGGGAGAGATCCGTTGCACCAGCGTCGCGAAGTTGACGTCGACGAGCGGGTTTCCGAAGCCGATCAGCGCCATCACGCTGAACACGACCAGCGGTTGTGGCACCAGCCAGACGATCACCAGTGGCAGGCCCCACATCACCACGCCGAGGAACATGTCGCCGGCCAGCTTGCGCCTGCGGGCGCGACCGATCGCGACGACACCACCGATGACGGCTCCAACACCGAAGAGGGAATCGAGGTAGCCGACGCCTCGAGGTCCGGTCCCGAGGATGTCCACTGCCATCACGACGATGAAGACCGCACTGGCCCCCGCCACGATGGTCTGGATGCAGAGCAGGATTCCGACCATCAGGATGTCGCGGTCGTGCCGAATGGTGCGGAAGCCGTGCACGATCTCGCCGACAAAGGTGCGCGGCTCGTGCGACTCGTGCGGCCCTTCGCGCTGCTCGCCCTGACTGCTCGACTCACTGACGATCGCCTCTCGGTGGGGAACGCGAACGCTCGCCACCAGCGCCGCCGACCAGAGGAAGCTGACCGCGTCGACCACGAAGACAGTGGACACGCTCGTGAAGCCCAGCAGGGTCGCCCCGATGGCCGGGCCGACGAAGAAGGACAGGCTCTCCAGGGTGCTCGCCGTGCCATTGGCGGCGGTGAGCTCCTCGGGGCTGTTGGCCAGCACGGGCAACCATGCGGCCTGGGCCGGCCGGAACGCCGAGACACAGAGGCTGGCCAGGCCGAAGCAGATGAACACGAAGACGCTGCTCACGTCGGCCCAGATGAGCAGCGCGATCGCGACGAAGAGCGCGCAGCGCAGCAGGTCGGCCCCGATCATGACCAGACGCTTCGGCAGCTTGTCGGCCATCGTTCCGGTGAGCGGTGAGCTCAACGCGACCAGCAGCAAGCGGCACGTGAAGAAGACGCCAACCGCCTTGGCGCCGCCTACGCCGTACACCCAGACGGCCAGCGCTGTCGCCGCCGCCCAGTCGCCGATCAGAGATCCGAGCAGGGCGAACTGCAGTTTGCGCAGGGCCGGATTGCGGAACACGGAAGCAAACGTGCCGAACGTGTCTCCAACGGCCGATCGCGCGGCGCCGAGCATGCCTCCCGGCTGCTCCGTGGTCTGGGTCATGTCATCCCCCCGGCGAGAACCCGGTTGCTCTCCCGGTTCGGATCTTCCTCCCGTCGTACCAATGGTTCACATAGTCAAAACGGGCGGGCCCGCCCACTTGGGGAGGGCCCGACCGCTTCCGGACGTGCTCAGCGGCGCTCAGGAGTAGAGCGAGGCGATGAGGTCCTTGTTGTTGTCCTCGACGACCTTGCGCTTGACCTTCAGCGACGGGGTCAGCTCTCCCGACTCGACGGTGAGGTCGTGGTCGAGGATCACGTGCTTCTTGATCGTCTCCCAGCGGTTGAGCCGGCTGTTGAGCTCGTCGATGTGGCCGGCGATGATCGCCTGCAGGGCCGGCGCCTTGACGATGTCGGCGTACGACGCGCCCTCCATGCCGTTCTGCTTGGCCCAGTCGTTGGCCTGGTCGGGGTCGATGACCACGAGGGCGACGCAGAAGTTGCGCTCGTTGCCGATCACCAGGAAGTTGCTGGCGTAGGGGCTGATCGCCTTGAAGGTGCCCTCGATCGCCGTCGGCGCGATGTACTTGCCGCCGGAGGTCTTGAACAGGTCCTTCTTGCGGTCGGTGATGCGCAGCATGCCGTCGGGGTCGAGCTCGCCGATGTCACCGGTGTGGAACCAGCCGTCGGCAGTCAGCGCCTCGGCGGTCTGCTCCGGGAGGTTGTGGTAGCCGTCCATGACGTTCGGGCCCTTGATCAGGACCTCGCCGTCCTCGGCGATCTTGGCCTCGCTGCCCGGGAACGGCAGACCCACGGTGCCGAAGCGGTACTGCGTGGGGTGGTTCACGAAGGCACCTGCGGAGGTCTCCGTGAGGCCGTAGCCCTCCAGGATGATCAGGCCGGCCGCGTGGAACCACTCGGCCACCTCACGGTTCAGCGCGGCAGAGCCCGAGATGAAGAAGCGGACCCGGCCACCGAAGCGCTCGCGCACCTTGGAGAACACCAGCTTGTCGAAGAGCGCGTGCTGGACGCGCAGGTGCGGCGGGATGCCCTTGCCCTCGCGCTTGAGCTTGTCGACAGCGTGCCCGACCTTGAAGGCCTGGTTGAAGATCTTCTCCTTGGGCCCACCCTCGGTGGCGGTCATCGTCAGGATCCGGCCGTAGGCCTTCTCGAAGATGCGCGGCGCCGCGCCCATGAACGTGGGGCGGATGATCGCGAGGTTGTCGATGATCTTGTCGACCCGGCCGTCGATGGCGGTCGCGAAGCCGCACGCGAGCTGGGTGGAGAGCAGCACCTTGCCGAACACGTGCGACATCGGCAGCCACAGGAACTGCAGGTCGGCCTCGGTCAGGATGCCCTGGGCCTTGATCGCCTCGCCCTCGTAGACCCACGAGCGGTGCAGCAGGCGCACGCCCTTGGAGCGGCCGGTCGTCCCGGAGGTGTAGACGAGCGTCGCGAGCTGGTCGGCGGGGATCCGCTCGGCCTCGTCGGTGATCGCCGTCGGGTGCTCGGCGAGGTAGTCGGTGCCGAGCTTCTCGAGCTCCTCGAGGCTGATCACCCAGTCACCGTCGGAGGTGCCGTCGAAGGTCACGACCTTGGAGACGTGCGGGAGCTCGGCCCGGTGGGCGACCAGCTTGGCGATCTGGTCGTCGTCCTCGGCGAAGACGATGTGGCAGTCGGAGTCGCTCAGGATGTACGCCGTGTCGTCGGCCTTGGTGGACGGGTAGACCGTCGTGGTCGCGCCACCGGCGCACATGATCCCGAGGTCGGCCAGGATCCACTCGTAGCGGGTGCTGCAGGCGATGCCGACGCGCTGCTCGGACTCGATGCCCAGCGATTTCAGGCCTGCGGCCACGCGGGTGACCTGCTCACCGGCCTCGCGCCAGGTGATCGACTCCCAGGCCGTGCCGCGGGGGAAGCGGAACGCTTCGCCGTTCGGCGTGGCTGCCACCCGGTCGAGGAACTGGGCGGCGACGTTCTTCGGCATCGTCTCGATGAACGAAGTGTCGAAATTGATGGACATGGGGCTCCTGCGCTCTCCCTGGACTTGCTGCCTCTAAACGGCTGTGCCTACGTAACCTAGATCACCCGGTTACGCGCGGGTAGCCGAACCGGGATGCGGACGCGTTTCAGCTGTGCCGCAGCACGTATTGACGGACCGACTCGGCCAGCCCGTCGATGCGCAACAGCTCGGGCATCAGCTCGCGCTCGGTGGTCAGCGCACGGAACATGAACGAGACGGTGATCCCGTGAGCGGGCCGTCGTACGACCTCGATGGCGTCGCCCGCCTGGATCCCGCCCTCTTCCAGGACCCGCAGGTAGGGCCCGGGCCGGTTGGCCTGGGTGAACCGCTTGACCCAGGCGGTGTTGTCGAAGCCCGACTCCCCCAGCCAGCCCTTGAAGGTGTTGCACGGGATCCGGACCTTGGCGATCTCTAAGAGTGCCTCCCCGATCCGCCACTGCTCGCCGACCAGCGCCTCGTTGACGTCGATGCCCTCGGTGGTGAGGTTCTCCCCGAACATCCCGTCGGGGACCTCCCGGCCGAGCTCGCGGCTCCAGTCGTCGTAGTCCTCGCGGGCGAACGCGTAGACGGCCATGTCACGGCCGCCGTGCACCTCCGGGTGCGCGACCCGGTCGCCTTCGAGGCCGTACGACGTCGCACGCACCGGCCCGTGGACCGGCCGCTTCCGGATCGAGGTGCCGTCGAAGTCGGCCGCCCACCCGTCGCGCTCGGGCTGGCCGACGTGGATGGAGAGCAGGCGGGCCATGCACTTGAAAATAGTTCGTCGGTGGCTGTCGGATCACAGTGGGCCCGTTCGTGGAAGCGATGACACGACAAGATGGGCACCGAACGCCCAGCGATCTCAGGAGGCACAGTCATGACTCAGTACCTGCTCGCCGTTTCCCACGACGGCACCGAGAACTTCGATGCGTTGACCCCCGAGGAGATGCAGCCGATGTTCGACGCCGTCGACAAGTTCAACAACGAGGTCCGCGAGGCCGGCAAGTGGGTCTTCGCCGGCGGGCTGGCCCCGATCGAGGCCACCACCACGGTCGACAACAGGTCGGGCCAGCGGATCGTCACCGACGGACCGTTCTCCGAGTCCAAGGAGTACCTCGGCGGGTTCTGGATCATCGAGGCCGCCGACCTCGACGAGGCGCTCGACTGGGCCCAGCGCGGCTCCCTGGCGTGCGGCGCCCGGGTCGAGGTGCGCCCGTTCGACGCCGCGTGACCGACACGCCGCTCGGCCCGGAGCTCTCGCTGCAGGTCAGCGAGATCTTCCGGGCCGAGCACGGCCGGATCATCTCCGGCCTGATCCGCCGCTTCGGCGACATCGACATCGCCGAGGAAGCCTTGGGCGAGGCCCTGGTCGTCGCGCTCGCGAAGTGGCCGGCCGATGGTCTCCCGCCCAACCCCGCCGGCTGGCTCACCACCACCGCGACCAACAAGGCCCTGGACCGACTCCGACGGTCCAAGGTCCGCGACGAGAAATACGCCGAGGTCGCCATGATCCCTCCCGACGAACCGCCGGAGCCTACGGGCCCGGTCGTGGACGACCGGCTCCGGCTGATCTTCACCTGCTGCCACCCGGCACTGGCCGAGGAGGCCCGGGTCGCCCTCACGCTGCGCCTGCTGGGTGGGCTGACGGTGACCGAGATCGCCTCCGCCTTCCTGTCGTCGGAGGCCGCGATCGGTCAGCGGATCACCCGCGCCAAGGCCAAGATCAAGCAGGCCCGGATCCCCTACCGGGTGCCCGACCACGCCGACGTGGCCGCGCGCCTCGACACGGTGCTGGCCGTGCTCTACCTCGTGTTCAACGAGGGCTACCTGTCCTCCTCGGCGCCGGGCCTGCGCGAGGACCTCTGCGAGGAGGCGATCCGGCTGACCCGCCAGGTGCGGGCCGTCGCCGGGCCGCTGGGTCCACAGCCGGAGGTCGACGGGCTGCTCGCCCTCATGCTGCTCCTCGACGCGCGTCGGCCGGCTCGGGTGGCCGGCGAATCGCTGGTGATGCTGCCCGACCAGGACCGCTCGCTGTGGGACGCCGCGATGATCGACGAGGGCCACGCCCTGGTGCGGGCGTGCCTGGCGCTGAATCGGCCGGGCCCCTATCAGGTGCAGGCTGCCATCAACGCCGTGCACACCGATGCCCTGGACGCCTCGATGACCGACTGGTCGCAGATCGTGCAGCTCTACGACCAGCTCATGGTGCTGACGCCCTCACCGGTCGTCGCGCTCAACCGCGCGGTCGCGGTGGCCGAGCTCGACGGTCCTCAGGTGGCCCTGGCCCTCGTCGACGCGCTGGACCTCACGTCGTACCACTCCTGGCACGCGACGCGCGCCGACCTGCTCCGCAGGCTGGGCCGGTACGACGAGTCGCGCGCGGCCTACGCAGCCGCGATCGCCGCCACCGACAACGCGGCCGAAGCAGCCTGGCTCACCACGCGGATGGCCGAGCTCCGCGGCTGAAGCGCGACTGGATCACACGAGCGAGCTCCCAGGTCCCGCCCGTGTACGCAGCGAGCATGGTGTCAAACGGTTGGACGATCACCCCTCGTCGACAAACCGGTCTGTCAGTCCTGGACCGCTTTGGCGATCGCGATGCAGGCGGTCAGATAGTCGTCGGTCGGCGTGATCCGCCGGGTGTCCGGCTCGTCCTGCAGGCGCCACAGCGCGTTGTGGAGCATCCGCACCACCACCCAGTCGCGGGCCCGGCGTTCGTCGAGCTCGGCGGCGTCGACCAGGGTGTGGAACCGCCGCCGCAGTCCGTTGCGAAGGTCACCCTCGAGCTCCTCCATCCGGTTCCAGAGCATCGGGGCGAGCTCGTAGTGCGGGTCACCGCTGACCGGCTTGGGGTCGATCACCAGCCAGCGCTCGCGATCGGCGGCCAGCACGTTCTCGTAGTGGAGGTCGGTGTGGATCATCGTCCCGGTGCTCGCCGGGTCCGCGACGAAGTCGCGGCCCAATGCCAGCGCCTGCTCGACCAGCCGCCTCGGGACCGGGGCGTTGCGCGGCAGCTCGGCCAGCCCGGCGCCCCACCTCTCGACGTACGACGTGAGCGTGCGCAACTGCGGCAGCGCCGGCACATGCAACCGCCGGTAGAACCCGGCCACGATCTCGCAGGCCTCGAGATCCCACAGGTCAGTCAGGTCCTCGCGGTGCAGCCGCTCGAGCAGCATCGCCGACCGGTGCGGATCGGCGCGGAGCAGCTCGACCGCGCCGTCGCCGTGCCAGTGCTGCAGGGCCAGGGCTTCGTGCTCCGACTCGTCATCGGGAAAGCCGATCTTGAGCATCGCCGGCCGCCCGCCCGCGGTGCGCACGGGGAGGACGAGCGCGCAGTAGCCGTGGGTGGGCTTCCCGTCGAGCGTGAGCTGCCACTCCTGGATCAGCCCGGCGGCGAGCTTCGGAAGCCGCTCCACGAAGCCTGCCCACTCCTCGCCGCGATCGGCAAAGGCCCGGACGCCGTCGGGAAGGATCACCGTGGGAGGCCGAGAACGACGCGAAGCGCGTCATCGATGTCCAAGAGCTCGGCGTGGGAGAGGTGGCCCACCACCGGTCCCAGCCGCTCCGGGTCCACCGCCGTGGTCTGCTCGACCAGCACCAGGGTTGACCTGCCTTCGACAACAACTTCCGGTCGGAACGAGGCAATGCGTGCGCTCGACGACGTCGGCGCGACCAGCCATGTCGACAACGGCAGCAGGTCGCTCTGGACGACGACGCCGTAACGCCGTCCTCGCTGTTCGTGACCCTTCGCCCCTCGCGGCGCATTCACCACGTGGACGTCACCACGCACGCAACGCCTCCATGTCGGTCAACACCTGCCGCGCTTCAGCGACATCACCCTCATCGGCAGCCAGCGCCGCCGCCTCGGCCTTGAGGGCTTCGTCCTGTCGTGTCCGCCAGGCGAGCAGGATCGCCTCCCGGATCGCCTGGGATCGGTCACGGTCACTGCTCGTGAGCGCTGCAAGAGCAGCGTCGACCGCGTCGTCGGTGCGGAAGGTGATCGTCGACATGTCACTAACTGTACTACGTTTCGTAAGACCCGGCGCGCGACATTCAGTGGTCTTCGTCCCAGTTGGCGAGCACGGCCGCGATCGGCGGAATCACCGCCGCCACGACCGACATCGCCACCGCGAGCGGGATCGACCAGAACCGCACGACGTTCCAGGCCAGCAGGATCAACCCGATGCAGACGCCCATCATCAGGAAGTAGCGGCGCTGCCGGTGGCGCAGCCGCTCCTGCTGCCCAGCTGGTACGCCGGTCACCCGCCGGATCCGCTCCCGTGGAACCACTCCTCCACGGTAGTCCGGCCCTACTTCTTGGTCTTCTCCGTGGGCTGCGTGGTCGACAGCGCGGCGATGAAGGCTTCCTGGGGCACCTCGACCCGGCCGACCATCTTCATCCGCTTCTTGCCTTCCTTCTGCTTCTCGAGCAGCTTGCGCTTGCGGGTGATGTCACCGCCGTAGCACTTGGCGAGCACGTCCTTGCGGATCGCGCGGATGTTCTCGCGGGCGATCACGCGGGCACCGATGGCGGCCTGGATCGGCACCTCGAACTGCTGCCGCGGGATGAGCTCCTTGAGCTTGCCGGCCAGCATCACGCCGTACCCGTAGGCGGCGTCCTTGTGCACGATCGCGGAGAACGCGTCGACCGGCTCGCCCTGCAGCAGGATGTCGACCTTGACCAGGTCAGCCGCCTGGTCGCCGGAGCGTTCGTAGTCGAGCGAGGCATAGCCCTTGGTGCGCGACTTGAGCTGGTCGAAGAAGTCGAAGACGATCTCGCCCATCGGCAGGGTGTAGCGCATCTCGACGCGGTCCTCGGAGAGGTAGTCCATCCCCTGCAGGTTGCCGCGCTTGTTCTGGCAGAGCTCCATGATCGTGCCGATGTAGTCGCTCGGCGAGAGGATCGTGGCCCGGACGACGGGCTCGCGGACCTCGGCGATCTTGCCCTCGGGGTATTCGCTCGGGTTGGTCACCTCGATGGTCTTGCCGTCCTCCATGACGACTTCGTAGACCACGTTGGGGGCCGTCGAGATCAGGTCGAGGTTGAACTCGCGCTCGAGCCGCTCACGCACGATCTCCATGTGCAGCAGCCCGAGGAAGCCGCAGCGGAACCCGAAGCCCAGGGCGCCGGAGGTCTCGGGCTCGTAGGCCAGGGCCGCGTCGTTGAGCTGCAGCCGCTCCAGGGCGTCGCGCAGCGTCGGATAGTCGTCGCCGTCGATGGGATAGAGGCCGGAGTAGACCATCGGGTTCGGGTGCTTGTAGCCGCCGAGGGCTTCGGTCGCGCCGTGGTGCTGGCTGGTGACCGTGTCGCCGACCCGCGACTGGCGTACGTCCTTCACGCCCGTGATCAGGTAGCCGACCTCGCCGACCCCGATCTCGCCGGCCTTGACCGGCTCGGGGCTGATCACGCCGACCTCGAGCATCTCGTGCACGGCACCGCTCGACATCATCTTGATCCGGTCGCGGTGCTTGAGGCTGCCGTCGACGACCCGGACGTAGGTGACCACGCCGCGGTAGGTGTCGTAGACCGAGTCGAAGATCAGGGCACGCGCGGGCTTGTCGGCATCGCCCACCGGCGGCGGGGTCTGCTTCACGATCTCGTTGAGCAGCGTCTCCACGCCGAGGCCGGTCTTGGCGCTGGTGAGCAGGATGTCGGCCGGGTCGCAACCGACCAGGCCCGCGAGCTCGGCGGCGTACTTCTCGATGTTGGCGCTCGGCAGGTCGATCTTGTTGAGCACCGGGATGATGTGCAAGTCCGCACCCATCGCGAGGTAGAGGTTGGCCAGCGTCTGCGCCTCGATGCCCTGCGCGGCGTCGACCAGCAGGACAGCGGTCTCGCACGCCTCGAGCGACCGGGACACCTCATAGGTGAAGTCGACGTGGCCCGGGGTGTCGATCATGTTGAGGATGTAGGTGCCCGGCTCGGCGCCCTCGTCGTTGTCCACGGGGACGGTCCAGGGCATCCGCACGGCCTGCGACTTGATCGTGATGCCGCGCTCACGCTCGATGTCCATCCGGTCGAGGTACTGAGCACGCGCGGCGCGCGCGTCGACCACGCCCGTCAGCTGGAGCATCCGGTCGGCCAGCGTCGACTTGCCGTGGTCGATGTGGGCGATGATGCAGAAGTTCCGGATGATCGACGGGTCGGTGTGACCGGGCTTCGGCGCAGTGGGAGTGGACACGGGAGTGCTCGGGACCGCTTTCAGGGAAAGGACGTCGAGGGAACACGCCATTCTTCCATGCCCGACCGTGCAGACCGGCATTCACTCGGTACGCCGCGACCGTCGGCCCGGCCCCGAAGGACCGGGCCGACGCCCCTCAACCCTGAAACCCTGAAGTCAGCGAAGCTGGTCGCGTGCTCCGATCTGCTTGAGGTTGGCCTTGGCCAGGTCGACGAGGTCGGCCGCGGCCAGCTGCTGGATCTGCAGCCCGGCCTTGCCGCGCATCTTCGCCCCCGCATTGCCGGCGACCACGGCCGCCATCATCCGGGCCAGGAAGGGACCCCACGGACCG